>ENA-UEQN01000363-UEQN01000363.1-human-gut-metagenome-genome-assembly--contig:-NODE-363-length-43204-cov-6.713984_pt1 | contig 43204 bp, 76 predicted proteins | sample MGYA00242940_ERZ507944 | MGnify/ENA primary metagenome ERZ507944 (study PRJEB26167, sample SAMN06115449) | human gut metagenome | host: Homo sapiens | place: China:Fujian | collected 2015-08-20... | reverse complement strand
GCGCTACAGTCGCCGGTGTTCGTCGCTGCGCTACGGTTGCCGGTGTTCGTCGCTGCGCTACAGTCGCCGGTGTTCGTCGCTGCGCTACGGTTGCCGGTGTTCGTCGCTGCGCTACAGTCGCCGGTGTTCGTGGCTTTCGCATTCTCGAAATCAGCTTTTTCGAGGATAAACTTCACGCCAGCCTTAACCAGTCCGGAAAGCCCGATTTCCGCGCCGATTTTGATTTTCTTTCCGACGCGCTTACTGTCGTCGCGCGTCTGCTCGTTTGCGTCGAGCTCGACCTCGCAGAACCGGCTATCTGCCGGATTGTAATACCGCAGCACATCGAGCGGAAACTCACAGGCGTGAAAGCCCTCCTCGCAGATTTCCGCCCGCTCGGTTTCGTACTCCTTGCCGATTTCGTACTGAAAGTCCTTGCAGCGCAAGTCCTTGTCGAATCCCTTGTAGCATTTCATCACTTGACCTCCTCCCACTTGAACCGTCCCTTCGAACTGTTCCTCCACTGTCCGATACCGCGCAGTGCGCCGTAGTCCAGCCACTCGCGCACTGCTTTTTCGTGTGCATCGTCCAAGCAGAGGATCGTCATTTCGCACGTCGTGCCCGCCGGGCATTCCTCACTGCTGCTGAGTGCGGTTCTCTCGCCCTGCGCGGTCTGCGCACGCAGCGAACGCTGGCAGATCGTGATTGCGCCCGGGGTATCGAGCCGAATGCGGCGCGGCTCGACGAAGATCAGGCCGTCGATGACCTTTTTGTACGCCGTCAGCTTGCCGGACTCGTTTACCGCCTTGCGCTTTTTGCCGGTTTCGGGGTCCTTGCCGCTGAGACGTGCCAGCATTCCGCAGGCATCCTTGAAGAACCCCTTGATCTGGTAGTCCCAGAGAAAGGGCGTGCCGTCCTCGTCCTTAGGGAATATGGTCGTGCCTCTCTCGACGATTGCGTCCTCACCGAGTGCCGCGACTTCCTCCGGCAGTGTTGCCGCGTCCGGGCTCTTCGAGCCGATGAACCGGCTGTAGATTTCCGGGTCTGCGGTTGCCGTGCCGAGAATGCCCTCGGTGAATGTCACGTGAATTTTCAGCTTTTTCATGATTTTTTTGTCCTCCTGTTTCGTTCCTCAAGCTTTGCCCTCGCATAGCTTTGTAATGCTATGCCTTGCCGTTGCAGCGCACTGCGTTGCTATGCCCTCGCTCTGCTTCGCTATGCCCTCGCCTTGCAGCGCTTTGCCTCTGCACATCCAAGCTATGCCCTGCTTTGCCCTTGCCGTGCAGGCAGTACGCCGATTTTCTTAGCGCTTGCGTTCGGCTTTCTGCCGATCTTCTTCGAGTAAAGCGCCTCGCCGATCGTGCGTTTCTGCATCTCGCGGATTACGTTCCGCCGCCTGATGCCGTCGGTCATCGGCGTGTGTTCATCGGCAGTCGAGCCATGCGCTGAATGCGCTTGTGCAGCTCGTCCTTGAGAACGCGGTGGTAAAAGCCCCACCCGAACAGCAGCACGAGCTGCGTGAAGATGCAGGCGAGTACGCCGAAAAGTACGGGGTTGATAGTCATGGTTTTTTCCTCCTGTCGTGTGTGTGCGTCCTACTCTCTCGAACGTTAGTGAGAGAGAGTAGTTATTGCTGTATTGCTTTATTGCCTTCTTCTTCTGTTGCCCTTTGTCTGCCCTCGGACTGCCCTTTGTTTGCCCTTGGACTGCCCTCGGTTTGCCCTCAGACGTTCCCGACGCGCCGCTTTGCGATGTCGCTTGCAACGTCGCCGATGTAGTAAACTACCCGTCTTTCACCGGGAACTCTCGGCGCACGAATAACCTTCTTTGCAGCGTTTCTGTCGCTCAAACCGTACACTTTCATGCACTGTTCGAGCGTTAAAAGCACCGCGCCGCCGTACATCCGTATCAGGTCGTTTTTCACTTCCTGCCGCAGTTCCTTGTAGCTCCGTTCCTCCATGTTCTGCCCTCCTTTCGGTGTGCCCTTTGTTTGCCTTTTGTGTGCCCTTTGTTTGCCCTTGCGCGGCATTTCAACGCCTGTCTACGCTTTGCAATTCCTTTGCGTATCTACGCTGTGCTTTGCCATTGCGATGCCCCGCCCAGCTATGCCATTGCTCTGCTCTGCCCTGCTGTGCCATGCCCTTGCACTGCCCAGCAATGCTATGCCGTCGCTAAGCCTTGCTAATGCTACTCCTTATGCGTAACGGCGTAGAGCACAAGGAGCACGATTTCTGCGCCCAGTGTGGCAAGCACGCCCGCCACAAACGGGTTTATGTACATCGGTTATCACCTCCGTTGCGTGTCCTCTCTCGGCGTGTTATAATGGCCGAGAAAGGAGGTGTCACTCATGATTGAAAAACTAACAAAAGAATCTCAAAAGGCGCTTGCGCTCATGTACCGAGCATATCTGCGCCGCAGAGAATCCGGCGTATCAAAATCGGATGCCACCGTTTTTGATATTCCTTCTGGTGAATGGTCTTTACTGCTGGAACAGTATCCACCAATCGAGGATTCTCTTGACGAATTAAGTCGTCAAAATTGCATTTCACAAGACCTTATCGGAAATGTAACCATTCAAGATTCTGCAATCGCAGAGCTTGAAACACAAACTGCCGACAAAATCAAAGAGTTTCTTTCGTTTTGTTCTCAATTCATTCCATAGTTTCAAAATCGGGCCGCGGCTGAACGATCAGTCGCGGTTCTCCGCTTTCATCGTCACCGTTGTACTGTACGCTACCGCACTTTACTTCAAGTGTCAGCAAAGGCATTTGACCGCCCTTGTGCTCCAGTTTGTAGCCCATGCAGCCATACCGCATATCTACGCCGTCAACCAACAGCTCTTGACACTTTCCGTCGCGGTAGCTGATCTTGACATTTCGGAATTTCCCCATGTCCCTCTCACCTCCCTCACGCGCCCCTGTCCTCGTGCTGGTCGAACAGGTACTCAATGCTCATACCCGGGAACAGCGCATCGCGGATATTACGGGCTTCTCCATAGGTGAAATCCGTAATTCCCTGCATCTTGTTCCGCACAGTCTTTTCACTGCAATTCAGCGTCTGCTGAATGTCGAAATATGTCACGTTGAACCGTGGCATTTCCTTTTCGATATATCTCATGTTTTCACCTCCTGTTACCGTATTCGGTAATCTGTGTTATTATAATATCACCTAATTCGGTAACTGTCAAGGGGCTGCCGGAAATATTTTTACCTAATTCGGTAATTTATTTATTGACACCGCTGCACGTATAGATGTATAATAAGGGCGTAGAAAGGAGTGAATAAAATGTTGACTGACGCGCTGAATGAAATGAAACGTAAAAGTGGGAAAACGCTCTCTCAAATTAGTGAAGAGTGCAATATTCCCAAAGGAACGCTTAATAAAGTGTTTGCCGGTCAGACAAGAGACCCGCAGTATGGCACTTTGCGAACTATCGTTCATGCGCTCGGCTATACGCTTGATGATCTGGAAACATTCGAAAATCCAGACGAAAAAAAATCCCCCGCCCCGGCGAAAGCCGAAACAGGGGAAGTAACAAGAGAAATGTCTATCCAGTTGTTAAAGGCGCTCGGACTGCTCGATAAGTCCGGCAACCTTTCCGACGATGATCTCGCGTTTCTCGGTTACATTGTCGGGCTGCTCGAATGGCGGTTCGGCGATCATTCTTAGCGCATTGTAAATGCGCAGCGGATTTGTGCATGAATTGAGCATTGCGGTAAATTTGTCGATGTTGTCCATGATGTTTAATTCCTGCCTTTCCTGTTGTATGCGATTAGCTTACTCCCTAAATCCGGCGTAAGCTGTCGAAACCGCCCGCCTGTAAGGTAATAATTCATAGAACACCTGTTCGATGCAAGTTCCATTATAAGTGAAGCACAAAATGTGTCCGATTTATGGGACTTCCTGATTTTCGGGAAAAACGGCATCGTATATCTTTTTGAAGAACTGATCTGCGGCTTCCATGAAGTCGCAAAACCCGGCATCATACATAGCGAAATGATATCCGTTGTCCTCAGCGCTGGTCAGCGCTTCTTCGGCAAGCCGGATAAGCTTGCTGCGCTGATGCTTGGTAAGCGGTAATGTGTTGACGTAGTGGTAGAGCGCTGCAATTCTCTTACGAGTATCTTCATCGCGTTTAGCGAAGAGCAAGCAACATTCATCGTGCCTCATGGTTTTGCTCCTTTCAAGTGTATGGCGCATGGGGGTCACGTTTCGTTACTCCCCCCCATGCTTGCAGTTTCGGACAAAAATGTCCGTAACTGCAACTCGGTCAAAATTGTCCAGGTTCGGTAATTGAGTTAGCCCTGCATGTCTTCCGGCATATCCGTGCCGAGGATTTTGTTGAAGAAATATACCTGTCCCTTGCCGGTAATCTTCGGCGTGCGGCTGATGGTGGTGTGACCGTCCGAGTGGGTAATCACAGTTTCCTTGATCTCGAACAGTCCGAGCTCCATGCTGCGCTGGGTAGGCATATTGTAATCACTGCCCCTGCGCTTGACGAGGTAGCCGTTTTCACGCAGCCATGCGAAGAAGCGCTTGCCGCCCATATCCGCGCCGTTCTGGCGGAGAATTTTTGCAAAGTCGAAAATCAGGATGGACGTTTTGGACACGGTAACGCCCTTTGCAAAATGGACGAGCGGTGCATCGAGCTTCGCCTGTTCGGCAGCGTGGGTAAGCTGCTTGTCCTTTTCCTCAATGGTTTTCTGAGCTACAAGCAGGGCTTTCGCCATCAGTTCTTCGGGACTAAGGGTTTCCTGCCCGGCAATGTAGCCGCCGTTCTTGCGGATTGCGGGAAGAACCTCATCGAACACCCAGCTTTCAAAGCGTTCTGCCGTCGGCAGCTTGCTGCGGGCGATAAGGCGGTAAACGTCACCTTCGGGAATGAAGCTCATTTCCTGAATGCCACCATCGGTAAGGGCGCCCCGTTTCAGGGCTCCCTTGCAGTGCGTTGCCAAAGCATTGCGAGGCTTGCTATAGCCCAGAGCGGTCGCTACATCAATACCGCAAAACAGCACCGTACCGTTCTCTTCCAGTGTGCGGATTTCGCCAAAGTCGGCGTTGTTGAATACTGTGAGTTTGTTATTCATTCTTACTTCTCCTTTTCTAAAAGTTCGTTAAGGGATACATTCAAAGCACTTGCGATCTTGCTTGCCATCTCTGCCGAGCAGCTGCGTCCGTTCCGAATGCCGGAAACACTCGAAACGGAAATACCGGCAAGCGTCGCAAGTTCCTTCCCTCGCATGCAGCGTTTAGCCATCGTTGCAGCAAGGTTTACTCGATCAATACGCATATATCCTCCTTTCCAGTTTGCGTTTGCATATGTCGCAATTTGATTATATGTGCGTTTGAACGATGTGTCAATATAAATTTGCAATCGCATCAGGTAAGGGGATATTATGACAGTAGGCGAAAGAGTAAAAATAATTGCAGAAAAACAAGGAATATCACTTAAAGAACTTGCTAAACAGGCGAATTTATCGTATAACACAGTTTATTCTATTACGCGACGTGGTAGCGAAAGAGTTGCGCCGGACACCATTTCTCGCCTTGCAAACGCGCTCGGCGTAAATGTGAACGAACTGACCGCCGATGCTTCAATCCGTGTAAACAGCGCGCCGGAAATGGTAGAGCTACAGCAGAAAGTAGCAGCAGGGCAAGCGACCGAGCAGGAAAAGCAGGCATGGCTTGAAGCCAATCTTCAAGGCTTGAAGCGTATGCAGCATTCAATCGAGTTCATGCTGTCCGAACTGGAACAGTATGACGGAACAAAAGAAATTGCCCGTCAATCGCGGCTGATGTCAATGTTTAATCAGCTCACCGATGACGGGCAGGAAAAAGCACTGGATTTCCTTGAAATTCTTTTGGGAAATCCGGATTATAAGAAATAAAGGAGGATTTGGTTATGTTTTGCAAGCAATGCGGCGCGAAGATCGAGGACGAAAACACAAAGTTCTGCCCTATCTGCGGCGTAGATGTAAAATCGGAAACGCCCAAAGCGAAAACCGTAAAAGAACAGCCTGCGAAGGAACAACCCGTAGTTGTTAACGTCACCAACCAGAACACAAACGTTAACTCGCTGGGCATTCCGCAGAAAAGCAAATGGGTTGCATTCTTTTTGTGCTTGTTCTTTGGTTTTCTCGGAGTACATCGTTTCTATACCGGAAAAATTGGAACAGGGCTGATTTGGCTTTTTACGTGCGGTTTGTGTGTGATTGGTTGGATTGCCGATTTAATTTTCATTCTAACCGGATCGTATCGCGACAAAAGCGGTTTTCCGCTGAGATAAAAATAACGCCCACTGGCGGCAACCAGTGAGCGTTAAGCGAGGGTAGTACATTTGAGGAACGTTACTACCCTCTTATTATACGACAAAATAGGAGGAAATTCAACAATGAAAAAGAATGCCGACGGTTATTACCGTGAGACCTTCACGTTCAAGGGCAGACGGTACGACGTAACCGCCAAGACAGAACGCGAGCTCTGGCGGAAAGTCGACGAGAAAAAGCGACGCCTTGAAGAAGGTGTAGACGTGGTGAACGAGAACACGAGCGTTGATAAGTGGTTTTTCAAATATCTTGAAGCGTACAAAAAAGGCAACGTCTCCGACAAGACCTACCATCAGCTCGAGGCCTACGTCAAGAACTATATCTCTCCTGCAATCGGAAATCGCCGCTTAAAGGACGTGCAGACAATTCACTTGCAGATGATAATGAACGAGTGCGCCGGTAAATCGCAGTCGCAGGCTCGCAAGCTGCGCGACCTTATCCGGCAGGGCTTCAAGCAGGCGCGTATCTCGCGCGTAGTGGCTTTCGACCCGGCAGAGGGTATTGTTATGCCAAAGACCACAAACGGCACACATCGCGCGATTACAGAGGATGAACGCAAGCATATTTTCAACGTAGCGCGCACGCACCGCGCCGGTCTCTGGGTTGTGTTCATGCTCTATACGGGAGCACGTCCAGAGGAAACCAGGAAAGCGCGATGGGAGGATATCGACTTCAAGGGGCACGTTATCGTGCTGCACAGCGCCAAGACAGACTATGGTGATCGTCGTGTTCCTTGTCCGTATCCGCTGTACAAGCGTCTGAAATGGGCGAAGCGGGACAGCGGCTATCTCTTCACGCAGCCGACCACCGGCCTGCCGCACACCGAAACGTCCATGAAGCAGATGTGGCGCTCGTTTAAGCAGGCGCTTGACCTCGACATGGGCGCGCAGATGGTACGCGGCGCGATCGACCCGGCGACGTCCGTCGTGGCTGACGATCTCACGCCGTACTGCCTGCGGCATACATACGCGACTGATTTGCAGTCCGCCGACGTGCCGATCAACGTTGCAAAGGATTTTCTGGGACACAAGTCAATTACCATGACGTCGCATATTTATACGCACCTCTCCGATGAAGCGTTCACGAACGCCTCGTTAAAGGTGCTCAGTTTTGCGACCGAGAGCAGGAAGAAAGCGCAGAAAAAAGTCGTCTCTATTCGTTGATTTTCACTCCCACACTTAGTCCCACATCCTGCACCCGTAAAAACCCCCAAAAAACCGCATTCACACAAAAACAAAAAAAGCGCCGCTTCTCTTGCGACGCTGTAAAAAGTTCAAATAAACAGAGAAAAAGCTCCTAAACCACAACTGTTAGGAGCTTTTTTGTTTGGTGGAAGTTAACGGGCTCGAACCGCTGACCCTCTGCTTGTAAGGCAGAGGACTAAGCGTAAAATATAACGCTATATCTGACGATTTCGCTATCGTGTTTTAGAGACTCCCACATCCACTCCCACGCTACTTTGTTTATTGTAACACACTCCCACACCCAACACAAGCAAAAAAGAGAGGGCAGAAGCCCCCTCTTTCTGTCAATGCTTCACGACATATTTGTAATATGCCGCTTCCTTATCCTTTACTGCGTCCTTGTCGTTCAGCCAAAAAGCGCAGGCTGAGTCTGCATAAAAATCAATGCTGCGCATACCGTGCTTTTCGTTTACGGCGCAACGATCAGAGTATTCGGCATTCATTGCAACCCAGAATTCAACTGGGTCACAGTCAAGGCCGCGCTGCTGCATTACCTGCTTGCACTGTTCGAAAGTCCAATGCGGACCGGTCGTGCCATCAGCGTTCTGCATGCTGTGCAGCCACTCTTCTGCCATGCTCTTAGTCATGCGGCCTGCGTTGGCGCTTGCTGCATACCCCATAGAGCGCTCAGAGCCGCGCGTCTTGTCCCCTACGAACGAGGTATCACCCATATAAGCGTCATCATCGCGAAAGCCAATAGGGCGCATCTCATCCTCGTAATCGGGGTACTCGTCATACCTCGGCCATGCGACACTGTTCTTGGGCGCAAAGCGTCCGTCAGAATAGCGGCGGTAACTACGCATTTCCGGTTCGCCGCCGTGAATGCGCTCGTCATAGTAATCATACGGCTCCATGTTGCCGTAATGATACCGCACGCCGTAATGGTGACGATCTTCGGGATACATCTTGCGAATTCTCCACTCTTCCGGGGATGCATTCTCTTTGCGGCCTCGCTGCATCAGCAGCATCATTGTTCCCCTTCTCATACTGTCACCGCCGTTCCGTTAATCGAGCGCAGCGCGTCAGAGTGCGAGCAGCAGGAATTTCCGAGCATTCGGAAACTGCCGCCGGTTGCCGAAGTGACAACGCGACACAGGTATTTGTGACGGGTGTCCAGATTAAACACGGTAGCCGCCGCGCCGTTGCATTTTAAGAGCGGATACGTTACCGTGCCGTCGCCGATCGTGATGACCACCGGCGCGCCGATGATCGTCGTACTCGGGATGTTCTGCGCGATGACGATACCGTATACGCAGCCGTTCTGGTAATCTCCCGCCGGAATATTTACCGTCAGTACGCCGCTTGCGTAGGTCACGCTCTGTGAGATACGCAGGTTCGGACAAAGTTTCTGTACAGGCTTGCAAGCCATAACTGTTCCCTCCTGTCAAAGGCAGGGGGATTGCTCCCCCTCCTGAATATCGTATCTCAGCAGCCGCAGGTGTTGCAGCCGCAACCGGAAAAACGCAGAGCGTTTACAAGGTAATTGTTCTGTGCCTCCTGCGAAGCCGCGAACTTCAAGGCCTGATTCTCGTTCTGGAGCGCCGCGATCTTCTCCTGCTGACGGGTGTTCTCCATCTGGTCGAGGCGTGCGATAATGCGGTCGGTGTCGTTGTGCGCCGTCTGGATAATGTCGCGTGCGTTGGTAGCGGCATTGTAGTTGATGTCGCAGAAACCGCGTTCCATCTGTCTCTGGGTGTCGCAGCAGCAGCCGGACATCTGCGTGCCGAGTGCCGTCAGACCGGCGGTCACGCCGTTAAAACCGGTGTTCATGTTCTGAACCGTGTTGTTTGCAAGCTGTGCCGTCTGGTAGCCGAGCTGACAAATCGCGTTGTCTACGCCGTGGAAGCCGTTAGACACATTGTTGCCGAGCGTGTTGAAGCCGGTGAGCATGCCGTTGTTCGTGCTGTAAAAGCCGTCGCACAGGCCGTTCTGAATGCCGAGAACGGAACGAGACAGGTTGTTGAAGTTGAACTCGCTGCACAGGTCGCTGCGCGTTACCGCGCCCTGATAGCCCGCGCCGTTGTTGCCGCCGAAGCCCCAGCCGTTGCCGCCGAAGATCAGCGCGATGATCAGAAACGCAAAAATCCACGAGCCGTTGCCGCCCCACATGCCGTCATTGCCGCCGCCGTTGTTGTTGCTGTCCTGCCCCAGTGCATAACCCAGAGCCATCGAATCGTCACTCATAGTGTAATTCTCCTTTTCAGTTATATTTGATCGGAACCGTACGCTTTCCGAACATGACAAATTCATGCCGGATTTTTCTTCAAGATTCCGTAACTGAAAAGGGAACCGTAAAAAATCGTCTGTTTTTTTACAGTTTCGTATTTACTTGATCTTCATGCCGAACTGCTGCGCAAACTGTTCGAGGTCAATCCCCCGTTCTTTGGCGATGTTCATCGCCATCTGCCGCAGTGCGTCCGGACTTTTCCCCTGCATACTCTGCATAAGCTGACCGACCATCGGATTGTTTCCCGTCATCTGGTTCAGCATCGTCATAGGGTTTCCGCCGTTCCGCATCAGCTGCAAAACCTGCATCATCGGGTTATTCATTCTTTGCACCTCCCAGTTGGTCGCACAGGGCGTTAAATCGCCGTGTCAGCTCGTCAAACTCGCCTCGCGGAACATAATCCGTCTGCACTTTCGGCGCGTCCTGCACGCGGCTGTATGCCGCGAAATCCGCGCAGCCGGTTTGCAGATTGAGCTGCTTTGTGTAGATGTATCCGTGTGCCGTGTCCGGCATAATGGTTAAAGCGCCCGAAAAGTCGGTCTGAACCGCTCTTGCCTCCTCGACGCTTGCCACCGGACGCACAATATGTTGTGGATACTGCGGCATTTGTACATTCTGTTGTGAATACTGCTGTGGATACTGTGGATAACCGTAAGCCATTATCCGTGCACCTCCGTTTCGTGAAGGGAGCGCTCCTTGTAGGCAAGGTACTCGTCGAGATACTTTGTGTTCCCCGCCTCGCGGTAGTCCTCAGCAATGCGCCGCGCACACTGCTTGTCGTAGCCGATACGTTCCAGTCTTTGTTCGTAGCTCATGCTTTATCGCCCCTCTCTATGCGTCTATTATAGCGCATCGGAAGCGCGAAAACCTGTCACAAAACTTTCAGTATTTTCCGTTTGATATTCCGCAGCCGCCGGTAAACCGTTGCCTCGCTCATATGCAGCGTGTCCGCAATCTGAACAACAGAACGCGCCGTAACTCGTAGATCGAATACGGCGCGTTCCTCATCCGTAAAATTGCACTCGCGCCGGAAATAGTCGCATTCCGGCTTGGTGAACTCTTTTTTGAGGTTCATGCGGTTTACCCCTTCCGCTTGATCTTAACTCCCTTGGTCTTACCGTTTTTCTTCTTCCGTACCGCTACGCTCGCCATTATACACACCTCCCGTGTTATCTCCGGCGACATAATTTGCATAACCACCGTTATCCCCGTTCTCCACGACTACCGTATCGAACTGGCTCCACTGCCATACGTGATAGATGTTCGTTGCCGCCAGCAGCAGAATAAGCACCAGTACAAGCGCTTTCATAAATTTCAGCTGACTTTTCAGCAGCGACAGTACATCACCTGCCAGAATTTCGTTTTTCTCGTTCATGGTATCCTCCCTCTTGGGTATGTTATACCGTCTTGTTTTTAACCGTACAGATGTGCACGGTCGTTGATAACGAGCACACGCATCAGCTCTTCAGTAAGACCCAGCTTGCCGTTTTCATCGCCCTGCAAAAAGCCCTTGTTCACAAGCCGCTGCACCGTGTCTTTCGCCCATGTCGGGCAGTCCTGCACGCGGTCATAAACCTTTGCGTTTGCTTTTTTGATTTCTTCCTGCGCGATTTTGCGCGTCTGCGCTTCCGTCATATCTTCAACCTCTTTCTCTGTCAGCATGGTTTTGAATTTCTGCCACAACTGCGGATTGCGTACCCACGGTTCGGGGCATTCCTTATGCGTCACATCATAGTGACGGCACACGCGCGATACCGGCACATGGTACTTTGCCATCAGCTCACGGGTCAGCTTTGCGGCGCGCTTCATGGTTTCCTCCGGGATAACGTACACGCCATTCCGGATAACGCTGCACATCTCAATGCCGATGGAGTTCGCGTTGCGGCAATCGTTGTAGTAACTGCCGCCGCGTTCCCTGCCGCAATGCCATGCTGTGTCGCTGTCCTTTACGCTCTGGTAAATCTCGTTCGGGTCTACAAAGTAGTGAGCCGACGCTTCCACTACTTCGCGTGCGAAATAATCCGCGTTATTCTGCGCGGTATCGCCGTTGTTCGCGGTAAAGTGCAGGCAAATCCAGTTGATCGGGAACTCTCTGCCCTTGCGGTAGTTACTGGGATTACAGCCCTTAAAAGTGATTTTCATTTTTCCTCATCTCCGATTTTGTCCACCGCGTCCTTTGCGGCAGAAAGTGCCTTTTGCAGCCACGCCGGAACGGGTGCACCGAGGGAAACCGCGTTCTCCACGATACTGCCGAGTTCCGTCAGCGTGTACCATACGACAACGAGAGGGCAGAACAGCACAGTGTATTCAAACGGCAGTGTGACCATGGGCAGATGCCCCACAATCGTTCCGACAAGCAAATCTGCACCGCCTGCAACCGCTACAATAGCAATCTGTGCAACCTTGCGCGTAATGCCCTTCCATGCAATCTTTTTGTTCCATGCACCCGCCTGCATTGCCGCCGCCGTGCCCGTCAGGTAGTCCGCCGCCATCGCGACAACAAACAGCACTACAAGCCAACCGAACCACCCCCACAGGGCGGTAAGGACGGCAACGCAAGCGGTAACAGCCGTCTTAAAATTGTTTACATTATCCATGCTTTTCTCTCTTTCTGTTGTACTTCTGCGTGAGATACAGCTCCGTAATCCTGCATTTGCGCACCGCCTCGCGGATTTCTGCAAAGTCCTCACGCTGTCTGATGTGCTTCGGAAAAAACTCATCGACGATCATGTTCGGTGCAGCGGTGTTTTCTGCGCCCTTCATGCTACACCTCCTGCTTCAGCATTTCGGTCAGCGTGTTGTACTCGCTTTCGGTGAGCTTGCCTGCTGCAAAAAAGATGTCGATCTTGTCTGCAAGGCCGTCGGTCTGGTTCTTCTCGATCATGCGCTTCAAAGTACGAAATAACATTGTGTTTGCTCCTTTCATTCGTTGAGACCCAGTTCAAGCAGGGTTAACCTGTATTCGTGGTCTACCATCATAGCGTTTGTGTCGTCCTCTGCGGTTGGCTCGGGTTTAGGTAACGCCGCCTTGTCCGCCTCGATTTCCTCGGCAGTGCGCTCTACGACCTTGCCGTCCACCAGCTTGTACCGCATAACGCCGTGTTCGGTGTAAAGCGGCTTCGAGAGATAGTGGGTCTGCGCAAGGTTAAATGCGTCCCCGTACCCCTCATCAATCAGTGTCCAGTCGGTGAGGTCGGAAGGCAGAGTGTACTCGCCCTCGAGGCGGGTAATGCGTCCTTGTGCGTCTGTCAGTACATAGACGCGCGATTTTGATGTTTGCATGGTGTGTCACCTCCTTAAAGGTCGGCGGAAATAAAGGCATACCCGGCGGCTGCGTTATCAGAACGCTGCAAGAAACAGTAATAGCCTTGATCAGTTGTGTTAAAAGACACGAGAATAGCTGCTTTTGTTCTACCAATGTCTAAAAGTGATATAGCTGTTACAGAAAATGCAGTAGTTCCACCAGAAATAGATCGTGCGATAATTCGATAGTTACTTACATCGTTAAAATTGATTGCTGGTACTGTACGTTTCCTTGCATAAGGGAGAATGAATACTGCACTTGTAGCACCGGAAGGAACAAACGTAGAGTTTGTGATTGCGGGTGTATCTTTACTCTCAACCTTCTCTGCATAGTACGTGCATCTTCTCAGCTGCTCCCCGAAATCAGGGATTTCATTCAGCACCCAAACGCCGTTTTCCTTGTGCGCAAGGGTCTGGGTGTCACCCAGCTCCAGTTTGGCGGCGATGGGAATGGAGGTTTTCCCAACGTTTGTCTGAATGCCAAAGTCTTGATTTCGAGTTGTTTCTTTTGCGACAAAAGTAAGCGTATACAGTCCTTTATCGCCGTCAAAAGCAGAACCATAGTCAGAGATGTAAATCTGACGTACACCGCCATTGTCCTCTGCTAAAAAAGAAAAAGTATAAGTTCGTCCTACAATGAGCTTGCTTGTTTCGATAGTTTCAGAGAAGTTTTTCCAAGAGCCGTCATTACCCGAAACCAAACTAACGCCAGTATCAGAAACGTTCACCGTAAAAGTTCCATCGTATCCGGTGCGCCACCTATCCACCGTATACCCAGCCGCCGTATACTCCGTCTTCCCCCTCTGGTTCACCGGGTTACCGAAGTACCAGTTATCCAGCAAATTCGGGTTGCTGCGGTATTTCAGGGCGGTGGCGACGGGGGTGGGGTCGGTAGGCGATAACGCCGTATTGCTGCCGTAAATCTCCAACTTCTCACGCAGTTCAGCAGGCGTATCTGCGCCAGAGATAATCTGCGCCGCTCTCAGCGCAGAGTCGATTTCTTCGCCGCTAAACTGCGATGTATAAGTATCAGGCATTACACAACCACCTTTCTTGTGAATTTCTCATTAAAGCCTTTGCCGTCACGAGTGATAAACCGTCCGGAAGAGCTTGCACGGTATACACGGTAATAGATGAGCACGCAGCCGGGCGCACCGTCGCCGCCACTGGAGCCGTTGCCGCCAGAGCCGCCTTTTCCCAAAAGAGAAATTGCTTCATCGTGATTCCATGTCATAGTCATATTGGTTGCTCCTGTACCGCCTCCGCCGCCTCCTCCGTTTCCGCCGTTTCCGCCAGAACCATACGAGGTTTGAGTTTTTGGGGGGGCTGCATTTGCACCTGCACCACCGTCGCCGGTCGTATAATAGCGTATATTATCTCCTTTAAGCGATGCTAAACCATTGCCACCATTTTGACCGACCGCAGCGCCTCCACCAGTACCACCGTAACACCACGCATTTTGATGTCGAGTAATATTTTGGTCTGCTTCGCCGCAGTACCACACAATTCCGTCTTGGTCTATAATATTAAATTCGTCGATGTCAAGCGGAGAGCTGACTTGTGTTTTTTTTCCGCCAGACCCTTTCCCCCCACTCACGCCGTCCACACCATCTACGCAATATCTAAGTCCTAATATTGGGTCTATATATCCGTTATTTGTCGGCTGCGACCCATTTGCAGAAGAAAAATCTCCGAATATTGTATTGCCTCCCAACATTCCACTTGCGCTATCCTCTGATGCCCCCAAACCGCCAGACCCAATTGCACAAGCAATCTGCATTCCCGGAACTACTTTTAATTCGGTAGTAAATACATTTCCGCGTTCTCCTTTTCTGCCCGCCTCTCCGCCGTTTCCTCCATAAGCAGCAGAATACCATGAAACGCTTCCCGAACTACTCCGAATTGGTGTGTAATGTTCATCTTTTGATTGATTATTTCCATTCTCGCCGTTCTTACCCTTTGTGCCGCCTTGCCCACCGCCAATCAGCACTACACGAATACTTGTCACATTCTCCGGCACAATCCACGTTCCGTCTTTGGTCAGAACTTCGACCGTATCGTAATATTCCTGCTCGCCAATGTCCGGCGGGAAATAATCAATCAGTACGCTTTCCTCTGCCGCAAGTTTGCCGGATACCGTAATATCCGCACTTTCAATGCAGCCGGAGACTGTGCCACCGTAAGGATGCGCAATCTTCACTACATCACCGGGGATTTCACGCTTGGTTGCGATTTTGTAATTGATACGTTCGTTGTGGCTGTAATACTCAGCGAGGCGTTCTGCGACTGCCGTCGCGTTCACGAGAGATACGAGCGTTGCGCTCTCTACCTTAACCGTATTGTCGGACTGCGTAACGAGTTCGCGTGTTTTCGGTTTAATCTGCTGCATTACCTGTCGGGTAACGTGCGTGTACTTCTTGCCCGTCAGCGCGCCCGAACCTGCCGAAACCGTTGCCCAATTTGCACCGCTTGCAAGAATGGAAAAGCCGGATGCCGCAAGGTCGTAGCACGGTTCGTCGAAGGTGATTTTGTCGCCTGCCGACGTTGTTCCCTTGAAAAGCTCTGTCGTTTCCGTTGCGCTCTGCGAATAGGCGTGTTCGGTCACGATTACCTCAGTAACAGGCGTTGCGTAATCAACCGTACCGCTTGCGTAGATTTCGCCTGCGTCGATTGCACTTGCCTCTCCGCTCCACAGACCTTCAATGCGAATTGCACCGTCAAAGTCAACCTTGAACGTTGCACCAATCGCGAAAAGCACCTGCGTGAGGTTTTCACGCCGTGTTGCGATAGGAAGCCAACCGTAGAGCTTGATGTTCTGCAAGTTCGTTTTGACGTAAACCGTCAGCGGACTGCAAATGTCCTCGCAAACCTCTTTTACGGTTTCACCTGTGTAAATGCCGCCGTCATGGTAGGTCTCGTCAAGCAGACCGACGGTCGAAGTGCAAGCGAAATGATAGGTGTTGATGGATGTTCGACTGATTTTCTGCACGTAGAAAATGCCCATCTGTTCATCATCATGGAAGAATGTCAAAGGAGTGTTGCGGATGAAATCGGTGAGGGTGGTATCATCGCTGTCGATGTCAAAGCCGAATGTGTCAATTTCCTGCGACGCAGCAATCAGGGAACGCGCTTGATACAAGTTCCCCGATGTAACGTCTGTCGCCGAAAATTCTTTGTCCAGGTAAATGATTTTGTTTGTTCCCATGTGTCACGTCCTCTGCGGTGCCATCGCGATAAACTGGAAGGTCAGACCGTTCCAGTACGACTCTTTGTCTGTCTTTACGATAAGATTGTCCTGTCCAGAGGTTACGTAGGCGTTAAACGTGAGCGTTTTCTGCCCGTAAGGTAAAACTACCTTGTGGCTGTCCTCCGGTGCGCTCAGGACTTCATACAGCGCGTCGTAGTCGGCATATTTACCGACTACGGGCCGAATTGTCATCTCATAGTTATAAAACGTGCCGATAATATCGCGTATCATGCGGCCACTTAAAGCACGTTCCGCGTTCTCGCCATCGAGTACTTGAAAGCTGCGCTTCAAGCCGGTGACAAAAACGTTATAGTTTTTTCCGTCTACAGAAAGTAACATTTATGCACCACCTGTCACAAGGTTTACGCCGCGGCGGCGTGTTTCGCTGCTGTTATACGCATTGGTAATGCGCGCGAACTTCGTACCGTCAATATACAGATTGATCGGCGCGTTGTTATTGCCCGTACCGCCGCGCGCGTCCAGAGCTTTATTGAAAGCGTCGATCATGGTAGACAACGGAGTTTCGACGTTCACGCCGCTCTTCTGGTCGCCCAGCAGCGCAAGAAACTGATTGTTCGGCGAGATTACCGCGCCGTTTGCCAGTGCCGGAACGTTCAGCGTCGGCATAGAGGCGTTAAGCGCAAAGGTGCTTGTTCCAGAGAACGCGCCGATAAGCGAGGAAATGCCGCTGCCGATACCGTTGCCGACCTTTCCAATGAGGCCAATAACATATGCGAGCGCGTCGCCAAGCGCGGTAATTGCCTGCGTTGCGAGCTCGATTGCACCGATTACCGCAGAGCCGATAAAGCTGATGATCGGCTTTACAACCGCCCAAATCTGCTGTAATACGGGGGCGAGCGCTTCGCATACCTTTGCAATGGCCTGCAATGCCGCCGTGAGCAGGTCGAGCACCGCCGGGGCAGCCTTTTCGATAGTCCACTTGCCGAGCGGCAGGAGGACGTTCTCATACGCCCACGACAGGCCGTTCATGATAATATCTACAAGCGGTTCAATTGCCGCCCACAGGTTGCGGAACGCCGTCATTAGCGGTTCAAAGTTGAGTCCGCTTGCCCAGTTCGCCGTGGCCTGCGACATTCTGTCAATGCCTGCAAGCACATCGTCAATGATTTTAAGGATGCTTGTCCAAATCGCGACGCCGTTACCGTTGTACTCCCATGCGGATTGCAGGTTTTCGGCAATGGACTTAATCGCGGTGATAATGTTCGTGATGATCGAGAGGATGTGCGCAAAGATACTTTGCCCCAGCCCGCCCTGCGTCCACGCCGTGATAAACGCCTGTCCGATGGAGTTAACAAGGTTTACGACCGCCGTAATCATCTGCATCAGCGCGCTCAACAGTCGCTCGCCTGCATTGCCGTCGTTCCACGCAGCGATAAAAGCCTGTCCGATTGCCGTAACAGCTTGAACAACGGTATTGATGAGGTTCATAATGCTTTGCAGCATTTGCTCTCCTACGTTGCCGGTATTCCATGCGTTCGTAAACGCGGTTGCAATCGAGGCAATCAGCTCGAGTATCATTTGCAGCAGGAATTGCAGATTGTTCAGTGTTTCAACGCCCGTTCCATTGTTCCAGACGTTCATAAACGACCGACCGATAGACGTTACCATGTCTCTCAGCGCAGAAAGAGCTTTCTTTGCGCTGTCAATGGTCTGCTGTCCGTACTGCGCCCACGATTCCTGAAACGTTTTCCAGAAATCCGTGAGCCACTGCGGCATCTGGTTTTCCGCCGCGGAAAAGTCGGTATCAAACTTCGGCGCGCTCGGGTCCTCGGTCTTGTTCGTGAGCTTCTGCACTGTATCAAACGACGCAAGAGCCTTTTCAGCTTTCTTTGTCGCCTTTGTGGTGTCGTTTGTTGCGTCTACCTGTTCCTCAAGCGCCTTAGCGTTGTCCTGCGCTTTCTGCGCCGTCGTTCCGAACACCGAGGCGGTAAACTGTGCCATCTGCGCCGTTACCTGTGCAAGCGCCTGCATCAGTTTGTTCAGCCATGGCAAAATCGCCTCGTAGATCGGCTGAAAAGCCGTTAACAGATTGCTTTTTACTTGACCGAAAGACTTTGCAAACGTCTTGTTGGCAAGAAGTGCGCTCCCCAGACGGTTTGTCAATGCCGTCAGTGCTTTGGAAATCAAATTGAAAAAGAGCGCACCGGCAACAATGGATTTCAGGCGAGTACCGAAAGAATGAACGACTTTACCTGCCTTTTTCATCGAATTCGCCGAGGACTTGCCGAAACTCGAAAACTTTGCTTTGAGCTTGTCTACAGCCTTGCCGAGGGCGTTTCCGATGGAGTCTTTGAGCGTGCCGAACGTTGTTTTAACGCCGCTCCCCAGTTCAGAAAGCACGCGCTTAACCTTCGCAAATTTCGAGGTTGTCTGATTTGCGAAATCGCCCATTGCAGCTTTGGCCTGCGCAAACCCTGCCTGCATGGTCTCAAGTTTCGCCTGCTCATTGCTGAGACTGGATGCGATGTTCTGCCCTTCGGGGCTCATACGCGACGCTTCGGAAGCCTCTGCAAGTTGCTGCTTGAGCATTGCCGCCTTCTCGTCTGCGTTTCGCAGCGCTTCGGCGAGCTTGTCGGACTCCGCCACAAGATTGTTCAGTTTTTGCGCCGACTCCGAAAATTCCTCCTGCGGAATTTCGCCCGTTGCCGCCTGCTTGAGTTTTGTATTATAGTCAGCCTGTGCCTTGACGATTTCCGCGTTGACTTCCTCAAGTCGCCCAGATAACCGTTCTGCCTCTTTGGATGTAGCGGCAAGGTCGGCTTTCATCTTCAAGCCTTTCGTACCGCCAGCGGCGACCTTTTCCCACTGCGCGGCGAGCTTGTTCACCTTCGCGGTTTGCTTGTCGATGGCGGCTGACTGCTTTTCAATGTCTTTCGACATCTGTTCAAGCTGTTTCTTTGCCTGCTCGTCACTGATTGTTGCTTCAATTCGGATAGAGCCGTCCGCCATTTATTCACCGCCTTTCTATTTGATCTGCGCCCAGAATGCGTCTACTACTTCCTTCTCTTCCTCAGAAAGTGCAGGCGTGGGCGTAAGATTACGTTTGAGTCGTTCGTAGTCCTGCCGCTGCTTGCCCTTCATCTTGCTTGTGTCCGTACCTCTGATCTGGATTGCATGAGAGATAGCAGAGTCCTCGTCAAGGCTTTCCATCATCGCCATAAATTCAAACCAGTGCAAATTGATCTTGTGCAGTTCAATCCCGAACGTCTGCCGGAACGACGCATACAGCCGTGCGGCGTCATAGTCGAACCACAGCAGCCGTTTACCGCCCGGTTCGATTTCTTTGTCGTCACCGCATTGAATGAACCACTGTAGGCCTTCTATAGCCACGTCAAGGGGCGGCATCCCTGCTCCGAAAAGCAGGGACAGCGCCACCATTACGCGGTCATTCTCGTTCAGCTCCGGGTCATCGAGCGCAAGGGAAATCTGAATTCCGATGCGGTAATCCGTGCGGATGAGATAGCCTTTGTAATCGCTCGGCAGGCGGTCGAGCAGCATGTTAAACACTGCCGACACGCTCCGAACTGTACTTGTTCATGTTCGCTACGCGCTTCTGTGCGTGCGCGTCTACGATCGGGACGAGCTGAGAGAAAAAGTCTAAGAACTGGTCAGAGGACGGAAGCACCGCGCCGAAAACCTTCTTGCAGGTATTCTCACCGATGAGCGCGTCCGTTTTGTCGCGAATTTCCTTGTCAAATTCAACAACGGCGTCAATCGCGCCCATAACGTCGTCGTCCTTTGCGGAAATGGCATCTGCCTTATCCTTGAGCTCGTTCAGCAGTTTGAAAAAGCCCTGAATAAAGCTGTCGTCCGAGAGGGGAAGCGAAATTGTTTCCCCTGCATCGTTTACCTCGATGATCTTAACGCCACTGTTTACGCGGATACTTTCCATTTCTTATTTCCTCCTTAAACTGCTACGTCAGCAGTGAATACCGGCGCGCCATCGGTGATCTTTACGGTACCGGGGATGGGGTCGCCGACATAGTTGATCGTGAATTCCTGCGTCGGGGTTGCGTCACCATCGCCGCCGTAGCTGTCGAGTTGAATAGCGACCTCCTGCACCTCTGCAACGTAAGTTGCGCTGGCGCTCTCGCCGGTAACGTCCCACAGGTCGACATTCAGCATCCATGCGTGCGCATCGGCCAGAATTGCGCGTGCGCGGCGCTTCTTGGTGATGAACATGTATACCGGGTCGCCCTTTGTGCACTGCTGCGATACGGACATGTTCGGCTGATAGCCGGTCAGCTCCGTAGTCGCAGAGGACGAAATAATATCCTGCTCAGTCTCGGTCTGTGCGCCGAAATCAATAGCAGCACTCGTTACGTTCTTGCCTACGCGCGCCCACTTTGCGCCGGAATACTCGCCCATCTTGTCGGAAGTATCCAGGAAGTGTGCGATAAGGGAACGTTTTACCTTTTCAGTAGTTGCCATTTGTTACACCTCTACTTCATATTTCATGGTCATGAGAATTTGATAATCCTCAGTTAAATCTTCATAGCGTGCTACAAGAGCCGCCGGAGTAATACGCTCGACATCCGTTACTGTCATGCCCTCCCCCAGTTTTGGGGGGTGTTCTTCTGCCCATGCGCCCACTTCATTCAGCAGCGTTTCCACATCGAGACGTTCGCCGCTGCTTGTCGGCAGAGCACGGTACATAATGCCGAATTGGTATTGCGCGGAATAACTTCCATCCACGTACTGAGCCGTTTTGAAAGCGCCTGAAACAGATGTGAGCATCATTCCAGAGCGTTCAGGGGGAAGATATTCAAACTCGATGTCAGGAACATGCCCTTGCAGCCATAAAAGAACGGCGCGTGAGACTGTATCCTGCTCACGCACCGTTAATACATTTACCTTTTCAGCCATCGCTCAGTATCTTTCGCACTCCTTCCCTCCAGTGTTCCTCGTTCACCGCGCGGCTTGCCTCAAACCAGTGCGATTGTGCGTGTTTGTGCATCGCCTTACTGTATTTAAGGTCGCGCTCGGTCAACACCTTACGCACGCCCTTAGGCGCGAACGTGCTTCCTGTAGCCGGGTCAATCATCACCTTGCCGTAATACTGAAAACGTGCATACGGCGAGGCATACACGATGGTATGCCCATGCCGCTGTACGTTCATTGCCAGTACACCGGTTCGCGCCGGAACAAACGGGTCGGTGTCCTTGATGATCTCCTCAACAAGCCATGCGTTCGCCTTTTCCACGCGCCCATCAAGCACGTTGTTTGGCAAGTGCAACTTCATAGAGTAACGTATCATCGGCCGCCCACCTCCAAATGCTGCAATCCGCCGTAATCATACAAAGAGACGCTTGTGACGCGGTATGTCTCGTACTTCTCACGGCATTTCTGGTAACTTCCTGCATCCGGCACATCGCCGCGCGCAAAATAGTCCTTTTCCGGGCTGATGATCTGCGCAAACGGTAAAGGGATATGCAGCGTTACGCTGTCTGCGCTGTTCTGTGCGGTTTTCGTTACGCTCGTACCTCTGGTGCTTTCAAGCAAAATGCCCGTCAGAACAGTTCGGCCAGACGGCTGAAACAACGTTACAGTGTGGGGCAATCGCATCCGCAGCACCTCCCACCTCGGTACAGCATTCCGGTATTTGCAAGATACATTTCCGCAGCCGCTTTGAGCTGTGCCTTTGCCTCCTGCATTGCCTCCGTGCCGCTGCGATAGCTTACAGACCAAGAGCCAACGCTCTCGCTCTGTTTCTCCTGCTCGGCAGATGCCGCGCGAGTTTGGAGCGTATCAATCACTTGATACTGCTCCGCGACCGCACAGCACGCCATCTTTGCAGGCTCGCTATCGTCAATTCTTCCGCGCGTAAGATAGGTAAGATATGCTACAGCGCGGCTTTCAAGGCGCGGAAACTCATCCTCGGCAATCTGGTTGCCGAGGTACGTATCCTTGTAATATGCATAATCTACCATTTGCGTTTTCTCCTTACGAAAGGGTTACGGATGCGGTGCCGCTCTTGCTTGCGTCCTGCTTCGACTCAGCAGTTACCGTGAGGCTCGATGCAGTCTCCGCCTTGTCAACGGTCAGCAGGCCGTCTTCGGTGATCTTGGTGTTAGCCTTTGCGCCGCCGGAAACACTCCACGATACGCTGTCGGAAACAATGCCGTTGCCGGTTACAGCCGCAGTAAACAGCTTGGAACCGCCCGCTGCAAGGCTTGCAGTCGCCGGAGTTACCTTTACAGTGGATACAGTGCCGCCGTTGCCGTAAACGGAGAACGGGAACGGATTTTCCATGTCCGCATTAAATGCAGTTACCGGGTTTGCGATCTCCCAGCCGAGGCGCATAACCGCGCGCAGCGCAACCATGTCATTCTGCATGAGGTTGTACTGGATTGCCTTGGTAGACGGATCCTGAATAACGCCCTCGGTGAAGATCTTGAACGTGATGTCCTGACGGATGGCGTAAACGAGCTGCGACCAGTCGCCGACAATCATCTTTGCGAGCGTCGGGTCAAACGCGCCGTTATTCGGGAAATACATATCCATGCCGTCCAGAGCGTAGCGAGACGCGCCCTGCATGTCAGTCTTAAAGATCGGCTGACCGGTGGTATCTACCAGACCGCGCAGCTTGCCGCGCATCTGCACGGCGGATACAACGCCGTTCGGGCTGTAGCCGTCCAGTTCAACCTTTGCGATCAGGCCGTTCTCGCCCATGATGTCGCCGAAAGTGTCGGTAGAGGTCGGAACGCCGTTGCCTGCTGCAATCGCAGACGGGACAACGCCATCACGCCACGTGGTCGGCTTGTCCGCGCCAAACAGGATTGCGGCGTCAATCTTCTTGCCGAACGCCTCGACCAGACGCGGACGGACTTCACCCCAGATGTCGTAATCGGAGTCATCGAGCACCGCCTCCGGGATGGGGACGATTACCGCGATTTCCTCGGCGTAAAGCTTCTTCTTGTCCCATGCCATCTTGGTAGTCTGCTTGTACGCTGCGGAGTCAGCCGCGCCAGTGCCGGAAACCTCGCCGTTTACCCAGTAAGCGGTCGGCAGCATATCCAGAACGTTCATGGTCTGGGTCTTGCTGGTCATGTTCGGCAGGCGGCGAGCCATACGCAGCACTGCCGACTCTGCAACAGCGCCCTGAAGGATTTCACGAGTTACCGGCTCCGGGATGAGGCCGGAAAGGGAATTGCGGTCAATTACGTTATTTGCCATTGTTAAAAGCTCCTTTTCTTACTTGATCGCCCCACGAATAAGCGCGTTCATCGCTGCATTGGGGGCGTTTTTCTGGTTGCCATCGCCAACAGGCGCAGTCCAATCAAACGAGGTTCGCGGCCGACGTTCCTGCGCGATTGCATCCACAGCCTGTTCAAAGGTGGTCTTGTCATCTACCATCTTCGCAGCCTTGAACGCGATAAATTCCGCCTCGTCGCCGGTAAACCCCTTGGACGAAACGTATTTTTCATGCTCAAGCTGTTCGATCTTCGCGTTCGCCGTCGAAAGGTTGCTTACTGCGGTGTCGCGCTCCTTGGTGATGTTGTTCATTCTGTCCTGCTCGGTCTGCTGACTGTCTTTCCACGTGCGGAATGCGTTCAGCTCTTCCTCGCTGGGCATCTTCTTCCGTTCACGGTCAAGGCGAGACTGGATCATCTTGTCTACATCTGCCTGTGTAAACGTCTTTTCCTGCTGTGCAGCAGTGTTGTTCTCCGCGCTCTGCGCGTTGGTGTTGGGAGTGTTGTTCTCCATGGTAATCTCCTTGTTTAACGTCCTGTCGGACAATTTGGCAATAAAAAAGCACCGTGTTTCCACGATGCCAATTATTCAATTACTTTCATGCGGTTGGTCTGCGTCGGCAGGCTCGCCGCCCGGCTGAATTCGCGATATTCTTTCTTCAATCGGCGAATGCGGATGCCTGTTTGCTCTTCCTTACCCGTCATTCCCGCGGCGTTGTACGCGGCTCTGCGGCGCTCCAGTTTGCGCACTGTGCGTTCTATCTTGCGCTGCATTTGCGTTGCTTCATAGGCGCTGTACGTGCGCCCCTCGAACTCCACAGGCGGTGGGTCGATGTTCGCAAGCTCGTCGTCTGTGTAGACGCGCTCAGAAACGCCCTCTAAAAACGCATGCCGATGATGCCTACAGTTAGCGCCCTCCAGACCGTCAACAGCACCCAATCCACAAACCTTGTAAATATTCGGGTATTTGCTGCCGTCTTTCGTGCTGTAAACCTTGCCTTGCCATGCCTTGTGGTTCTTCCATCCTGTGCCTTTATCACGCGCGCCGCGATGGGCGGTGATTTCGTACAGGTCAGTTTCCAGTGTTTCCGCAGCTGTTTCCGTATATTTCGAGGTGAGCTGATTTAGCCCCGTGAAAATAGCTCTGCGCGCTGCAACGTCTGCACGGTCTCTATGCCCTGTCGCATAGTCGATCGTGTATATGCCGCTGTCTGCCAGCTCTCTAACTGCATCCTCAAGTGACTGCTGCAACGTAAACGCGCCGGACTGCATTTTCACTTCTGCTTTGTCAAGGGCGGCTTGATACGCCTTTGCAATCGACTGAAATGTAACCTTTCCGTTTGTTTGCAGTGCAAAACCGAGAGAGCGTGTAATGTTGCGGTATCCGTCAAGCGTCTGTGACTGTATCTGCGCGATATCCGCAGCCGTCATCCAGAAAAGCGGTTCAGCAATGCTCGCCTTGCTTGCAAGCTCGTTGTAATACTTCTGGTTGTATTCAACAACACGGTCAAGTGCTTTCTGCACCTGAGGCAGTGTTTCCTTGCTGTGCTTCGCTATCATTTTCTCGATGGTCTCCATGTCGAGGCCTTGCGCACGCAGCGCGCGGATATCGTTCATGGCAACCTCGTTCAGTTCGCCGGTCAGCTTAAAGCGTGAACATATCTCGCGTAAGATGTCCTTTTCGAGTTCTCGCATTGCAATCGCAATCGGTTCGGGCGCTGCGTCGAGGTATTCCGGTGTGATTGGGAATTTCATTCAATTTCTTCTTCCTCCTCTTGCAAATTCAGATATATATGTTAAAATGAATATGACGAAAATTGTTTTTATGGAGGTCATTATGGAAAATTTGATTGGGAAAGTTTATGGTCGCCTTACCGTTATTTCTCTCGCGAATAAAAAGCTATTGCCGGGTGGCGGGCAAGTTACAATGTGGCTATGCAAATGCTCATGCGGTAACACAAAAGCCGTACCTGCGTACAACCTAAAAATAGGGAAAACCAAGTCTTGTGGTTGCTTGAACAGTGAACTTGCAAGAGTGAGACGATTAAAACACGCAGGAACCATTAACGGCAAAAGAGAACGCCTTTATGATATTTGGCGTGCCATGAAAGAACGGTGCAACGACCCCAAAAATATAAGCTACCACAATTATGGTGGTCGCGGAATTTCCGTCTGCTCTTTATGGGAACACGACTATCTCTCATTTAAGGCGTGGGCGCTCAAAAATGGTTATTCCGATGAAATGAGTATCGACAGAATCAATATTTCCGGAAATTATTCACCGGAAAATTGCAGGTGGGCAACGCGGAAACAGCAAAACAACAACACTCGTCACAATACATTTATTACCGCATTTGGAGAAACTCTTACCCTTGCCCAATGGAGTGAAAAAACAGGCATAAGCTCCGATTTGATTTCCGCCAGAATAAAGCGCCTTAAATGGGAGCCCGAAATTGCGTTGAGCAAGCCTGTAAGGCACAAAAAGTAGCTCTATTCAACCTCGCTCTGTGTTTCCGTTGTAAGGTCATTCATTTTAGGCAGATTCGCCTTTGCCGTCTCAGTATCCTCTCCCATCCATTTAGCTCTGAACTCCCAATCGTTCATGATTCCGGCGTTCAACAGCTGCATATCGCGGGAAAAGTCCGTGTCCTTGTCCTCGATAATGCTATCGTCAAAATCAATGCTGATTTCAACATCTTCATCAAGACCGGCGTTCATTGCCTCGTTGCCAAGATGTAGAATAATCCGGCACAGCTCCATCAAAGCCTGTTCCAAGATGATTTCATGCTTCTTTATAGTGCGGAACATCGTACTGTTCTCGCTGATAACCTGCGTTGCAGTGGCAACGCTTGCGCCGTCGAAGTGATAATAGCTCTCGCCGAAACCTGTCTTGGTTGACAGTAGGTTCAGCTGATCTTGAATGCCTCGGTTGTGCTCGCCGGTTCTCAGCGTCATATCAATCGGCTGAATGATATTGCCATCCTGCGTATCCTCCGGCAGCACATAATATGCGAGCTCGTCCGGGTCGAATACCGGCTCGCCGTCAAGGTAGTTCGTCGCAGCCGGCTTTACCATGATGCGCTTTTTACCGAGCAGGAACTCGTTTACATAGCTGTCATATGCGATATCAACGCCTTTCAGAACGTCAATCGCGTTTGCATAGACCGGAATTCCGAGCGGAATGTAATAGTCAAAGTTGTTCGCGATGTTCAAACGATCAATCACAAACTGCCGTTTGTTCGAACCAGTATGCACAACAGGAGGGATTTTCTCAAACCCCGGCACGTTCGCAAGGCTATCTTCATTCAAACTTTCATTTGTGATTTTGAAAATGCGGTTTTCGATGTCGTAAAAGCCGATTTCATTTCGTTTGTGGATTTGCAGATAGCAGTAATCCTCGCCTTTCACGGTGGTTCTGCTGTCGAACGCACATTCCATGATAACGCCGTTCTGCCATGCCAGAGGGAAAATGTGTTCTACAGTCACATAATCAATCTGAATGCCGTTTGCTGCGCCCGCAATAGGCTGTTCGCCGTCCGACACTGCACCGACAACACGCGGAATGTATGCGACCGTACCCAGTGCAGACTTCATTTCCTGCATCTCGTTCGCCTTTACCTCGAAGTTGTTCTCTTCAAAGATGCGGTCGACGAACGCCTGTTCTTTCTCGCCCTCCAAGGTGATATTCACCTTTTCGTTCATGAGCAGGTTCGCCCAGTCCTCGGCTAACTTCTTCGCCATACCGAGCGTATATCGCTTGCAATGCACGGTTCGGCCGCAGTTCCGCACCTTGTAATGGTGGAATGACTTCACATCACCCACATACCAGCTGCGCCACTCCGCAACCTTACCGTAAAACTCGGGGGCGATTGTGTTATAGCCGAGCTCTTTCAGTTTTTCAATGATCGTCAAGCAATCACTCCCATTCTTCTGTAAACGCGCTCAAGGGCGTATCTCGTGGCGTCAATCAGATGGTTCTTTTCATCTGGATAGCCGCTGATGATCTCGCCGTCCTTGTCGCGCTCATACTCATAGTTCACAAACTCATCATAGGCGTGCGGCGTTCGCTTGCGGTCGATGACAAGTGTCCTGCGCTGTAGCCACTTCATGCCGTACTCGACGCTGCCGGGACCCTTCACGGCCTCTTTGGCAGGCAGTCGCATAGCGCGGTAGTCTGCAACGCTTTTTGGCTCTGCACTGTCGCAGGTGATAAACGTATCATTATAGCCGCGCTCCATGATAATACCGGCGCTTTCCTCGTTACTCAGCTTGTTTTTGTATATCTCATCGATAAAATACACCGTCTCACGCGCTCTGTCGTAGTGGACGCGGATAAAAGCGAACGGGTCGGGGAACCATCCCCAGTCAGCGCCTTGATAGATACGATCGAACGTTGCCACCTCATCATCTGTGATTTCTCGCAGTTCAAGGTTTTCAAAGACATTGCCACCCGTGCCAACCGGAATGCCGAGGTATTCATGCTGATACGCTCGTTCGTTCGTCAGTTTTAGGTGCTCCGCCTCATAAATAAACTGATCGCCTAACCACTCGCGCGGCGCTTCAAGGTACGTGCTGCGGTGGCAGAGACGGTCAGGGCGTTCTTCTAAACTGTCCTTGTTCGCCCAGTTGTCGCGGCTGATCGGAGGGTTATAACTCTCAAAGTTCCAATACTTATCACCGCCGCGCATTGTGGACTGCAAGATCGTTCGGATTTCCGCGCGTCCTGCGAACTGGTCTTTCTCCTCGAAATGCGTAACAGCAATATAACCAAACGGAACCTTGATTGACTTGATCTTCATCGGGTCATCAGCGCCGCGAAACATGATTTTCTGTCCGGTCGGGCGATATATCAGCTCCATCGGCGATACCTTTGCTTCCCAGTAGTCAGCCATACCCAGCTCACCAAGTGCCCATACATACTGTGCGTATACACTATCGCGGATGGTGTTTCCAACCTTGCGTAACACAAGCGCATGCGTTCCGGGGTTGTGGATAAGCAGCAGCGGAACGACAATCGACACAAACGACGATTTCAGCGAGCCACGGCCGCCGCTCTCATCGTAATGCGTGTGACCATGTGCAAACACATCGTGCGCAACGGCGTAAAATGCCGGTCCGATGATCTGCGAGAGCTTCACCTCAGACATCGATAATCACCTTCACGCCTTCGCTTTCGATTTTTTTCTCTACTGTGTCACGCTGTCCGAGGTACTGCTTGCCCAACCAGATAAGCATCTGGATGTTACCGCCACGAGCAGCGTTAAACTGCCAATGGCGCAAGCTAAGCTTCATTTCTGCTACGCCCTTATAGTATGCTTCGGTTACATCGTCGCGGTTACTGAACGTCGATCGTGAAAAGTCCAAAGCCTTTGCAATTTCTTCTTGTGTATTGCCCTCACTTGCAAGCTCTTGCACCGCTTTGAGGTCAATCACTTTCTTTTTCCGTCCCATGCGCTACCTCCTTTCTTTCCCCAAAAGAAAACCGGCTGAGAATCATTCCCCAACCGTTGGACTTTTGAGTTTTGGTGTTTAGGTCGAGGGCGAACGAGCGCCACGAGCGCCAGCAGCGCGACGGCCTACCGCAACACTGCGGCGGCGATTTCTGGTTCTGCCGAAATTGGCAAGCCTGCCGCTACCATAACCAGCACCCACGCTTTACACCTCCTCTCCGTCATTTTTGCTCATCTATGAGCCTGCCCAAGTATTCTTTTGAGCCTTTGCCGATACGCGCAAACCGCAAATCCTCGGTTTTAACCGGTCTTTTCACCGCTCGCGCGAATTCTTTTCCTTCGATATACTTCAAATCGCCGTCAAACTCCAGAGACTCCAAAAATTCCTCCTTCTGCGCACGGCTGGTGAAGCAGATGCAGCACCAATATTCGGTGTCGCACATATCCTTAAATCGCTTATTCTCAGCGCCCATGCGCTCACGGAAACTCTTTTCTACATCTCCCAGCTCATCGAGGCTCGCTTTCGAGCTGCTCTAATTCAATGTGATCATCTTTTGTTTCCTTAACTTCGTTGTCGTTCCAATATCCCATTACAGCTCACCCCTCCTGAATAACTCCAGTTCCGCCAGCGGGAACCATGTGATGATCTTTTCGTAATCCCTCGGGAAATTCTCCTTGATCGGCTTCAAGAACCGATAATCAATACCATCGAACGTTCTGCCGAACAGCTTATAGTCTACCGGCAGGCGAACACCGCTTGCATCACTTTCGCACTGCTTAACGGCGCGATGTTCTACCGGCTGGAGGCGTAACCCATGTATAACATCATTACCCCTGAGGACTACCGAGCAGCCGAGGCCGTTTTTATGGCCGATCCTCGCGCACTGTGCGAAAACGTTATCATTTCGGAGTGCGACTGCTCTCAGTGCCCGACGCGCGAGCTGTGCGAGGCTCTATGCGCTTATGATAACCGCTAAGCAACATCTAAGCAACATCTAAGCAAAAGCACCTTCCCGAAGCCATCCCGGGGAGGTGCTTTTACTTATGACAATTGGAGGTGCAGCCACGCGGGATTGCACCGCGTATCAACTTTCGGCTGCATGTATACCCCTTTCGGGGTATGTGCGCTTGTCGCCGCGCGAACGTCGGGCTTTCACCGATGGTCTCCCAGCTTCTTTCATGCGGGCATGCTACAAAATAAGACAATATACCACGGAATGTATAAGAGAAGGAGTGTTTCACCTCTCTTTTGTTGATCTTGTTTTTTATCCGCATGTATGCAGCTTTTCGGCTCTCGCGATCCGTTGGCGTGCATCCGCCGCCCTCTCGTTCTGGGCTGTGCGCCGTCGCTCTCCGGCGTGTCACAATTACTATCGGTTTGTTTTCCGGCTGACTGGTTACAGCGGGGCGCGACCCCGGCGGCATCGCCTGCAAGCGTACCGCGCCCGCCGAGCTGTTGCAGCAGCCCCGGCAGGAGTTCGGAAACTGCCCGTCTTTCCGGGCTGTCAAGCATAGCCTTGCCTTGCTGGTGTCCGTCTTTCCGGGCTGTCAGAATAGGAGGCAGCCGTTCCGTAAGCTGCGCCGTTGCGTGTCTTTCCACGCCGTCAGATTATGGGCAGCCTGTCCGGCTGTCTTTTTTTGCCCCGCCGCCCTCATGCAGGCTTTGGAGCATGTGCGGCATCTCTGCCGCGTTTCCTTGAACTGTATTCCCGAGAGTCAAAGAGCCCGCGCGCCCTCGTGCAGACGCGGCGGACAGATCGAGGCGGTTTCCCGCCTCATTTGGGAATGCCTTGGGCGAAAGGAAGTGTGAGCCCCGCCGGCCTCGTGCAGCCTTTGGAGCGTGTCCCCCGCCGAAGCAGGGGAGAGAATTAGGAGGACATAACCGGAATTTATCAACCCGTGAATGCCGTGGTTTTGCTCCCTTGGAGCTCTTCCACGATATCAGTATATCACATTATTGCGTATTGTGGGGTATTAACTTATCCACAGCATTCAGTGCCATTCTATGCATGTACCCCTTGACGTGCGCCTCGCTGTAATGCAGCCGCCGCGCCGCCTGTGCCCATGTTGCGCCGTTTACGTAACGTTCAAGCAGCAGCGTTTGCAGCTCGTTGTCCCGCATCTCGCCCAGAACGCGCACGATCTCGCCGTATATCTCTGCAAGCTCGTTTTCTTTCTCTGCGATCTTCTCGCCCAGTTCGATGTAGGGGTCTGCCTTGTTCCCCGTGCTCCCTTTTCCGCCCGGCGTGTCCCTTACCGGCGCGGTTGCGCCCGTTGCCCGTGCATAGGCGCGTTTCCGCGCCTCCTGCAAGGCTGTAATCGTTTTTTCCAGTGCGCGCCCGCGCATCAGCCATTCTTTCGCTGTCATCGACTTGTAATCTCCTCGGTGCTTCCGTCGTGCTTTAAAGCTATCCGTCTGCGGTAGCTTTCTGTTCTTTTTGTGCACCTTTCGCCCGGCTCGCATCCCCTTGAATGCCGGTTTACTAATGCGTAGTGGCACGCCCACAGCTTCAGATTTTTATAGTTGCCGAGCGTCCGCCAGTAAGCGCACGTCCTGCACGGCGTATCGCCATAGTAAGTAACGCCCGACTTCCTCGCAGTATCGATCATTCATTTTCTCCTCTCCGGGTTCTTTTCTGATTGCCCTTACCACCGCCTCCCACTTGTTCAATGCTTCCCCTCCCTGTCCGTAATGCCATAGTGCCACACAAGGTAGCGCTTGATTTCTTTCAGATACTCTATCATTTCAGGGCTGTACATTATCCGTCCAGCCACCTGTTTTCCAGCGCGCAGAAACCATATACCGCGCCGCAGGTTAGCGCGATCCAGAACACCCAGAACATAACGATAAGCACTCCTTCATTCTTCACAGCGCGGTCTACGACCGTCTGCGGATCTGTGTCGGCATAGAACTCATTATCGTCCGCGATCATATGATCCTTGATCCGGGTATGTATGCTGCCAACCATGCTGGCATCTGCGACTACGTAATAATGCCGCAGCTCACTGTTGTCATAAATCATACTGCCCTGCCGATGGGTGGAAACAGAAAACTTGTCCGCGGGAAATGATACGCCCATAAACGAAAAGGTTTCCGTGCTGTCTTCTTCTCGTTTCACCCTGTCCCACGTCCAATATATCTCGGTGCGGGTGTGCGTATGTCCCTTGCTATCGGTATAGGTCACTTCGCGCGTGTGCATGGTGTATCGTTCCGTGATTTTGGTCAGTATTGCGTATTCGCCGTCCAAATCATCTGCCGAAACAGGTTGTTCCGCGATCAGATCGCCGTAAGCGATGACATTCCCGAAATCGGTAGCCAGCGCGTACTGAAACTGCTCATCGTCTGTGATCTGCGCTGCCGTGGTAAATTTCTCGTTTGTCTCAGCGATATGGTCACTGATTTTGCTACCGAGCAGAAATCCCAGTGCCACCATAACAAACACGATTGCAACGCTGAACGCAATCTCACGAGGCTTAATCTCCATCGCCGCCACCGAACAGGTTCTGCGGAGCATCTTCCGGTGCATCGTAGTCCGTGTAGGTCGTGTCGATTGTCTGATAGTTCATTACCCTCAGCAGAAAACCGGTCGGGAAAGACCGTACCAGCTTGTTGTATGCCCGTACCTGCTGATTGTAGTTGTTGCGGTACTGCGCGATCTGGTTCTCGGTCAGCGCAAGTTCGGTCATGAGTTGCTTGTAATTTTCGTTTGCCTTGAGTTCCGGGTACTGCTCCGCAACAGCATTTAACGTAACCTGTGCTTCTTCTACCTTGCCCGATGCAGCAGCAGTGCGAGCCTGTGTAATCCTGGTCAGCGTATCACCCTCGTAGTTCTGGTAGGACTTCACCGCGTCCGCCAGATTGTATACGAGGTCAACACGGCGTTTCTCAGCTACCTGTACGTCGGCCGCCGCCGAACTGACCTGTTCCTCCGCCGATACCGCGCGGTTATTGGCCGACACGAACGCAGCGGCGATCATAAGTACCAGCGCGGCCACGATAGCCAGCACGATTAAAGCAATTTTCTTCATTTCTGTTCCTCCAAATATTTTCTCATAATTCGGACCGCCATGCGGCAGGCTTCGTCGCAGGCGGCGACCATCTTCTCGCGGCCGTGCAGACCGCCGTAGTATTCGATCGTTGCCAGCTCCTCGGCTGTCGTTGCCGGGTCGAGGATGCGGATTGCCTGGTTAATCGTCACAGTTTCACTCCTTCCACAAATGCGCCGACTTCCAGATCGTGCAGGTACTCGCCCATGTGCTTTTTCTGCTGCTTTAACAGCTCGATCGAGCACTTCGGCGTATACTCAAGCACGCCTGCCTCGTACTTGGTAATCATCCAGTGCAGCCTCTCGCACCGGTCCTTGGTCTCGCGGTACTCGCGCTTTCTGCGCTCCTGCCACGCATCCGGCGCGTCTTCCGGTCTGCCTTCCTCGATCATCTTCTTCATTACTTTCAGCATGGCAGCGCATGTGTCGTAAAAACTTACCGCCTGTCCCCACCCTTCGAAGCTCGAATAGAGTTCCGCGTTGGCATCTGCTACCTTGATAGCTTCATCAATCGTCATTTTCTGTTCCTCCATAATGTTCTACAATGTACTGGTTCGCCATGGCATGTGGTGCGATTTTCCATGCATTATAATCTGGTATGCCATTAGATAGCAGCATTATTGCAAGCAAGCAGGGAAAGGCGAATAGCGCTGCAAATATAGGCTCATAGGTAAACGCAATTGCCACAAGGAGAATTGCTATAACAGCAAACGCCACTCCGCAAACGACCGTAAGCATCGTCATCTCGGTCTGCTGCTTGCAAACCTCCTGCACCAGTGTTTCCGGCGTAACGCCCATTTGAGCGGCGATCTCAGAGATGGTCATTCCGTTACTCCCTCACATTCCGCCCCGCACGCCGCATAGCCTGCCAGATCAATCCAACTGTCAGCCTTTCCGTTGCCTGCTGCAATGCGTGCAATCTTGAGCAGCGCCATCATTGCAGCAACGTCCTTTGCCTCTACGCGCACGTTCACGCCCCTTGTGCAGGCTTTATTAAGATACGACTCCCACAGCTCCGCAATCGTCTTAAAGTTATCCTCCGGTGTGCCGTAGTCCGTCTCGCGCTGTCCGCATACGCACTTCTCCGCCGCGTGCAGGATGTCCGCACGGGTCAGCTTGCGCTTTTCGTCCTCTCCGTACTTCTCGACTACCTCGCGGATGTCGGGGGTATCGTCAATCACTTCAAAGTCGAGTAAGTGCGCCACCTCCTTCGGATTTTCATTCACGTATTCTGCGCAGCATTTCGTACCTTTCTTGCGATATAACACACATTGAAAGCAATACCGCCGTTTTTGGCAATGCTCACCGACCACCGACTCAATGCTGCCGTACGCCTTGCCGTCTTTCTTAAACCTCATCGGCTCCCTCCTGTGTCATTCTCTCAACGGCTTTCTTCACGCCTGCCATAATCAAGCACCACTCACCCACCGTTAAATACGCAGCTATATCGCGCACCGCTGTAACAGCGTCACGCGCCATTTTCGGTTCAATCGGCTTGTCCATGTCGGCTTTGGTGATTTCACGCATTGTCCGCCCTCCTGTTCCATGCTTCGACAGCTTCTTCTTCCGTTGCGAAACAAAATTCATTCATATTCATGAAACATTCATCATTTAAGCAATATGGAATATATGCCTCTCTGTAAGGAGGGCGACTGTTGATATGATAAGCAATAGCGCTTTCACTTCCGCAGAACGGGCAGGATTTAAGCTCAATCATTTTTTTCGCTCCTGCTCCTTTAGATTTACACTTTAGTTCTTCAAGACTAGTGCCCAGTTTTGCGAAAAATGCATCATCGTCCAAGGTAGTAAGATATGCATTCAGGCGATTAAGCGTATCTTCAAAATTTCGTTGTTTCATAAATAATCACCTCGGTAAATTAAACATTTCAGTCCGTAACTCGTTTCTTTCTCTCGGCCGCGCGTCCGAGGAGCGCTGATAGTTCGTCTTCAAATGTGCGCAAATTGCAGTCGTCGCATTCCCCTTTACTGCACATACAGCAAACATCGGCCAGCGTGGTATCAAGGCTTCTGACGTCTTCAAACAGAGCATCTAAAAGATCTTTGTAGATTCTCTCCTGTGAAGTTGGCTCAATGTCAGAAACATTTTGGCATTGCTCCAAACACTTCAAAGCCTTACGAATGCCCCCACGCATCGCCATACCATGCGTATTCGGTTTTTCGAGCATAAGTTCATACGTTGCAGCAGGAACAGTCAGTGGAATGCTATCTCTGACTTCCAGTAGCTTGTTCTTATATTCCTCGTAGTTAATCAATTTCAATATCCACACCTCCATCCTTTCTCTCGCTGTAGCTGCAAAAGTCGTTGGGGTTACGAGATTGCCACGAATCTTTTTGTGCGTTGCCATCTGAATAAATTTTCAGGCAAACTCCTAAATCATAGTGTATACAGCCTTTACACCGCACCACCGGCACAGCATCTACGGTGGGGACACTATCAACCAAATCAAGGATTGTATCCTCGTCAACAGAAGATAAGGACGCATCCATAAGAGCCAGAATGAATTTATCAGCATCAATCAGCCGCATTGTCTGCACCTCCGTCCAGCTTCGCCCCGCAGTTGGGGCAGTAAGGCTTGCCGCACTCTTTCGAGAAATTCCGGCAGCGGGTGCACTGCTCCTCATAGTTTCCCGTTTCCATATTGAACCGTCCCGTGCCCCACCGCCCATGTACCACCGGGGCAAATTGTTCTAGCTGTTCGTAAGGACAAGCGCCAAGATTACAATAAGTACCCGTTTTGACACATATGCCTCCATGCCTTTCATTCTTGCAAAACTCGCTCATCCCTCATCGCCCTTTCTACAAGCTCCTGAAGTAGCTCCATCGTGCTGTACTCGCTCAAATCCGGCTTTTCGTCTTTCGGCTCGTCTATCAGATCTTCAGAAACCCACATAGCCGGACGCACCGCATACGAGTTCGAGCAGACGTAGCTGAGACAATCGCCATCGGAGTACACGAGCAGTGCACGCGCTGCGCCGCTGCGCCCCGGTGCGCCATCGCCAGTTGCCAGCCAATAGCTTCTCTCGCAATCTGGAATATAGCGTGAATACTTGCGCCATTCGTCAAACGTCAGAGGTGCTGCTGTGCAAGTAACAACCCCATAATTAGCGCGTCCATCCATGGTCAGCAAGTCAATTTCTCTATAAAAAATCAGTTCCTTGTTCAAACCAGATGCAAATTCGCAATACCACCGCTCTACCTCATTGCGCAGCTTACTTTTGGTATAGTCGTTGCCGTCCGTGCTGAATGGCGTGCTTCCAAACGGCTCTTTTAACAGCACAAACAGTTTGTCTTTGCCGTCCTTTGCCGTGCCTTTCTCTATGTCCAGTACCGCAAATTCCGTCCCTTTGATGGTGATAATATCACCCGGCTTACACTTACCCATTTACATCTCCTCCAATTCTCTCAGCTCCCGCAGCCCCATGTTGGACTTGCGCCGCAGCTCATCAACCGTCATTGCTTTCCTCCGGCATATCATCCATCTTAATGCGTTCCTTCGCCATTTCGATTGCAAGGCGGTATACCTTGGCGTGTGTGTTATCTCCGTGCGTTTTCTGTACTGCGGCGGCAAACTCGTCCAAATCTCCGAAGAAGCAACCTACAATTACTTTGATTTTTTTATCCCGGCAGGCGAAGAAAGTTGCCGTGTCATCGCGCGAACCAACATTGGAAATCCAGAAAATCGCACCGCACTTGTAAACCCGTGCGTCGCCGTCAACCCGTGCGTCGCCGTAAACCCGTGCGTTGCCGTAAACCCATGCGTTGCCGGAAAGCCGTGCGATGCCGTAAACCCGTGCGTTGCCGAAAACCCATGCGTCGCCGTAAACCCATGCGTTGCCGTAAACCCATGCGTTGCCGTCAACCCGTGCGATGCCGTAAACCCATGCGTTGCCGTAAACACATGCGTCGCCGTAAACACATGCGTCGCCGTCAACCCGTGCGTTGTCGAAAACCCATGCGTCGCCGTAAACCCATGCGTTGCCGGAAACCCGTGCGTCGCCGGAAACCCGTGCGTCGCCGTAAACCCGTGCGTTGCCGGAAACCCGTGCGTTGCCGTAAACCTGTGCGTTGCCGGAAACCTGTGCGTTGCCGTAAACCTGTGCGTTGCCGTAAACCCATGCGTTGCCGGAAGCATCAAGGTTTTCCTCTTTTTCAATCCATCCGCCCAGTTCCCCAGCTCCGACTTCCCCGAACGAAATCAACGCCCGAATGCGATGCAGGGTATTCCCTAAAATCGCTTTGGTTTCTCCGGTAAATTCAAACTTTTTATTCATTGTTTTCCTCCCATTCTCCGCAACCGCTTTCCGCGTCCATAAAATCCGCCCGGTGCTCGCTGTCGCCGTTGCAGCACACACCGCAGAACGGTTCGTACCACTTGCAGGTCTTCATACCACACCTTCCATCCTGATCTGCACCGTTTCCGGTTCTTTCAGCATTTCATCTTTGGCAAGCCGGTAAAACTGCTTATCCAGTTCAAACCCATAGCTGTTTCTTCCCAGTTCCCGCGCCGCTCTCAGCGTCGAACCGCTCCCGGCGCAAGGGTCAATTACCGTGTCGCCCGGGTCGGTGAAAATCTCAATCAACTTTTTCAGAGCCTTCACCGGCTTCTGTGTCGGGTGCAGCTTGGGAATCTCTCTGCCGTCCCGCTCCCAGTCGATATGGTCAAACACCATCTTTCCGCTTCCGCGAATGACCTTGCCGTTCTCGTCGTACTGCCTGCCGTTGTTAAACTTCGGCAGCTTGTCGCGGTACAGTACGACCGCAAATTCGGTTGCGCCTACAATGCGCATATTGGCTTTAAGCACCTGCGCCGAGTAGTTTTTCGTAAAAAACAGCGGGTAGCTGTTCTTGAACCCGTACCGCTTTCCGTACTCCATCACTGTCTGCATCTGGTCGAACGCGCAAAATACAATCATCGCCGGTGCAGCGTTGCGTTCCTTTGGCTCTTTCTTCAAAAGCCGGTTGCAGAAGTGCATATACTCCGCAATCTTGAAATAGCCATCCGTCCGAAAGAAACTGCTTTTTGCCTTCTTGCTCTCGCCGTTCTTGTTGTCTCCGCCGACATACCACATCGGGTTGCTACCGTAAGCGTCCGCGCCGATGTTATATGGAATATCCGCAATGACAAGCTGCGCTTTCGGGATGCCATACCGCTTATAATTCTGGAAATTATCGCAGAACAATTCACATTTAACCTGTTTCATCCGTTTCGTCCCTCTCCCAAATCTCAACCACAATCCTCGGATTTTTCGCATCCACCTCAAAGTGATCTTCAAACCCTCGGATATTTTTCCATCCGTCGTTCGACAGATACCGCGCTTTCACCAGCGCGTCCTGAATAACCTTGCGCCCAAACGCGCAGATATTGTCCTTGTCCCGCCGCCGGTCCTTCTCATACCAGTGATAAACCATGTACACCGGCTCCTGAATTTCCGCGCCGCCCATCTGCCGCGCTGCATTCATCACAACGGCCTCGCACTGCTTTTTCAGCCGTGCCCCCTCCTGCCGGTTCCGCCTTTCCGCCTCGATCAACTCGTTCAGTCCAGGCAGCGTGCCCTTGATCGTAAACTTATAATTCACCCGCTCGCCTCATTTCCCTGATCTTGTACGTTACCGCAGTCAAACTCCTGCCGAGTCTCCACGCGACTTTCACCGGCTCGAACCGCCCAGACCATGCGCAGCTCTTCGCAGCGGCTTTCGTGCAGTCCCAGCAGAGAGTATCTTTCTTTCTACCTCTCATAACCTTCCTCTCTCATTTTCCGTCTGATTTCTTCCTTCTGCGCAAGCCATGCCTGTTCCCAGTCCGGCGTTTTCTCCGGTTCCGTCTTTGCTTCCGCCTGCTTTGGCGCGTCCTTGATGCGATCCCAGATAATGCCCTTCCAGTTGTTCGCCATGCTCAGCCGGATAACCTCAGCAACCGCCGCCGCTCCGTGGCGCTTTACTCGGTTTTCTATCTCTGTCAGCAGGCTTTTCAGTCCGACAGCCTTGTACGCCTCGCGCCGCTCCTGCTTGTAGGTGATCCAGTCGCGCACCGCAGAAAGCACAGGCTCAGAAAACCGCTCTGCAAGGTCAGGCTCTTTCGGCTTTGGACTCTGCGTCTTTTTCGGCATCTCCGGTTTCGGCGGCTGCTTTGCAGGCGCTTCCTCCCGCTCGCCGCCCTGGAACTCGTCATACCGGCATGCCGTGATTACCGTATAATGCCGGTTGCTTTTCACCGTGATTTCTCCGGTTTTCTTGAGCTTTCCGAGTGCCGTGCGCACCTGCTTTACCGTTAGCCCGCTCTCGTCTGCAATCCCCTGCAAGCTCGTCACAAACGCGCCTCGGGGAATCTCGCTCCCCATGAACTGGCTTTCCTTGTAGTTTGCCCTCAGCAGGATATGCAGCCACAGCTTGCAGACGGGGATGTCCTTGTACCACCCCCACTCTGTGAGCTGTCGGTAAATCTGTATATGCCCGTTCGTCAGCATCCCCTGTCACCTCTCAAAACGGAACGTCGCCCTGGTCGCTCTCGTCCGACATGATAAAGTCACTCTCGTCCGACGCGATGAAGTCGCTTTCCTCTTCCTTCGGCTTGCCCTCGCTCTTGCCGCCGCAGAAGTCAATGCTTTCGCACTGCACCTCCCACGAGCGGCGTTTGTTGCCGTTCTTATCCTCCCAGTCGCGGCTTTCGAGCCTGCCGGAAACAATGCACATGTCGCCCTTGTGGAACCACGTATGCGCGTGCTCTGCCAGCCTACTCCACAGAACCACGTCAATGAAGTCACTCGGGTACTTTCCGCCCGCGTCCTTGCGGCTTCTCTGCACCGCCAGCGTGCCGCCTGCAACCGCCGTGTTGCTCTGCGTGTATCGCAGCTCAAAATCCTTGGTGAGCCGCCCCTGTAAGATGATCTTATTCAGCATTTCGTCCTGTCTCCTTTGTGTATTTCTGCTTTTCCTCGCTCCACAGCGGATACATACTTTCGAGGTACTCCCGCATTTCTTCCTTGATTTCCTTGCCGTCACCCTGGTCCATTTCCCGATGACACTCCGGGCACAGCATGACTAAATTCGTCGGAATCCCCATGCCGCCGCGTGCTCTCGATACAAAATGGCACGCTTGCAGTACGCCGCCCTTCCCGCAGTGGCGGCAAACGCCGCCGTCCCGGTCGTAACACTCTTTCCAGACACTTGGCGACACGCCCGTAAACTTCGTCTGCCGCCTCATACCGTTTTCTCCTCCGATGTTGCAAATCTCCAAGTATAACCGGCGTATTTCGTTCGCTTTCTGTTGCAGCATTGGCTTACATTCGATGTCGTAAATCCATCGCGTTTGCAATCGTTTAATGCCCTATAAAACCGTGTTTCTCCGGTCTGTATATTCACGCCAATAACAGATTTGCCCATGCAGGTATCAAGCGTTTCTTTCAAGTGTCTTTTCCACTCGTCCGTTCGCTTGAACCTCCCTCTATCGAACGAATAACGATAGTTTTCGTATTCCGTGACCCATTCAAGGTTCTCCGCCGCGTTGTTGTGCGGATTAAAGTCCTTATGGTTCACAATGTTTTTCCCTTCATCTTTCGGGATAAAAGCATCTGCTACAAGTCGATGCACAAAACAGCGTTGCGCAATTCCGTTGATGCGAATTGAAACGCGCAAGTACCCCATGCTGTTCTCGCTCGGCTTTAAGATGTGTTCTTTCGTGCCTGTTCTTCTCCCTTTTCGGTCGGAATATTTGTAAACCGACTTCACTCTGCCCTCGTTGCTGACCCAGTACATGCAGTTAGTGCCCGGTATGACTTTCCACTTTTCCATCTGCCCACCTCTCTACAATCGCAGCAATTTCGTTTTCCGGGAGTGTTTCCACTCCAACATTCTTGCAATCCTGCATACAGTTATCAATCAGCACAGACATTTGTCTTGTGCTGAAATCGCTTGAACCGTAATACGCGAGAACCGTTGTGCACTCCGGTATAGTCGATTTTTTTGTTTCTATGAACCTGCCTAAATGCCCACTCGTCCACCGCCGGCTAAAACTTCCGACCGTTTTGCTCATCATGCAGATTGTTTCGTAATTTCCGATATCTTTGATGTGACGCCTGTATATCGTTTCGGGAGGTTCATTCAATGCAGCCGATAACTTGTTGCACATTTTCCAATACAGCGCATTCGCGTCAACGCTCCGCTTGTCATACTTGCGCTTTACCTCTGCACAGTATAACTTGCCCTCCTTCATCTGCTCGCACTCTACGCGCGCCATAGGCGCGTTCTTGACGTGCAGGCAAAGCCAGTTGCCGCTCTCGTCGCGCACGACGCGCGCCCTGTCGAACTCATGCGTCATCGTTCACCATCTCCATCACTTTCTGATGGTCTTTTTCTCCCATCTTCTTGTTCAGTTCTACCATCAGCACGCCGTAATCGTTCATTTTCAGTTCCGGCAGTTTCTCGAGCGGAAAGCCGATGATTTCCTCGAACTGCTTTTTGGTTTTCGCACCGAGCGCCTTTGCAATTTTCTTGATTACATCTGCTTCGTTATCTCCGATTGTGTCCTCCGGCGGCTTTTGCAGAGACAGCTCCCGCTCGATCTTTTGCAGTGCGAAATGGTATTCGTCATAAGTCACCTCTGACGTGGTGCGGCATCCGGTCAGCCTCATAAGATGTTCCTGCGCCTTGTCATTTCCGTATACCTGTTGCAGCCGTCGTGCAAACGCCTGACAGTCGCGCTTAATCAGCTTGTCCGTTCCTGCACGTTCCGCCTCGCCGGAATACTTCGTCTGATCTTCCCGCACGCTGTCGTCGTTCCAGTATACGTCTGCGCCGACGCCGAGCATCTTAGCGGCGACCGAAATTGCATCCGTAAGCGCCATCTTCCAGCATTCGTCCGAGACTTGCGGGCCGTTTCTGGTCTGTGAAACGAACTGGCTGCCGCCTGTCCCCGGGATAGCGGCCGACCATTCGCCGCCCATCTTGACAAACAGATTGATATTGCAGAACGCACACACAACGCCGTCGTGCGTTTCGAGCCACTGCTTTACAATTTCGGGCCTCCAGCCAATGCCACACGGTCCGAATTGCTCTGTCAGTGCCTTAATGCGCCACATCGGGTTGATGTCGGTAAAACCTTTCAGTTTTCCGGCTTGAATCTCTTTTTTTGCTGTTTGTGGTACTGTGCGCAGCGCGTTATATAGCGCCAGATTGTCATTCATTCTTCGTCCTCCTGTTCATATTCCCAAACTGCCGTTCTCACATCTTCGAGAAAGTTCTTGATCTCATCCGGGAACAGCCCCTCGTACTCCTCGAGGAACGCCCCCATGCTGATTTCCGCCTCTCTCATGTCGTACAGCCGGTTAATGCGCTCCTGATCGTCCCGCTCGGGCGGTTCTAAGGGCGGCTCAATGTTCAGCATCCTGCAACCCCTCCAGAACCTCCATGATTTCCTGCGTCGTGCAGCGTCTGCCCTCACCGAGCACAAGCCACGCGCCGTCAATATCCATCGTGTAGCCGCGGCATTTGCCGATACTGTTTCCGTCCCACTCGTGAATGAAAAAGCTCGCCTGTCCGCCATTGTTGCACATCGGCGTGAACTCAAATGTCACGCCCTTGTGCTTTGCATTTAACACCAGATCAAGCAGCTTGTGCGCCGTCTCTCTGTCCATTGACTTTTTCTCCTTTTCGTGTTAGACTTTCTTTGAACATTTATCTTTGCCGCCGAAACGGGATTGCGCTCCCGCTCGGCGGTTTTTTATTTGACTTCTGTTACCTTTCCACCGGACAGCGTGTAGAACGCATCTTCCTTGATGGTTTCGCCGTCCACCTTCACAGCCTGCACACCCAGAACGTGATTTTTATTGTCTCGCTCTGTAAGCACAAGCCAGCATCCACGCTTGCCGCTCGCCTTGCTTCCGTTCCCGGTAACGATAGCAATGCTTTCCTTCCCTTCGACAGTCGCTACGCTACAGTCGCCGGTGTTCGTCGCTGCGCTACGGTTGCCGGTGTTCGTCGCTGCGCTACTGTAGCCGGTGTTCGTCGCTGCGCTACGGTTGCCGGTGTTCGTCGCTGCGCTACGGTAGCCGGTGTTCGTCGCTGCGCTACTGTAGCCGGTGTTCGTCGCTGCGCTACAGTCGCCGGTGTTCGTCGCTGCGCTACGGTTGCCGGTGTTCGTCGCTGCGCTAC
>ENA-UEQN01000359-UEQN01000359.1-human-gut-metagenome-genome-assembly--contig:-NODE-359-length-43331-cov-9.699588_pt1 | contig 43331 bp, 42 predicted proteins | sample MGYA00242940_ERZ507944 | MGnify/ENA primary metagenome ERZ507944 (study PRJEB26167, sample SAMN06115449) | human gut metagenome | host: Homo sapiens | place: China:Fujian | collected 2015-08-20... | reverse complement strand
CCTGCTTGACGATGTGCATGTGGATGTGATTAAGGGCAATTTGTCTGAGGTCAAGGCTGTTATGGAGCATGGCAGATGTGATGGCGGCGTGGAAGTGACCGATACGGCAGATGAGTCTGATGCAAAGGCGCTTGCGTGCAGGGCGGCCCTGCGATATGGATGCATCTGTGTGATTACAGGTGAGACCGATTATGTGGCAGAATTATGTGATGAAGCTGATTGCTATGACAATAATGAAAGAAGTCTGATGAGTACTGATGCGATGGGTACCGGTGTGATGGATAATTGTGTAGTGAATGCTGTTGCGTTGGATGCTGACGGATACACGCATAATTACAGGGTAGGAAGCATCACAGGCGGCCATCCTATGATGAAGAGGGTGACAGGCACCGGATGTATGCTTTCAGGGCTCATTTGTGCGTTTGCTGCGGCTGATTGCGATGATAAATACGGTGCAGTCACAGCAGCACTTAGCTGCATGAAGAGTGCAGGCGGGCTTGCTGCCTCTGATATGGCAGAGCACGGCAGAGAGACAAACAGCTGTCATTTCATTAAGCCCGGAAATGCTGCATACCGGGACAGGCTGATTGATGCAGTATATCATATATGCGATGGTGATTATGAACTGATTTGAATATCGCTGTATGACAGACAATTGGTATGCAGGGCATGAGTCTTATATTTGGAAAAAACAGGATAAGAGGTGAATGGTATATATGAACAAAACTGATTTAAAGCTCTACGCTATAACAGACAGGCAGTGGCTGCACGGAGCGAGGCTTTCTGAGCATGTGAAGCTTGCAATAGAGGGCGGTGCCACTATGATTCAGATCCGTGACAAGGATATTCTGAGTACAGATTCTGATGCAGGGCTTAAGGATGAGTATAATGAGGCTCTTGAGATAAAGAGAATCTGTCATGAGCACAATGTGCCGCTCATCATCAATGATAACGTGCAGTTTGCAATTGATATAGCTGCCGATGGAGTACATCTGGGACAGGATGACATGAATCCGGCGGAGGCCAGGAAGCTTCTTGGAACTGACAAGATAATAGGAGTTACGGCAAAGACCGTGGAGCAGGCAAAAAGGGCAGAAGCTGATGGCGCGGACTATCTGGGAAGCGGAGCCGTGTTTGGCTCTACCACAAAGCTCAATGCAAAGCCTATGACAAAGGAGCTTCTGCGTGAAATCACGGAGGCTGTCGATATACCGGTTGTTGCAATCGGAGGCATAAATGCAGACAATGCAGTCACGCTAGAGGGCACTGGGATTGCAGGAATCGCAGTGGTAGGAGCGATATTTGCAAGCGCAGATATAAAGGCTGCAGCCAGGGAACTCGCAGAAATATGCGACAAAATTCAGTAGAAAGGAGCGTAAATATGCATACAGCACTTACAATTGCGGGAAGCGATTCAAGCGGTGGCGCAGGCGTGCAGGCCGATTTAAAGACCATGCTTGCAAACGGTGTGTTTGGCGAGAGTGTCATCACAGCACTCACGGCACAAAACACCATGGGAGTTGATGCGGTGATGAATGTACCGGCTGATTTTATCGAGGCGCAGATGAAGGCTGTTTTTACGGATATTTTTCCGGATGCGGTGAAAATCGGTATGACATCATCGGTAGATACAATTGAGGCGATTGCCGCAGGTCTTGTAAAATATAAGGCAAAAAACATAGTTTTGGACCCGGTGATGGTCGCTACAAGCGGAAGCAGGCTGCTTGAAGAAAATGCAGCAAACACTCTGATGGAGAAGCTTTTTCCACTGGCTGACATCATCACGCCAAATATCCCTGAGCTTGAGGTGATATCAGGCAGACAGATTGAAAGCACAGATGACATCATAGAGGCATCAAAGGCTATTTATGATAAATACGGCTGTCCGGTTTTAAGCAAGGGAGGTCATTTCACAGACACAGCATGTGTGTGTGACTATTTGTGGGATGGAAAGCAAATCATCACATTTGAGACCAAAAGAGTGGATAATCCAAACTCACACGGCACAGGCTGCACACTTTCATCAGCGATAGCCAGCGGCCTTGCAAAGGGACAGCCGCTCGAGCAGGCTGTGGATAACGGCAAGCGATATGTCACGGCATGTTTAAAAGCCATGCTTGATCTGGGGCACGGCAGCGGTCCTATGAATCATGGAGCGTTAATCTTGAAATAATTACTAATTAATAATACAAATAACAATAAGAACAGGAGAGTACAATGAGTAATTACACAACACAGATGGATGCCGCAAGAAAGGGCATCGTAACACCTGAAATTGAAAAGGTAGCAAAGAAAGAGAAGATGGATGTAGGCAAGCTGATGGAGCTTGTTGCAAGCGGAAAGGTAGCTATTCCTGCTAACAAGCATCACAAGTCACTTGATGCAGAGGGTGTTGGAAGCATGCTTCGCACAAAAATCAATGTAAACCTCGGTGTGTCAAGAGACTGCAAGGACTATGATGTGGAGATGCAGAAGGTCATGAGCGCTGTAAAGCTTGGAGCAGAGGCTATCATGGATCTTTCAAGCCATGGCAATACACAGCCATTCAGACAAAAGCTTACAAGCGAATGTCCTGCAATGATAGGAACAGTGCCTGTTTATGACAGTGTTATCCACTATCAGCGTGATCTTGCAACACTTACAGCACAGGATTTTGTCGATGTAGTCAGACTCCATGCAGAGGATGGAGTGGACTTTGTCACACTTCACTGTGGAATCACAAGAAAAACGATAGATCAGATTAAAAAGCACAAGCGTAAGATGAATATCGTAAGCCGTGGAGGCAGCCTTGTATTTGCATGGATGTGCATGACAGGAGAGGAAAATCCTTTCTACGAGCACTATGATGAGATACTTGAAATCTGTGAGGAGCACGATGTGACAATTTCGCTTGGAGATGCCTGCAGACCGGGATGCCTGGCAGATGCAACAGATGTATGCCAGATAGAGGAGCTTGTAAGACTTGGAGAGCTCACAAAGCGTGCATGGGATCACAACGTACAGGTCATGGTAGAGGGACCGGGACATGTGCCGCTTGATCAGGTAGCAGCAAACATGAAGGTACAGCAGTCAATCTGTATGGGAGCACCATTTTATGTACTTGGACCTCTTGTAACAGATATCGCACCGGGCTATGACCACATCACAGCAGCAATCGGTGGAGCAGTGGCAGCAATGAACGGCGCAGCTTTCCTTTGCTACGTGACACCTGCGGAGCATCTTGCTCTTCCAAATGTGGAGGATACAAAGCAGGGAATTATTGCGTCAAAGATTGCGGCTCATGCAGCTGATATTGCAAAGGGAATACCGGGAGCCAGAGATATAGATGATAAGATGGCAGATGCCAGACGTGTGCTCGACTGGGATGCACAGTTTGCATGTGCGCTTGATCCGGAGACAGCTAAGGCTATCAGGGATGACCGTCTGCCTGAGGATGACCACAGTGAGGCATGCAGTATGTGCGGTAAATTCTGTGCAGTGCGAAGCATGAACAAGGCACTTGCAGGAGAGTATATTGATATACTATAACTGTGAAGGTACAAAACAGTTACGATATACTTTAAGGTGAGGTAGTAATGGAAAGTAAAAAGAACACTAAAAAAAGAAATCTTTCAATCAGAAAGATTGCCATGGCAGGAGTGCTTGTGGCAGTTGCCGTAGCAGGAAGCTTAATAAGCTTCCCTGTTGCCGGCAGCAAATGTGCACCGGTACAACACATGGTAAATATATGCGCAGCAGTATTTTTAGGACCTGCATGGGGTGTCGGTGTGGCATTTTGTGCGAGTATTATCAGAAACCTGACAGGACTTGGAAGCCTCATGGCATTCCCGGGAAGCATGGTAGGTGCTCTGTGCTGTGGACTGATGTACAGATTCAGCAAAAAAATTATACCGACATGTATTGCAGAGGCGCTTGGCACAGGCATACTCGGAGGCCTGGCAGCGTATCCTCTTGCAAAATACGTGATGCTTATTCAGCCGGAAGGCATGTTTATATACATAGTGCCATTCCTTATCTCTACAGTGGCCGGAAGCATAGTGGCAGCAATTGTCATGCTGATTTTAAAGAAAAATGGCGCACTGACAGTATTTAAGGAAAATCTTGAGTAATATCCAGGGCTATGGCTTTATAAGAAGCTTCATAAGCTCATCCTGACAGATAGGCTTCGAGTAGTGATAGCCCTGAAACAAGGTGACATCAAACTGTCTGAGATAGCTTTCAAGGTCACTATTTTCTATGCCTTCGATACATATCCTTAAGTCTGCGGCATGGGCAAAATTAACCATTCCGATTACAAGTGCCTGTTTTTTCTTTTCTTCGAAAATATCACTTACAAAGCACATATCTATCTTAATACCCTCTACAGGAAGCTCAAGCATCATCTGAGATGAAGAACTTCCTGTGCCATAGTCATCCATTGTGATGTGGATTCCGGCTTCTCTGAGTGCTGTGACTGTTTTCTTTATCATAGATACAGGCAGGTCTCTGCAACGCTCTGTAATCTCTATCCACAGCTGTGTAGGCGGAAAATCATACTCTTTAAGAATTGTCAGAGTATCTTTTACAAAGCTTTCCTTTTCAAGCTGCTCTGAGGATGCATTTACATTGATGAAGAAGCCGGGTTTTATCTTTGCAAATTCACAGGCTGCGCTTATTGCAGTTCTCATTATATAATTTCCGAGCTCATACATAGCCGGGGTATCCTCAAGCCAGTCGATAAACAGTCCGGGTGGCACCGTGCCAAAAGGCTCCATTTTCCAGCGCACCAGAGCCTAAGCACCCATTATTTCACCATTGCAAGCCTTTACAATGGGCTGAAACTCTACAAAAAAGCCATCACAGCTATTGATAACCGACTGATGTATGATTTTCATGATATCTATATGCGAGTTGCCATTGAACCTGACCATATCATTGAAAAATAACAAATCAGGGCTGTGAAGTTTCTTCGCGCGGTCAAGAGTGTACTCCACCTTGCTGATGACAGTGGAGGTATCACCATCATAATCCCTGAGAATCAGACACGCAGCATATATATCAAACTCAAATTTAAAGCACTTAAAGAAATACATGGAATTTATTGCGTCTACAATTTTCCGGTAGAATGCCTCAGCAGAGGCACGGTCAGCTTCCTTTATCACAAATACAAATTTGGAATTATTCATATAGTAGGTAGCGGTGCTGCCATCCATCATGAAGATGAATTTGAGCGCAAGCTCGCGCTGTATTGCTGTGCTGAAATTGGAACCATAAAGTATATTGAACTCATCTATATGACCTATCTCCACCTCGATTATGGCTACAGACCTGTTTTCCATGATATAGCCGTTGATGTCTCTTTCAAACTTTGACTGACCATAAAGATATGTATATGGGTCGATATCCGGAAGGGTATTTTCGTTTCTGAGCACGAGGACATGGTAGCGGTGTCCGTCATCACCGGCAAAAATGTCAGAATAAAATCCCATCATATATTCTTTGGTGTGCTTTCCCATGCGGACATAAAATATATCATCCAGTTTTTCGCCGTTTAGACGATAGCGGATCTCCCGCCTATATTCCGGCAGGTCAATGTCGTTGACACAGGTGCAAAGCTGTTCAAATAAACAGGTATGCTCGCCGGGTTCAAGGCCGAAAAAATCTGCTGTCTTTTCCGGTACGTATGACATGTCATTATCCAGGTCGGTGATGATAGGATATATCCCGTCTGATAATTCTGCAATTTTATCAATAAATTCCTTGTATATCGTGTGTTCTATCATAAATTAAAACTCCATATGTGTATAATGCACAAAACTCTTTTATTATTATAGCATATGTATGCATTATATACAATAAGTTAGTTGGACTCTGAAAATGATATTTAGGTATGAAGCATTAATATAAATTAATGATTTTAGTGTGTCATTTATATATTTGAAGGTATACTGATGACTGAAATATACCATCAGCTGCTTCAAATGCAACGTCACCATCATATTTGCCGGCAACAGAGCGGATGGATGACAGACCTATACCATAGTCGTCCCTCTTAGAAGAACGGTATTTTCCGTTTTGGATGGAAACATGTCCGTCAAAGCTGTTGTCCATAGTAATAATAAGTGTCTTATAGTGTACGTGGGCATGCAGTCGGATAAAGTGCGATGATTTCTCGTTCAAAGAATCAGAAGTATCCATGCGTCTGCAGGCTTCTATAGCATTTTCTATCAGATTTCCAAATACCAGGCACAGGTCATTGTCCAAGGCCGCATCATCGGTTTCCGGAACAATAAGCTTTGTCTCAAGAGCGATATTTTCATCTCTGCATATGGCACTATAGTATGACAGAATGGAATTAACTACCCTGTTTTCGCAATAGCTTGCAGGCGCAGATGGTATGCTGTGGATCAGGGCATCCAGGTATTCGTTCAGCTGTTTATTTTCAGTGTTTGCGAGGCCTTTTATTGCAACCAGCTGGTGACGCAGATCGTGGCGCTGCTTTTTAAAAAGCTGTTCGTTTGTTGTGATGAGCGAATTATATTTTTTCTGCTCCAATAGGGAATGCTCAAGGAGATTCATATCAAATATGAGCCTTTCATTCTCACGTTTTATATTGAGCATATCGCTTATATTAAGCCCCATTACAATTCCCATGATTATAATGAAAAGCAGAGTTCCAATCTGGTACAGCAATGACAATGAGGCCACAAATTTTAAATGATAATTGATTATCTCGGCACATGAAGCAAGTGCCAGTATGAATACCGGAACCATCAGCCGTTTTGCCCTGCTGTTTTGGCTGCGAACAGCCTCAAGGATGATGTATGCAGTCAGGAAGCAAAGTATGAGAGGCAGAATGACATGGAACACGTACATGCTCTGAGATAGTGCCACCGTACCGCTAAGCTGTAAGACACAAGCGACAAGGTCAAGCACGGTGAGGAGCTTCGCGATAACTATAATTGGCTTGTCATTCTTAAAACCAACTGCAAGCCTGCAGAAATACAGAAGCGGAATCATCTGCGAGAAAAGCCCTATAAAAGCACACAGATACAGCAGTGTAGGGTTTTTGACTATGACACCTGTGTAGTTGCACTCGCCGATAGACCACATGCCGGCCATGAGTGAGAAGAATCCAAAATGAAATATCATCTTGCAAACCTCTTTATCGTAGTATAAAAGCATCAGTGAGATAAATATAAACAAAACACCTGCAGCAAGCTCAAACAGTGCTATAAAGAATGACCATTTATTCAGCTTTAACAGAGTGAAAAATAAGGATTTGTATGCTCCGTAGATAGGAGAATATACCGTAAGCGAGCTTCTGGTAACTGGAGACAGATACTCTATACGAAGCTCTGTATCACCCGAATGACCGTCAGTGCCTATCAGGTACCCCTCGGTTGCGGGATCCTTCATATAGGATGGATAGTTTTCGGCCCGGCCAAACTCATATATGAGTTCATCGTCCAGATAGACCTTCGCAGGGGAATAGACAGTTTTTATGTAGATTGGATTATCCTTGTTCAGGTTGATATGTGTGGTGACGGTGACATGTGTGCGCGGCGAAAGGTGCTTAAAGGTATGTGGAAATGTGATTTCTTCTTTATCTGAATCCGAGCCCTCCACCATAGCATAGGCAGAGCTTACGATAGTGGCTTCAGGATAGCTCGCCTGGCTCATAATCATGTTTTTTGAGGAAAGAAGCAGTATGCAAATCAGTGTAAGCAGTATAATTGTCAGATAGGGAATATTTCGTATAGTGCTAATTTTTTTCATAATCCGGGCTCCTTGCAGTGTATTACTTTTGACAGTCTAGCTCATATCAAATCAATAGGAAAGTGCCTTATTTAAGCCCTCTGGTGTGCTCAAAGTAGTATCTCTCCAGAGCCTTTTTGGCTTTGCCGGAGAGCTCTCTCTTGATAGGGATATTTGTGTCATCGACCATCACGAAGCATTTGAGTGAAGTATCAATGCGTGTGACATACGACAGATTTACCGCGTAGCTTTTGTGCGGTAGAAAAAACAGCTCAGCGGGCAGCTGCTCTGAAAGCTCTGAAAGCTTCTCATAGCAGATGATTTCCTCATTCCCTTTTAAATGTATGAAAATCTGCCTGGCTCTCTGCTCTATGTACATGATATCAGAAAGGGCAAGCCTCTCCATACTCTTGTTTCTCTTCACATAAAGAGATGGGGCATCGGATTTCTTCAGCATGGCAAGGTGAAGAATGTTACTTAGCTCAGCTGCAGAAACCGGCTTTTCGATATAGCCGATGGCAGACAGCCTGTAGCTTTCCAAGGCATGCTCCGTGCTTGTCGTGATGAAAGCAACCGGGATATCGGCATCTGTCTCTCGGATTATGGAGACTGCCTCTATGCCGGTCATGGAATCTTTCATGTATATATCCATGAGCAGCAGGTCATACTTTCCGTACTCATATGAGGCAAGAAGAGAATCTGCATCTGTAAAGACAGTGTATGTATTTTGGATATCGCTGTGGTTGAGAATATCACAAAGCAGCACGGTCTCTGCAGCTTCGTCCTCGCATACAGCTATATTAAGTGTTTGTGGCATGTTTATTCCTCTGTAGAATGTGAATGATTATAAATAATCATAATATAATATGGAATAAATATCAAATAAATATTGCTATTAAATATCCGAAATGCTAATATAGTTATCAGAAGTGTATTAATTATTTTAAGGAGGTTTCAGTTATGAAATACTGTACAAATTGTGGCAGGCAGTTAGCTGATGATGAGGTATGCACATGTCGTCAGCAGGCACAGCCACAGACACCAAATCAGACACAGGACAACAATGCACAGGCAGATAATGCAGCACAGCAGGCACAGTTTAACGGACAGCCGCAGGGCAGCGCACAGGGACAGTTCAATGGGCAGCCACAGGGCAGCGCACAGGAACAGTTCAACGGACAGCCACAGGGACAGTTCAATGGACAGTCACAGGGTAGCGCACAGTCGCAGGCGTTTGATAACTTCACACAGCAGGTGAGTGCAGCAGGACAGCAGCTGCAGAATGACAAGAATGTGGCATCTATCATCACATTCTACAAGGGTCTTGTTAAGAAGCCGGCACAGGCTGCAGCAGACTTTGTAAAGAATGCAAATATGGCATCAGGCTTTATATTTATTGGCTTATTTGCCATAGTAGAGGTAGTGCTGTCTGTAGTATATCTGTTATCAAGCGTAATTGGCAGCATAGGCGGGTTTGGATTCTCATTTTACCCGGCGAGCTTCTTTGAGGGAATCTTTTCAGGAATCGTAGGAGAGGCGGTGAGAGTACTCATCCTGGCAGCAGTCATTCTGGTTGTATTAAACGCAGTGCAGAAGGATAAAAAGGTGACATTTGCACAGACACTTTCAGCAGCGTGTCTGTATGATGCAGTATACCTTCCGATTATCCTTGTGGCAGCAATCATCGACATAATCCCATTCCAGTTCTTTGGCAATGTGAGCAGCTGGCTGCATACATTTGCGGGTGTAGTAGGATATGTAAGCATATTCTTTGGAGTAAGGGCAATAGAAGAGGATGACAATAAGCTTCCACTCGTGTGTGGACTGGCATTCCTTGCAACAGCCATTGGTTCAACAATTGTAAATGCTATTTTCTAATTTAATATATCTGAAAAGCCGGATCCTGTGAGATTTTCTTGCAGGATCTTTTTTATATTCAGGGAGCATTGGTAGCATATATTACGAAAATTGTCAAGTACGAGTTTTGACACTGTTTATGTAAATTGTCGTTGTTATCAGTAGGAGTGGAATTGTTGTATAATATGAAATAAGGGTCAAAAGGTATCATCAATGCATACCATATATAAATCCGTAAATAAGCATGTTTATAAAACTCGGGAAGAGAGGCGCCTATGACGCATAAAATCAAGGTACAGATGTTTGGCAATTTCAGAATGGACTATAACGGAGCACCATTTGTGGCGGAAAAAATGCATAAGGAAAGCCAGTTCAACCGCATGATGCAGGCTATGATGCACAATTCTGATTGTGGAATAGCAAAGGATAAGCTCGAGGAGATAGTAATTGGTGAGCGTGATATAGATGCTCCTCACACGGCACTAAGAGTTATTGTATACAAGACGAAGCAAAAGCTTGCTCAGCTCGGATTACCGGGAAAGAACCTCATATATTTGGAGGGAGGCATATATTACTGGACATCGGATATAGAGATAGAAGAGGATGCAGCAGAGTTTGAAAATCTCTATAACGAAGCCTGCGCACTGGAAAAGCAGATGCCACAGGAAGCGGATGGTGAAGAAAACGTATATAAAGAAGCTGTATATGATAAGACAGAGAGTGCAGAGACAGTGTGCGATGAGCAGACAAAGGAAATAGAAGACAGACTGCTTGAGCTGTACGTAAAAGCGCTATATCTGTACAAGGGCGAGTTTCTGGCAGCATATACGGGCGAGACGTGGATAGCACAGGAGGCCAGACGCTATCACACCATGTTTGAGAAAATCATAAATGAATCTGCGTACATACTGCGAAAGAGAAAACAATTCAAGGGGTTGGAGAAGCTCGGAGTATATGCGGCAAAGGTCGACCCATTCAATGAGTGGGAGGAGCTCATCATGGAGGCGATGGTAGAGACCAGGCGCTATGAGGAGGCGGAAGAGCTATACACGGATGTCGTGGACTATTACCTCAGGGAGTGCGGTATTTATCCATCTTCAAGACTCTTGGAAATCCTTGAGAAATACAGTAATCAGATGAATCATGCACATGAGATACTGGAAAACATCCAGGAGGGCATGAACGAGCAGGAGGAAATAGAAAGAGGCGGATATTTCTGCAGCTATCCGGTATTCAGGGGAATATACCAGGCGTCCATCCGTATTATGAAGCGCACAAGGGTACCTGTGTATCTCATGCTCTGTACTCTGGAGGACGAGGAAGGCAGGCAGGTACAGAGCGAGACAAAGATGAACAAGTATTCAAGGCAGCTCAAGAAGTGTGTCAGTGAATCAATCCGCTACAGTGACATATATACCTCGTATGGAAAGGTGCAGTTTCTTATCATGCTCATCGGATTAAAGCGTGAGGACTGCGAGATAGTCAAAAAGAGAATCAACCGCCAGTTCGCAAAGAAAAATCCGAGAGCAGCAGAGAAATATCATGTGAACAGTATAGTTTGTGAGTTGTAAAGGGAATAGTACAAATAGGTTGGAAAAGATGTGACTTTATCGGATAATTAGGGCAGAAAAGCAGCATAACAAATTGTAATACGTACAGATAATTATTACTATGTGGATAAGACATCACTTATAGAGCAGGTGCTCGAAAACGGAAGTGAAGTCACTCTGTTTACACGTCCACGCCGTTTTGGAAAATCATTGAATATAAGCATGCTGCAGAACTTTTTTAGCATAGGAACAAATCCGGCACTTTTCGATGGATTATATATATCAGGAAATAAGGAGCTGTGCAGGAAATATATGGGAAAATATCCTGTAGTGTCAATAAGCCTAAAGGGTGTAGATGCTGATTCATACGAGAAGGCATGTGCACAGCTTGCGAGAATTATAAATCGCGAAGCCAGGAGGTTTCAGTTTCTTCTTGAGAGTGATAAATTAACTGATGTGGATAAGGCATTACTCGTTGAGCTTCTGGAAAGAGAAATGTCAGAGGATGCAATCACAAACAGCCTTCAGGTACTCACAGAGCTGCTCGAGATAAATTATGACAAACAGGTAGTTGTTCTCATAGATGAATATGATGTACCGCTGGCAAAAGCACATGAAAATGGCTATTACGATAAAATGGTTCTCCTAATCCGCAATATGTTTCGCAATGTCCTTAAGACAAACAGCAGTCTTGCATTTGCTGTATTGACGGGCTGCCCGCGCATCGCAAAAGAGAGTATCTTTACAGGATTAAATAACTTCAAGGTATATTCAATCACAAATGCTGACTTTGATGAAACCTTTGGCTTTACAGATAAAGAAACTCAAACAATGCTTCGATACTATGAAATGGAAGATAAATATGAAGAGGTCAAAGAATGGTATGACGGATACCGCTTCGGAAAAGCAGATGTATACTGTCCATGGGATGTAGTAAACTACTGGAATGGCTGGTAAACGGAAAGACAGTGATAAAAAGAATTGATGAAATGGTGACATATGATGAGCTGTATTCATCAATGGACAATCTATGGAGCACACTTTTTATGACCGGATATCTGACACAGCGTGGCAGGGAATGTGATGGCAGATATGCTTTTTGGGGCAATATGGATGTTAGGTGAATCAAAGCTGCGTCAGATGCTTGTGCCCAATGCATCTGTTTTGGCGGCTATGTGCTTTGTGGTTATTCTGCTGAGTCCTATTGCTGTTTCGATTTATATCGACAGCATACAGTGTGGGCGTTATACAAGAGTGTATACATGCATAGAAGCGCTTGCGGCTGTGAATTTCATTGTCTGCACGGCACTGCAGCTTTCCGGGGCATATGATTATATAGAGACTCTGCCGGCAGGACAGGGAATGCTTGCTGTCTGCTGCGTGGTCGTCATCACAACATTTATCATTGATATAATTAAACACAGGGCTTTGGGCTACAGACCTGAGATGATTGCCATGATTGTGGCACTTGTTCTGGTGCTTATAGAGGCTGCATCTGTGTACTTTGTTGTCACTATGTCAGGTTTCTTTATCGGAACAGGCCTTATTGTGATTTTGTTTGTCAATATCATAGTCACAATAAAAAGAATCAGCGAGATAGAATACAAGCGCCAGAAGGAAGAGAGTGATAAGCTTAGAAATCAGACAGAGAGAGTTTCCCTTCAGATGATGAAGACACTTGCTGCTACAATTGAGGCAAAGGACGATTATATGAGAGGACACTCATACAGAGTCGCTGAGTACTCTGCTCTCATAGCAAAGCAGCTTGGCTGGAGTGAGCATGAGGTGGAAAACCTTAGAAATGCCGCATATCTGCATGATATCGGAAAGATTGGCGTGCCTGATACTATATTAAATAAGCCGACCAGGCTGACTGATGAAGAGTTTGCCGCCATAAAGAGCCATACTGTGATGGGCGCAGATATCTTAAAGGATATTACCCTGTTAGACCATCTGGTGGATATTGCAAGGAATCATCATGAGCGCTACGATGGAAATGGCTATCCTGACGGACTGGTGGGAGAGGAGATACCGCTTTCTGCCCGTATAGTGTGTGTGGCAGACAGCTATGATGCCATGAGGTCGCGCAGGATCTACAGGAATGCTCTGCCAGATGAAGAAATCCGAAGGGAGCTTCTGGATAATTGCAGCACGCAGTTTGATCCGCAGATTGCGCGTATGTTTGTTGATATGCTTGACAATGGCATGGTTGTGATTGATGAGGATAATCCGGCGGCTCAGGGCTACCGTGATAATGCGGCTATCGAGTCAGTGGCAGACAAATTCATATCTGAGGTCATGAAGACCATGAGCAGTCAGGAAAAAGCCGATAGTGTTGATTATCTGACAGGACTTTACATGCGAAGTCGTGGACAGCAGGTAATAGCAGCCCTGATGCAGGATAATGATGGCTGCCTTGCCTTCATAGATATGGATAATCTCAAAAAAGTAAATGATGTGCATGGTCACAAGGCGGGTGACAGGGCACTTAAGCTTATAGGTAATCTCCTTGCTAAAGAGACTGAGAATGAGACCTTTGCAGCCTGCAGACTTGGAGGTGATGAGTTTCTCATCTTTATGCCATATTCTGACAGGGCAAGCGTGGAGAGTGTTATAAAGCGTATATTTGAGGGCTTCGAGAGCGCCAGGGAAGCAGACTGTGAGATAAAGGAGGCTGCTCTTTCAGCAGGACTGTGCATGACGACAAAGGGAGCCATGTTTGAAAGTGACTACACAAAGGCAGATAAGGCACTTTACTATGTGAAGCAGAACTGTAAGGGTTCATATTTCTTCTATGAGCAGCTCTTAGCTGACAATAAGGAGAATACAAATCTGAGTGCGGATTTACGAAACGTGGCAAAGCTTTTAAAGGAGAGTGGCAGCTATACAGGTGCGCTGGATTTAAACTACAGAGAGTTTGCAAGAATCTATGAGTTCGTGAACAATGTAGGAGATAGGCACAAGCACAACTGCTATCTGGTCATGGTGACTATGAACACTCTGCCGGAGCAGCTTGCAGATATCGAGGAAATTGAGAAGGCACTTGACTGCATGGAGCAGTCTATCCGCAGCAAGATCAGAAAGGTGGATGTCTGTACGCGCTACAGCTCAATGCAGTATCTTATCATACTATTTGAACCACAGGAAAATCAGATTCCAAATGTCATGGAGAGAATCTTTATGCGTTACTATTAGCTCTATGACAGAGCGGATTTCAAGCCACAGTATGAGTATATCAAGATGACTGAGCCAAAATAAAATAGGGATTGTTAAATAATAGTCAATGTGGTATAGTTTTCTTCGAACGGTATTCGAAGGAAACTGTATCATGGAGGATGTGTTGTCACCTTATGACAGAGCATATCCGGCAGACACAATAAGGCCCAAGCGCATTGCTGCATCAGAATATGAAGCAGGCAGCAAAGTGACAGGCGCGCACAGGATAAATCGACCGCAGCCATACGGCACATGGCGGAGATTATATCGGCTGCGATATAGGAATGGTCTGACCGGCTTGGAAAGAAGGTGGTAGCATGAAAATAGGCATAATCGGCGCAGGCAGAGTGGGCTGTTCTATAGGTAAATACCTAAGGACAAAGGACATAGAGCTTGCAGGCTATTATGACGTGGATTCTGTGGCAGCTAAGGAGGCTGCGGAGTTTACAAGGACAGAGAGCTTTGATTCGCTAAAGCAACTGGCGGATCAATCACAGATTATATTTATCACCACACCGGATTCATTTATTATACCGGTGTGGGAACAATTAAAAGAGCTGTCTCTAAGGAATCAGATTATATGTCATTGCAGTGGCGCATTATCATCCGATTCATTTTCCGGAAGGGAGAGCATGAGCGTATCATGCTGTTCAATTCATCCAATGTTACCGTTCAGTAACAAATTTTCATCATATGAGCAATTAAATAAAGCATTTTTCACAGTGGAAGGGCAGGATGCTGCGGTTGAAGCAATATCCGGGCTGTTTAGTTCTATTGGAAATGAGGTATGTCGCATCGATGGCGCTAAAAAGGCAAAATACCACGCAGCAGCGAGCATTCTGAGCAATCAGGTGATTGCTGTCCTTGACATGGGCTACACTCTTTTGGAGGACTGTAGCTTTACAAGGGATGAGGCGCTAAGAGCCACAGGTCAGCTTGTGATGCGCAATATCGAAAATGTACTTGAAGCAGGCTGTGACGGCGCACTGACCGGGCCAATCGAGAGAAACGATATTGAAACAGTGAAAAAGCATATCGCATGTATGCAAAATGACGATAGTGATGATGTCAGATTGTACAAAATGCTAGGTACAAAACTGGTAAATATTGCTGAAAAAAAGAATCCTGATAAGGATTACACTCAGATGATGGAATTGCTAAGAGGCTGACAATACCGTGAATTTATAAAAAATGGATTGTTGCAGAAAGACAGAGGGATTGGACAATGAAAAATACAGTAGTAACTTTTAAACAGGCAAAGGAAAAGGGCGAGAAGCTCACGATGCTCACAGCGTATGATTATTCGACTGCCAAGCTGATAGATGAGGCCGGAATCAATGCGATTTTAGTGGGAGATTCACTCGGCATGGTGGTGCTTGGCTATGAGGATACACTTTCAGTGACTATGGAGGATATGATTCATCACAGCGCAGCTGTTTCAAGGGGTATAAAGGATACACTGCTCATCACAGATATGCCTTTTATGTCATATCAGACATCAGTATATGATGCGGTGGTCAATGCAGGACGACTCGTGAAGGAAGGTCATGCACAGGCTGTCAAGCTCGAGGGCGGCAGGGAGGTATGTCCACAGATAAAGGCTATTGTGGATGCGTCAATTCCGGTATGTGCACATTTAGGGCTTACACCACAGTCAGTAAACGCATTTGGCGGCTTTAAGGTGCAGGGCAAGGGTGAAGAAGCAGCACAGAAGCTCCTTGACGAGGCACGCGCAGTCGAGGAAGCAGGAGCATTTGCAGTGGTGCTCGAGTGCGTGCCAAAGGCACTTGCCAAAAAAATCACAGAGAGCATAAGCATACCTACAATCGGTATCGGAGCGGGAGCAGACTGCGACGGGCAGGTGCTCGTATATCAGGATATGCTTGCCATGTATGCAAACATGAAGCCGAAATTTGTAAAACAGTTTGCACAGGTAGGAAAAGAGATGAATGAGGCATTTACAGCTTACAAAAAGGCTGTTGAGGAGGGAAGCTTCCCGGGTGAGGAGCATACCTTTAAGATGGATGAGACAATAATTGACAAACTGTATTAGTTACGAAGAATAGTTACGAAGCATAGAAGAATAAGGAGACATAAAATGTTAATATACGGGCAAATCAAACAGGTTAGAGAAGCAGTAAAGGAATGGAAGAAGGAGGGCAAAAGTGTAGGCTTTGTACCTACAATGGGCTACCTCCACGAGGGACACAAGAGCTTAATCGATGCGGCAAGACGTGAGAACGACAAGGTTGTAGTGAGCATTTTTGTAAATCCAATGCAGTTTGGCCCTACAGAGGATTTAGACAGCTATCCACGTGATTTAAACAGGGATGCAAAGCTTTGTGAGGATGCGGGAGTTGACATTATTTTCCATCCGGAGGCTGATGAGATGTATGCAGACGGCTTCTGCTCATATGTGGATATGAATGGCCTCACCACTGAGCTTTGTGGAAAAACAAGACCGATTCATTTCAGAGGTGTGCAGACAGTTGTACTGAAGCTGTTTCACATTGTGACACCTGACCGTGCATATTTTGGACAGAAGGATGCACAGCAGCTTGCTGTCATAAAGCGTATGGTAAAGGATTTGAATGTTGATACAGAAATCATCGGCTGCCCAATCATCCGTGAGGAGGATGGACTGGCAAAGAGCTCAAGAAACACATATTTAAGTGCGGATGAAAGACAGGCTGCGCTTGTACTGAGCAGAAGCTTAAAAATCGGAAAGCAGCTCGTAGACGCAGGCGAGAAGAGTGCAAAAGCTATAAAGGATGCAATCACAGCAGAGATAAACAAGGAGCCTCTTGCAAGAATTGATTATGTGGATGTGGTCGATTTTGACACAATCACACCTGTTGACGAGATTAAGGGAACAACACTCGTGGCTATCGCTGTCTATATCGGAAAGACAAGGCTGATTGATAATTTTATCGCGTAGTAGGACAAGAATGATATATGAAAAAGAGGTATAAAAAATGAATTATACAATGCTTAAAGGCAAAATACACAGAGCAGTGGTCAAGCAGGCTGACTTAAACTACGTGGGAAGCATCACTGTAGATACAAAGCTGCTTGAGGCAGCAGGTATCTTAGAGTATGAGATGGTTCAGATTGTCGATGTGGAAAACGGAAACAGATTCGAGACCTACACCATCGCAGGAGAGCCGGGATCAGGCATGATATGCTTAAACGGCGCAGCAGCCAGACAGGTTGCAGTCGGTGACCATGTGATACTCATGTGCTATGCACAGATGACACCTGAGGAAGCAAAGGAGCATCATCCGAAGGTAGTGTTTGTGGATGATGAAAACAGGATAGCGCGTGTGACAAATTATGAGAAGCACGGAAAGCTGACGGAGGATTTTATTTGATTTCTGAACATTTACACAGCATTAGGAATATAGAAAAGTTTCGTTAGTAAACAATAGAAAAATCAAGTCTGCTGTAGTATAATTATTTATCATAAATGAGGGTCAAAATACCTTTTGACCCTCATATCATGTATTTATGCGGGAGGTAAATATGTACACAGCAGACGAAAAGAGATACGACACAATGAGATATAACAGATGCGGCAGGAGCGGACTGAAGCTTCCTGTTGTATCACTTGGCTTATGGCACAATTTCGGTGATTTTTCATCATACGACAACATGAAGCAGATGTGCTTCACGGCCTTTGACCACGGCATCACCCACTTTGACCTGGCAAACAACTATGGCCCTGAATACGGAAGCGCAGAGAAGCACTTTGGGCTTATCCTTAAGGAACATCTGTCAGCATACCGCGATGAGCTCATCATCAGCTCAAAGGCAGGCTATGATATGTGGAAGGGACCATACGGCAACTGGGGCAGCCGCAAGTATCTGATTGCAAGCCTTGATCAGAGTCTTAAGAGAATGGGACTCGACTACGTGGATATATTCTATCATCACAGAATGGATCCTGAGACACCGCTTGAGGAGACAATGGGAGCACTTGACCAGATAGTAAGAAGCGGAAAAGCACTTTATGTCGGACTGTCAAATTATGATGGCGAGACCATGAAGAGAGCCTGCGAGATTCTTACTGATTTGAAATGTCCGTTTATCATCAACCAGAATTCATACAATATCTTCAACCGTACAATAGAGCAAAACGGCTTGAAGCAGGCTGCAAGAGAGTGCCAAAAGGGCATCATCTCATTCAGTCCGCTCGCACAGGGCATGCTCACGGACCGTTACCTGAACGGCATTCCGGATGATAGCCGTATAAAGACAGACGGACGCTTTTTAAATCAGGAAAAGCTCGCTCCACACATCGAGCAGATTAAGAAGCTAAACGATATAGCCACAAAGCGTGGTGAGACACTTGCACAGATGGCACTCAAGTGGGTGGTAAAGGATGATGACGTGACAAGTGTGCTTGTCGGCGCCTCAAAGCCACAGCAGATTCTTGAAAACTTAAAGGTTATGGAGGGCGCAGGCTTCTCTGAGGAAGAACTTAGGATGATTGATGAGGTTGTGGGAGTGTAAAGATGAAATCAGCAGGGAGTATAGCAACAATTAATGCTATACTCCCTGCTATTATATTTTGGGTTGCAAGAATTTAGTTTATGCTATAAAATATTTATAACTGTATGCAGATATTTAATAATCACAATATCTGTCTGTATAATAAAATATGCATAAAGAGGACGAAAGAATGATCAACAAATTAGTAGACAAAATCAAGAAAACAAATGCACCTATCGTAGTAGGTCTCGACCCGATGCTTTCATATGTGCCTGAGCACATCACAAAGAAGGCATTTGATGAGCTGGGGGAGACACCGGCCGGTGCAGCGGAAGCTATCTGGCAGTACAACAAGGCTATTGTGGATGCTACATATGACCTGATTCCTGCAGTAAAGCCACAGATTGCCATGTATGAGCAGTTTGGAGTGGAGGGACTTAAGGCATTCCAGAAGACAGTGGATTACTGTCACGAGAAGGATCTCGTGGTAATCGGAGATGTAAAGCGTGGAGATATCGGCTCAACATCGGCTGCATATGCCACAGGACATCTCGGAAAGGTACAGATCGGCAGCAAGAGCTATTCTACCTTTGATGAGGATTTTGCCACTGTCAATCCATACCTTGGAACAGACGGTATCAAGCCATTCGTAGATGTATGTAAGGAGGAGAAGAAGGGTATCTTCATTCTTGTAAAGACATCTAATCCATCAAGTGGAGAGTTCCAGGATCGTATGATTGACGGACGCCCATTATATGAGTGGGTAGGCGAGAAGGTTGCAGAGTGGGGAGCTGACTGCATGGGTGATTCATACAGCTATGTAGGTGCGGTTGTCGGTGCAACATACCCTGAGCAGGGTAAGATTCTTCGTAAGGTAATGCCAAAGAGCTTCATCCTCGTACCGGGCTACGGCGCACAGGGAGGCAAGGGCGCAGACCTTGTTCATTTCTTCAATGAGGACGGACTTGGTGCAATTGTCAATTCATCACGTGGAATCATCTGCGCATACAAGCAGGATAAGTACAAGGATATGGGCATCACAGCAGAGAATTTTGCAGATGCATCACGCAAGGCTGTTGAGGATATGATTGAGGATATCTCAGGAGCACTTGCAAATCGTTAATAGGTTATTCAGAAAGCTTAAATATATTAACAAACGAAACCAGGGAGATAAAATGGCAGAGAAATTTGAGGAGATTGCAGTTGTAGTTGACCAGAGCTCACTCGGCAATGGCATCTACGACCTCACACTTAAGACAGACAAAATTGCAAAGGCAGCAAGGGCAGGACAGTTTGTATCGGTTTACTCAAACGACAAGAGTAAGCTGCTTCCGCGTCCGATAAGCCTTTGTGGCATAAACAGAGCTGATGACACCATCCGCCTCGTGTACCGTGTGACAGGTGAAGGCACTGGAACAGAGGAGTTTTCAAAGCTTGTCAGGGGCGATAAGGTAAGGATTTTAGGACCTCTTGGAAACGGCTTTACAGTACAGCCGGGAAAGAAGGCCTTCATTATCGGCGGAGGAATAGGAGTGCCGCCTATGCTGCAGCTTGCCAAGGATATAAATACAGGCATTGTGCAGACATCGGGTGAAGAAAAAAATTCGGGACAGGCAGGTGCAGTATGCGATATGAACATTGTCATGGGCTATCGCGATGAGAATACCTTCCTGCTTGATGAGTTTAAGGAGCAGGCAGCTTCATTTGTCGCCACAGAGGACGGCAGTGTCGGCACAAAGGGCAATGTCATCGATGTGATAAAGGAGAATGCTCTTGAGGCAGACGTAATTTATGCATGTGGACCGATGCCTATGCTTCGTGCACTTAAAGCTTATGCCGCAGAGCATGATATGGACTGCTTTGTATCAATGGAGGAGCGCATGGCATGTGGAATCGGTGCATGTCTTGCCTGCGTATGCAAGACAAAGGACAAGGATGCCCACAGCAATGTAAACAACAAGCGTATATGCAAAGAGGGACCTGTGTTTGATGCGAAGGAGGTGGAGCTGTAATGAGTAATATGTCAGTAAATGTGGCTGGTGTTGAGTGGAAAAATCCTGTTACAGTTGCATCCGGCACATTCGGCTCCGGTGCAGAGTACAGCGAGTTTGTTGATTTAAACAGACTTGGTGCAGTCACCACAAAGGGTGTTGCGAATAAGCCTTGGGAGGGTAATCCCACACCTAGAGTAGCCGAGGTGTACGGCGGCATGCTCAATGCAGTCGGACTTCAGAATCCCGGCATCGAGCTTTTCTGTAAGAGGGATATTCCGTTTTTAAAACAGTTTGATACAAAGATTGTGGTAAATGTCTGCGGACATTCGCTTGACGAGTATCTTGATGTGGTAAAGCGCCTGGCAGATGAGCCTATTGATATGATGGAAATAAATATCTCATGTCCGAATGTTAAGGAGGGCGGAATTGCCTTCGGAACAGATCCGAAGAGTGTTGAGACTATCACAAGCGAGATTAAAAAATATGCAAAGCAGCCTGTTATCATGAAGCTTTCTCCAAATGTCACAAGCATTGCAGAGATAGCAAAGGCGGCAGAGGCTGGTGGAGCTGATGCGGTTTCGCTCATCAATACCATTACAGGCATGAAGATTGATATAAACAGAAGAAGCTTTGTGTTGGCAAACAAGACCGGCGGCATGAGCGGTCCGGCGGTTCATCCGGTTGCAGTGCGCATGGTTTACGAGACAGCACATGCAGTCAATATTCCGATTATCGGAATGGGCGGTATCACAAATGCTGCCGATGCTATAGAGATGATACTTGCCGGAGCTACGGCTGTTTCAGTCGGCACAGCAAACTTTGTAAATCCAAAGACCACAGAGCAGATAGTGGATGGCATCGCAGAGTATATGGACAGGTATGGAGTAAAGGATATTTCAGAGCTTGTCGGCGCGGTTGACAGATAGAGCATAATGGATAGACGGAGGATAAAATAATGATTCTGGCAGCAGAATACGTGCCTTCTATGTATGCCACAGTCTGGGCACTTGTTCCACCTGTTGTGGCTATAGTTCTGGCACTTATCACAAAAGAGGTCTACAGCTCATTATTCGTTGGAATAGTGATTGGCGGACTGTTTTATGGAAATGCATTTCAGCCGGGTTTTTCGGCTGAGAGATCAGTGCTTCACATATTCGAGGACGGACTTGTTGGAGTGCTATCGGATTCGGACAATGTGGGAATACTGATATTTTTGGTCGTGCTCGGTGTCATGGTGAGCATGATGAACAAGGCAGGAGGCTCGGCGGCCTTTGGAGAGTGGGCGAGTGAGCACATAAAGACAAGGATTGGTGCCCAGCTTTCGGCTATAATGCTTGGAGTGCTCATATTTATAGATGATTACTTCAACTGTCTGACAGTAGGAAGTGTGATGCGCCCTGTCACCGACAAGCATCAGGTTTCAAGAGCAAAGCTTGCATATCTGATAGATGCCACAGCAGCGCCTGTATGCATCATTGCACCTATATCATCGTGGGCAGCCGCGGTTACCGGCTTTGTAAAGGGAGAGGATGGCTTTTCTATTTTCATAAAGGCCATTCCATACAATTACTATGCACTCTTTACTATTATCGCTATGGTGACACTTGTTGTTTTACAGGTGGATTTCGGTCCGATGGCAAAGCATGAAGCAAATGCCAAAAAGGGAGATTTGTTTACCACGGGAGACAGGCCGTATGCAGAGTCAAAGCAGGATGTGATAAAGGGCAAGGGAAAGGTTATAGACCTTGTATTTCCTATTCTGGTGCTCATAATATGCTGCATCATAGGAATGATATACACAGGAGGCTTTTTTGACGGAACAGGCTTTGTTGATGCATTTGCAGGCAGCGATGCGTCAATCGGTCTCATGCTTGGAAGCTTCTTTGCATTGATAATCACCATATGCTTTTACTCAATCAGAAGGGTACTAAGCTTTACGGATTGCTGTAATTCAATCCCTGAGGGCTTTAAGGCAATGGTACCTGCAATACTTATACTGACCTTTGCATGGACACTAAAGACCATGACAGAGAGCCTTGGCGCCAAGGAATTTGTCGCAGGCTTAGTTGGAGGAGTATCGGGACCTCTGCTTGGACTGTTCCCGGCAATCATATTCCTGGTGGGAGCCTTCCTTGCCTTTGCAACAGGAACCTCATGGGGCACCTTCGGTATACTCATACCGATAGTAGTAAATATCTTCTCGGGCACAAACCATACGATGATGATTATCTCAATCTCAGCGTGCATGGCAGGTGCAGTATGCGGAGACCACTGTTCACCGATATCCGATACCACCATCATGGCATCGGCAGGAGCTCAGTGCAACCACATGAATCATGTATCCACACAGCTTCCGTACGCAGTGCTTGTGGCAGGCATATCATGCCTGACCTACATCATAGCAGGCTTTGTCAGAAATCCGGTAGTACCGTTTATAATAGGAGTGCTTATCCTGATTGGAACCTTTGTCGGAATCAAGTATATCACGAGAACCGATAAAGCAAATGAACAGGAGGAGTAGCTAAAGCACAACTCAAAAGAGTTCTATTTTTCACAGACCTTGTGTCTGCGAATGATAGGACTCTTTTTTTATAGTAAATTCTATCTGCTATCAATAAAATTTATAACCCGCTAACAAATATTAATAACCCTAATTACATTTACAAAAATATCAATTAGTGGTAACATATCAATAACTTAGAAATCATATTTGAATGGTAGGAAATCCCGGCCATACAAACTAGACACAAACTAAGCACAAACTCATAACAAACTCAAAACAGACATTAACAAAAAAGAGGTAATATCAATGGCAAAAATTGCAAAGCAGCTCACTGAGCTGATAGGTCACACTCCGCTTCTGGAGCTGACCAATTATGAAAAAGCCCTTGGGCTTGAAGCAAAAATCATAGCAAAGCTGGAGTATTTCAATCCACTCGGAAGTGTAAAGGACAGGGTGGCGGCAGCTATGATAGAACAGGGCATAAAGGATGGAAAGATAAATCAGGACACAATAATCATAGAGCCGACAAGTGGCAATACCGGAATCGGACTTGCATTTGTGGCAGCCTCAAAGGGACTTCACCTGATACTTATCATGCCTGATACCATGAGTGTTGAGAGAAGAAAAATCGTCACAGCGCTTGGCGCAGAGATAAAGCTCACACCGGGGCGTGAGGGCATGAAGGGTGCAATCGATGAGGCGCAGAGACTTAAAGAGCATTATGGCAATGCCTTTATTCCACAGCAGTTTGAGAATAAGGCCAATCCGGATATCCACAGAGCTACAACCGCCCAGGAAATCTGGGAGGATACAGATGGAAAGGTAGATATCTTTGTATCATCTGTCGGAACAGGTGGCACCTGTACAGGCACCGGGCTTGGATTAAGAGACCATAATCCTGATGTAAGGATAGTGGCTGTTGAACCAAAGAGCTCACCGGTACTCTCAGGCGGAAGACCGGGGCCTCACAAGATACAGGGAATCGGTGCAGGCTTTATTCCAAAGGTCATGCGCATGGATATAGTGGATGAGGTGATTCCGGTGGAGAATGAGGCCGCTTTTGACAAGGCAAGAGAGGTTGCAAAGAGCGACGGACTTCTCGTTGGCATATCCTCAGGAGCAGCAATATATGCGGCAACAGAGCTTGCGAAAAGACCTGAAAACAAGGGAAAGAATATCGTGGTGCTGCTTCCGGATACAGGAGAAAGATACCTGTCCACACCGCTTTTTACAGTAAACTAATGGCATATAAACTGACGGCATAAGCTTGCTTTGCCGGAAACTGTAACATGAAAAATGAGAAACATACATGAGAAACATACAAAAATATACGGCAGCCCTGCTGCCTGCAGTGATGATTCTGTCACTTCTTCTGACAGGCTGCTCAGGCAGGAAGGATGACGGCACAGTCACCATAACCAATGTGTCATATGATCCGACACGAGAGTTTTACGAGAAATACAACAAAATATTCGAGTCTTACTATGAGAGCGAGCACGGCAAAAAGATAAATGTGATTCAGTCACATGGCGGCTCGGGAGCACAGGCACGCTCGGTTGTGGAGGGCTGTAATGCAGATGTTGTCACACTGGCACTTGAGCATGACATAGACCTGATACAAAATACCGGCTTAATTGATAAGGGTTGGATTGATGAGTTTTCTGACAGCTCGGCACCATACACATCAACAATCGTTTTACTTGTAAGAAAGGGCAATCCAAAGCATATAAGTGACTGGAATGACCTGGTGAAAAAGAATGTGGATGTGATTACGCCTGATCCAAAGAGTAGTGGCGGAGCCTGCTGGAATTTTCTTGCAGCGCTAAGCTATGCGAAGACAAATTATGACAGCCTGAAGGAACAGAAATCGTTTATGAAGAAGCTGTATGAAAATGTCACAATTATGGATTCGGGTGCGAGAGGCTCAACAACCACATTTGTGGAAAACGGTCAGGGAGATGTGCTCATAGCGTGGGAAAACGAGGCACTTACGACCATGGATTCATATCCGGGTAAGTATGAGATAGTGAATCCATCTGTCAGCATCTTAGCACAGCCCTCTGTTGCTATTGTGGATGACAATGCAAAGAGCAACGGAACACAAGAGGTAAGCAAAGAATATCTACAGTATCTCTACAGTGATGAGGCACAGCAGCTGATTGGCGAAAGCGGCTACAGACCAACCAATCAGGATATATTAAACCGGTTTTCCGACAAGTTTGATTTAAATATCAGGCTTTGGAGCATAGAGGATTATGGCGGATGGAATGAAGCCTACAAGACATATTTCGATGATGGAGCAATGTTCGATGAAATATACGGCAACTGATAAAACAGCAAAAGAGAAAACTAAATCAAAGAACATAAAGACTAGAGTCATACCGGGCTACCATCTTTCGCTTGGAATAGTGGTCACGATGCTTTCAGTCATCGTTCTCATTCCGTTAGCATCAGTGCTTGTGTATTCGCTAAAGATATCGCCGGGCGATTTCGTGGCACTTATCATGAAGGAGACTGTGAGGAATGCCTTTATCACAAGCATCACCTCATCATTTATCGCAGCAATCGTAAATGTGGTATTTGGACTCATCGTGGCATGGACGCTTGTGAAGTACGATTTTCCCGGAAAATGGGTGCTTGACGGACTTATAGAGCTTCCGTTTGCACTGCCGACAGCGGTTGCGGGCATCACGCTCTCAAAGCTGTACTCAGGCACAGGCTTTTTGGGTAAGGGCCTTGGAAAGCTTGGAATAGATGTAGCTTACACACAGGCAGGAATAGTTGTGGCACTTGTTTTTGTAGGCATTCCCTTCGTAATAAGAGCTGTACAGCCGGTGCTTGAAAAGATGGATAATACATATGAGGAGGCCGCTTATATGCTTGGCGCCACACCCTCTAAGACATTTTTTAAGGTAATACTTCCGGAGCTTCGCCCGGCACTCTTAACAGGCTTTGGTCTTGCATTTGCCAGAGGCATAGGAGAGTACGGAAGTGTAATCTATATATCAGGCAACAGTGCCAGACACAGGACACAGGTTGTATCCTACGTCATCATGCAGAAGCTTAGCTATATAGATTATGCCGGCGCGACTGCAATAGCGCTTGTGATGCTTGTCATATCATTTTTACTGCTGTTATTTGTAAACATAGTGCAGGTTAAACAGTCACAGCGCACTAATTTGTTGTAGAAGGCTGCATATAAATCAAATGCGATGTACACAAACAGGAAAGGAGCACAATGCGATGACCGAACAGGTAAAGCTTGAAAGAAGAAAAAAGATCACAAAGATAATACTCGTCACTGTCACGGTGCTCTTCATATTTGTCATGCTTGTAGTTCCACTTTTTTCTGTGATGGCAAGTGCCTTAAAGGAAGGGCTTGGATTCTATCTGAAAGCTATCTCCACAAGCTACGTGCTGTCAGCACTCAAGGTGACTCTGATAGCAACAGTTTTTGCGGTAGTTATCAACACCTTCTTTGGAATATGGACAGCGTGGCTGTTGACCAGGTTTTCGTTTAAAGGAAAGCAGGTGCTTGCAACACTTATTGATATACCGTTTTCTATTTCTCCGGTCATCGTAGGACTTGCGTATCTTATGACCTTCGGACGGCTTGGGTGGTTTTATCCGGTTATAAGATGGTTCAATGAGATATTCGGCACGAATGTGAGAATCACCTTTGCAATACCGGGAGTTGTGCTTGCCACGATATTTGTCACGTTTCCGTATGTGTCAAGGGAAATCATACCGGTGCTCAATGCAGAGGGAAAGGATGAAGAAGAAGCCGCAGCGCTGATGGGAGCATCCGGCTTTACGATATTTCGGAAAATAACACTTCCGCAGATGAAGTGGAGCCTGATTTATGGAATCATACTTTGTACGGCGAGAGCACTCGGCGAGTTCGGCGCGGTAAATGCGCTCTCGAAGACAAGAGGCGAGACATTTACACTGCCGCTTGAGATTGATGCCTTGTATATGTCGGGCACAGACAGCTCAATAACATCGGCATTTGCTGTATCGTCGATACTGTTAATTATTGCATTAATCATTCTTTTTGCAAGAAATATAGTTGAGCATAAATTTAAGAAATTACACTGAGATTTATGGGAAATATGATTTACACTAATGAAATTTGTTATTGCTTACACACTGGTGTGGCAGACAGCTATAGAGTTGCTGTACTAAGAAAGCAGGAAGGAGATAACGTATATGTACGTTGAGATGAAAAATATATACAAAAAATACGGAGACTTCCTAGCATCCGATAATGTGAGCTTTGGAGTGGAAAAGGGAAAGCTTGTGGCGCTGCTTGGTCCGTCCGGCAGTGGCAAGACAACACTTCTTCGTATGATAGCAGGGCTTGAGACGCCAAATTCAGGTGACATATATATAGATGGAAAGCGAGTGAATGATATTCCGGCCTCGAAGAGAGGCATAGGCTTTGTATTTCAGAACTATGCGCTGTTTCGATACATGACAATATACGACAATGTGGCATTTGGGCTGGAGCTTCAGAAGATGCCGAAAAAGCTTATAAAGGAGCGTGTTACCAAGCTTCTTGAGATGACAGGCTTATCGGGGCTTGAAAAGAGATATCCGAATCAGCTTTCCGGAGGACAGCGTCAGAGAGTGGCATTTGCAAGGGCGCTGGCGCCGAATCCACAGGTGCTCTTACTGGATGAGCCATTTGCCGCGATAGATGCAAAGGTGCGAGGTGAGCTTCGTACATGGCTTAAGGAGCTGGTCGAAAAGCTTGGGATCACAAGCATTTTCGTCACACATGACCAGGATGAGGCTGTTGAGGTGGCAGATGAAATCATTATCACAAACCACGGCACGATAGAGCAGATGGGTACACCTCTTGAGATATACAAGTCGCCTTATACACCTTTTGTGGCGCAGTTTATAGGACACACCACAGTCGTTGAAAACTATGACAGGCTAAAGGGCTTTGACAGGATAGAAAATGCCGACAAGGCGGTAATCAGACCTGAGTTTATCAAGATATCAAAGAGCGGCAACTTAGACCGCTATCAGTCAGCGGCAGAGGAGGGCATCGTTACAGATGTGGTATTCAGAGGAAACAGGATGGATATCACAGTCAGCATAAACGGCATCGAGGTGGTCGGCGAGCGCTCACTGGAAAAGGATCTGATAGCAGTCGGCGAGAAAGTGCATGTGTTGATTTACAGGCTGTATATATTTGATGAAGAGAAAACATACCTGATGGAAAACAGCGAGATGCAGGAGCAGGATGTATTCTACATTTAGATATAGGAATAGTCTAAAGTTTGTGATTGAAAGAGGAAGCAGAGGGAGATAAATGAAGATAGAAAACAAAAAAATCCTACACACGGATATCCTCATAATAGGAGGTGGCACGGCGGGCTGTTATGCAGCGCTCACCATCCGTGAGAAATCGGATTATTCGATTATAATTGCAGAGAAAGCGAACATAAAGCGAAGCGGATGCCTTGCAGCAGGTGTCAATGCGATAAATGCATACATAGTAAAGGGCAGAAAGCCTGAGGACTATGTAGACTACGCAAAAAAGGACGCTGACGGCATAGTAAGGGAAGACTTACTCATGACTATGTCCGAGGGCTTAAACCGTGTGACGGACAAGATGGAAAAGCTTGGACTTGTCATATTAAAGGATGAAAACGGTGAGTATGTAGCAAGAGGAAACCGAAATATCAAGATAAACGGCGAGAACATGAAGCCGCTTTTGGCAGAAGCCGTATCAAAGCTTACGGACTGTACAGTGATAAACAGAATCAATATCACGGACTATATAGTTGAGAAAAACACCATAAAGGGTGCATACGGATTTTCAATCGAGGATGCTACAGCCTATGAAATCAGGGCTAAAAAGGTGCTCTGTGCTACAGGCGGAGCGGCCGGACTGTACAGACCAAACAATCCGGGCTTTTCAAGGCACAAGATGTGGTATCCGCCGTTTAATACAGGCGCCGGATATGCGATGGGCATAAGAAGCGGAGCTGAGATGACCACCTTTGAGATGAGATTTATCGCACTCAGATGCAAGGACACAATTGCACCGACAGGAACAATTGCACAGGGAGTCGGGGCAAAGCAGGTCAATTCACTTGGAGAGGTTTACGAGACAAAATACGGCCTCACCACATCAGAGCGTGTGTACGGAACGGTCATGGAAAATCTCGAGGGAAGAGGCCCTTGCTACTTAAGGACAGAGGGCATCTCTCCACAGCAGGATGAGTCCTTAAGAAAGGCATATCTCAACATGGCACCAAGCCAGACACTCAAGTGGGTGGAGGCAGGTAAGAATCCAAGTGAGCAGAATGTGGAGATAGAGGGCACCGAGCCGTATATCGTAGGTGGGCACACAGCGAGCGGCTACTGGGTAAATACCGAGCGTGAGACTACAATCCACGGACTTTATGCTGCTGGAGATGTGGCAGGAGGATGTCCACAGAAATACGTTACAGGAGCTATGGTAGAGGGTGAAATCGCTGCGATAGATATGGTTTCAAAGCTTGATGCAGATACCTATGATGGAAGTCCTGACACATCGGCATTTGATGAGAAAAAGGCACTTGACGCAAAAGCTTCAGAGTACGACCATTTCCTCACTGAAAGGTCTCAGATGTTTACAACAGAGGCTATCGAGGAAGCCATGCAGAAGGTCATGGACAACTACGCAGGCGGTATTTCCACACATTATCAGTTCAACGGCAAGCAGCTTGCCCTGGCAAAGGAAAAGATAAATCATCTGATAGAGCTGACCGGTGATTTATATGCATCGGATATGCATGAGCTTATGTTCATATATGAGCTTAAGGAGAGGCTTACGGTATGTCTTTCGGTCATAGCACATCTTGGTGCAAGAAAGGAGACCAGATGGCACAGCTTTGCCGAGAATCTGGATTATCCCGACAAGAGTGATGACTGGATGAAATACGTCAATTCCAGATATGAAAACGGGCAGCTTCATATGATTTACAGAGAGCTTGTCGGAAGGGAGGCGCGTTATGAGCATAATGATTGATAAAGCAAAGTGTAAGGGCTGTGGCATGTGTACAAGTGTATGCCCGGGAAGCCTGATATATCAGGACTCAGAGAAAAAAGCCTTTATCAAATATCCTAAGGACTGCTGGGGCTGTGCCTCATGCATCAAGGAATGTCATTTTGGCGCTATTGCTCTTTATCTTGGGGCAGACATAGGAGGCATGGGAAGTCTCATGACAGTAAAAAGCACACCGGACACGCTGACCTGGGATATCAAAAAGCGCGACGGAAGCAAGGAAGAGATTCTTATCAACAAGAAGGAATCCAATAAATATTAAAGAAAAGGATGGTAACAGACATGGGTGAATTATCACATCTTGACGAACTCGAAGCAGAGGCAATATACATAATACGTGAAGTAGCCGCAGAGTGCGAGAAGCCGGTTATGTTGTACTCAATTGGAAAGGACAGCTCGGTAATGCTTCATCTTGCAATGAAGGCATTTTATCCGGAGAAGCCGCCATTTCCGTTTTTACATGTAAATACAACCTGGAAATTCCATGAGATGATAGAATTCAGAGATCGCATTGCTAAGGAAAAGGGCATCGAGATGCTTGAATATATAAATCAGGATGGCGTAAAGCAGGGCATCAATCCATTTGACCACGGCTCAGCATACACAGATATCATGAAGACACAGGCGCTCAAGCAGGCGCTCGACAAATACGGCTTTACGGCAGCGTTTGGCGGCGGCCGAAGAGACGAGGAGAAATCAAGAGCCAAGGAGCGAATCTTCTCCTTTAGAAATGAAAACCACGCATGGGATCCAAAGAATCAGCGCCCGGAGATGTGGAAGCTCTACAACTCAAGAATCAAAAAGGGCCAGGAGGTGCGAGTTTTCCCACTGTCAAACTGGACAGAGAAGGATATCTGGCAGTATATAAAGAGAGAGAATATAGAGATTCCTTCACTTTACTTTGCAAAGGAAAGACCTGTTGTATACAGAGACGGCAACATCATCATGGTAGATGACGACAGAATGAAGCTTCGTCCGGGTGAGAAAATCCAGATGAAGAGTGTACGTTTCAGAACACTCGGCTGCTATCCACTGACAGGTGGTGTGGAGTCGACAGCGGATACACTTGATGAGATTATTGATGAGACACTCAGTGCTGTTTCCTCAGAGAGAACCACCCGTGTCATAGACAACGAGGCGGCAGGCAGCATGGAAAGAAGAAAGAGGGAGGGATATTTCTAAAATGAGCGGATTACTTAAATTTATTACATGCGGAAGCGTGGACGACGGAAAATCAACTCTGATCGGACATATATTATACGATTCAAAGCTGCTCTATGCAGATCAGGAAAAGGCATTGGAGCTTGACAGTAAGGTCGGAAGCCGTGGCGGCGCCATCGACTATTCACTCCTCCTCGACGGACTGATGGCAGAGAGAGAGCAGGGAATCACAATCGATGTGGCTTATCGTTACTTCACAACAGATAAGAGAAGCTTTATCGTGGCAGATACGCCGGGCCATGAGGAGTACACAAGAAACATGGCGGTAGGTGCATCCTTTGCAGACCTTGCGGTAATTTTAATAGATGCAAAGCAGGGTGTATTGGTTCAGACAAGAAGACACGCAAGAATCTGCGCGCTCATGGGAATCAACTACTTTGTATTTGCAGTAAACAAGATGGATCTTGTAGGCTACGACGAGAAGCGTTTCGATGAAATCACAAAGCAGATTATTGAGCTTACAAAGGAGCTTGAACTCAAAAATGTAGTAATAATTCCTGTTTCTGCAACAGAGGGTGACAATGTAACAACAAAGTCAGAAAATATCCCATGGTACAAGGGACCTGCTCTTTTATCATACCTTGAGGATGTTGACATAAAGGATGAGAACGAGGAAGAGGGCTTTTACATGCCTGTACAGAGAGTCTGCCGTCCTGACCACACCTTCCGTGGATTCCAGGGCCAGATAGAGGCCGGAGAGGTAAAGGTGGGCGATGAAATCACCACACTGCCAAGCAATGAGACAGCCCATGTAAAGAGCATCCATGTGGGTGATAAGCTAAGCGATAGCGCATTTACAGGCCAGCCGGTTACAATCCAGCTCGACAGAGAGGTGGACGTATCAAGAGGCTGTGTGCTCACAATCGGTTCAGGAGCAAAGGTTGCGTCATCCATCACAGCTACAATACTCTGGATGGATGACGATGAGCTCTTCAAGGGAAAGAATTTCTTCTTCAAGCTAGGTACCAAGTCAATACCGGGCATCGTAACAGAGATAGAGCATACAATCGATGTAAACACAGGTGAGGAAAAGCCTGCCGACAAGCTTAAAAAGAACGAGATAGCAGTTGTAAAGATTGCATTCTCGGACAAGATAGTCTGCGATAAGTTCAAAAATCACAAGACACTCGGTGAGTTTATCTTAATCGACCGTGTGACGGATATGACATCTGCCTGTGGTGTGGTTGAAGAGGTACACACAGAGGAAAGCGGCCTCTATGAGGGCAGAGTAGACAGAAACGTAAGAGCTGCAATCAAGGGTCAGAAGGCAATCACCGCCGTATTCGTAGACGGAGTGGATGGTGTAAACCGCGGATTTGTGGAGGATGTCGAGAAAGCCTTAAATATAGACGGACGCCATACTTATCTCTACGCACCAAAGGAGGGTGAGGACTTCGTAAATGTAGTCAAGCATCTAAGCCATGCCGGAATACTCGTACTTCTGCTCATCAGCCAAAAGCAGGAGAAGGCGCTTGCAGCCGACAAAGTTGAGTTCACAAAGGACTGGAACAAAAACGGCAGAGATGTGGACAAGGCTGCGGAGTTTATCAAAAAGCAGTCAGTATATGACGGCGTGATTGTAAACACAAGTGAGTATATCTGATAAAAATATATAAGCAGATGAACAGCATCCCATATTCATTTAATATGAAGGGATGCTGTTTTTGTAACCAATTTCCACGTTGAAAAGCACGCCCCAATGTGGTAAAATTGACAAAGATAATTTATAGAAAACATACAGGAGGATTAACATACAATGGAAAGTTACAAGAGCGAATTTATAGATTTCCTACCTGCTCCTTTATCTTAACCCTTGTGAATGCCCTCAAATGCTTGATTTTACAGGCTTTGAGGGCATTTTTAATTTGAGAGGAAACTATCGTAACTTATCATAAAATGGTGTAATTTGATGAAAAAAGTGTGTAGTAAAGTGTGTAGTAATTCGTAGGAAGGATACGCTAAATATCAAGAGTGGCAGTTGATTCGTCCATGTGTTTGTAGAGATACAGATGCATGGACTTTTTTATTTTGGTTACCGGCACAGATGCCGGAGAAAGAGAGGATTATATGACAGAGAAGATTAGAGAATACAGTATGAACGGAGCACTGATTATCGGTGTGGATAATGGCTACGGAAATATGAAAACAGCCAGAAGATGCTTTAAGACAGCAATTGCAAAGTATGACAGCGCACCTGTGTTAAGCAGAGATTATATCGAGTACGATGGTGGATATTATGTCATTGGAGAGGGAAGAAAGGGTTTTGTGGCAGATAAGCAGACTGATGACGACAATTATATGCTGACACTTGCGGCTATTGTAAAGGAACTGGAAGCAAGAGGAATGACAGACTCTGTAAACAGGGCAAGGATTCATCTTGCAGTTGGGCTTCCTCTGAAATGGGTGCAGGCACAGAGGGAGGACTTTAAGAGATATATGCTTAGAAACAGCAGCGTAGAGGTCGGCTATAAAGACAGACTTTATTATATTGAATTCGCTGGCTGTACAGTTATGCCGCAGTGTTACTCGGCAGTGACAGAGAATCTGAAGGATTTTGCAGGTGTAACGCTTCTTGCAGATATTGGAAACGGTACCATGAATCTGATGTATCTGAATAACGGTAGACCAATGGAAAGCAAGGCATGGACCGAGAAGCTTGGTGTGTTCCAGTGCTTTCAGAAGATTCACAATATGGTGCAGGACAAAACGGGAGACAATCTTATGGATGATGTAATTGATAATATTCTCCGTAGCGGAAAGATTGAACTGCCGGATCCCCATGCATCACTCGTGGAAAAGGCTATTTGTGACTATGTGGAGGAGATTTTTCAGAAGCTTCGTGACCATGAATATAATGAGAAGCTGATGAAGGTTTACTTCATGGGTGGCGGAGCAAGACTGGTAGAACAGTTTGGAAGTTATAATCCGGACACCACCATTTTTAATCATGATATCCGTGCTAATGCAAAGGGCTATGAGTATTACTGCTATATGCTTTTAAGACATCAGGAAAGAGCAGGCAGAAGGTAGGTGAGGCAATATGACAAAGCACTACAGGAATCACAACATCCGTTTCAATATGACGGATGAGGGAGGCGTGCAGGCGTGGGAACGCCTGCACTCCGCTGAAGTGGAACAGGACTTTAAGTCGCAGAATGCTTTTGTGGTGGCTGCGATTAATGATTATTATGAAAGGCATCTTGCCAAGAAAAACGATCCATATCTGGAGAGTCGGGAAAAGGAAGATGCCTTTGCAGACAGACTGGTGCAGACTGTGGAGCAGAAGCTTCTTTCAAATCTTCCGGCACTTGCAGCCATGTATCAGATGCAACAGCAGGCATTTTTTCAGGCGGGACTGCAGGCTGGTGGGATAATGCCTTATCCGTATCAGCAGGGAAATCCGGGAGCTGAGGCATCGGTGGGGGTAAAGCTAGTTACGGAACCGATACAGGGCAGTGAACAACCGATAGAAGTTGTAAAGCAAGAACTGTCGGAGCCAGAAGAGAATGAGTTTCTGGATTACTCGTTTGGTGTGTAAATTATGGATTCGTGTTGATTTTCAATTGATAAAAGAAGAAGTGGCATGATATAATTAACCACACAATGAGTGTGTGAGATAAAGGTTCAGATACCACTTCGAACGGTGGAAGAGTGGGAAGCGGGTCGAAGAAAGCCTCCTGAGTATATTCCACGGTTGAAAAAGTATCAGATTATGTATGAACAGCAATTTGGGAAGCAAAACAAGAAGGAACACGATGATACTGTTTGAGGTCACAGTTTGTGACCTCAGAATGAGTACACAGATTGTAGACTTGAAGTCGCAATTTGCGACTTCAAAAATGGATTGGAGGATTCGATGGCAAAAGATAATAGTGAATTGATTGACGTAAATTCAGATGTAAAGGATAGGGTTATGGAAGTGAGTCATATTCAGAGTCTTATATATGTTATTAGAGGAAAACAGGTAATGCTCGATAGTGACTTGGCAATTTTGTATCAAGTTGAAACAAAAACTTTTAATCAGGCTGTAAAAAGAAATATTGAAAGATTTCCTGAGAATTTCAGGTTTCAACTAAAAAAAGGAAGAGTACGACTCTTTGAGGTCACAATTTGTGACCTCAAAAGAAGGGAGAGGTGGAAGAAGATATCTGCCATATGTTTTTACAGAACAAGGTATTGCAATGCTTTCTGCGGTGCTGAGGAGTGATATTGCAATACAAGTCAGTATCAGGATAATGGAAACATTTGTTGAAATGCGTAAATATATGGCAAACACGTCACTTTTGTATGATCGCATGAATGCAATAGAAGAAAGACAGATAACTTATCAAAATGAAACAAATGAGAAATTTGATAAAGTATTTGCATATATTTCTGACCACGAAGAATCACAGCAGAAAATCTTTTTTGATGGACAGATATATGATGCGTTTAGCTTACTGATAGATCTGGTAGCTAGTGCAACGAAAAGTCTTGTATTGGTCGATAATTATGTCGATGTGGGAACTTTAAATATTCTGTCCAAGAAGAAAGAGAATGTATCGGTAACGATTTACACAGTTAGAAAAACCAGATTGTCAGAAAAAGATATTGAAACTTTCAATCAACAGTATCCCAAACTTGAAGTGAACTACACAGGTGTATTTCATGACAGGTTTTTAATCATTGATGACAAAAAAGCGTATCACATTGGTGCATCATTAAAAGATGCAGGAAAGAAATGTTTTGCTATAAGCTTATTAAACGATTCTGGTGTGATATATGATATTTTACAGAGGCTGGATATAGAAACAGAAGAAAACGAATCATAAAGAGGGATAATGACTTGGGGTGGGTAACACCCAAGTCCCCCCCAAGTCACCCCCCCAAGTCTAACAGACTGATATTACAGAAAGAATTCTATTGTTTTGTAATGAGGGTAGAAGCAAGAAGGATATAGCCGATGATAATCAATTCAATTATCCAAGTAAACATCGGCTACATTCCCGGGTACAATTGCAGTAAAGACAGAAAGACACACCATCCCCTTTGTAGATGGTGTGTCTTTCTGTCTGGGGGTCTCGGGGGCGTAGCCCATGAGCAGGTAGCACCGATGGCGCAGACAATGAGGCGGAAATAAAATCAGGGTACCGGAGGGGACCCTGATTTTATTTTTGACGAGTTGGCAAGCCAGCGGTACTACCTGCCTATATCATCCCCACCACATCGGAAAGGGAATAGAAGATTTCAATAAGTAGTAGAGATGTGAAAAAAAGCAGTCCGAAGCGGTAAGCGAAGGGCTGCTTTTGTCTGTCTGACGGAGTCTTTTTTCCGTCAGGCAGACCTGTGGGGATGATGTGCCCTGCTGACGAAGCATCGCTTACACAAAGGCTACGAAGAAATACCAAGACGGATGCAGATGATAGCGGTTCTTATGGACAGTATAGCTATAACAGATACAGTTTAGACAACATCTGCAACCAAATGGCTACAAAGCAGAGCAACAGTAGAACCACAACAGGGGCATGACACTGCAATTTACCGGTGCAGACCACAATTTCTATTAGTATGTAGCCATAATCCGGTGCAATCGTAGCCAAAACACAATAACTGAAAATACCAAAAAATGAAGCCATGAAACAATTGGAAGAAAAGGCAGCAATGCCAATTCAACCAATGAGTTTTGTGGCTTTTTTTACAGATAAAAAGAAGGAGGACACTATGGGGAAACGAACAAGAGACGAGGTAATCTATTCTCGTGTGGATTACCGTGTAAAACAGGAATTTGAATCACAGATGAAGGAGAGCGGATATAAGACTTCCGCTGATTTCATCGACTATCTGCTCCGGGGCAACAAGGGCAGGCAGATTGACGGGACAACATTAAAGCAGTTTATGGAGGTCATGAATGAGGTCTGCTACGAACTGAAAAAGCAGGGAGTCAATATCAACCAGCTGGCAAGGAATATCAATGCCTATCCGGATTTGATATCCATGACAGCATTTGAACCGTTCCAGAGAGTATTCCGGCGGTTGGAAGACTCAGTATTAAAACTATATGAAAAGGTGGTGAGTTAGATGGCAGTATATGGAAATGTCAATGTAAAATATGCTCCATGCAAGTCTGTGGCACAGCTTCACAGTGCTGCAGATTATATTCTGGGGAAGAAGAAGGAACAGCTAAGTTCCAGTGTTATCAAGACAAAGTCGGAGTTATATAATGCTTTTGGCTGCAATCGGGATAACTTTGCAAACAGTGTCCTTATGACAAGGAAAATGCATCAGAAGAAGTATAGCCGGTTCTTCCCGCGGGACATTCTGGCACAGAAGCTATCAATATCCTTTCATCCGGAGGACAATGATAAGCTGACTTATGCAGAGGCTTACAAGATGGCAGAGGACTTTGCTCGTGAGTTCTTCTGGAAAAAGGGATTTGAGGTATTGTTTGCGGTTCATGTGGATACGGAGCATGTTCACGTGCATTTTCTGGTAAATAACTGTAATCAGAAGGATGGTTCTTCCTTTCGGAGAGGTCCGAAGGAGCTGGTGGAAATGTCGGAATATTTTGGAGAACAGTGCAGGAGCCGGGGCTTGACACACTCTGTCCGTGACAGCTTCTACAATCCGGATAAGACCAGGGAGGAACGCACCTTAGCGGAAAATCATATGCAGAAAAGGGGAAAACTTTCTTTCAAGGATGAAATGCGTGTGTATATCAGACTTGCCATGAATGATCCGACCACGCAGAACATTCATGATGTGGTGAATATGTTAGAAAGAACCTATCATATGAATGTAAGGCTGAAAGGTAATACCATTAGCTATGCCCTTCCCTATCGTAGCAGTAATGGAGGCAAGGTAAAGGCAGTACGAGGCAGTAAGCTTGGTAAGCGATTCACGGTTGCAGGCATCAGGGAGTATATGAAACAGAAGGAAAAAGAGGATTGGTTTGATTATCCAAGGCAGGAGCAGGACATCGAGCATTCCAGTCAGTCCATGAAGGATTATCCCAGATGGGAAGAGGATGAGGAGGAAGTGAAGGAGTCTGCTTCTAAGGCTAAAAAGCAGATACCAACACAGGAGTCACAGCCGACCAGAAAACCGGATGTTTCTGTATATGAGGCATATGACGAGTTTCAGGAAAAACATGAGATACCGGAGAATGACGAGTCTTTCTTTTATGGTGCTGCATTTGATGACTTCAATAAAGAGTGGCAGGGACTTGATGCAGGCGCAGGCTCGGTAAGTACTGAGTTTGGCACAACAAATAACTCAACCGACGCAGAACCATATAATGAGGATGAGTTAGACGAATTACTTGATAACAATTCGTCAACGGTGCCGGTTCAAAATAAGCCGTTTCCATCTCCAGCAGAATACCGCAAGCTCTCTCTGGAAAAACGTGCTAAACTTCTTCCGCCACCTTCTGATGACCGAATTGAAGAACTAAAGAAGTATCAGGACAGAATGGGATATACCGAAGAATCCATGCGGAGTATGCGTTACAAGATGTCTGTATATGATGATTTTACCGAGGAATATGATTATCGTGTGAAATACAACAGAAATCATTCTTCAGAGGAGCAGCTAAAAGCACAAGCGGAACAGCAGATAATCACACCGGTTCGTAGACGTGGGCGTGGCAGATGACAAGGCTTTGATTGCCTTTCAAACTCACTTTCGGTAAGAAAAACTCCATTGCACATAAAATGATTTTGAGCTATAATTTTAATGGATTTTTGTATGAAAGGCGGGTATGATATATTACCAAACATTATGCTGGTAGGAGCAGAGCAAGAGTTATCACAGACGGGAAAAGAACACCGTTTGAAAGAAGCTATTGCCCCCGTAGCGGAAAAGTATGATTATATCATTATAGACACGCCGCCCTCTTTGGGCGTGTTGACCGTAAACGCATTTACGGCGGCAGGTGATATTCTGATACCGACCACAGCGGGCATATTTGCCACAACAGGAATTAACCAGCTTAACGAAACAGTAAGGAGCGTACAGCGGTACTGCAATCCGAATGTAAAGATAACGGGTATTCTGTTTACAAGGTTCAATCCGAGAGCAAACATCAGCAAGCAGATAAAGGAACTTACGGAGCAGTTGAGCGAGTACATTTCTGCACCGATATATAAGACCTATATTCGGTCAGCGGTAGCGGTAGAGGAAGCACAGGCGAACAGAACAGACATATTTGAATATGCGGAGAAGTCCACCGTATCAGAGGACTATAAAGCCTTTATAGAGGAATTTTTGAAAGGAGAGGTAGAGAGTAATGGCAGGAAAGGCAAAATTTGACCAAGAAGCGGCGTTTAAGTCGATTATAGGTGCAGGAGCAAGCGAGGGTTCAGAGAAGCCAGTGGCAAAAGGCAGACCAAAAGCGGAGTGGGAAACAAAGAAGCCCATAAAAAAGCGTGTGAGCATTGGAACGAGGGTGGCTTAGCAAAGGTTTGGATAGATAAGGACGGGTATCTTTGTATCGAATATGAAAGCGGCGAATGGTGGCACTACAACGATAAAGGAGAGTGGTGGTAGATGAAAGTAGGAAAGTATCAGATAGGACGTTTCCATGCGATTATTCGTAAGGAATACGAAGACGGAAGTGTTGACTATGAAACCTCATTTACGGATATTGAAGATTTTAACGAAAGTTATTATTGTATTCTGAAATGTATCGGGAAAGAGGTAGGAATTGCAACGGACAATCCCAAAGTGCTAACCTATGCTTGAGTTATTCGTGGGAAAGAAGAAATTGAGAAAGAACTTTTACATGGAAATGGTAAGCAGTTAGAGTATATTTAATCACGGTGATTAAGAAAGGAGGAAACAGTATGAAGAACTATCAAACATTGATTGGGTTTGCATTGGTCGCAATAGCTATTATAATTGCGGCGGTTATCATTTCATCTGCATTAAATGATTGTGCAAGTTTAATTCGGAGTGGGTTATCGTTTCTTGCAGATAATGTAAGAGGATAAAACAAAAAGGCTACTACCTAATTGGTAGTAGCCTTTAATTTTACGGATAAACACCGAAAGATTTATCGGCACTAAAAGCGGTAAAAGATTTCACGGAATTAGTAATAGTAGCACTAATTCCTGCTGTTTTTCCGTCGAAACCAAAGCTAACGCTTTCTAATGAAGCAGAATCGTATGTATGAATATAGTATGCGGTTGCTACACCATTGTAGTTACCAAACCAACGGTCATAGGTGCAAAGACCAGACCATTTATGACCTACGTAATATCCAGACTTCCAGTGGTCTTGTATTCTAAAACCAAAGCCTTTACTTCCGTCTCCATCGGAACGGTTGGAAGTAGATGCACGGTAATTGGAATTGACATCTGTCATATAGGCAGAAGCACTCATAACTTTGGAAGAATATTTGTTGCTGGAATTTGTATATCCTACACCAAAACCGTCTGCACCGCCGACATTTCCTGCTGAGTCACCGTATTCATTATTTTTCCAATGTCCACCACAGGTGACTGACCAATTTTTACTCCAAGATTCATAGTAGATAGTAGGAGTGTCTAAAGCAACATCACCCGAATCTGTTGCGCAGGTTGAAGCACTTTCAATAACAGGTGCTTCAAATTCATAAACACCATAGGTTTCAAGTTCTGCATTGATAGCGGCTTTTTCTTCGGGAGTTGCGTTAGGAACTTGCAATAATAAAGCGTCAACAATCTCTCTTGTTGGAGTTGGGGAACTTCTCAATAAAGATTGTTTGGCGTATAATTCGTCCATTTCTTTTGCAAAGGTCAATTTGTCTGTTGCGCTTAGGTAGACAGACGGGTTACCCATATCATTTTGGGAAACTGTTTCTTCCGTTTATCCTTTGGTGGAAGCACAGGCACAAAAAAACAGATAGAAAGGAGTACATAGGAACTATGAATGAGCAGGAGCAACGGAAAGAGGAAACCGCAAGGCTTGACCGTCAGCAGGCAGAACAACACGCCGCAGAGGGGCGGCAGTTGTCGGAACGTGCTTTAGCGGAAGAACGCCAGCGGCAGGAAACACAGCGTATGCAGGAAGAACAGCGCAGACAAGACAGGAAGTTAAGATAGTTTATAACTTTGTTGGTGAAATACCAGATATAAACAAATAGATGGAAATGCAGCCCTTTTCCTATGGAGAGGGGCTTTTTCTATACTTCTGTATACGGATATGAAGAGATAATTTACAACGCTGAGATTTGTGCAATATGCACAAAAAAAGCGATATTATTACATATATTAAAACAATATAACCTATGTTTTTGTGATAAATATTTGACTTAGAGAAAGATTTGTGTTACCATTTTAATGAATTAATATTACTTATTGGCGACTTTTATAGTCATAGTTTTAGCCTGTTGACACAAAACTAATGTAAACCCTATTTAAGAAAGAGGTGATTCCTTTGGTTATTGAAACAAGTAAAACATCCGTCTATTTCACTTTTAAAGAAAGAAGGGCGTTCTATGAAAAAAATAAGCAAATTAATAAGCCTTATACTTTGTCTATCGTTACTTTGCCCAACAGTTGCTTATGCTGCGGAAACAAAGCAAACCACGGATTCACCAAATATGAAAGATATTCTTATTGATTCAACAGATGACCATTTTATCGTTGTATCAATTCCTGAATCTGAGGCAGAATCGTATCAAAAGCGATTAGAGTCAGACCCTGAATTTCGTGAAAATGAAATTCAGCAAGCCCTTGGTGGTACTTCGGCTGATTCACGTGCATTACCTCCTGGGCATATTGAATATCAAAGTTATATGTACAAAAGAGATATTAAGGCAGCTGTTGATGCTGCATCTGGCTCTGGAACATTTGATAAATGGCTTACAGGTCTTGGGTGGACTGTTACTGGAGCTAGCATTGCAAAGTTAATCAAATTGTCAAAAAGGGATAATATTTTTATGTTGTCCGCAGATATACTTAGGACATTGGCTCAATGGGCTCAGCAGGAACGAGAAGCGTGGTGGAAAGAAGCCTATAAGGACATCATTAATGGAACAATCTCAGCTGTACGTTATACCATTGTACAGAATACTACAGAATATCCTAAAATATGGCGAGTTTTCGAACGTATATAATGGAGGGATTGATATGGATAATAATAAGATTCAAAAAATTTTCCACTATATAATAGTTCTTTTGCTCGTGATTCTTTGGTTTATTATGATGTTTTTCCCTGAGCACATAGATACTATGAATTTTAAAATATTTTTTTCTATTTCACTTGCTTGTAGCATAATTTACTCTTTATGTAGAGAGAAATACTTTCCTATACAAACAGACAGTAAAACAGAAAAATTTGTTTGTACTTTTTTAATAATACTGCTTTTTTTGAGGCTTCTGTTTTTGAAAAATTAAGTTATAGAAATACTTTTGTCTACAGTTGAAGCGGCTATCCTTTGAGATAGCCGCTTTTTTCGTAAAAAATCATTTATCATTATCTTTGTTCAGCCTATGAGAAAAATTCTCATGGGCGTTTTATTTTGATTCATCACTTGACTTTGTGGCAAAGAAAGCACATCCATTAAGCATATTTTGGAGTAAATCCTGCTGATCCTTTCTCATCGCTTACTGATGAAGGCATAGAAAAAGCTATGGATTATATTAATCTGCTTCACGCATCCGGAATATATGAAAAGCAGACTGCTAAGATAATTCCATTCCGTAGCATTGATATTTTTGAAAATGCTGTATCAGCCG
>ENA-UEQN01000348-UEQN01000348.1-human-gut-metagenome-genome-assembly--contig:-NODE-348-length-43789-cov-4.467583_pt1 | contig 43789 bp, 51 predicted proteins | sample MGYA00242940_ERZ507944 | MGnify/ENA primary metagenome ERZ507944 (study PRJEB26167, sample SAMN06115449) | human gut metagenome | host: Homo sapiens | place: China:Fujian | collected 2015-08-20... | reverse complement strand
GGTACTGCCAGTCCCGATTTCGGTGTAGATATGAGGATTTTCACAATGCGGAACGCGTCCCAAAAATTCCTAGATATAAAAATCTAAAGGGCCGTCATGAAAAAAAACGTTGAAACAGTCTCGATCCGCGAATTTGCTAGGTTGTGCGGTAAAAACCACACTTGGGTGCGGCGCCGGATCAAGGATGGAACACTGCCCGTTGCAGAGGATGGCACAGTTCCTGTTGAGGAAGGTCTGGCCGCCTTCAAAAAAATGGTTGGAAATTTGGCAAAAACTGCAAAAGAAGCAGAAAAAATTTCAACCGATATCGATCCGAAAGAAATCGGGCTTGAAGGCGTAAATTTAAAAAACCCCGTCGAGGTCGCTCACGCATTTTCCGTTGCCCGGTTACTCGAAAAACAGGTTACTGCCAGAGTGAAAACCGCCGAAATGGAATTGAAGGCGATTGAACTGGAGGCAAAAAAAGGGAACTTCATTCCTAAAGAGGAAGTTTTGGCGGATGCGAGACGGGTTGCATCTCTTGTCCGGGAAAAATTACTGACGATCCCGATTCGTTATGCCGGACAGCTAGAAGGAAGAACACAAAGAGAAATTGAGGGCGTCCTGGATCATGCGATTGATGAAGTGCTCCAGTCGCTAAATGAATCCAAATTTGTTGAGCAGTAAACAAACAAAAAAAAATTAACCCCGTTCAGTTAGGCGCTGAGCGGGGTTTTTAACGTCAACCTAAGACAAGTAGGTCGATATGGAAATTATATCAAAGCACTGTAGGAAGCTGATCATGGAATTATTCCAACGATACCCTGCTTGGGCTTTTTGCCTGCGCTGGGGATTATTAATTGCATCTCTTCTGCTGATTCTTGCCTTTTCATACAGCCTGATCAAATAAATTGCCATGCATTGGTTAAACGAATTTTTGAAATTCTGCCGTCCGGTTTCTCGATTGACTGGAAGCGAGTGGGCCGACGCGAAAAGGTTCATCTCGCTGGGTACAACCGCAGAACCGGGACCATGGAGGACTTACAGAACTCCGTACCTGCAGGAACCGATGGACGCAGCAACTGACAAGCGGACAGAAAAAATCGTTTTAATGTTTGCGTCACAGGTCGGGAAGTCGGAGCTCCTTTTGAACGTTCTCGGTTATTACGCAGACCAAGAACCGTCTCCTCAGTTGATGCTCCAGCCTACGGTTGAAATGGCGCAGGCATTCTCAAAAGAAAGAATCGCTCCGATGTTTCGCGATTCTCCCGGATTAGCCGGGAAACTGATTGAAGGGAAAGAGGGCCGAGGAACTGAGAAAAAATCGTCCACAACGATTCTCATGAAACACTACTCAGGTGGTTTTCTCGCGTTGGTCGGTGCCAATTCTCCGGCCGGACTGGCGTCTCGTCCGATTCGCATTCTCTTAGCTGATGAGGTGGACCGCTATCCGGAAAGCGCTGGAAAAGAAGGCGATCCCTTGAAACTTGCTGTGCAGCGAACCCAAAACTTCGGAAACAGAAAACTTCTGATGGTTTCGACGCCTACCGTCGTTGGTTATTCAAAAATTCATCGCGAATTTTTAGCTGGGGACCAGCGCGAATTTGTGGTGCAGTGCCCGGAATGCAAGGCATACAACGAGCTCAAATGGGAGAACGTTCATTGGGAGTCCGATGACAAGGGAAATGTGATTGAGAGTTCCGTCGGTCTTTTCTGCCCGAACTGCGGAGCGAAAATTCGCGGCCCCCGCAAAATCAATCCGGACATTCTTCAGTCCGGACGCTGGGAGGTCAGGAATCCTCAAGGCCGGTTCCGCAGTTATCACATCAACGCATTGAATTCGCCTTGGGTCAACCTCGTCGACTTGGTTAAGGATTGGGTTGAAATCAATCACCGGAAAGACAAAGCCGGTCTGATGGAGTTCATTAACCTGAAACTTGGCGAGCCCTGGGAGCAGTTCGAGGCCGATGCAGACAAGTGGGAGTATCTGCTGCGTCGCAGAGAATACTACCCGGAAACCGGAGTTCTTCCGGACGGAGTTCTGCTTCTCACTGCAGGCGTCGACGTCCAACATGATCGACTTGAATGCACAGTTTACGGCTGGGGCCGGGCCCGTGAATGCTGGGGAATACATCATTACATTATTCCCGGCAGCCCCGATACACCCGGGCCATGGCAGCAGTTGGACGGAATTTTGACAATGCAGCAGTCTCTGTCGTTCGGGACTCGCATAACAGTAGCCTGCACGTTTGTGGACTCAGGTGACGGAACCTACAGCAAAGAGGTTTACGAATACACGAAGGCCCGGGAGCGATTCAGGGTCTTTTCAATTAAGGGCCGAGGCGGCGTCGGAGTTCCTTTCATAGGAGTTCCGTCCAGACAAAACATTGTCGGCGCGACGCTTTTCAGTTTGGGCGTGGATTCCGGGAAAACAGCCGTCACGAATGCTCTGGACATTGCCGAAGAGGGGCCAGGATTTGTCCATTACCCGATGCAAGCCGAGAACGGCTTCGGAGAAAACTTTTTCAAGCAGCTTACAGCAGAAGTTTTTGAGACGAAGTACGAGAAAGGGAAACAAAAAAGCGGTTGGGTAAAAATCCGTGAGCGCAATGAGGCGCTTGACTGTGCCGTTTACGCGAGAGCTGCCATGGAGCTGCTGACTCCGAACTTTGAACAAATTGAGGCCGCTCTTAGAGGCATGCCGCAAGCAATACAACAACCCCGTCGACGCAGAGGCGTTGTCGGAAAGGGAATCACTTTATGAGCTGGATTACCTTAGAAGAAGCTAAAACGAATTTGAATATGTGGCTCGAGGCGGAGAGGGCTGTTTCGACCGGCCAAAGTTACCGGATCGGGACACACAGCCTTACGCGAGCGAGTCTCTCAGATATTGCGAAGCGAATTGAGTACTGGCGAAACGAGATTGCCAAACTCGAATCAGGACAAGGCGGGCGGATGCGAAGTTTTCGTGTCACGCCCGTTGACTTTTAAGGAGCGGGTATGAACGCTTTTGAAAAAGCTATTCAATTTTTAGCTCCTCAGGCAGCGCTCACCAGACAAGTTGCCCGAAACAAAATCGAAGTTCTAAATGCACTGCAGAACGGAGGTGGTTACGGACTTCATGGAGCCTCAATTGTTAAAAAATCTCTTTCCCGCTGGGTTACGGGTGGGAAAGATGCCGACAGCGATATTGTTGAAAACATTGAGACGCTCCGAGAGAGATCCCGAGATCTTTACATGGGATCTCCCTTAGCAACCGGTGCGATTAAAACACTGAGAACCAACATCATCGGCTCCGGGTTGATGCTCAATGCACAGATTGACGCGAAATTCTTGGGCATGACCGAAGAAGAGGCCCGGCAGTGGGAGGAGAACACAGAGCGCGAGTGGCGCCTTTGGTCTGAAAACACGAACTGCGACGCGGAACGAAAACAGACGTTCTATCAATTGCAATCACTTGTGTTGATGTCTGCATTGGTCAACGGAGACGTTTTTGTGGTGCTCCCGGTTATCCGGACTCCAGGCAGTGTCTACGACCTGAAAGTCGGTCTGATTGAGGCTGACCGAGTTTGTAATCCACAGAATCCTATAAAACCCAATCTGAATATTGTCGGCGGGATTGAGTGCGGAAAATTTGGCGAAACTGTTGCGTATTGGATTTGCAATAAAAACCCAAACTCCCAGGGTAGGTCGCTCGAAACTGCGGCTAATAAGTGGACGAGAGTACCGGCAATCGGAGAGCGAACAGGGCGTAAAAACGTTCTACATGTGATGTGTGATGTTGAACGTCCCGCCCAGCGTCGAGGAGTTCCGCTGCTAGCACCGGTACTTGAATCAATGAAGCAACTCTCCCGATATTCAGATGCGGAATTGACTGCTGCGCTGGTGAGCTCGATGTTTACCGTGTTCATCACGACAAAATCTCCAGCTGAGCAGATTGCTTACGGACTAGGCGGTGTTAACTCGGTCCCCGGCGTCAATCCTCCGAAAAATTTGCCGGAGCCGGACTACACATTGGGATCCGGGACTGTCGTAATGCTGGAGGATGGAGAACAGGCGCAATTTGCCGATCCGAAGAGACCGGTTTCGGGATTTGAGACATTTGTCCAAGCAGTGTGCCGGCAGATCGGATCCGCGCTTGAAATTCCTTACGAACTGCTTGTCAAAAACTTCGACTCATCCTACAGCGCATCCAGAGCCGCTCTTTTAGAGGCCTGGAAGATGTTCAGGATGAGACGGGATTGGATTTCCTCATCCTTCTGTAAACCGGTTTATGAAGCATGGCTCACCGAGGCTGTCCTAAAAGGTCGCATTGATGCTCCAGGATTTTTCGACGATCCGCTGATTAGAGCGGCATGGTGCGGCTCCGAATGGTACGGGGATGCACAGGGCCAGCTAGACCCGCTCAAAGAAGTCAACGCAGCAAAAATCCGAGTTAAAGAAGGCTTTAGCACCCGTGAAAGAGAGGCTGCGGAACTTACCGGAATGAAGTTCGAGAACATCGTCTCTGTCCGGAAACACGAGGAAGCAATGATGAAAGACGCCGGACTCACCCAACACACAACAATCAAAACGAAGGAGGTTGAAGAAGATGGTGAATCGGAAAACAACTGATCAAAAACAAGAATTCCACTGGAAAATCGAAAACTCGGCCAAACTGCCGGCAGTAAAAATTGATCTTTATGGATACGTTGGTGGTTCTGGAGACGGCTTTATTAAAGGTTTTAACTCGAGTGAATTCGTCAAGGAATTCCGAAAAATCGACTCAACCCGCCCAATCGATATTTCTATCAATAGTTTCGGGGGGCAGGTCTATACGGGTCTTTCAATCTACAACCTACTGAAAACGCATAAGGGAAAAATCAACATCCGTGTTGACGGCGCAGCGATGTCCGCAGCAACGATCATTACCAGCGTGCCGAACGCGACAGTCACAATGCCGCTTGGAGCAATGATGATGATCCACCGAATGTCAGTGTTTGCTGATGGTAATGCGGATGATCTCAGAAAGGCTGCAGACGAATTGGTTCACCTCGAGGAAAACGTCATCGATATTTACGCCCAAAAATGCGGAAAGGGCCGTGACGAAATACGCAAAAAAATCAATGCCGAATCGTTCTTCACTGCAAAGGAAGCCGTTGAATTCGGTTTGGCGGATGCAGTAGACGAAACATCCCAAGTTAAAAACATAAAGTCGCCAACTGGCTGCTTTATCAACGGCCTGCCGGTTGACTCTAAATATTTTGAGCATGCACCGGCAGATTTTTTTACGGCAGTCGCTCAGGCCCCTGCCGACAACGTTAATCCACTACCTAAGAAGGAAATAAAAATGGATTTAGCACAACTCAAATCGGAGTTCCCGGATCTAGTTGCCTCGTTGCAGGCAGAGGCCGTTCAGCAGGGTGTCGAAAACGAGAAAAAACGCATTCATGCGCTCGAAGAACTCGCTCTAGCTGGTCACTCTGATCTACTGAAGCAGGCAAAAGCCGATTCCAGCATCACTCCGGAAATGTTTGCCGTTCAGTTAGTCAAAGCCGAAAAGGCCAAGAAAGCAAAAATTCAGAACAGCCTTGCAGAGGATGCAGCCGACCTGAAGAACGTGCCGGTTGACTCCAATCTAGGTTTTGAAACTGCTGACGCCAAAGCCCAGCAGAACAAACAGGCTGAAAACGAAAAAGATGAGCAGGAACGAGAGGCTTTAGTCAAAGCGGCCGCCGCTCAGTTCAACAAATAATCGGAGGAAAAAATGGCAATGCAGGAAAAATATACGACAGGTGTTGACAACCTGTTCGCAGCGAACCAGACGATGCCTGTAGTCACAGACGTCATCAAAGTTCCGTCCGGAGAAACCGCAATGAAGCGCGGCACATTGATCGCCTCGACCGGCAAGGCTGTCACCGCCGCTGCCGATGTTTATGGCGTTCTGGCAGAAGATGTTGACGCATCCAAAGCGGATGTAAACACGGTGATTTATCTGACAGGCGAATTTAACGAAAAGGCTATGTCTGTCGGTACCCCGACCACCGGCACGCTGTCTGTTTCGGACTGCAAAACTTCGGCCCGCAAGATCGGCATTTTCATCAAATCTAATCAGGAGTAAAAAATGGCAGTTGACATTTTTGACACCCGCATCATGACTCAAATGATCGAGGAGGGTCACAATACAAAACACGTATGGCTGCGCGATCGATATTTCACAAATCGTCCGACATTCACCGCCAAGAAAATCGATTTTGACGTAGTTGGCCGCGGCGGACGCCGAATTGCGCCGTTTGTGTCGCCTCTTAACGGCGGTAAGGTCATTGACCGAGACGGTTATTCAACTCTGAGCTATGAGGCTCCGATGGTAGCCCCTCAGCGCACTACCACAGCTGAAGATGTCTTGAAGCGCTTGGCAGGAGAAAATCCTTACTCCGGCAAGTCTCCAACAATGCGTGCGGCAGAAATTTTGGGCCGCGATTTGGCAGAACTGGACGAATATATTTCTCGTCGTGAGGAGGCAATGTGCTCTGAAGCCCTTTTCAGCGGCAAAGTCACGGTCAAGGGCGACGGTGTGAATGAGGTTCTGAACTTCTGGTCCACTGTTGCGGCTTCCGAAAAGCCGGAAACTACTTTGACCACGAAATGGGACGCCTCAACCGCAACTGCCGAAACCATCATGAGCGACTTGAGAGTGGTTCGTCGTTCTATGATCAAAGACGGTGGCTTTACTCCTCGTGATTTGATCTGCGGCACTAACGTGATCGACACGATCCTGAGCAAGCTCACTGCCTCCAAGTCTCTCGACATGAGGCGCGTTGACATGGGCCACATCGATCCTCAGCACCTTCCGGACGGCGTGACTTACTGGGGCTACCTCAAAGACTCTGCGCTCGACATCTACTCTTACGACGAGTGGTACAAGGGCGCGGACGGTGATGTTGCTATGGTTCCGGCAGATAAATGTCTGCTCGCAACGCCGGGCGCAAAAACCATGCTGGCCTACGGCGCTTGCCCGGTCATCAGCGAAACAAATCCGGAAATTGTCTTCGTTGAAGGTTCCCGAGTTCCGATGTCTTGGATTCAGCGCTCCAACCCGATGGGCCGAGTCGTGCAGATCTCCAGCCGTCCGCTGCCGATCATCCAGCAAATTCATGCCTTCCACGTCATCAACGCTACCGGATCCTAATCCGATGCTAAAGAAGAGGGGCTCCGGCCCCTTTTTCATAGGAGCTAACAATGGAAATTGTTTTCAGTAAAAACACGGTTTTCGGACGCGACATATACAAAGCCGGCGATAGAGCCGAATTCAATGAGAAGGAGGCAAAAATCATTTTGAAGGCAGGCGTCGGCAAGAAATTCGAGGAGGCTGAAGAACCGGAGGCACCTGCAGAAGTAATTCAGCCCGAACCGATTCCCGGCACGGGCTTTGCCGTTCCTCTTTCTGAGGCGATCGAAGCTGAAGCGGCACAGGCTCCGGAGAAGCCGGCTCCGAAGGCCAAGGCCAAAGCTAAAAATGAAAACGTTTAAAGACTTCGCGGAAGCGGATGTCCAGAACGTTTTCCTGAATCTCAACGAGTTTGCCGATTATCACGATATTGACGGCGAAAAAATCAAATGCGTCATCGACAAAAACATCATCTCCGAAATCCCCGAGAATGGACTGGTAGGCGATTTCATCAACATGACAACGCTCTACGCAGATTCCAAGGATTTAGAGGCGCCCGAGGAGGGCCAGTGGATGTCGATTGACGATTCGCGTCACGTTGTTAAGTCGGTCTCGATCGAGGGGACGATGCTCGTCATCGTTCTCCGGGAGAATCAGCAATGATTGAAGTGAAAATCGATAAAAATGACGTCGAGGCCGCGCTTAACGTACTGAACTCCACTAAAAAAGGAGCTCAGACAGCCGTTAATCGGGCGATCAACCGAGCTTTAATGCGCGGTCGAACTGTTGCCTCGAAGTCGTTGCGCGGCCGTTACACGATCAAGGCCTCCGACGTTAAGAAGGCAACCCGGTTGAGACGTCCGGGAGGCGCAGAAACTTCCGGACAACTCGTGTTCTCCGGCCCTGAACTCACCATGGTGCATTTCCGAATCCGTCCGTCCGGGCGGGATACGACCGGAAATAATCGGCAGCTAGTGCGAGTTGAAGTTGAGAGAACAGGCCTAAAGCCCTTGAAAAACGCGTTTGTCTATAACGGCACTGTGTTTCAGCGAAAGGGCGCGACCCGGCTCCCGATTGAGCCGCGTTACGGCCCTTCAGTTCCCCAAATGGTCGGAAATGAAAACATCACTGAAGGCATTCAGTCGGAAATGAGAGACACGTTTCTGCGCCGAATCGACCACGAGGCAATGAGACTCATTAAAGGAGGCAAGTAATGAATGATGTTCATTTATGCAAAGCGCTCGGGAAGTTCTTGGAAGCGGGCTTGAGCGATTTTCTCCTGCCGCTCGAGCACAAACCCGACGAGCCGACAGTTTTCCGCGCTCCCAAGATAATTCAGGGTTACCTGCCGCCTAAAAATTCCAGGGAGTCGAAGGATGATGATTTTCCTTTTGTCCTGATTCGTCCGGATTCCGGCAAAACGGATGCGGATGGCTGCAGTGCCGACGTCTCGATCGTCATTGGTGTTTGGGATGACGATTTTGAAGGCCATCTCACGGCGCTGTCGCTCAAGGAAAAAACGGAGGCACTGCTATTGAATCTGCCGAATCGCACGCTCGATGAGCGGTTCATTCTAGAGACTCCGGTCTCTTGGGAAAACTCTCCGGCGCAGGCGTGGCCGTTCTGGCAAATAGTTATGTCAACCCGCTGGACATTCCGCGCACCTGAAATCGTCAATCCCTATACACCGTATGAATAACATGAAGTTACGAAAAACTGAAGTACAAAAAGAGAGGCCCGTCATTTACGTCGGGCCTTCGTTTTTAGGGCTCTCGACAAACACTGTTTTTCGAGAGGGAGCAAATAAATATCCCGACCACATTGTCCGAATGATCGAAAAAAATCCGGCAATCGGTCAGCTGATGGTTCCTGTCGCGGATGTTCAGCAGGCCAGGGCCAATGTCCGAACTCAGGGACACATTCTTAACACGCTGTACAAACAAGCACTTAAAGGAGCTTAAAAATGGCTTACAAACATGGCGTTTACGTCAGCGAGGTTCCTACAAGCATTCTCCCGCCTGTTCAGGTCAATGCCGGCATTCCGATGATTATCGGAACGGCCCCGGTCAATATGACCGATCCCACTAATGTCAATAAACCGAAAATCTGTTACTCCTACGAAGAGGCGGTTAAAGAATTCGGATTTGTGCCGGCAGAAGAGGACAGCACCAGCGGCCTCAAGAAATTCAATTATTCGATCTGTGAGCTGATTTATTCAGCATTTTCGCTGTATCGAGTTGCACCTATCATTGTGGTCAACGTTCTCGATCCGACAACGCACAAGAAGAACTGCACGACTACAAGCGTTTCTTTCGACGCCAAGACCGGCATTGCAAAAATTGCAGAAACAGGCGTCCTGCCGAATACGTTGGTTCTCAAGGCAGGTGAAAAGACGCTTACGAAAGACACCGACTACATTGTCTCGTTCGACACGGACGGAACAATGATTCTTTCGTCTCTCAAAAATCAGGACGGAGATTTCCTCTGCAGCTCTGAAACCCCGTACACGCTGACAGCATCCAAACTGGATCCGTCTGCAATTGATGCTGATGACATCATCGGAGGCGTTGATACGTCAGGAAATAAATCCGGCCTGGAGCTCGTGGACGATGTTTTCCCGTTGTTCAGAGTTGTCCCGGGTACGCTGATCGCTCCCGGCTTCTCTTCCAGCCCGAGCGTTGCCGCAGTGATGGCCGCAAAATGCACTGCCATCAACACTGTATTCAAAGCGATTTGCGCGGTCGATGTTCCGACTACAACGGTCAAAAACTACACGGCCGTTGCGAATTGGAAGGACCAGAACAACATCACTGATCCGATGCAGATTTGCTGCTGGCCGATGATCCAGCTGGACGGCACTGTGTTCAATCTCTCGACACAGCTGGCCTGCCTGATGGCTCAGGTGGATTCTCAGAATGATGATGTTCCGTATGTATCCCCGTCTAATAAAAATCTGCAGATGACAGGCACATGTCTTGCTGACGGCTCGGAAGTGGTTTTAGGGCCGGACACGGGCGCCTACCTTAACAGTCAGGGCGTTGTCTGCGCATTGAATTTCATCGGAGGATGGGTTGCTTGGGGCAACAGAACGGCTGTTTATCCGGGAAACACGGACGTAAAAGATGCGTTTATCCCGAACCGCAGAATGTTCAACTGGATCGGCAATACGTTTATTCAAACGTTCTGGTCGAAGGTCGATTTCCCGGCTACTCCGCGCCTGATCAATACGATCATCGACAGCGCAAACATTTGGATGAATGGGCTGGCTGCCATGCAGTACATCCTCGGCGGCCGCATTGAGTTCCTCTCTTCTGAAAATTCGATCACTGACCTGATGGACGGCAATCTCGCATTCCATGTTTACGTCACTCCGCCGCCTCCGGCCAAGGACATCGACTTCATTCTTGAATTTGATCCGGAGTATTTGCAAACCCTATTTGCAGCCTAATTGGAGGTAAAAAATGGCAACAGGAACAAACAGCATCCCGGAGCGCCTGATTAACTATCGCGTCTACAACGAATCCAACGCCCTGATGGGTATGGCAACCGTTGACTTACCTGAAATTCAGGCAATGAGCGACACCGTGTCCGGTGCTGGCATTGCCGGGGAAGTCGACAGCCCGGTTCTTGGTCACTATCAGGCCATGAGCTCAACTTTCAACTGGAGAACTATTGAAAGGCCTGCTCTCGAACTTGCCAAGCAGCAGGCTCACCAGTTGGAAATTCGCGGTTCTCAGCAGCACTACGACAACACCACGGGAAAAATCACGACAACACCTATTCGCGTTGTCATGAGAGCGATTCCGAAAAATTTCTCTCTGGGCTCATTTGAACCGGGTTCCACCACGGATTCGTCCACTGAATTTGAGGTGGTCTATCTGAAGATCGTTGTCGATGACAAAGAGGTTGTCGAAATCGATAAATACAACTTTATCGCCAAATTCGGCGATACCGACATGCTCGAGAGCGTCCGCAAGGACCTCGGGATGTCCTAACCAAAACTCGCCGGGGCTTGGCCCCGGCATCAAAGGAGAAACTAAATGAGCGAAATCATTCACACACTCAGCCGCCCGTTTGAATTCGAGGGCAAAAAATATGAATTTTTGACGTTTGACTTTGACAAATTAAGCGGTAAAACACTGCGCGAAATCAGACGTTCTTTTGAAAATCCGGGAAGACCGGTTGCAATGTTGGCTATGGATGAGGAATTTCTCATGCTGACAGCAGCCAAAGCAGCCCAAGTCCCGTATGAATTTATGGATGCGCTTCCGTTGGCGGATGTCATAGCTATTACAACAATGGCAAGCGGGTATTTTTTTCAACAGGGCTTCTTGGCGGACCACGCGAAAGAAATTCAAGAGGCCAAGAAAAAACAGTTGACGAACTAATTGACACGATTAGGGATTGCTGCCTGTGGCTGACGATGAACGGGGCCGGAGGCAGCGCCTCCGATTGGTTTGAAATGCCGTTAGGGGAGCTTGTGGCGTGGGTTCAGCGTTTAGACAAGACGCTGAGAGCGATGAGCAAGCAGCTTACAAGTAAAACAGGCAGAAATAGATAAGCAGTAGGATCGGAGAAAGGCATAAAAGCAGGAAGCCCCACCAAAAGAGAAGAAGAACAAGCTGCAGACAGTAGACTGCAACGGTGGGTATGAGCTTACAGAATGCCAAGAGCCAGCCGTCATCTTTTTCTAAAAACGGGGGCCACCATGGGGTGAGCAGCATCATCGTGAGGCTCATGCTGTCACCGGAATCTGTCCTATTTCTCCCGCTTTTGCACACTTCATAAGCTCCCGCCATTTGAGCAGGAGTCAGACCGGAACCGCCGCCGAAAATGCCAAACATTTGAATTCCCCTCTCTATAAATAATATTTTAAAAATAATTAGTTGCCGTGTAAATGGAGCGGAACAATATGAGTGCTAAAACCTACGAATTGATGTTCGAAATTGCCGGCTCTATGAACCAAAAGTTTGCCGCGGTTTTCAAAAAAGCTGCAAACCTAACGAAGATCGCAGAGGAACGAGTTGATTCTTTCAATCGCGCTAGTTCACAGATGAAAGGCCTGGTGCGACAAGCTAAAGCGGTTGACAACTTGTCGGACACTTATAAAAGGCAGAAGCAAGCGCTGGAAGGGCTGCGAGCGGCGATGTCTCGGACGAAGCAGCCGAACGCCGTAATGCTCGGGACCGCTGAGAAACTTTCCAGAGAGACAGAAAATACTAAAAAACGACTGGATGCAGAAACCAGATCTTTAGAAAAACTAAAGAAAGAGCTCTATGCCACCGGAATGTCTACTGAGCAGCTGGTGAAAAAACAGGCCGAGATGGCCCAGAGAGCCTCTAAGTATTCAAAGATTGTCCAACTGAACTTGAAGCAGCAGGATATACGGACTAAGCAAGCAAAAGTCCGAGACAATGGAATGGCTTCAATGTTTGCGCTGTCGACCATCGGTTCGGAAGTTTCAAGATGGGCGTCCGCTCCGGTTAAACAGGCGATGCAGATGGAAGATGCCATGGCCGAAATTAAAAAGGTCGTAGATTTTTCCTCTCCGGACGGTCTGCAAAAAATGCAGGTCGCACTGGAAAAAATGAGTCTCACGATTCCTATGACCGCTGACAGCCTCGCAAAAATTACCGCGGCAGCCGGACAGGCTGGAATTGCAGAGTCTGACCTAATTCGATTCACGGAAACAGCCGCGAAAATGGGTGTCGCATTCGATATCTCCGCTGAAGAGGCAGGCGAAATGATGGCCAAGTGGAGAAGCGGTATGAATCTTACTCAGGACCAAGTGGAAAGTCTCGCTGATGCAACAAACGCCCTGAGTAATAACAACGCGGCCATGGCCAAACAGGTCGGCGAGGCATTAAAACGATATGGAGCGCTCGGCAAGGTGGCCGGACTAACCGAAAAACAGACGGCTGCCATGGCTGCAACAATTATCGGAGCGGGGGCCGAGGCAGAGGTTGCGGCAACCGGTATGAACGCATTCATGAGAGCCTTAACGAAGGGCGGCTCAATGACGGATTTGCAGAAGGCTGCTTTTGGGAACCTTGGCTTTGACGCTCTGCAGCTTCAAAAGGATGTGCAGAAGGACGCTCCAAAGGCAATTTTCGCTGTTCTTGAGGCGGTAAAAACCAAACTTCCGAAAGAGTTGCAAATGCAATATCTGACGGCCATGTTTGGCGAAGAAGGCGCCAGAGCGATGGGCCCCATGTTGGCCAACACGGAAAAGCTCAGAGAAAATTTTGATCTAGTAGCTGACTCTGAAAAATACGCAGGCTCAATGCTGAATGAGTTTAAGAGCCGGAGTGAAACAACATCCAATGCCTTCCAGTTGGCAGGCAACGCGATGACTTATTTCACGCGAGCTATTGGAACTCCGCTTTTAGGGCCGCTAAAGGAGTCAGCCCTAGAATTTGTCAAATTTGGCGAAGCAGTTGGGAATTGGATTAAAGAGAATCAGGGCACCGTTGAAGTCATATTAAAAGTAAGCGGCGTTTTGCTAGGCATGGTAGCAACATTTCATGTCGCACGAGTTGCTGCTTTCCTTTTGCTCTCTCCGTTTAATTCTTTGAGATTAATGTTTATCTCGCTAAGAAAAGCTTGGATTTTCTTTTCTGTCGGAGCAAAAATTGCACGCATTTCGACACTCTCCTTAGCATTTGTCACTAATGGAGCAACCACAGCCCTTGCGCTAATGAAGAGCGGAGTACTAGCAGCTGGACTGGCAATTAAAAACTTTGCAACGCAGGTCATTTTGAGGTCGTATATTTTCGCGATGAATGCGATGCGGTTTACGACTTTTCTTGCTTCTAAGGTTTTAGGCGGCTTAAAAATTGCGGCTTCGGTTGCGGGAGCAGCTTTGAAATTTATGTTTGCAAATCCGATCGGTTTAGCGATCACTGCGATCTCATCCCTAATCCTTGCCGGAATCTATCTTTACAAGAATTGGGATGAAGTCAAGGCCAAGTTGGTTGAGCTTTGGACTGCCTTTGAGGAGAAATTCCCTGGGCTGGCAGCCACCATGAAAAACATCTATGAAGGTTCAATCAAGCCGACGATTGACGGAATCAAAACAACCTTCCAAGGCCTGATCAGTTTTATTTCCGGAGTTTTCTCCGGAGATTGGACTAAGGCTTGGGAAGGTGCAAAAACGTCTTTTGCAGGATGCTTCCAAGCCCTGCCGGATTTCGCGAAAGGTCCTCTGAATCTCGTGATTTCGTTGGCCAACAAAGCAATTGCCGGACTCAATTCCCTCGGCTCGTTCAAGATCCCGGATATGGTCCCGGGTATTGGAGGCCAGAGCGTAGGAATTAACATTCCGGAAATTCCGATGCTGGCGGCCGGCGGAATCGCGACAGGGCCGTCCTTGGCTATGGTCGGCGAGGGGAGAGAACCGGAAGCGATCCTCCCGCTTTCCCGCCTCGGCGGAATGATGGGCGCCGGCGGTCCTTCGATCTCTGTCAACTTCTCTCCTGTAATTCAAATCACAGGCGCCGGAGCGGTTAGAGAGGATGTTCAGGCCGGACTTAGAGCAGGCGTTGCTGACCTTAAGCGCGAACTCGAACGCTTAATCAATTCTGACCGCCGCTTGTCTTACGCCTAAGGAGAGGCTCTATGTATAAAACAATTCAGGGCGACACATGGGATATTTTGGCCAAGAAACTGCTGGGGAGCGAAATGCACATGTCCGACTTGATTCGGGCAAATCCGGATTATCAGGAATATGTCATTTTCCCGGCAGGGATTGAGCTCAACATCCCTGAGGTCGAGCAGATAACGGCTCAGGAAGAGTCAATGCTTCCGCCATGGAAGAGGAAGAATAGGAATGACAGGACCTAGGCAAACGCGGCTTCGGCTGCTGTTTTCTAAAAACGAAACAGATGTGTCCGAGGACCTGTGTAAAGACCTGCTCTCGTGGTCCTTTACCGATCATGAGAGCGGCCAGGCCGATGAAATCAGTTTGACGCTCAAAGATAATGAAGGGAAGTGGGCCGGCAGTTGGAGGCCCGATGGCGGCGAGAGCGTAAAAATGTACTTGTCGGCCGGCACCACGGAAGAACCGGGGGCGGAGGCGTTCCTAGGAACATTCTTTGTCGATTATCAGAGAATCTCCGGAGCGCCTCGAGTTTACGAACTTCGAGCGGTGTCGATCCCGCTCAATAAGCCAGTCCGGAAAACTCAAAAGAATCGCGCCTGGGAGAATCATTCTCTGCAGGAAATCGCACAAGAAATCTGCAGGGATGCTGAATTAGAGCTTTTCTTTAATTCCGCCGAAAATCCTCAGTACCAGCGCATTGACCAGTCTCGTCAGAGTGACATGGCCTTCCTGCAGCACTTGTGTGAAGAAGCCGGGCTCTCGATCAAAGTCACAGACAAAACCGTTGTGATTTTTGGTCAAGAACGCTACGAGAAGAAGGATCCTGTTTGCACAATGGAAATCGGGGTCAGTGACATCCTGAGCTACACGTTCGAGGTTTCTCAAAGCGATACCTATAAAGCGGTCAAAGTGAGGTGGCGCAGTCCTTCAGCGAAGAAGAAGGATCAGGCGGCCGGCTACGACCTCAATCTGCAGAAAGTGAAGGCGGCCAAAGCGACCGAATACGACTTCAATCTGCAGAAAGTTGACAAAAACGGCAAAGGATCAAACCCCGCTGTTTTTGAGTACACCTACACGGATCCGGAAGCCGACGAAAACGGCCAAATCTTTGAGATGAAAAAACGCTGCGCTTCGCTCGAAGAGGCGAAACGGCTGGCTAAAGCCAAGCTCCGACAGCTCAACAGCAGAAAAATCACCGGAGACATGACGGTTGTCGGGACTCCGTTTTTGTGCGCCGGTACCGTTATTAAGATAGTCGGCGCCGGAGCTTTCAGCGGTAATTACATCATCGAAGAGGCAAACCACAGCGGAGGAAGCTCGGGATACACCACGGGCCTGCGTCTGAGGCGCGTCAACAAGGAGTATTAAGGTGTTGTTTAAAGTAAATGAAGAAGACCGTGATGCAGTTTTAGCAATTCTCAAAATCGGCGAAGTGACCGACATCGACCCGGCAAAATGCAAAATCCGGGCAACGTTTGACGATGAGGACGGGAAAACAAGCTACTGGCTGCCGGTGCTTCAAAGAAAGACATTGCACGATAAAGACTTCTGGCTGCCGGATGTCGGCGAGGACGTTCTTTGCCTGTTCTTTAATGAAGCTGAAGAGGCCGGATTCGCGGTCGGCAGTTTTTATGCCGGAGATGTGGACGTTCCCGGACAATCCGTTGACATCCGGACAGTGAAATTTAAGGACGGCTCTGAGTTCAGCTACAACCGAAACAGCCACGAATTGAAGGGAGTTATCGGCAGTACAAACTTCAAGCTGAATCGTCAAAACATTGCGATTGCAGCGCCGGAAGCAATCTCCCAGAGCTCCCAAAAAGTTGAAGTCGAGGGATCTAATCAGGTCGCCATCACGGGAGGTACCTCAGTTGACATTTCAACTCCGACGCTCAATCTCAATATCGGCGGAACAAAAATGACGCTGAACGATTCGAGCGCCACGATCTCAAGCCAGACCGTGAATTTCTCCGGAACGCTGAACATTAAGGGCAATTGTTCCGTAGAAGGCAATTTCTCTGTTTCCGGGAATATCACGGCAAACGGCACCGTTCACGGAACCAATATTTAAAGGAGGACATCATGGCCTTCGGAGTAACCGGATTGCTAGGAACTCTCCCGTTTGTCTGTTCCTCAAATATCGTGAATACATTCAAAGATGTGAATAGAGAGCTGGCGACAAAATACGCCCGCCACGATGTGATCGGCAGGAAGCCGGTTCTTGAGTGGATCGGAGAAGAGCCTGACATGATCAGTTTCAAGATTCGTTTCGACAGTTCTCTGAACTCGCCTCCTGAGTCGGGTTTGTTTTTATTGAAACGAATGCTGGACTCGCACAAGCCTCAGAGACTTCTTCTGGGGCCGCGCTACATGGGAAAGTTCGTCCTCGAGTCGATCTCGGAAGAACGGCGATTCCATACGGGCCTCGGCGCCTGCCAGATTGCAGAGGCCACGATTTCATTAACTGAATGCGGTGACGAAAATGCAGCACGTCCTTAATTTATCACAGCCGATTTCTTTTGCTCCCGGCACGGTGGCTGCCGAGGTGCTTCAGAACGTCAGAACGATTCTCGCAACTCGAAAAGGGACCGTTCCTCTGGATCGAGACTTTGGCCTTGAGTGGGAGCATGTAGATAAGCCGATCCACATTGCCAAGGCGCTCATCCAAGCTGAAATTATTGAGGCGGTTGAGCGATGGGAGCCCAGAGCCGTTATCGACAAAATTGAATTCGGAGAACAGGCTGAGGACGCTATGGACGGGCTTTTGAATCCAATTATCACATTGAGTATCGGAGGCGGAAATGCCTGAGACTCTACCAAGATGGGGAATGCCGGACGTCAATTTCATTGAAACGGATCCGGAGAAAATCAAATCAGACATCATCAATCGCTATGAGACAGCCACCGGCAGAACGCTCAGTGCCGGCGATCCCGTTCGGTTGTTTTTGCTGACAATTGCGTCCGAAATTATTCAGCTGCGGCAGGTTTTTAACCATGGGGCGCAGCAGAATTTACTCACGTATGCACAAGGACAATATTTAGATGCCTTGGGCGTGTTCCTCGATACGGCTCGACAGCCGGCAGATAAAGCCGTTACGACAATTCAGTTCACACTAACCCAAGCGCTTTCGAGCGCTTTTTTTATACCTGCAGGTTTTCAGGTGAGTGCCGGGAACGTCATATTTGAAACGACCGAACTGGTGACCATTGCTCCGGGAGATCAGCTGGGGACGGCGCAAGCAGAATGTACGCAGGCCGGCACCATCGGAAACGGATATTTATCCGGGCAAATTTCTACGATCGTGGCGCCTCTGGCATTTTTGGCCAGCGCCGTAAACACGACGGAATCGATCGGCGGGTCAGACATTGAGAGCGATGCGAGTTATGCCGAGCGCCTGCGCCTGAAGCCAAACTCCTTTTCAGTGGCCGGCCCGGAGAAAGCATACATTTTCCATGCTTTTTCAGTCTCTCCTTCCATCATTGACGTAGCGATCGATTCGCCGACTCCCGGTGTGGTGAATGTTTACACGTTGCTGACCGGAGGCGCGCTGCCGTCAACGGCGTTTCTGCAGGAAGTTGAAGACTATCTGTCCGGAGAGGAGATCAGGCCGCTGACCGATGAGGTCCATGCTAAAGCACCGACAGCTTCTTCGTACAGCGTCAACGTTGACTATTACGTTCTGCAGAGTGATGCAGTGAGACTCTCTGCGATTCAGACGGCTGTTCAAGCAGCTGTGAACGATTACGTTTCGTGGCAGCAAGCCAAAATCGGCAGAGATATCAATCCGGATGAACTCATTAAACGAGTTCGCGATGCTGGCGCCGGCCGGATTCTTCATTCAACCCTTACGCCAGCTTTTAAGACATTAACCAAATCTCAAGTTGCCCAATGCTCGTCCGTGACAGTGACATTCAAGGGCCTGGAGGATGGCTAAATGAAAACATTAAATGATGTCGCCTTAGGCGATCTGCTGCCTGACAGTATTTCGTCAGATCAGCAGGTACAAAAATCTGCAGAAGCAATCGACCCGGAACTGAAAACAGTTTCGGGTTTCTTGTTATTGGGCGCTGTGCTGGCCAATGTCGATAAATTGACCAGCACTCAGCTGGATCATATTGCCTACTCGTTTGACCTCACGACTTGGCGAGATTATTGGCCTTTGAGCCAAAAACGGCAGGTCGCCAAAACCGTTGTGGCGCAGAAATGCCGCATGGGCACATTGTCGGCAGTCAAAAAAGTCCTCGAATCTCTCGGTTCTGCAGTTTCCATTACTGAATGGTGGCAGAAAACGCCCAAGGGCACACCTCATACATTTGAGGTGGTTGCCTCCATCGGAGCCATATCCGGAGGCCTGAGCGCCAATGCTCAGGAAGACTTTTTCAGACTGCTGGACGAAGCCAAACCTGTTCGCAGTCACTACACATTCACCGTCGTTCAGTCGCTTCTTGGAAATTTACAGGTTTCCGGAACGATTCGGTCGGCTTCTTTTGCGCGTTGTTCTTCTGAAATAACGCCGCTCACAACTCAAATCAGCGTGACACCGCTCATGAGACCGGTTTCGTACGCACGCATCTAATCACCCACTGAAAATTTAGGAGTTTTGATATGCCTAACGTAGTCATTACGTCGGCAGGCCTCGCCGCGCTTGTTAATGCCGAAAACAACGGAACACTCCCCGTAAAAATTACCAAATTCGGCCTTGGAACCGGGAACTACACACCGTCAGCAGATCAAACCGCGCTCCAGAGCAAATTTAAAGAAATTACAGCACTGTCCGGCGGAGACGTGGGAGACAACACGATCCACGTCACGATGAGCGACACAAGTTCTGACGCTTATACAGTGAATGAGGTAGGCGTGTACCTGGAGGACGGGACACTGTTTGCCGTCAGCTCCCAGCCGACCGGTGCGATTTTGCAAAAAGCTGCCGGCTCTCAAGGGCTGCTCTCCGTTGACCTTGTTATTAGCGGCGGTACCTCTGGAATCACCGTAGACGGCGATACCAACTTCTTTAATCCTCCCGCCACAACACAGGTGGCAGGCGTTGTGAAATTGGCCAGTCTTGACGAAATCAAGACCGGCACAAACTCTTCAAAAGCAGTTACTCCAAGTGGTGTTTTCAATTTCGTGAAGACGTATGTCACGGAAGCAATCGATGCGCTTAAGACACTTCTTCGCAAGGAAATCGCTGCCGCAGCCCTGGCGGCTGTTCCGATCGGAGCATGCATTTTCTACCTGGGCACGGAAATTCCTGACGGTTTCCTACTGATGAACGGAGCCAGTGTCGCCAAGGCTGATTTTGATGACCTCTACGATGTTATTGGGGATAAATTCGGAAATGTTGATTCAGATCATTTCAATCTCCCCGACACACATCACAGATTTTTGGAGGGGACAACTAATATTGCGGAGGTGGGGAGCTACATCTCCGCGGGCTTACCGAATAGCAAAGGAGTTTTGCCATACTTGGTCAGCACGAACAGCAACGAAACTCAAAATCTTGGCGCTGGTGCACTTCAATGGCAAGAGCAAACGAGCGAGCAATGCGGGCACGTGCTTTCAGATTCAAAAACGGGCTACTTGTTCAATCCTAAAATTGACCTCAGCGCCGGAAATTCTTTGTACTCTGACTCAGTCTCTACTGTCCGTCCAGAGGCTTTCCGAGCCTATTGTTTAATCCGTTACGCATAACGAATGAGCATTTGTACGTATAACCCAGCCGGTTGCACTGTGCTAGAGGCTCCGAAAATTGAATTACCTTTCGAGGCATCGTAGGTAATTCCCGCATAGGAGGGGCTATCAGATAAAGTTTCAAGTTGTTGGTGTTTCGAATTTTGAGGTCTCCTCGGTTTGCACGCGCCTTCCATATTTGGGTAAATCAAAGACGCTCCCTGCACGTTGTGCAGAGAAAAACCGAAAGTGCTATTCGGTAGTTCCGAATATTCTCGGTTATTCAAATATTGCAGGGTACTACGACCTTGCGACTGCTTCTGGTGGTGCTCTCAGCGCCTGTTCTCGATGGACATTCTCTATTGTGCGGGAGCCGGGAACAGCTGCAGGAATCATTAACATTGATGCTTCAGGATCAAACCCGATTTATGGGGCGTCAACGACAAATCAACCTGCTTCACTGCGTGGTTATATGCTTATTCGGTATCAATAGCGAATAAGGCAATAAAGCTGTAAAGCGGCGGGCTGGTTGGTTGTCGAAGCTCCGTAGAGAGAAGAGTTTCGCGACGCATCGAAAGTCCAAGCGAGTGATCCGGATGTATGACTTTCATACATATTACGGTCATATTTTCTAGGCCCCGTCCTAGAAATAAACATTGCTCCAGTAAGGTCGTGAAAGCCGTACTGTGATATGTCAAATTGATCATCAAACCCTCGGCCACTGCTCAAGATATTCGGAACGTAATTTTTGTTGCTACAGGCTCCAAATTTTGGCGATTTGAAGCCTGGAATTATTCGGTGCTAGGCACAAGCGGCAGAGAATAAATTATGTGGTTTCAGCCCTCGAGTTATCTGAATGTCCGTTCAAAACTTTGGCACATTGAGCACAGTGCTGAATATATTCATGCCATTTTGGCAATATTTTTTGTCGTGCGGCGAAATAGTCGCCGCGCTGGTAGGCCCGGACAACTTGCGATCCGACAACGTGAGCGAGGCAGGCTTCCGCCACTTCAAACGGTATTTCGTGGTCGGCAAACCATGAACGTCCGATCGTGCGAAGGCCGTGCGGAACGAGCCTGTTTGAAAACTCTTTTTGCTCGTGCATCCATTTCGCAAGAGCTTGGCTGCTGATGGGTTTGTTGGCATAAGAAGCAGGGAAAAGGTAGGGGCTGCGCTTGTTTTTCCGCATATTTTTAGCCTCCTCAATCAGGGAAGCGAGGTAGGGTGTCATCGGGACTCTATGAATCCGCTTCATTTTCATTTTTTCAGCCGGGATTGTGATTGCCTCGTCGGTGATCCATTCTGTCCGGATAGAAATGACTTCTTTTGGACGCAGCAGGGTGGCCAGCGAAAAATAAAACAGCACCCGATATTTTTGAGGAGCGAGCTTCTCTAGTTGCGAGAGGACGATGGGCAATTCTTTCCAATCTACGGCCGGCATGTGGGTGACCGAAGGGACAGGAAATACTTTAGTTATTTTCGACAGAGGATTTGAGGGGAGATAGCCGGCGTTGACCGTCATATCAAAAATCTCCCGGGTGCGCATGAGAAGCCTTTTGATGGTCGAGGCTTTGCCTTCTTCTTCCAGCGGCTCCATAAGCCGGATGATCATTGGCGGCGTAACGGAGTCCAATTGCCTGGAACCAATTTTCGATATGACGTATTTCTCCAGCCGGAGTCGCTCATCTCTGTAACTGAGGATTCGGCCCTTCTTTTTTGTGCACCAGAATTTGAATGCATCGCGAACTGTAAAAGAACCTGTCGGCTCAATTTCGAGTTCTCTCTGTTTCTTACGGACGATGGCCCGGGCCTGCAGCAGGGATATTTCAGGCCAGTGACCAATTGTCAGATCTGTAACGCGGCCGTTTCTGGAAAACCTAAAAACCCACGATTTCACTCCGGACGCCTGGACTCTAAGCGCGAGTCCGGGAGAGTCTGTTATCTGATAGCGCTTGCTTTTGGGCTTCAATGCCCTGATTTCTTTGGGAGTCAGCATGTCTAAAAACGTTGAAAAATTAGTTAAAACAGTGTTTGTCTATGATGAGGACGGATATTTCGAGGACACGCACATTGCGCAGGTCAATCCAAAGCGTCCCGGGTCGTACTTGATGCCGCCCCGCTGTACGCTGGTAAAGCCCGCCCTCAAGCCGAAATTTTTCTACAAAATTAAAACAGTGGGCGATGAAAACTCCGGGTGGGATGAAATCCCGTTCCCGCAGTCTGCAGCTGATTTTGTCGGTGTTGAAATTCCGCACAAGAGCCGGACACTGCATAACCACATGCTCCGCTCTCTGCTAACTGAGTATGTAAAGGACGATCCAGAACACTTCAGAGAAGTAGCAGTAAACGATAAAAACGGAGACAAAATCGCCACGACAGTCGAGGCGATTCCGGAACCCACTGAAGCAGAGAAGACAGCTCAAAAGGAAGCGGCAGCACGTTCAACGAGAGACTATTACCTGACGATGACCGACTATCTCGTAGTGAACGACTACCCGATCACATCCGAGGAACGCGATCAGGTTCTCGAGTATCGACAGGCGCTTCGAGATATTCCACAGGCTCGAACGTTCCCGGAAAGTATTGTTTGGCCGGAGCCTCCTGCAGTCGCAAAAACGGCTCATAAATACTGGAAAGCCTCTCAGGTGTCTGACGAAATCAAAAAGAGAATCGAGGTAGTTAAGACCCGGACAGACTTAGATGAAGAACAAAAAGCAAAACTGACTGCAGCACTGCAGGCGGTTTATCTACAGGACGGATATCCCTACGTGGTCGAATGGCCGGTAGAGGAAGAGGTTTTAGCAAACCAATAATTTCAAGGAGGCGGGAATGAAAGACCCGCAGAAATTCGATGAGTTCATTACGGCACTGTCGCTGATCGCGTTCGCGCTCGGATTTGTTAGTTCGCTGGCCGGAGCGGCAATGCCGTACGTGAAGGGGGAAAGGAAATTTATGTTCTATCGATACATTGTTGAGGTCGCCACGTCAGCCATTGCCGGCGTTGTAGTGTTTTTGCTTCTTAAAGTTACGGACATTCCTGAGGAATGGATTGCAGCACTTACCGGAATCGCCTCATTTTACGGAACGAGACTGATGAACGTGCTTTATGGATTGCTTGTCGGACGACTCAAGATCATTTTTTTGGACTCCTCAAAAGACGAAGGGAGGAAAAAAGATGATGAACAAAAGTAAAGAAATCACCGTGACGCCTAGGAGCGTCCTTAACGGAACCATTAAGCTGATTTTGATGTCAGCTTTTTATATTGCCGGGGCCTTGACGGAGAGCCAGCTGGCTCTATTCACAATTGATTCTCAAAAGGCGCGCATCAACGAACTGGAAACTGAGACTGAGACACAGCGCGTTGAAATCGACAATCTCACAAAACGAGTTTCAGAAAACTCAAACAATTTGGCCGCAATTGCCGAAATCCGCCACGAGCTAACAGCAATAAGGCTGGAAATGGCTACTCTTAAAGGATTACATAGCAAATGACAGAGCAGAAACTACCGTTTTCACAATGGAATCCCATCATTGCTGAGAATTTTGTTAAAGAATGGGAAGGGCTAAGGCTCAAGGCTTATAAGTGCACGGCCGGTACTTGGACAATCGGGTACGGGCACACAAAAGGGGTTCGGCCGGGTCAGGTAATTTCACTGCTGCAGGCTGAAAGGTTTCTCCGGGACGATTTAGAAGATCATGCAGAGGACTTGGCGCCTTATGTAACCTGCAGGTTGACGCGAGGACAATACATCGCGCTGCTGGACTTGGCTTTTAATCTTGGAGTTCCGGCTGTGGCCAAATCCCACACACTGCAGTATTTAAATGCCGGAGATTTGGAGAAAGCCAAAAAAGGTTTTCTATCGTTTTCTAAACAGAAACAGTTCAATCCGGATGGATCGATCAAACGGAAACCAGACGGAACTCCGGACATGAAAACAGTTCCGGGATTGTTGAATCGTAGGCAGGAGGAGGTGGACCTAATGTGAACCCATTATCAATTTTCAAATACGGCGCCGGCGCTTTGATTGTGCTTGGCGCCTATTTTTTCGGCCTGAATCAAGGCCAAAACTCAGAGCAATTAAAAACTGCTCGATCTCAAATTTCCCAACTGACAGCAACGGTTCAGAATTATGAAACGCAATACAAAAATCAGGCGATTGCTCTGGCTGAGCTCCGTATCGCTGAATCTAGCGCTCGTAATGATGTTGAGCGGATGCGCAACCGAATCAACGTCCTCGAAAACAGAGCTAAAACCACTTCAGCTCGAGACACAGTTCAATGCCTCCGATTGGAACAAGAGGCTAGAGGGCTACTTCTTGAGGCAAGATCGGCTATTGAATACTGTAGAAGAGCACTTAGCTGGAAATAACGACGGTCTCAAATAGGGCGCTTTTTACTTAACCTTCGCAAAAACGGTATCAGCCCATTGCTGCATTACGGGCCGCCTCTGCTCCAGTAGGTCCGATCTTTGGTAGGCCTGTACAACAGCGTTCCCGGATGCGTGCATCAAACATTTTTCAGAGACTAAATCCGGGATATTGTTTTCTGCCGCCCAATCTCGAAATGTTGATCGGAATCCGTGCATAGTGATGTCAGAGCATCCCGTCATTTTTTTTAATAGTTTTGCCAGGCTGTACTTACTGCCATCATTAGCCTTGTCAAAACAGAAAATCTTGTCGCCTTTCGGCTCAATTGATTTCAATAGTTCAATAGCCTGATCACTCAGGGGCACTCTGTGCGGATAGGGTTTTCGATCTTTTCGACGTTCTGGAGGTACCATCCAAATCCGATTATCCCAATCAATCTCTGACCACATAGCCGGAACTGATTCGCCAACCCTGCTGGCGGTAAGAATCGTGAACAGGATGACCTGTCGAGTTCGATTGTTTGCGGGATAAAAACAGCTGATTTTGTCCTGCAGATCGGCCAACGGCATTGCTGTATAGTGTCGGACCGGCTGAATTTTGTTTGGCGGCGGCAGATCCCTGTCTAAATTTCCTCGCCAGAGTGCCGGATTAAATTGCATGTACCCGTCGGTCACAGCATATGAAAAAATATTCTCAAGCCGCCCCCTAACTCGGCTGGCTGTTTCCGTTTTAGTTTTCCAAATAGGTGACAGACAGGCTAGGACATCGTTTTTCGTAATCTCAGACAACAGCTTGTCGCCAATGATCGGCGTCACATAGTCACGAATACTATTTATCCACATTGTTTTTTGCCGGGCATGCGACCACATCCGGACAACTGCAATTTTATCGATGGTGCGTTCCGCGTATTCGGCAAATGTCAGGCCCTTCTGGTTTTGTTGTTGTGAGGCAAGTTGATCTTTTGCACTGGCAGGCTCATTGCCTCTCGCTAAATCAGCCAGCATTCTATTTGCCTCAGCCTTGGCCTCAGACAATCCAATTTTTGAAGCGCTGCCGATACTTTTATCATGCCTTTTTCCGTTAATCGAATACCTCAGCACATACGATCTGGAATTGTTCCTAACCAATAAAAACAAATTTGACGAAATCGGATGTTTTCCGTTCGGCAGAGTAAATAGATTTTTTGCAGTGACACGAGCCATTTTTGACAGCAGATATAAAAATCTGTCCCACGTTTTGTCCCACAGTTATGCTATCAAATTTGGCTTTTAATGTCTCACTCTGTCAGGTTTGTTTGAATAAATATTGATCTTTATGATTGTTAGAACCCTTGAATTTATTGGGGTTTGACTTGTTTTGTCTTACTGTGACTTGTTCTGTCTGTTTTGTGGCTTGGTGGAGATAATGGGGATCGAACCCACGACCTCTGCATTGCGAACGCAGCGCTCTCCCAGCTGAGCTATATCCCCACCGGCGTGAAAACTCACAGGCAGAATGATGCACTAAATTACAAATAATTTCAACTTCAGCAAAAAAATATTTTTATCTACGGAGATAAAAAGTTCGAAAAGGCGTTCGGAGAATCTGTCATCTCTGATGGTTTTATTTGGAATATGGTCCATATTGGTGGCAATGAAAAGGATAATAAACGAACGCGGCGGAAACCTTGGCGACTCAATGCACGAAGAAATCGCCGCTGTTTACAAAGGCTCAAACGATGAGGAAACCTTCACGGCAGCATTCATGTTTATGGAGTACTACCTCGACTTTTTGTTCAAAGGTTGTCGTAGTCGTAGCTTTCAGCTCGAAGACAGTGCCGAGGAATGGATTCTTCGTGATCTAGACATAGAAAACAGATGGGCTGAACCGTTGCCTTCCATCTTCGACTAACATTTAGGCTTGCTGTTTTATTGAAAAAAGGCGAGCTCAAATGATTCAGGATTATTTTTCTCTTGATAAGAAGGGCGATGACTATCTTCTTCTTCGTATCATCAACAAAGTTGACTTTGAAGAGGAGGTCGTCTGGGCTCGCGATTTCTCTTTATCTGATCGAAGTGACATTTCTAAGCCCGTCGAGCATTTAATGAGTTATCTGAAAGGCGGCTTCGATTCTCTTTCTGAATGGAACGGAGATATGGAAGGATTCCATTCATCTATTCAGCATTTCGGATTTGAAAATCTTCTGAGGACCGACAATCTCATTCCCGCATTCATTTTGAGGAAGGATGCAAAAACACCAGAAATCAATCAGTTGATTTTCAATGAATTGGAGAAAGAAAGAGAAACCTTGGGAGGTAAGGAGCTTGAGACGAAGGTCGGCCTCCTTCATGAGGCACTTTCTTCCATCGGCGCAAAGTCATACCAACCCAACGACCCTGAAGCCACCGTTCCGGTCCCTTTAAGTTTGATTTTTAATAAAGATTGGAACGCTGTCGGCGCGCTATTGGAAAACTATTCCTAACCGACAGCGTTGTTAGAGACGATTAGATAGGCTCAGGAATGGCGCGCTGCAGCTTCAGCAGTGTCTTTCTGATCATCGTAGACGGGGCCCAGTCTTCTTTTGCTTTTCTTAGACCCGGAATACCGAGGTCTTCTTCGCGATTAATCTGTGTAAAGCGTTCAGGCAAAGTCTTGCACAAAGCGCTGGCTAAAGCAGGGTAGGCACCGGTAACAGTGCGATCAGCCTTTTCAATATGAACGGAGAAAATGTTTTCACCGACGTCGGAGCCATAGGTGAAGCCGTACATATTGTCTCCGTCCATTAAAGCGCCGCCAATCAAGCGGAACTCTTCAAAATGATCAAAGGCAAGCTCGATTGCGTCTCTTTCAGCTTCAAGACTCTTCGTCATTTCGCCGTAGTTGGCATACCAGTTCTTCAGAAAAACCCTTGCTTTTTCAATCAGCTCAGGCGTGAAAGATACAAATTGAGCGTTCGGGTAGGCCTTATAAAATCTCTTATTGAAATTGCGTTTCCCGTGAAGTTCTCTGCCTTCCAGGTTTTCGATCTTGTCACGTTCATAGACATAATCCCACCAGGAATTTGAAGACACGGTAATGAAGTTGCGATATCGCATCAGTTCGGAAATTCTTTCCGTCATATACGTAAAGCGCCCGAATAAAATCACCGGCTCTTTGCAGCACTGACATTCAGAAGCAATGTCTTCGATGATAGCTAAAGCGTTTTCGCTGCGAAGCGGAATGACATAAGCCGGCGGAATATCCGGATAAGGGGCCCAGTTCAATACTAATTCGCCCTGAGAAATTCCCCATTTGATGTTGTATTCCTTAGCGCGTCCGATGACGGATGCGATAGAAAGATTGCAGTCTCCGTTCTGAAGTTTCGGCAGTTGTTCTTGTAGAAGCGGTAATTCGTTAAGCGTGACGGGTTTTAGTTCGATCGGCATGTCGTGGTTCGATTTTATGATTTCAGTGGAGAATATACTATTCGGATCAGAGGCGATTATAGTTTCTCGTTCCGTAACGAGCACGGGACATTTTCAAACACAGGCGGGCCCATGGATTTCTCTCAAGTGGACGGCATCTTGCACATTCATTTGGATAATTTTTTTATCCTCGGCATTGCATGCCTCTGCTATTTCCTCGGCCGATGGATCAAATCCGAAATCAAACTTTTACAGGACCTCTCGATTCCCGTTCCGTTTATCGGCGGATTGCCGGCAGCGATTATTTTTGCATGTCTAAAAATTTCCAAGACTGCTGTCATTGTCTTAAATCCTGATCTCAATGCCCTGATTTTTCAGTTCTTTCTAACCATGATGGCTTTGATGGGAAGCTGGAAGCTCATCAAAACAGGTTTTGTTATTTCAATCATGTTTTGGTCTCTGGCGATGGTACTCGGTGTACTTCAGGCGCTCATCGGACTGACCGCAGCTCAGGCTTTAGGGCTGCATCAGCACCTCGGACTCCTTATGGGAACCCTCTCCATGATGGGAGGAACTGAGACGCTCACCAATTTCATCCCGGCAGTTGAGCATCTGGATAAATTCTCAGGCGCCGCTCAAGCCGCAATGGGTGTAGCGACACTGGGAATGGTTTGCTCCATGATGGTTAGTGCCCCGATGGGCGAGTACCTCATCAAGAAATACTCACTCAAGAACCCTAGCCGCAGTGAATTCGACAATGCCCGACTCATTCGATCTATCGAACGAAGCAATAAACCTTTTTATCAAACGCATACTGTTGAGTGCATCAAGATCATTGCCATCTGCTTTGTCTGCATGGCTTTCAGCCACCTCATCAAACAGAAATTTTTAGCGGATGTCTTAATTCCCGACTATACGGTCTGTATGGTTTGCGCTCTGATTGCCAGAAATTTTGCAGACACGACGGGCTGGTTCAGTGTGGACGGATTAGCGCTGAGGACTTTGACGAAGATTTTTTTGATTCTTTTCATTTTGGTTTCGACATGCGCGCTGCAGTTGGACTTAATTTTTGATCTTTCGGCACCGATCATCGCTGTATTTTTCCTCGAGCTCATCGTTAATTTTTTATTTGCACGTTTTATCTATTTCAATCTTTTGGGGAAAGACTTCCGAGGGATGCTCATTGCTGTCGGAGGATTGGCTTTCTCTATGGGGATGGCCGCCAACGGACTCAGCAACATGCAGAGCCTTTGTGAAAAGTACGGCCCTAACACCGACGGCTTCCTGGTCGTCTGTGTCGTGGGCTTGATTCTCTTGGCGATCTCCAATACGCTGTTAATTAAATTTTTACTCACTATTTTCTAGATTGAAGAGGTAACGCAATGGCTGATGAAATCGTTCTCCATGTCACAGAAGCAAATTACGAAGATACTGTCGTGAAATGCGACAAGCCGGTTCTCTTAGCAATCGGCGCTCCTTGGTGCATTGACTGTAAACGAATCGAACCGATGTTCATGGAATATGCACAGAAGTACCATGACAAAATTCAGTTTGCTCATTGCGATTTCGATACTGAAGCAGGGCTCAACACTAAGTTCCGCGTCCGCCATATCCCGACCTTGCTTTTAATTCGCAAGGGCGAAATCCTGGATACATTGGTTGAACCGAAAAAAGTTGAAGCCTTCGACGAGTTTGTCCAGAAGGCCTTGAAAGAAATCTAATTTCTAAATTACGACTCAACCGCGGCTGACGTCCGCGGTTTTTTCTTAATTTTCACTAGCCGAAGCTTCCACTAACGTATTGACGCGTTTTTACTTTTGTGGCGTTAGAAAAGATTTGTTTTGTCGGACCGTGCTCAATTAACTCGCCCATGTAAAAGAAGGCGGTGTTGTCCGAAATTCGCATCGCTTGCTGCATGTTATGGGTCACGATGATGATGCAAAGATCCTTCTTGAGTTCTTCCATGCCTTGTTCGAGTTTTTCTGTCGCAATAGGATCCAACGCGCTGGCAGGTTCATCCATAAGCAGCACTTCCGGCTCTACTGCCAAAGCCCTTGCAATACACAATCGTTGCTGCTGACCGCCGGAAAGGGAAAGGGCAGAGTCTTTGAGGCGATCCTTGACTTCGTCCCATAAAGCCGCTCTTCGAAGACTTTCTTCAGCCTTATCCATTAAAAGCGATTTGTTCCTAACGCCAGATACTTTCAGACCATAGACGACATTTTCAAAAATACTTTTGGCAAAAGGCGTCGGCCTCTGGAAAACCATGCCGATCCTGCGCCTTAACTCAACGACATCACAGTGCTGATGGTTGATTTCTTCATCTCCGAATTTGATGGAGCCTTCAAGACGCGCACCTTCAATTAAATCGTTCATGCGATTCAATGTTCTCAGAAAAGTACTTTTCCCGCAGCCTGAGGGTCCGATTAAGGCCGTGATTTCTTTTTTGTTGAAAGAGAGAGAAATATTTTTTAATACTTGTTTTGAACCGTAAAAGAAATTCAAATTAGAAGCGATCAATTTCGTAAATTCATTATTTACTTGCATATTTACTTTTTCAGCATTCCTGATTCAGTTTCAAATTCGCGAAAATTGTATTTGGCCTTTATGACAGTTGAATGTCAGGAATATGTCAATTTGATGACAACTTACTCGTTGATTTATTGTCATAAAACTTTCACGGAAATGTAATTTTCTTGTCATTTTTTACTTCTAGTATTCGCCGTGTTCCTTGAGGAAAAAAATCTTTCTTGGAACGCAAAATTTGTTAATAAAACATAGGAGAATTTATGAGAAAAAATTATTTAATTTCCTTACTTGCTTTATCTGCCATGACTGTTTCCGCTTCTTCCATGGCAAAAGAAAATGTGACGGTTTCCGGTTCAACAACCGTTTTGCCGGTCATGCAAAAAATCTCTGAGCATCTCATGCAAAAAGATCCTTCTGTTGTCATCGAACTTTCCGGAGGCGGTTCCGGCAGCGGCATTAAAGCCCTGAACGAGAAACTCACACAAATTGCCATGAGCTCGAGAAAAATCAAAGGCAAGGAGGTTAAGGCAGCTGAAGAAAAGGGCGTTAAACCTTTCGAAATCCCAGTCGCCGTTGATGCGATCGTACCAATCGTGAATCCTAAAAATACTTTGAATGGTCTTTCATTGGATGATCTCAGAAAAATTTATAAAGGCGAAATCAAAAACTGGAAAGAGGTAGGCGGTCCCGATGCTCCGATTGTTCTTGTTTCCAGAGATTCTTCCTCTGGGACCTTTGAATCTTGGGAATCGCTAGTGATGAAGAATCAGCGCGTCAGTCCGAGGGCACTTCTTCAGAATTCCAACGGAACGGTTGTTCAAACCGTCTCTAAGAACCCAAATGCCATCGGATATGTCGGCCTCGGTTACGTAGCTCCGATCATCAAGGCTGTAGAAATCAACGGAATTAAAGCAACGCCTTTGACTGCTAAAGAAGGCAAATGGCCGCTCTCACGAGATCTATATCTCTATACGAACCGACAGCCCCAAGGCGCTGTTAAAAAAGTAACCGACTTCTGTTTATCTGAAGAAGGCCGAGGTCTCATCAAAGAAGCCGGTTTCGTTCCGCCCGCAAAACAATAATTTCTTATCTATTCCGACAGAAAGCTTGAAGATCGAAGTAAGCTTTCCAACCATTTCCATCCTTTTTGCTGTGACCGGCATTGAATAGCCGGAGCCGCATAAGTGATTGAAATCTCGGAGTCTTCTAGTGAAGCGAACCATCAAGGATTTCATTTTTGAAAAATCTCTTCTTTTCTTAGCTCTCCTAACACTTGCCGGCCTCGCCGGAATCGTCTGGTTCTTATTTAAAGAGGGCATGCCCGTCCTCGATACGATATCGCTCAAACATTTTCTAACCGGTCACGACTGGTATCCGACGGAAGATCCTCCGTCATTCGGCATATTTCCTTTAATCATCGGATCCGTTTCGGTAACACTGCTTGCCGCTGTCATGGCCATACCTCTCGGAATTCTCTGCGCCATTTACTTATCTGAGATCGCCTCATCTCGGCTTCGCTCAATCTTCAAACCTTTTATTGAGCTTTTGGCAGCCATGCCTTCCGTGGTTATCGGCTTTGTCGGCATGACCGTTTTGGCGCCTTTCCTGCAGGATTATTTCGGAGCACCGACCGGACTGAATGTATTGAACGCCGCCATATTGCTCGCTCTCATGGCTGTCCCGACTATCTGCACCATTTCAGAAGATGCGCTTCGCTCAGTTCCGAGAAGCCTTAAAGAATCTTCCTTAGCCCTCGGCGCCACGCATTGGGAAACACTCACCACCGTCACAGTCCCTGCCGCATTTTCCGGAATTGCAACCGGAGTCATGCTGGGTTTAAGCCGTGTCATCGGGGAGACTATGGTGGTATTGATGGTAGCAGGCGGAGCCGCACTCATTCCCGAAAGCCTGTTTGATCCGATCAGACCCATGCCGGCTTCTATTGTTGCTGAAATGGCAGAGTCTCCGTTCGGAAGCAGTCATTACCACGCCTTGTTTGCCATCGGCATCGTATTGTTTTTCTTTACTTTTCTCTGCAACTTGGCTGCCTTTCTCGTTTCGCAGAAATACAAGTTAAAAGCTTCGAGCTAAAACAGGAACTTCTATGAATCTAACAATGAACATAAGAAACAGAAGAACATATAAAGAGCACGCAGGGCTTTTTATGATCAAGTCGGCCGCTTGGATTGTGGTTGCATTATTTCTTTCCTCACTCGGATACATTGCCTATCACGGAGCCGGAACACTTTCACCGTCCTTTTTGTCAACGTTTCCTGAAAAAATGATGGAAGAGGGGGGCATCCTGCCTTGCATCATCGGCACTGCGATTCTGTCCATCGGTGCCATGGCCGTTGCGCTGCCCCTGGGAATCGCTTGCGCTGTCTGGCTCAATGAATATGCAAAAGAAGGTCCACTTAAAAAACTTATCACTTTGGCCGTTGCTAATCTTGCCGGTGTCCCTTCCATTGTCTTCGGATTATTCGGCTTAGCCTTCTTTGTCACCGTCTGCGGCTTAGGAGTCAGCGCCATTGCCGGAATATTGACGTTGGCTATTCTTACGCTTCCGATCGTTATCAATACCGTTCGTGAAACACTTTCTCAAATACCGAACAGCTGGAGAGAATCCTCCCTTGCCTTAGGAGCGAGCAAAACCCAGACCGTTTTACGGACGGTACTTCCGGCTGCGCTTCCGGGAATTTTGACCGGCGCCATCTTGGGATTGGCCAGAGCAGCCGGAGAAACGAGCGCCATCATGTTTACAGCAGCCGTCGTCTCGACGACTAATTTGCCGAATTCTCCGTTCGCCGCCGTCATGTCACTGCCATACCATATCTACGTGTTAGCAACGACAGGCATGAATCCGGATAAAGCGGTACCGATTCAGTGTGCAACGGCTTTGGTTCTTCTCATGACCGTATTCGCTTTGAATCTGATGGCTTTCTATATCCGACAAAAATCCTCGAAGCGACCGGCGTAACAAGTTCTTAGAGTCGGTTACAATGGCTTTTTCCAACCGAAGCGGGCGTCCGTCAAAGGACGACCCGCTTCAATTTCTTCAATGGCAGCAAGAAAGTCTTCTTCGGTTTTACTTTTAAAGATGTTTTTAAAAGCCTTCGGATTTTCTTCAAAAAGATTAGCCTGGAAGAACCAAAACTCTTTCATACGCATCATTGCATTCCGGCGGTTCTGGAAGGCTTCCGTGTAAGCATCGAAAAGGGCGGTTGTGAAATTTTTAATCTCTTCAAGGCTGGCTGCAGGGCCGCCTTTGTATTTACGGAAGAGTGCGGGATCTGCCATCAGCGCACGACCGACCATAAGCATCTTCGGATCACGGAAAGTCTTAGAGAAATCTGTCATGTCGGCCGTCGTAATCATGTCGCCGTTTACACCCAGCGGAAAGGGAATCTCATCAAGATGCTCAAGGAGCGCCTCTTTTCTGACCTCTCCTTTGTATTGATCCGTCTTCAAACGCATATGGACAATCAAAAGAGAAAGGGGATATTTCTTATATAAGTTGAGGATGTCTCCGAACTCTTCCGTATTCGCCCATCCCAATCTTGTCTTAATGGAAATAGGAATGTCGATGCCGGCACTGAAAATTTCATCCAGGAAACGTTCCAATGCGTAAAGATCTCTTAAAAAGCCGGAACCTTTTCCTTTGGCAACGACCGTGCCGGAAGGGCAGCCGAGATTTAAATTGACTTCCTTATAACCCAAATCCTGAAGAGCTTTGGCGGCCCAGATGAAATCGGCGGAACGGTTGCTCAAAAGCTGTGGAACCACCGGAATACCGGCATTTACTTCAGGTGAAAGTTCCTTCAGATGTCGATCCGTGAACTTCGGTTCGACAGTGGGCGTGATGAAAGGAATGTAATAAAGGTCAGTCCCGCCGAAATACTGATGGTGCAAACGACGGAACACTGCCGTCGTTAATCCTTCCATCGGAGCTGCTGCTAATAACTGACCATTCATTTCTCTTCTTACCTCATTTGAAGGCGTAATTTTAGTGGAGCTGAAGAAAAAATCCTTCTAAAACAAAGTGTATTGCGTGTGAAAGTTTTTCTAAACGCTTGATAGTCCTGACACGGGACTTCCTTGTTTCATTTATCAAAGAAAAAATTAGATTAAATTTACATTTAGTTTCATTTATTAAGAACATATCTATTTTATTTTTATATGGACAATATTATTATGTGCATATTGAAATTCAATTGATTGTCAGGAGAAAGAACATGACGATTACATTAAAGAAGAACAGTGTTGATGTCCGTGTCGAACTTCGCCGCAATGACAGCGACTTCATCGGTGATGACCGCGCTTACTACACTTACTTTTTCAGCAAAGCCGGCTGCTTCGGCTCTGCCAAAGTGACGGAAAAAGAGGTTTATCCGATCGACTGCGAATCTTTCACAACGAAAGAAAGAGAAAACTTCAAGGACGCCTTGGCTTCTCTGCAGCCGGACATTCTCAAGCTTGCTTGTTTCCTCAACAAAGAAAATGAGAACAAGGGCGACTTGGAAAGCACCCTAGATCTTCAGTGGGCTCTGGCTAAAAGAGGCCGTCCGAGCTTAGACGACAAACCTCTGATTCGCACAACGATCATGCTGACAGAAGAAGATAAGGAAAAGCTTAAAGTCTTGGGCGGTTCTTCCTGGATTCGCAACCAGATCAGAATGGCCAGAATCGGCGAGATCCAATAAAAAAGCGACCCGAAGATCGCTTGTAATACCAGGGGCTGGCAGAAATGCCGGCCTCAAGTTTTATTACTTAGCAGCCTGAGCAACTTGTGCAGCCTGCTGACTGGCAATACGGCCGAGAGAAGAGTAGATTGCACCGGCAATGACATCAAGCTCTGTGGAGTCAGTCTTAACGATTTCGTCTTTCAGATCGGTGAAGACCTTCTGAGACAAGACCGGATTTTCCTGTTGTTTAAGAATATCGACGTTCTTAATTTTGCCGTCTTCAAAAACAACTTTGATTTCACCGTCTTTACCGATACCGGAACCTTCTTGAGTAATGGTAGCTGCGGCCGCTGTGGCGGAGAGGAATAACGCAGCAAGAATAGCCGCGCTGAGCTTAACGATTCTCATAGATTCTCCTAGAGAAAGTAAATGAAAACAACAGGATAATCTTGCAAAAGCAGACAAAATTGTTTCGTTTTAGACGCAAATTCTTGGTCCATGTACTTAAGTGTTTCAACGGATCACGACTAATAACCCATTCAGAGCGCTTTGCTTACTAACTGCTTGAATCACTGCTGAAGGAGCGGCTTCTGCTTGGTGCGCAGTTTTTTCTCGAAAAATATATTGTTTCCTATCTGTATAATTCCTGTGGAACGCAACGCAAGATTCATAGAAACAGCCCCACAATATATTATGGATGAAATTCTTGGGAAACTTGCCGTAATTCTTGGCATAGACGAGTAAAGTCTTCATTACCCTCTGTGCTCCTGTTCCTGACGCAGAGCCGGAAAAGGAACATGATTACGAAGACGAAGAAAAAACCGATACCTAAAAAGAGGCCGACTTTAGTTCAGAGACCGGCCTCTGCTAGGTAATACTGCAATATTTCAGAAAGACGACTGTTGTTATTGATTTTGGCTAGTTGGCTTAGCCTCTCCAGCGAAGCATTCTTAATCCGTTCGCCACAACAATGAGACAGGTACCGGTATCCGCAAATACCGCCATCCACATGGTTCCGATGCCGGCAAGCGTCAGAACAAAGAAGATAAGCTTGATCGAAAGAGCAATCACAATGTTTTCAACCAGCAGCCGGAAAGTCTTCTTCGAGAGTTTGATGAATTCAGGCAGCTTGCGGAGGTCATCATCCATCAGGGCGACGTCAGCAGTTTCAATCGCAGTATCGGTACCGGCAGCGCCCATGGCAAAACCGATGTCGGCACGAGCAAGAGCAGGAGCGTCATTGATGCCGTCCCCGACCATACCGATCACTTCACGCTTAGCAATGCTGTCCACTAAAGACTGCTTATCTTCAGGAAGGAGATTGCCTTTCGCTCTATCCACGCCGACTTTCTCGGCGATCTGGCGGGCAGCCTTTTCATTATCGCCGGTAAGCATAATGGTCTTAACGCCCAGACCTTTCAGCTGACCGATAACTTCAGGCGCATTTTCCTTAATGCTATCGGCAACGCCGAAATAAGCCAGAACTTTCTTAGCAGAAGCAAAGATCAAAGGCGTGTAGCCGTGATCCGCCAGTTCAGACACTTTGGCGCGAACGGCTGGACCGTTCAGATAAAACTTATCAAGGCCCTTGATGTTGCCGAGATAGTATTCGGTTCCGTCGATTTCTCCGATAACACCCTGACCGGGAGCAGCATAGAAGCCATGGACTTCTTTTTGTGCAGTCGGTTTCTGCTGAGCAGAATAATCGGAGACGGCTTTACTAACCGGATGGTCATTACGAACAGCCAAAGCAGTTGCGAGATCAAGGATTTCCTCATCGGTCAGACCGGCACCGGCATTTTCGAACGTGATGACAGCAGGTTTGCCTTTCGTCAAAGTACCGGTTTTATCAAAGGCAATACTCTGCAGGCTTCTGCCTTTTTCTAGATAGATACCGCCCTTAATCAAAATTCCGCGGCGAGCAGCGGTTGCCAAACCCGAGACGATCGTTACCGGAGTAGAAATCACCAGAGCGCAAGGGCAGGCAATCACCAGAAGTGTCAGGCCTTTATAAAGCCAGTCCAGCCAATCTCCGCCCACGAACAGAGGAGGAATCACCGCAGTCAGAACAGCAATAAGAAATACTGTCGGCGTATAGACCTTAGCGAAACTGTCCACAAAACGCTGTGTCGGAGCGCGGGAGCTTTGAGCCGATTCAATCGCGGAAATGATTCGAGCGGGCATCGAATTATCAATGTCGGACTCTGCACGATAAGTAATCGTTCCGTTCTTATTAATAGTGCCTGCGAAGACTTTGTCTTCCGGTTTCTTTTCAACTGGCATGGACTCGCCGGTAATCGGAGACTGGTCAATCGAAGTCTGACCGGAAAGCACGACACCGTCCACGGGCAGGCGTTCTCCCGGAACCACACGTACGACCTCGCCGATTTTGATGTCTTTGGCAGGAACTTCAACAAACGTTCCGTCTCTCTCTACTCGGGCTGTTTGAGGGGCCAGAGAGAGAAGGCTGCGAATCGCGCCGCGAGCGCGGTCCAAAGAAAGCTGTTCAATCGCTTCCGAGAGTTCAAACAGAACCATGACCATTGCAGCTTCAGGCCAAGATCCGATCAAAACAGCGCCGGTAACCGCAACTGCCATCAAGGCATTCATGTTGAAATTCAGGTTTCGGACCGCGATGAATCCTTTCTTGTAAGTTCCCAAGCCGACTAACGCAATGGCAGCGACTGCAAGCGCAATGGAAAGCCATTCGGGCATGCTGAGGTACTCACAGGCTTCGGAACCCGCTGCAATCACAATACCGAGAATGTATTTCCACCAGGCAATCTTGGTCGGTTTGAATTCGGAGAGTTTCGGCTTTTCATGGGCCTCAAGAACTTCCGGGGTGTAATCGAGAGATTTGATTGCAGCAACAATCTCCGGAAGCATTCCTTTCGGGTAAGAAACCGTAAGAACCCGATTCATTAAATTGAACTGCAGGCCGCTCACGCCTTTCATGCCGTTAAGTTTTTTGCGAATCAGACCTTCCTCAGTCGGGCAGTCCATCTGTTGGATTCGAATCTGAGTCGTCTCTTTGCCTTCGTTGGTGCGCATCTTAAGTTTCAGATTATTCGCGTCAAAAGCCTGCTTGATCGCCGGAAGAGCCTCCGGTGTATGAATAATCTTCAAGCCGTCCGGATTTAAACCGACGTCCTTAACACCTGCAATCGCACCGAGGGTAGAGAAGAGCAGACGGTATTGAGAAGGATCAACGCCGGAAACATCCCAATCGGTGTCCATACTGTTTTCGACATGTTCATGATCATGACCGCAACAGCAGCTATCATGGTCATGATGATGCCCTTCTTCATGGGTGTGACCATGTTCACAGCAGTGGTCATGGCCTTCCTCACCGTGGTCATGACAGCACATTTCATGCTTTTCTTCATGATCGTGACCGCAGCAGTGGTGTTCTTCATCGTGATCCTCATGCTTGCAGCCGCAATGTTCCGCGCCATGATGATGACCACAGCCGCAGGATTTTTCAGCGTGGTCAGCTTCATGATGATAGCAGCAGCATCCGTGTTCATGTTCATGAGGAGTTGACTTTTCACTCGCTTGAGAAACAGCCTTTTTTTCTCCATCTGAAGGGGAAGCCGTTTTGTTGTCAGTGTTTGTTAACGACATGATTTTTCATACTCGTTTTGTTAATATACCGACATTAAAAACCCTGAAGTAACTTCAAGGTCAAGCGATTTTTTATAGGTGTTTATGCGGATAAGTGAATTAGCAAAGAAAGCAGGCTGTACAGTGGAATCCATTCGTTTCTACGAAAACCATGATCTCATTCCCCGTCCTCCCAGAACGGAGTCGAATTATCGTGTTTACGGCCCTGCCCATCTTTCCCGTTTGCTCTTTATTCGACACTGCCGATCTTTGGATCTCTCTTTAAATGAGATTAGGACGCTGGCAGATGTGGTTGAAAACAGCGAGAAGGGCGAGCTCATTCGGGCACACACCATCGTGGAGGAACATCTGAAAGCGATCGATCAAAAGATCGAGGATTTGAATCATCTTCGCGATCAGCTAAACAGCCTCCATAGCCGCTGCCATGGCGAAGACCATGATCACGGCCGCTGCGGATTAATTGAAGAACTCACAAAATAATAAGAACCAAAGAAATACGTATGGATCAATATAAAGAAGGCCAATTCCGCATGGATTTTGAAAACATCGGAAGAGCCAACCGCAAACGAAGAATCTTCCTCGATACCGAAACCACCGGTATGAGTCGGGCTACGGATCGAATTGTCGAAGTCTGCGCGATTGAAGTCGATGATGACTTCAATGAGATCGATAGCTTTCATGCATTTATTAACCCTCAGAGAAAAGTGCCATGGTTTGTCACGCGCATTCATGGATTAAACAATGAGTTTTTGGATGACAAACCGATTTTTTCCGATATCGGAAGAGACCTTCTTCTCTTTTTAGAAGGGAGTGAACTCTGGGCGCATAACATGTCGTTTGATGCCGGAATGCTTAATGCCGAATTTGCACGCAATCGTTTGCCGACATTAGAAAAAGTGGATTGCCGACTGAACTGCACACTGCAACTTGCCAGAAGCACATTTCCGGGACAAAAGAATTCTTTGGACGCCTTGTTGGACAGGTTTGCTATCGATCGCTCGGAGAGAAGACTGCACGGAGCAATGATAGACACTCGTTTATTGGTAAAGGTATACCAAAATTTAGTAAGCTACCGAACCAAAACTAGCTAGTTTTACAAAATAAATTAGCATTTGTTCGAATAATTGTCTAATATGTAGATTGCCTGATTTGAAAACAGGACACTACATTATGAAAGAATCTCCTACCACAGTAACAAAAAAACAGGGTTGGGGCGGCAAACGGGCTGGTTCGGGCAGGAAGCCCGGTCCGTACGCAGGCACTTCCAAAGTTACCACGATCGTTTTGACGGCAGCTCTGATAGAAAAATTGCATAAGCTCGGAGGTTCTTCCTGGGTCAGAGAACAAATTATCAAGAGCAAGGATGATCTGCTTCCTGCAGAAAAACCAGAATCCCTTGCTTCTCTGACATCCATCGGCTCTTATTTCAATTCCACAGAAGAGGATCCGCTGTCCGCATGTTTGGTCCGAAATCCTGAAGAAACCGTCTTCTGCATTGCCGAGGACGATACAATGAAGGATTCCGGCATCGACTTCGGCGATCTTTTGATCGTGGACCGTTCTGCGGATCCGCAAAACGGTTCCATGGTTGTGGTGCATACTGCTGACGGTTATTCCATCAGAAAGTTTTTACCCGCTTCCGAAGTTCCACAGGGTGAACCGAATCTATTCGTTAGCCCTGACAGCAATTGGCGGCTGCTCGGTGTCATCGTTTATGTGGTTAAAAATATTCAAGGCGCAGTCGACGCTCTTGCCATTAAGGAAGCGGCTGCCGTCTGATTTTTGAAGTTATGGCAACAGAAGAAGATCTGCCCGTTGTTTTGCCTCCGACTTATACGAGGCAAAAAGTTTATCGCTGGCCTTCAGGCGAAACCGTCGATGATGCGATCGCCGACGAAGTTCCGATTTCCATTACTTATAACGGCATCTCTCATGTCGTCATGATGGCTTCTCCCGAATTGCTGGAAGAATTTGCCGTCGGCTTTTCCTTGTCAGAGAGAATTATTCCCGACATTTCCCATATTTATGACATCCAGGTCAAAGAAGGGTGCGGCAACGGTTTAGTTGTCGAAATGGAAATTTCTCCGCGCTGCTTCTTCAAACTCAAAGAGCACAGACGTTCCATGGTCGGCCGCACAGGCTGCGGAATCTGCGGAGTAGAAAGTCTGAAGGATGTTGAGTTAAAACCTGAACCACTGGAACACACCTATCAGTTTGACATGAACTTCTACCAACCTGCAATGAAGTACTTCGAGCAAGTACAAAAAGTCGGGCAGGTTACCGGAAGCACTCATGCGATGCTGGCTTTCACTCCGGACGGTGAGTTTTTAGGCGGAACCGAAGATGTGGGTCGTCACGTTGCTCTGGACAAACTTATCGGAATGAGAGCGATGAAAAAATGGGGACCGACAGTGGTTTTTCTGAGTTCCCGGGCTTCCTACGAAATGGTGCAAAAAGCGGCAGTGACCGGAATCGAAATTCTTTTTGCGATTTCCGCACCGACGAATCGAGCACTCCGTTTAGCAAAAAAATGCGATCTGACGTTGTGCGCATTCTGCCGAGACAATCGAGCAAATATCTACAACGCTCCGGAAAGACTGCTGAATCTCTAAAAATTTAAGCCGCGCATCGCGCGGCTTTTTCAATTAATTATTCTTCTTTGGACAGATCTCGAAGAAGCGTCGGATCATCGTGATGCACCAGCAGCATCGGCAGCTTGGTCTGCGAGGCTACCGACATCGTCACGGATCCTAACATCATGATTCTTAAAGAACTTCCGCCATGTGTACCCATCACCATTAAGCTTAGGTTATGTTCCTGAGCATACATAGAAATTTGTGCAGCCGGATCTCCGGTAAGCAGGGCTTCAACTACTTCATGATCTTTTTCCTGCATATAGTTTTCAAAAGGTTTTGCAATTTTGAAGAAAGGTTCTCTTTGTTCTTTTTCAAATTCTTCGGAAGAAAGAGCAGGGGCACCGAACGCACTGACTTCCGGAATTAATAGTCCGTTCTGAGGAGACGCCACGTTAATTAAATGAAAGCGGGCGTCTTTGGCAAACAACGGAAGGCGGCGTTTAATAAAAGTTAAAACTGCCGGAGAGTATTCCGAACCGTCCAAGCAGACGCCGACTTCGGTACGACCGGGTTTCTGATAGAACTTGTGACGGACGACCAGAAGCGGAATCGAGGTGCTCGCCAAAACGGAAGAAGTTTTTGACCCCAACAAAATTCCTTTCACCGGTGTGTGGCCGTGAGAACCCATGACAATTAAGGTCGCAGGAATTTCTTGAGCATACTCAACAATTCGGTTTGTCGCCTTTCCGTAGGCGACTTTCATTTTGACTTTATAACCCGCGGCTTCCAACGCCTTCTTTGCAGGTTTCAAAATTTTCTTTGCGGCTTCATCCAGAATCTCTTCTGAATTTGGAATCTTGGAAGCGAATTCGGAGGGAAGTTTTTTCTGAACGTTCAACAGATAGACGGTATCTGTTTTCGCTCTGAGCGAAGAGTGTTCACAAATATATTCAACCGCTCTGTCACTATAAATACTACCGTCGATCGGTAAAAGAACCTTCATAACATCCCTCCATGGGTTATTTAGTTAATTTCGATTTTAGTTTTGTTTTGTGACCGTCTTATGACGGTCACTTTTGAACTTAAGAAGCCGCGCGATTCAAGGCAATGGTCAGAAGGCAGGCCGCTCCGGTCGCAATTGCTTTATCGTTGAAATCAAACTCGGGATTGTGAACGGAAGCATTATGCGTTTCATCCTGAACACCGAGTCTGAACAAACATCCCGGTTTGGCTTGGAGCATGAAGGAAAAATCTTCACCGCCCGCACGACGAATCATCAGTTTGACTTTATCGAGGCCGAGCGCTTCTTCGAGAAGAGCTTTTGCTTTTTCAACATGTTCGGGAGAGTTGAACATAGCGGGATAAAGTTTGGTGTATTCCAGCTTTCCTTTCATGTCATTGGAAAGCGCAGTGCCGTCAACGATCTGCTGCATTCTTTGAATGATGATGTCTTGAACTTCTTTTTCAAAAGAACGGGTCGTCCCGACAATCGTTGCAGTCTTTTGAACAACACTGGATCCTTTTTCATTTCCGCAGCTGATGCATCCGGCCGAAACAACTGCGGTCTGATTCGGATCGACACTTCGAGAAACAATAGTCTGAAGAGAAAGAACGCATTCGCATGCAGCAACCAAAGGATCTCTTGTCAAATGAGGACGGGATCCGTGACCGCCGACGCCCGTAAATGTAATTTTGAAAATGTCTGCATTGGCCGTTGCAAAACCTGGAATAAATCCGACGCATCCAACGGGAAGCATCGGTTCGGCATGAAGTGCATAAAATTCATCGATTCCGAATTTCTGAACTAAACCGTCTTCAATCATGTAACGTCCGCCGGCGAAACCTTCTTCCCCCGGTTGGAAGATAGCAACTAATCTTCCTGCGAAATCTCTGTGCTGATTAATATAGTGAACCGCTGCGAGCAGGGTGCCGACATGACCGTCATGTCCGCAGGCGTGCATCGCCATCGGAACTTTACTGCTCCATTCGACGCTGGTTTTTTCTTCCAAAGGAAGTGCATCAGAATCTGCACGAAGTCCGATCGTTTTTCCGGGACGGCTGCCTTCGATGACGGCGACCACACCTGTAACGTTTGCGCCTCCGACAAAAGTCGAAATTTCTTTAATTCCGAAAGACTTTAAAGCATTAACGATTTTTTCCTGTGTTTTAGGGAGATAAAGACCGATTTCCGGTTCTTCATGAATGCAGTGGCGGAAATGAGCGCCGAGTT
>ENA-UEQN01000345-UEQN01000345.1-human-gut-metagenome-genome-assembly--contig:-NODE-345-length-43914-cov-6.352716_pt1 | contig 43914 bp, 45 predicted proteins | sample MGYA00242940_ERZ507944 | MGnify/ENA primary metagenome ERZ507944 (study PRJEB26167, sample SAMN06115449) | human gut metagenome | host: Homo sapiens | place: China:Fujian | collected 2015-08-20... | reverse complement strand
CCTGTGGAGCTGACCGCCGAACTTCTGAACACTCTAATTGAAAAAATAACCGTCCACGAAGCTGTCAAGGGCGAGGATGGAAGCCGTGAGCAGGAAGTAGAAATCTACTACCGCTTCATCGGCAAAATCGACTGACCTTTCTTTTTTTACCCAACAATATCTTTAATTAAGGGAAACGGGCAATTCCATGCCGGATATCGCCAAGCTGCCGGAGTTGGCCGAAATTTTTGGCGTCACGGTGGATGAGATCCTGGGCGGCGGCAACCCCGTGGTGGAAAAGGTAACAGCCGGAGAGCCGGTACAGCCTGCCGATTACACCAGGGAGGAACTGAAAGAGGCTGCCGAGGTGCTGCGCCCCAGTCAGGTAGAAAAGCTAGCCGGGGAGGTTAGGGAAGATAGAGAGAGCCTGCTGACACTGGTGCCATTCCTGGACGAGGAAACCGTGGGCGAGCTGGCCACACAGCTGGCGCAGGAGGGTGGCGATGTTACAGGCCTGGTCCCCTTTATGGCAGAAGAAAAGGTGGATGAACTGGCGTTGCTGCTGGAGCAGAACGGTAAGGATACCGTGGCACTTGCCCCTTTCATGAGCGAAGAAGCGGTGGGCAGGCTGGCGGAACTCCGTGCCAAAAACGGCCGCTCCATCGGGGAGCTCCTCCCCTTTGCCGGGGAGGAAAAGCTGGGCGAGGTGGCTCTTGCCAAGGTGCTCCGCGGTGAGGATGTTACGGCCATGCTGCCCTTCTTGGGTGATAAGGCACTGGGGGCCATCACCAAGGAAAAGCTGGCCCGCGGAGAGAGCATCACCGAGCTCCTTCCTTTCTTGGATGACAGCACCCTGCGGGAATATGTCAAAAAGGCGCTGGGCCGTTAAATTTGCCGCTTGGCGCGGACTTTCCCGTTTAACAAGGCATCTTCCCCTGCTGCGGCGGAAAAGCCCGCAGAAAGCATATACCCAGCCGTCTGCCCGCATAGGGCGGGCGGCTGTGCCGTTTATGGGGGGAGCAGTTGGGCAATGAGCACGGTTTTTCTCGTCGGAGAGGCGTTTTTTCTCTGCCGGCGTCATTGCAAAATTCCTGCACCTGTGTTATAAATAAATTATCTTGGATGATAGGGTTGGCTGCGCAGCGGTCAACTGTTCTTTTTTGTGGAGGTCGTACTATGAATTACGATGTCATTATCATTGGCGCTGGCCCTGGAGGCATCTTTTCCGCTTACGAGCTGACCCACCGGGCTCCCGCCCTGCGGGTCGCGGTATTCGAATCCGGACATCCCCTCAGCCGCCGTCGCTGTCCCATCGATGGCGATAAAACAAAAACCTGTATTGGCTGTCCCACCTGCTCCATCATGAGCGGTTTCGGCGGGGCGGGTGCTTTCTCCGATGGCAAGTACAATATCACCAATGACTTTGGCGGTACACTGTATGAGTACATCGGCAAAAAGCAGGCGCTGGAGCTTATGCGCTATGTTGATGAGATCAACCTGGCCCATGGCGGCGAAGGGACAAAGCTCTATTCCACCGCTGGTACCCGCTTTAAGACCGTCTGCATCCAGAACGACCTGCATCTCCTGGATGCCTCGGTACGCCACCTCGGCACCGATATCAACTACAAGGTGCTGCAGAATATCTACGAGGAACTAAAGGATAAGGTCACCTTCTTCTTTGATACCCCTGTCACCGCAGTCGCGGCGGCGGATGATGGCTACCGTGTTTTTACCGCAGCAGGCGAGTACACCTGCCAAAAGTGTGTGATCTCGGTAGGGCGCAGCGGCAGCAAGTGGATGGAAGCCGTCTGCCGGGAGCTCAATATCCCCACCCACTCCAACCGCGTGGATCTGGGCGTGCGGGTGGAACTGCCCGCGGCGGTCTTTGCCCATCTTACCGATGAGCTGTATGAAAGCAAGATCGTCTACCGCACGGAAAAGTACGGCGATAAGGTGCGTACCTTCTGCATGAATCCCAAGGGCGCCGTGGTAAATGAAAACACCAATGGCATCATCACCGTCAATGGCCACAGCTACGAGGATCCTGCCCGCCAGACCGAAAATACCAACTTTGCCCTATTGGTGGCACAGCATTTTTCAGAGCCGTTTAAGGACTCCAACGGCTATGGCGAGAGCGTCGCGCGGCTGAGTAATATGCTGGGCGGCGGGGTCATCATCCAGCGTTTCGGCGATCTGATCCGCGGCCGCCGCTCCACCCCGGAGCGCATGGAGGACGCCTTCATCACCCCCACGCTGAACGCCACCCCCGGCGACCTAAGCCTGGTGCTGCCCAAGCGCATCCTGGATGACATCGTGGAAATGATCTACGCATTGGATAAGATCGCCCCCGGCACCGCTAATGAGGACACCCTGCTGTACGGCGTGGAGGTCAAGTTCTACAATATGGAGGTTGAGGTGAATAAAAAACTGGAATCCAACCAGCACCCCGGCCTTTACATCATTGGCGATGGCAGCGGCATCACCCATTCGCTTTCTCACGCTTCCGCCAGCGGCGTTTATGTTGCCCGCAATATTCTGGAATAAAAAATATCCCCCGCAGACCGTGTGGCCTGTGGGGGAATATTTCAGTTTTACAGCACCTTTGCCAGGAAGCTTTGCAGCCGCTCGCATTTGGGGTTAGCAAAGAACTCATGCGGCTCGTTTTCCTCCATAATGACGCCCTCATCCATAAACAGCACCCGGCTGCCTACTTCGCGGGCAAAGCCCATCTCGTGGGTCACTACCACCATGGTCATACCGTCCTGCGCCAGCTCCTTCATAACATCCAGCACCTCGCCCACCATTTCGGGGTCCAGCGCGCTGGTCGGTTCATCAAAGAGCATGACCTCGGGGTCCATGCACAGCGCCCGCACAATGGCGATCCGCTGCTTCTGCCCGCCGGAAAGCTGGCTGGGATAGGCGTTTGCCTTATCCTCCAGCCCTACGCGCCGCAGCAGGGCCAGTGCCTGCGCCTCAGCGTCCTCCTTGCTTTTTTTCAGCAGGGTCATGGGGGCCAGCGTCATGTTGCGCAGGATGGTCATATTATTGAACAGGTTAAAGTGCTGGAACACCATGCCCATCTTCTGCCGGTGCAGGTTGATATCGCACTTGGGGTCGGTGATCTCCGCCCCATCCACATAGATAGAACCGGCCGTGGGGGCCTCCAGTAGGTTCAGGCACCGCAGGAAGGTGGACTTACCGCTGCCGGAGGGCCCGATGACAACGACGACCTCGCCCTTTTGCACCTCGGTATTGATGCCCTTGAGCACCTGCAATGTGCCAAAGGATTTTTTCAGGTCTTTTACCTCAATGATCGGTTTAGTGGTCACTGCTGCGCAGCCTCCTTTCCAGTTTGCCTACCAGCCAGCTGAAGAACATGACCAGCAGCAGGTAGATGATAGCTACGGCCAAAAGCGGCAGCAGCTGCTGGTAGGTGGCACCACGGATGATTTCGCCGCCACGCGTCAGATCGTTGACGGCCACATAGCAGGCTACGGAGGTTTCCTTCAGCAGCACAATGAACTCATTGGCCAGGGCCGGCAGGGTATTTTTCAGTGCCTGCGGAATGACGATATACCACATGGTCTGCACAAAGTTAAGCCCCAGGCTGCGCCCCGCCTCACTCTGCCCGTTATCCACCGACATAATACCGGCCCGGATAATTTCGGCTACATATGCACCGGAATTGATACCGAAGCACAGCATGGCCACCGGTACGCCATCCCGCGCCGTGGTAAAGATAACAAAGAACATGATGAGCAGCTGGATCATTACAGGCGTGCCGCGGATAACGGTCAAATATACCTTGCAGATGGCGTTGGCGATCTTCAGCAGGGTGCGACCCAGGCCCGGGCGCATCTCGTGGATATTTTTATCGTGGGCGCTGCGCACAATGGCCACAATGGAGCCGATGGCAATACCGATCAGTACAGCCACCAGCGCGATCTTCAGGGTGTTCCCCAGGCCGCGGGTAATGTAGCGCCAGCGTTCCTTGGTAACAAAGCAGGTGATAAAGTCAGCCTTCAGCTGCTCCCACCACAGCAGGAAATTACTCAATGGTTCCCCTCTTTTCTATCGTGATAAGATAGCAGCACGGGGCGAAGCCAGTGTGGCTCCGTCCCGCTGCATGGGTAATGAGGAAACGATTTTACTTGATGTACTTGTCAATAATGCCCTGCAGGGTGCCATCAGCTTTCAGCTCGGCCAATGCGGCGTTCACCTTGGTCAGCAGGTCATTGTTGTCCTTGTTGATGGCAATGGCATAGTCCTCAACGGTGTAGGCGGTATCCAGAATGGAAAGACCGGCATCGGGATTGGCAGCAACCAGCGCCTTGGCAGGCTCGTTATCCAGCATCACGCAGTCTACCTGACCGTTGATCAGTGCGGCAACGGCGTCGGTGGTCTTGGCAAAGCCCTTTACCTTCTCATCACCGAAGTCATCGGAGGCATAGAGAAAACCGGTGGTGCCGCTCTGGGTGCCGATGACGACGCCGTCAGCGCCCATATCGTCCAGGGACTGTACCTTGCCGCCCTCTTTGACGATAACGACCTGAATACCGGTGGAATAGCTGTCGGAGAAGTTGACCTGCTCCAACCGTTCCTCATTGACGGTCATACCGGCCATACCCATATCATACTTGCCGGCCTGTACGCCGCTTACGATGGAATCAAACGCGATATCAACGACCTCCAGCTTCATGCCCAGCTTTTCGGCAATGGCACCGGCCACTTCCACATCAATACCGACCAGCTTATCGCCATCGTAATATTCATAGGGAGGGAAGGTACCCTCGGTGGCCATATACAGGGTCTTGGTCTCGTCAGGGGTGGGGGTAGGCTCAGGGGTAGGTTCGCTATTGTTGTTGCCACAGGCAACCATCGCCAGCAGCATCATGGCGGCCAGCATTACAGCAAGCAGTTTTTTCATGGTAGAATCTCCTTTTATCTTTTTCATAAAATATCTTTCGTTCCGGTCCCGGCGGGGTCCTCTCCGGCCGGGCGGTGATTACATGAATTATTATACATCACATTTCGCAAAAGTAAAGCATTAAAACAGAGATAACCGCCTAAAATTACGACTAAATATTAGTGATAACAAACAATTTTGCGATTATACTGTGTATAATTATTCAAATAAAAATGAATATTCAAACACTGCTGTACCGTTTCTCCGGTTGCTCCCTGCTCCCGGATAGGCTATAATAGAAAAGTAATTTTGCCCCGAAGGAGAGGAAAAACGATGGAACTCATACAGCAGCTCTCGCAGGAATTAAAGCTCCGCCCGGCGCAGGTGGAAGCCGCCGTGCGCCTTTTGGATGAAGGCAACACCATTCCCTTCATTGCCCGCTATCGCAAGGAGATGACCGACAGCCTGGATGATGCCGCCCTGCGCGACCTCAGCGACCGGCTGGAATACCTGCGCAACCTGCAAAAACGCCGGGAGGAGGTCATTCGCTCCATCACCGAGCAGGAAAAGCTTACCCCGGAGCTGGAGACCGCCATTCAGGCTGCGGCCACTCTGGCGGAGGTGGAGGACCTCTACCGCCCCTATAAGCCCAAGCGCCGCACCCGCGGCAGCATTGCCCGGGAAAAGGGCTTGGAACCGCTGGCGGCGGCCATCCGGGTGCAGAATACCCTGCGGGAGCCGCTTAGCATGGCCGCAGAGTATGTGAACCCGGAAAAGGGCGTGGAGACCGCCGAGGATGCTCTCTCCGGCGCTATGGATATCATCGCGGAGGATATTTCCGATGACGGCGAGATCCGCAAGGCACTGCGCCTTTTGATCCACCGGGCGGCCGTGGTTACCGCCACCGGCGATAGCACCGAGAACACCACCTATAAGATGTATTACGACTTCAAGGAGCCGGTGGGCCGCATCGCCCCGCACCGGGTGTTGGCCATCAACCGCGGCGAAAAGGAGGGCTTTCTCAAGACAGCCATCGTGCTGGAGGAGGAAAAAGCCCTGGAGGCCATCCGCCGCAAAACGGTGATCGCCAATAATGCCTGCGGCCGCGCCGTGATGGAAGCTGCCGCCGATAGCTGGAAGCGCCTCATTGCCCCCAGCATGGAAAATGAAACCTTCCGGGAGCTGTTCGAGAATGCCAGCGAGCAGGCCATCCGGGTCTTTGCCGAAAATCTGCACCACCTGCTGATGCAGCCGCCCCTCACCGGTCAGGTGGTGCTGGGTTGGGATCCCGGCTATCGCAACGGCTGCAAGCTGGCGGTGGTGGATGCCACCGGCCGTGTGCTGGATACCGCCGTTGTCTACCCCACCCAGCCTTTTAATAAAATCGCTGAAACCAAGCGGAAGGTGACCGACCTGCTGAAGAAGCATAAAGTTACCGTCATTTCCATTGGTAATGGCACCGCCAGCCGGGAATCAGAAAAGATTGTGGCGGAACTCATTGCGGAAAGCGGCCTGCCGGTGCAGTATGCCATTGTCAGCGAAGCAGGCGCCTCGGTCTATTCCGCCTCCAAGCTGGCCAGCGAGGAATTCCCGGAATACGATGTCAACCTGCGCAGCGCCGTTTCCATCGCCCGCCGCTTGCAGGATCCGTTGGCGGAGCTGGTGAAGATTGATCCCAAGGCCATCGGCATTGGGCAGTACCAGCACGATATGCCTCCGGCCCGGCTGGATGCTGCCCTGGCCGGCGTGGTGGAAAGCTGCGTCAACTCGGTGGGGGTCGACCTCAATACCGCGTCCCCCTCGCTGCTGGGGCACATTGCCGGCATCAATGCCGCCATCGCCAAAAACATTGTGGCCTACCGGGAGGAAAACGGCGGCTTTACTGCCCGTCCCCAGCTCCTCAAGGTGCCGAAGCTTGGCAAAAAAGCCTATGAGCAGTGTGCTGGTTTCCTGCGCATTTCCGGCGGCAAAAACCCGCTGGATGCCACCGCCGTCCACCCGGAAAGCTACCCCATCGCCGAAGGGCTGCTGACCCTCTGCGGCTGTACCCTTGCCGATATCGGTACCGATAAAATGAAGGAGCTGCCCACCCTTGCGGAGAAGATGGGCTATAAAGCGCTGGCGGCGCAGCTTTCTGCCGGTGAACCGACCGTCCGGGATATCATAGCCGAGCTGCAAAAGCCGGGACGCGATCCCCGCGAATCGCTGCCGCCCACAGTGCTGCGCAGCGATGTGTTGGAGATGAAGGACCTGAAACCGGAAATGGAACTGACCGGCACCGTCCGCAATGTGGTGGATTTTGGCGCCTTTGTGGATATCGGTGTGCATGAGGACGGGCTGGTGCATATCAGCCAGATCGGTGAAAAATATGTAAAGCACCCCAGCGAGGTGCTGAAAGTGGGGGACATTGTCCGGGTAAAGGTGCTGGAGGTGGACCAAAAGCGCGGCCGCATTTCCCTTACTATGCGCGGGGTCAAGCAGCCCGCCCAGCTGTAACCGCCGCCAGTCTGTACAAACCGCAGGGTACGGCCCGCAGGGCAACCCGTCCTCCGGACGGGTTTGGCGGCCTTTGGCCGCCGGCTCCGGCGGAGCCGGAGCGCCCTGCGGGCCGTCTTGCCCCTTTCGCAGACGACCCCTGGCCCTTCCCTGGAAGGTATCCCTCTCCGCAAAAATGTTTCACGTGAAACATTTGTTCTTCATTTGGCAAGCTGGTTTACTGTGCTGCGTACTTTGCATAACAGGGTGGGGAAAAGGGTATTGATTCTTGGGGAGCGTATGCTATAATACCCCTAAACAGGCTGGGTAACTGGCCTGTACTTGCCATTCCTTTGGCGGCATTGGGTTGCCCAAAGGAGGATGGCAACGAACCTGATCAGGAGGTACATAACTATGGCTTTCAAAATTGGCGATGCCTGCATCGGCTGCGGCGCCTGCATGGGTGCTTGCCCCGTCGGTGCCATCAAGGATGCCGGCGGCGTTTGCGAGATCGACGAGGGTTCCTGCATTGATTGCGGTTCCTGCGCCGGTACCTGCCCCGTTGGCGCCATCTCCGAGGCTTGATCTGATCAATTGCCCGGTAAAGAGGAAAACGCTATGCGCTGCTTTTGCCAGCCGCATAGCGTCTTTTCATTTTTTATGGAATAAGGAAAATTTTTCCTGCAAAGGCGCGGCTGTATAATATAACAGGAACCAGCCGGCCAATAAGCATATTTTATATTTCCGGCATAATTCCAACAAGGACTTGATTCTATGGCACAACACCCTGTTACCAATCCCCCCACCGGCGCGGCGGCTGGAGGTGGGAGGATCCGCGCGGCGCTGAAATGCGCTTTTCCCTATACCATTCCCATCTTTGCGGGATTTTGGTTTTTGGGGATGACCTATGGCATTTACATGAATGTTTCCGGGTTCAGCTTCTGGTATCCGCTGCTGATGAGCCTGACCATTTTTGGCGGCAGTTTGGAATTTGTGGCGGTAAGTATGCTGCTGGCGCCCTACGCGCCGGTGCAGTGCTTCCTGATGGCGCTGATGATCCAGGCGCGGCACCTTTTTTACGGCATTGCCATGCTGGATAAGTTTAAGGGACTGGGCTGGAAGAAGCCCTATCTCATCTACGGCATGTGCGATGAGACCTTCAGCATCAATTGCTCCGCCGAGATCCCGGAGGGGATCGACCGGGGGTGGTTCTATTTCTTCGTCACGCTGCTCAACCAATTCTACTGGGTGGCCAGCGCCACATTGGGCGGCGTGCTGGGCAGCTTCATCCATTTCAATACCGAGGGGCTGGATTTTGTGATGACGGCGATGTTTGTAGTTATCTTTCTGGAGCAGTGGCTGAAGGAAAAGCACCATGCCAGCGAATGGATCGGCCTGGCGGCCAGTGTGGGGTGCCTGCTGATTTTTGGGGCGGATAACTTCCTGATCCCTACAATGGTCTGCATTCTGGCGGCATTGACGGCACTGCGCCGTCCGCTGGAAAAGGAAAGAGGGGTGACCGCACCATGACCCTGGCTCAACAAATCATCACCGTGGGGATGTGCGTACTGGCCACCCTGCTCACTCGTTTTTTGCCCTTTGCGGTTTTCAATGCCCGCAAACCTACTCCCCAGTATATTCACTATCTTGGAGAGCTGCTGCCCGGTGCGATCTTTGCCATGTTGGTGATCTACTGCCTGCGCAATGTATCCCTGCTGAGCGGGAGCCACGGCCTGTCGGAGCTGATCGGCATTGCCGTTACCGTGGGGCTGCACCTGTGGAAGCGGCAGATGCTGCTTTCCATCGTGGGCGGGACGATATGCTATATGCTGCTGGTGCAGCTTGTCTTTTAACAGAGAACCAAACAGAAGTCCCGGCAGGGTGAACCTGTCGGGGCTTTGCTTTTATTCCAGGCCCGGCAATGAGAGCGGGTCGATGAATTTGCCGTCCTTTTTGGCGGCGAAGTGCAGGTGACTTTCCATAGCCACCTCGGCGGTGACGGTATCTACGCTGCCCAGCATCTGCCCGGCGGTGACACGATCCCCGGCCTTTAGGGCTTTTTCCGGCGCAATGCCGCAATAGATGGTTTGGGTGCCATCGGTGTGATCCACTGCGACAGTGCCGCCCCACATGGGGTCCATGGTCACGGCGGAGACGGTGCCGGCCTCAGCGGCGGTGACGACGGTGCCTTTTTCCGCAGCCAGGTCTATGCCATCGTGGGTGCGCCAGACATTTAGGGTGTGGTTTTTGACCAACTCTCCACCGCTGAAGGGGGCGATGGTCTTAGCGCCCTGCACCGGCAGGCAGAAGCACAACGGCGCCGCGGGCTCAGATTTTGCGGGCGGCTGGGGGGCATCGGCCGCGGCAGGCTGTGTGGGAGCGGGGTTCTCCGGTGCGGGAGAGGGAGAAGTGGGTAGAGAGGGCTTGGGCGTATTGGCCTCGCCGCCGGTTTGCTGCTGCAGGATATCCTCATAATCCCACTGGTTGCCTTCCCCCTGTTCGGTGACAGCGGGGGGCCTTTGCTGCTGTTCACGGATGCCGCTGATGGTATTCTGCGCGGTGAGCCAGGCGGCGGTGCCCGCCCCGGTGATACACAGCGCCAACGCGATGTAAAAGCCCTTGGCTTTTATAAAGGACCAGATCCGGTGATTACGGTTCATATTCAACCATCCTTTTCACAAAGTGGTAGTGCGACTTGTGGCAAGTCAATGCTATTGTTCACCATCCGGGGGCGGATTATGCATGGCGGGAGGGCAGGGCGGGCCGCAGGCCCGGCGATGCGGAGCATCGCCGCTGTGGGCGGAGCCCACAGAAGCCGTCCGGAGGACGGCTTGCCTGCGGCCCGCGGGCGCACCTACCCGGATTTTTCGCGGTCCTCCGGGGCACGGAATCGCCAGCCATCCCGGCGGATGGCCTGCACACCCAGCCATAGTTCCCGCGCGGCCAGCAGCAGGATGAGTACCCCGAAGCAGGCGCGCAGGGTATTTTCGCCCAGGCGGGTGCCCAGCAGCACCCCCAGCAGCACGCCGGGCAGGCCGCCCAGCAGGAGAGGCCAGGCGGCTTTGCCATTGGTCAGGCCGTTTTTACGGTGGAAGTAGAGGCCCAGCAGCCCAACGGGAAGGATCATCAGCAGGTTAATGCCCTGTGCGGTCATCTGCGGCCAGCCGGCCCATACCAGCACCAGCAGCAGGATACCGCCCCCACCCAGGCCCATAGCGCCCAGTGCGCCGCTGAGGACAGAAGCAATAGCGATCCAGATCCAGCTCATAGCAGGCGGATTCCTCCCCACAGCATCAGCACGCCAAAGACGAGCTTAAGCCAGCCGGTGGAGATTTTCGGCATCAGGCGGCTGCCAAGGTAGGCCCCTAACAGGCTGCCCGGCAGCCAGGGCAGGGCATCCATCACGGTGACACGGCCCTGCACAAGGTACAGAATGGCACTGACCAGTGAAAGCGGGACAATGACCATCAGAGCAGTGGCGTGGCTTTTTTTGCCGCGCACCCCCAGGGCCGAAAGCAATGGGACCACCACCATGCCACCGCCCGCGCCCAGCAGTCCATTGATGACCCCGGCGCCGAAGCCGCCCAGAGTGCCCCACCATTTTTTATGCATAAAAAACACCCCCGCCAAGAAAATAGCATTTGCTATTATCTCCGGCGGGAGGTATAAAATGCGAAATTTTTATTGAGGAATCATTCCACAATATCGATGGAATCAATGGTGACATCGTGCAGGGGACGGTCGGCGCGGGCGGTGCGCACATTGGCGATATCATCCACGACCTTCATGCCATCGATGACCTGACCGAATACGGTATGGGCAAAATCCAGGTGGAAGGTGCCGCCTACCTCAGCGTATTTTTTGGCAATCTCGGTGGCATATTCCTTTACCTCCTCCGGCAGGCCCTGGGACTGGTAATCGTTGAGCTTGGTGTTTACTTCATCAATGTAGGCCTGGATCTTGGGGGCATCCTCCAGGGCCTCCTGCATCATCTGCACCCGGCGCTTGGCGTCGTTCAGCAGCTCATAGCAGGCCACCTGCACCGCCAGGGCATCGATGTCCTGGGTGGGGGCCTGGCTGTTCTGCACGATAAAGAACTGGCTGCCGTTGGTATTGGGTCCGGCATTGGCCATGCTTAGCGCGCCGCGGAAATTGTGCAGCTCCTGGCTGCACTCATCCTCGAACTTAGCGCCGTAGATGCTCTCACCGCCCGCACCGGTACCGGTGGGGTCACCGCCCTGGATCATGAAATCCTTGATGACGCGGTGGAAGATGAGTCCATTATAATAGCCCTTTTTGGCCAGGGTTACGAAGTTCTCGACGGTTTTGGGGGCAACCTCCGGGTAAAGCTGGATGGTGATATCGCCCATGTTGGTGTGCATGATGGCGCGGGGGCCTTCGCACTGGGTAAACTGCTTTAGAACCATGATTTTGATTTCCTTTCTGTGGGGCCGGTGCGGAGAAGGCGGCTTGCCCTGCGGGCGTCCCGCCGCCGGCGGGTTTGGCACAGGCCCGGTTTCTTTTGCCCCATTATACCGCATTTGCGGGGCAGAATACAAGTATCGGTTGACTTTGGGATAGTTTTCGCATAATATAAGAGTAGAGAAACCCAAAGGAGGAACGCATAATGGAAAACGAAAACTGGGGCGAGGATATTATCTCGCTGATGGACGAGGAAGGCAACCAGAGTGAATACAAGATCGTGGCCTGTGCCGAAATGGACGGTACCGAGTACATGGCCCTGGAGCCGATCATTGAGGACCCGGAGGAAGCGCTGATGGATGCCGCGGAGCTGGTATTCCTGAAGGTGAGCGAGGAGCTGGATGAGGACGGCGAGGCCTATCTGGATGCCATTCTGGATGAGGATGAGCTGGACCGTGTGGCCGAGATCTTCCGGGATAAGCTGAGCGAGGAGTATGAATTCCTGGATGAGGACGAGGAGGAATAATCCCCGCTGCATCGACATAAGCTATAAGTGAATAACTGCTGGCAACACCCTGCTGTGTGCGTCAGCGCCGTATGATATGATCCAACACTTTTCTTTCGGGAGCCGGATCTCCGTTTGGCCGGATTGTAGACCTCCCATCCGTAGGGTGGAAGAAGGGAGCGTGAAAGCCCGGGAGGCTACCCACCTTGTCGCATAAGACGGGGTTTTATTAGCGGCGCAACGGCATGGCGGGGCATTTTTTTGCCTTTTTAGGGGATGGGACTTTAGGTCCGCTTTAGGCTGGTGGGCTATTCTTACCATAGGTGGAATACAAATATCCCGTTAAAGCCGAGATGCTTTTTGTGGGGGCAGTGCATTTTGCACCCCGAAAACAGCAATTCACACCTTTTGTGTCGATTTGCGGGAGGGAGTGCTAAAATGCAAATGTGGCAACAGTGGTGTGGACAATAAACAGAAATTGGCGGGGCTTTTTCACAGATCTTGTGCCCATTCCATATAATCGTCCCATATATTATGCATAGGTTTATAGCAGCTGTGCTGTTTTTCCAGCACAAGGAACAAACAATGGAGGTAATGACAAATGATGCTTTTTGGCGAACGCGAAGATGATTTTCCGGAGATCGACCTGCTGGATAACCAAAGCAAAAAAACAGAGGACATGAGCAAGTTCGAGACCATCATCGGTGCGCGCAACGCCGTTACCGGTAATATCGAGGGTGCTTCTCCCATCTGCATCAATGGTAAGCTCATTGGTGATATCAATTCCACCAGCTATGTGTATATCAGCAAGACTGGCTCGGTAGAGGGCAATGTGACCGCTGACCACCTGGTGCTGCTGGGCAATATCACCGGCGACAGCGTAAATGTTGGTAAGCTGGTAGTGACTGCGACCGGCGTTATCAATAGTGATGTAGAGGTTGCCAAGCTGACCGTGGAAGAGGGCGGCGTGCTGAATGGCCAGACCACTGTGACCGGCAGCTATACCGCTCCCGCGGAAGAAGAGTAATGCGCTGAAAGACCATACTATGGCTCCCTGCCGCCCGACGGGGAGCTTTGCTTTGGGCGGATTTCCCCCTAATGAACAAGACCCCGGATACCGCAGTATCCGGGGAATTTTTATTTATGCGGTTGGCGCAGGAACATCCGGGGAAACGCCGTGGGGGTCCTTCAGCGGAAACACCCAGTCCTGGAGGAGAGAGGTAAGCTCCTCATCCGCATAGAAATGGGTGCATTGGTAGGGGCCATCATCCCCCGGCAGGACATCCCACGGGATGAAAGTGTAGAGACCGTTGTACCCAAGGGAGAGCCATTCCGGGGACAGGACCTCCGCCAGCTGGTTGCGCCGGTCGGCGTCCAGCGGCTCCAGCTGAACCAGCAGCCACTGGCGCATGTAGTTTTCATCGGGCTTGAACAGGCTCCAAAAGGATACCTGCTCGCCGGTTTTGCGGTCATAGACGGCATTGTAGTATTTTTCGTAGTTGCGGCGGGTATTGCGGGAAAGGGTCACATTGGTGCAGTAAAAGATCACGCGGTCATTGTAATAGCTGGTGGCGGTGGACTGGCGCGCCACATAGGCACGGAAATCCTTGGGGCAGCCCAGTTCATTGTATTCGGCCCAGGCGCGCTCCACCTGGTACGCGGTATCGTAGAAGAAGCCCAGTTCCTCATAGTGGTCGATGACCTTTTGCTGCGCTTCTTTGGGGAACACATCAAAATCCACCCGATCGACAAAGATATCATCGGGGATCTGATTGTGGATCTGAAGCAGCATCATGCCATCCGGTGCGTAGTAGGCCAGGCCCTCTCTGTTCAGCCGTACCTGTACCGTGGTGCCGTCCTCAAGGATCAGCGGCTCGCCGTAGGGGATGCTATTGATGATAATGACCGAGGCGGTATAGGTGGGCACTTCGGTGCCATCCGCAGCGGTGAGCTTTTCTTCGGCTTTTTCTCCTGTAACGGTAACTTCCATGTGGGGGTATTCGGCATTCCGCAGGGCTTCATCGGTGATATCAACGAGGGCGGGGTAAATGCCGGTTTCCCCAGTGAGCCGCACGCCGATGGTTTTGCCGTCCTGTTCCATCAGGAAAGCATTGACCTCGGTATCGCCGCGCAGGTATTCGGTGATGGTGCCGCCCATTGTTTTTTCGCTGCTGCAGCCCGCCATCAGCAAAAGGGCGAAGGCAAGCAGCAGGAGCCATGTTCTTTTCTTCATGCGGGTAATCCTCCTCCGGTTTGTCGTTTATGGCCTTCACCCTTTATAAACGATCTATCCGGGAAAAGTGTGACATATTTTCCGGAAAAATTTTTTATAGGAGGATCAGACTTCTTCCCGCGGGATGACGGGGCAGGCCCAGCGGCAGGCGCGGCAGTACCGGCAGGAAGAGAAGGAAACCCTGGGGATAAGCTTTCCCTCCTCGTTCGGCACCATTTTGATCACACCGTGGCTGCAGGCTTTGGCGCAGGCACCACAGTGGATACAAGGGAAATCGGGGGTGATCTTGATCATGGTGTGTTCCTCCTTGGATAGTTGGGGATAAGGGGAGGGGCGCCCGCAGGGCGCTCCGGCGCAGCCGGAGCCGGCGGCCGAAGGCCGCCGAAGCCGCCGTAAGGCGGCTTGCCCTGCGGGCGCCCTACCCGGCCTTCTGCACAAATTTAGGATAGGGAAATATCCGGACCGCTTATTCAGCTCCTTTACGGCGGGCCGCCCGCCGCTGGATGAGCTGGGCCGTGATGCTGACGGCAATTTCTGCGGGGGTTTCGGCATCAATGGCCAGGCCGATGGGGGTGACGATGCGGCTAAGGTCGGCATCGGTAAAGCCGTCCTCCCGCAGCCGCCGGAAGGTGGCCTCCATTTTGCGGTGGCTGCCTACCATGCCAATGTACCACACTGGGCTGCGAAGCGCTTCGCACAGCACCTCATAATCGCCCTGGTGCCCCCGTGTCATAATGATGACGCTATCCCCTGTGGTAAAGGGAATGGCGGCCGCTAGCGCGGGCAGGGGGCCGCAGCGGGCCTCTGCCGTGGGGAACAGGGCAGGAGTGGCGTAATCGGGACGCTCATCCAGCACCACGCAGCAAAAATCCACCCCGCTAAGAAGCGGGACCAGCGCCTGGCTGACATGCCCGCCCCCGAACACATAGCATCGGCCGCCCTCCTGCAGCTTCAGAGTAAAGCATCCGGGGGCTGTGTGGGCTTCGGCTATGGGGAGAAGTGTTCCCCGCCAGTGGACTTTATCATATTCAAGACGCAGGGAGCAATCGGCATTTTGCCCCATGGCGGAGAGCAAGGCTTCGGCCAGCGGAAGGTCACGGGGCTCCCAGCGCAGCAGCAGGATCTCCTCCTCACCGCCGAATTCCTGTCCCATATGGCGCAGCTCCTGGGCGGATAGGCACTGGTGCCAGCCCTGCTGTACAGGCGCCCCGCCCCGCAGCATTTCCATGGCCGGTCCTATGATATCATGCTCGGCCTGGCCGCCGCCGACGGTGCCCAGGGCCGTTTCTGCCGTTAGCACCAGCAGCGCCCCAGGGGAGCGCGGGGTGGCCCCACGGCAGCCGGTTACTATGGCAGTCACAGCGGAGCTGCCCTGCCGCAGTGTCCGGCACAGCAGTCGGATCCGTTCTTTCATGGCGCATCTCCTCCTATGGTTGGCGCAGGGTGCAGGAAACGGCCCGCAGGGCGCCCCGGCGAAGCCGGGGCTGGGCGGCCTTCGGCCGCCCTACGGCGATGCTTTGCACCGCCGTCCCTTTGCACAAACCCTGCCAATGTGAGTTATTCGAGGGTAATAGGCACTACCTGCCCTAGGTTGACTGCTTTCATGCCGGTCACACTGCGGATGACCCCCTCGTGGCACACCACAATGATCTTTTCCGCTTGGCCGTCATACCGGCGCAGGCAGCCCAGCACCCGCTCAGCGATGACGGCATAGGTCTCGCAGTTGTCCTCGCCGGTCAGCACATCATGCTCCATGTAGCGGTAGAAGCAGCGGGTCATATCCTCCCGGCCAAAGCGCTCGTCGGGGTTGGGCAAGTCGCCGCGCATATCGCGGTCATACAGCCATTCATGCAGTTCCCACTCCACAGTTACCGGTAGGTCCAGCCGCCGGGAAAGGATCTGTGCGGACTGCATGGTGCGGGTGTAGGGGGAAGCCAGGATAAACGAGGCGCCCCTCAGCTGCGAATCACAGGCGGTGTGCTCTATCTGTTCCACCCCCAATGGAGTGAGTGGCATATAGGCGCTGCATGGGCCGTAAAAGCGCATGGCCTCCGCCCAGCCCCAGTCCGGCTGGCCGTGGCGTACCAGGTAAAATGTTGTTTTCATGGTAGGATCCCCTTTCGGCAGGATGTTGCATTTTATCTCATTATACCGTATTGGCCGCCGTTCGGCAAGGCGCGCCGCCCCAAAAGAAGAGCTCCCCGCCGATGGGCAGGGAGCTTTGGAAGGGTTTAATTACTGGGGGATAACATTGACAGCGCGCAGCTTGCCGGTATCCTTGGGATCGGGCTCGGTATCGAAGGTGACCTTCTGACCCTCAGCCAGAGTCTTGAAGCCATCTACCTGGATAGCAGAGAAATGAACAAAGACATCCTCGCCGCCCTCATCGTTGGAGATGAAGCCATAACCCTTTTCAGCGTTGAACCATTTGACAGTACCGTTATTCATCTGGGTACCTCCTGCATTAAATAATATTTTTCGTACCCAAAAAAACAAAGCCCATTCTGCGGCAGGATCAAAACAACAATGCCATGCAGCAAGCGGGCCATAGTGGTGATCTTGAATACAAGCAGATTATAGCATCTCCTGCCGGTAAAGTCAATCGCTATTCCCCCACTAAAATCGCTTTGGGCAAATTTTCGTCCGACGGCATTTTCCCTCCTTGGCGGCATTTCGGCAGCGTTCGGGCTGCGCCCGAATTTACCGCCTTTTCCGAACTCCGCAAAAACAAATCGTCCGGGCAGAAAAACAGCCCCCGCCGTTGCTTGGCCGGGAGCCGTTCTGCGGTGAATATCAGCCGTGGTTTTTGCGGGAGACGATCGCACCGACGATCAGCAGCACCATCGCAATGGCAACCAGCACAATGAAGGTGGTCTTGGGCATCTCATACACCAGCTTATCCACCGCGTAGACGATGGCAAACATCAGAACACCGGCAATCGCAATGAAATCGGATTTCCTAAAATCGTGTCTATTCATGGACTTCTCCTTTCCGGCGCAGCGCCGTGTATTTCAGGATCGCTATCTGCGTTTTTGCATCCTCTATTTCCCCCGCCAGCACCATCTGCTCGGCGCGGGCCAGCGGCACCCATTCCGCTGTGATAAACTCATCCTCATCGGGGTGAACATGGCCGGGGGTCAGGTCCTTCGCCGTAAAGATCCAGATCTTTTCATCGCAGTAGGCAGGGGTAGGGTACAGGGCCGCCAGCGGCTCCAGCCGCCCCGCGATGAACCCGCATTCCTCCTCCAGCTCCCGGCGGCCGCATTGTTCCGGGGTTTCACCGGGGTCGCGCTTTCCGGCCGGGATCTCCAGTGCTTCGCAGCCCATGCCGCTGCGGTACTGCCGTACCATCAGCAGCCGGCCGTTTTCATCCACCGCCACAATGCCGACCCCACCGGGGTGCCGAATGATCTCACGCTCGGCAGTCCGGCCGTTTTCCAGCCGCACCTGCCAGCGCTCGTGGGTGAACACCCGATTTTTCCCCAGCGTTTCCCTCTGTAAAAGTTTTTCGCTATGCGGCATGGCGTCAGTCCTCCCCGGGGTGGTTTTTGCGGTAGGCCAGGTAGCTTTCCAGGATAATGGTGGCGGCCACCGCATCTATGGTATTTTTGCGTTTTTTACCGCGCACATCAGTCATATTCAGGTACTGTGTGGCAGTGACGGTGGTGCTGCGCTCATCCCACATCCTTACCGGGCAGGGGAGCTTTTCCGCCAGGTCATCGGCCAGGGCATGGCACAGTTCGCTGCGTGGGCCGGCCGTGCCGTTCATATTCAGGGGATTGCCCACCACGACCAGCTCGGCCTTTTGCTCGGCCACCTGCCGCGTAATTTCCTCTATTACCGCTTCCCGGTCACCGCTGTGGAATACCCCTATGGGGCTGGCCAGCAGCTCGCCGCGGTCGCAGATGGCAAGCCCGGTCCGGGCATCGCCGTAATCCACCGCCAAGATACGCATGGGTTTCCCTTCCTTCCTTTACTTGCGGCAGGGCGCCGGTCCGCCCGCCCCACTGCCCGGCTTCGCCGGGCGTTCCGACGGCCCCCACAGGGGGCCGTCGTTTGGCGCGCTTTGGGCGCGCCTGCGGGATGGGTGGAACCCGTTCTCTGCAAAAATTCTGCTCCCATTATACCGGTTTTCCCGCAAAAATACAAGCAAAGCTTGTAACCGGGCGCTGGATATGCTAAAATAGCGGAGTCCTTTTGGGATCGTCAGTCGAAAGATCCTGACGCTAAACAAAACTAATACCGCTTTTGTCGGTATCCAAAGGAGAAATGAATATGAAAAACCGCACGCTGCGGCAGATTACTGCCGCCGGAGTCATCGCGGCTGCCTATGCCGCTCTTTCACTGGTGTTGGCATCCATTACCTTCGGGCCGGTGCAGTGCCGTGTTTCGGAGGCACTGACCCTGCTGCCCGTTCTAAGCCCCACCGCCATTTGGGGCGTTACCCTGGGCTGCGCCATCACCAATGGTGTAGGCGCTGCCACCGGCGCCAACTTTTTGGGAATGGTTGATCTCTTTGTAGGGACAGCCGCTACGCTGCTTGCCGCCGTTGCCAGCCGTCTGCTGGGCAAGATCCGGATTGGCGGGGCGCCGTGGCTTTCGGCGCTGCCGCCCATTCTATTCAATGCCGTTGCCATCGGCGCGGAGTGGTGCTATGCCGCCACCGGCAGCATCAATGTGGCTTTCTGGGTCTTTGCCGGGCAGATCGCCCTGGGACAACTCCCTCCCTGCCTGCTGGGAGTTTGGCTTATTCACCTGCTGGAGCGCCGCGGTCTGCAAAATATCATCGAAGGGAAGTGACGCCGCATGGCACTTTTTGGCCGCAAAAAGGAGATAGTCCCCCTGCCGCCTATTGCCCAGTGGGAATACCGCTGCGGGGACGGCCACCATTGGGGGTTCCATTACCGCGTGGCCGAAGAGCAGGACCATGTACGGCTCACCTATTCCCGTACCATGCCGGAACACCTGGAGAGCATAGCGGCTCCGGCCGTGCTGTGGCAGCAGCTGAGCGAGCTGGGCGACCGATACCATATCACCGCCTGGGCCGGGTACAATGAGTGCCGCCTGCGCACCCCCCGTACCAAGCGCTGGCTTTTATATATCACCTTCGCCGATGGTACCAGCCTGCGGGCGGAGGGCTGCGGCGCCGCCCCAAAAGGACACGAACAGTGGGAAAATGACCTGCTGGCCCTCCTCAATTTCTGCATTGATGTATGATCGCTTTTTTGCCCCGCCGGGAGCCTCGCACTGGCCCCCAATAAACCAAAAGGCTCCCCCGCATGCCTGCGGAGGAGCCCCATTTTTTATTTTGCCAGTGCCAGCCGGTCTATCTTGGTGTCGCTCATAAAGGCGGAGGTACTATACAGCACCAGCACATCGGTAATGCCTTCCTGCTCCATTAGCTCACTCAGGGAGCCAAGATAATACCGCAGGTCCACCGCTACAATCTTTTCGTAATCCGCTGCGGCAAAGGGCAGCAGGGCATTGGCATAGCTGTCCTTCAGCACCAGCAGGCGGCGGCCATTTTCCGGTCCGCCGGTAATGGTCACCGTGGGCCAGTTCCCGCCAAAGAACACTTCGTACATATCCTTTTGCTGGAGTTTTTCCGTATCATAACAGCTGGCATGATCGGCGTTATCGTAGGTCACGGTCAAGGCGGCATCGCCTTTCCGGTGGTACAGCTCTACGGTATCGGTAGCCGCGTTTTTATCCAGCACCTTGCTGTACAGCGTCCCGCGGAAGCCCTCATACCGCTCTACGGTGTAATCCGCCGCTGCGGGAATCGAAAGCCCCATGGCCGCGCGGTAGCACTGGTAGCCCAGCAGAGCGCCTGCCGTTTTCCAGTGGTGGTCGGTGCGGTAATAAAGCTGCTCATTCTCTGCCGCCTTGGCAAAGTCCGTTCGCAGGTCCACCAGCTGGTCATCAAATACCAGCTTCATCTCGTCAAATACCGCATCCTCATCAAAGAGGGTGGCATAACGCGGCAGCTTATTCCGCAGGGTATAGCCGGGGGTCGGCACCGGCATAAAGGTCAGATTTTCTGCCGCCAGTCCTTTTTCCTCGCACCGGGTAAAGAAATCCTTCACCGTTTGCAGGTTCTTTTGCAGCCTTGCTTCGTCCACATCGGTTTGGGTCACCTTTTCGATGTAATACCCATCCTCACACAGGTACACCCCGCCGATATCCTTGTTGCGCAGCAGCATTTTCATTTTGCTGCGGGCGGCGGTCCAGCTATCCCGCTGCCAGAACTGATCGCTTAAATAATCCTCCACCTCATCGCCAAAATCTCCGTTTACCATGGTATCTTCGGAAAGCTTTGGCAGTTCCTGCAGGTAGCGGTTCTCGTTTTCGGAAAAGGCTTGATCCGGGGTGAGCCACCCCAGCAGCCCCAGCCCCAGAATCAGCGCCGCAAATACCGCAATGATGATAATATTTTGTTTTTTCATCTCAGGCGCCTCCTTATCAGAACCGGAAATACAGGAACGGGTTGTAGCTGTCGCCTACCAGGAAAGCGACGCACATCAGCAGTACCGCCGCGTAGAACAGGCACCGGAGCAGTGTCTGCGCCGCCTGGGGAAGCCGTGCCAGCAAGTCATTTGCCGCGTGGGCCGGCCAGCGGGTACAGGCCAGCGCCGCCACCAGCAGCAGGGAGATATTGGTAGTCAGCAGATACATCGTTTGGGCATCGGCGCCGCCGTGCGCCCCAAAGAGCGCCGCGAAATAGTTCCCGATGGCCCCAAAATCGGTCAGGGCAAAGATGACCCAGCCAAGGATAATCAGCAGCAGGGAATAGAGGCGCTGCACCACACCGGGGGCTTTTTGCAGCGGCTTTTGCAGCCACACCTTTTCGATGATGAGAATGACACCGTAGTAAAGCCCCCACAGCAGGAAGTTCCAGCTGGCGCCATGCCACAGGCCGGTCAGCCCCCACACGATGATGAGATTCAAAATCTGTCGGGGCAGGCCGCACCGGTTGCCGCCCAGCGGGATATACACATACTCCCGGAACCAGGTTCCCAGCGAAATATGCCACCGCCGCCAGTATTCGGTAATGCTGCGGCTCAGATAAGGATAATTGAAGTTTTCCAGGAACTCAAAGCCCAGCATTTTTCCCAGCCCGATGGCCATATCGGAATAGCCGGAAAAGTCAAAGTAAATCTGGAAGGTAAAGGCGATGGCTCCCAACCAGGCCGTCCCGGCGGAAAGACTTGTCCCCGGCAGCGCCGCTACGGTATCCCACAGGGCGCCCACCTGGTTCGCGATGAGCACCTTTTTCCCCAAGCCTATGGTGAACCGTCCGATGCCCGCGGCAAACTGCGCCGTTGTTTCCCGGCGGTGAGAGAGCTGTTCCTCCACCGTTTTGTACTGCACGATGGGCCCCGCGATGAGCTGCGGGAACAGCGCGATATAGGTGCCAAAGGTGATGGGATTCTTCTGTGCCGCCACGGTGCCTCGGTATACATCAATGACATAGCTGAGCGCCTGGAAGGTGTAAAAGCTGATACCGATGGGCAGCGCCAGCTCCAGCAGCGCAATTTTGCTGCCGGCGATATTATTTACGGTGCCAATCAGCAGATCCGCGTACTTAAAGAGCCCCAGCGCCCCGATATTTCCCGCAATGCAGAGGATGAGCAGCCCCTTGGCCAGGCGCTTTTTCTCCCGCTTCTGCAGGGCAGCCACCCCCAGTCCGCACAGGTAGTTGAACAGGATAGAGGCCGCCATCAGCCGGATATACACCGGCTCGCCCCAGGCATAGAACAGCAGGCTGGTCAGGAGCAGCCATAGGTTGCGCAGCGCCCGCGGGCACAGGTAATACACCCCCATCACAATGGGGAAAAACAGGAACAAGAAGGTAAGGCTGCTGAATACCATAGAAACTCCTTACAAGCGGGCAAGGGTCGCGGAGGATTAGTCTCTGCGACCCTTGGAATTTTGCGTCATAGCCGGGGGAAAAGCTTGCCCTCCCCAAAGGGATGGCAAGTTAGTTACCTTACAGTTTAGGCAAAGTACTGGTCAATGACCTTGTTTACATTGTCGGTATCACTGGTCACAGCCACCGCTACATAGTTGCCCATGCTGTGGATCTTGGCATTCTGCAGCAGCGCCACTTCATCCACATTGTACTTGGCGTCAATGCTGTCATCAATGTAGGTCTGAATGAGCTTCTTTACCGCAGCGGCAGCATCCTTATCCTTGCAGGCAAAGACCGCGCAGCGCAGGTAGGCGGAATCATTCGCGGCCAGATAGGCCTCGGTGCCCTCGGGCAGCTCGCCGCCCAGCAGCACGCCGGCCATGCTGCCGTCCAGCTCGGTAGCGTTGTCGGTGTAGGTCACATCGGTCAGCAGCGCCTGGAACATGGCGGCCGCATCCACCGTCTTATCGGTGGCCTTATCACCGCCGCAGGCGGCAAAGGAAAGGCACAGCATGGCGGCCAGCAGTACAGCTACAAACTTTTTCATGGGTAATCTCCTTCTCGTCAGCATTTTCAGTTCGATGGCTTAAAATCATAAACGGTCACGCCGTCCATTACTACATCGCCGGGGTGGTAGCCGGTCGGTACATCGTACTCGCCGTTGTAGTCCTCCGGCAGTACCACATGGCACAGCAGATAGTCCAACCATGTGCGGCAGTAGCTGGCGTTCAGATGCACGCCGTCCCAACTGGCATCATCCAGCAGGTAGCCTTTTTCATCCACCAGCGTTTCGGGGATATCCAGGTACCAGATCTGCTTTTCGATGCAGACCTGCATCAGCACCTCGTTGAATTCCTTTACATGCGCCAGCGAAAACCCATTGGCCGCACCGCTTTGCTCCTTCAGCTCAGTTACCGGCAGTACCGCCTGCGCGTAAATATCAGCGTCCGGGTGGCTCTTTTGGATCAGATCGACCAGACGGCTGAAGTATTGCCCGAAGGTATCCGCCGAAAGTCCCATATCATTCATGCCAAAGATCAGGTAGAACCGCTTGCCCTCCACCTTCGGAATTAGGTTAGCTACCGTATCGGTGCCAAGCCCGGGCAGCGTCGCTTCCTTTTTGGTGTAATTGGTCAGCGAAAGCGATTTGACCGCCAGCGAGGTGCAGTTAGATAGGCTATTGTATAAGATCAGCCCCTGCGAGCGGCTGTCGCCCAGGATCACCGCGTCATCAAACCATTTTTCACTTACCTGCTGGCTTTCCGGCACCACGGGTCCCGGATAAAAAACAACATCGTCACCGTCCGGATTCGGCGTTGGTGTAATATCTCCGGTGCCGCTTGGGTCGGTGGTCGGATCTGTTACGGGACCGGGCGTCGGGTCGGGCGGGTTTATTTCCTTATTCAGCGCGGGGATGACCCAATGCACCACCGCAAATACCACTGCGGCCACCAGCAGGATTGCTGCGGCGATCACCATTATACGGCGGCGCCTTAGCACCCTCCGGCGGGAGTGATTATAGTGTTGCTGCATTTGTGCCACCTCGCTTCGTACATAACTATGCTTATTTTACCACATTTGCGGAATAAAACAACACCTCAGCAAAAGATTATCGGCTTCTTTCCCTTGCGGGAGGGCAGAAAAAGGGAAGTGCTCCCCGCCAGAAAAATTTCAAACGGGGAGCGCTTCTACTGCGGTTTATTTTATGCTGCGGCGTAGAGGAAAGGCTCCACATCAGTGTGGTTCTTCCATTCGTTGGTCACACCCGCATCGCTCAGCAGCTGGATCACGGCGTCATTAAACTCTGCGGTCTTGGCGCTGTCCACGGCCTTCAGGTCAAAGCCCGCATCACCGGCATCCTCCAGGATCGCCGCGTCCTCGTCGCCGTTCAGCAGGGCCAGCGCGGTCTTCATGGCCTGCTGCCACTGGAAGGAGAAGTAATCCTTCTGGGTCTCGTTCATCCCCTCCAGATAAGCCTTTACGGTCTCCTGGGCCTTGCCGCTCTCATCCATCGCCAGCTTCATCACGGCTACCGCCGCGTTGGCCTGCTGCAGGCTGGCGCCCGCGCTGCCGTAGCTCACTTCATCGATGGAGACCAGCAGCTTGGTCAGCTCATCCTCGGTCTCGGGGGTGTACATCCAGTCAGTCAGGCTGCCGCTGTAATCCACCTTGGTGGTGGGCGCGGGGTCGGGGGTCGGCTTAGGATCAGGGGTCGGGGCCGGTTCATTGTTGTTGCAGGCTACCATAGCCAGTGCCATCAGCGCGGCCATCAGTACTACCAAGAATTTTTTGCTTTTCATAATTTAAGCTTCTTCCTTTCTTTTTTGTTTGCCCTTTCTGCAAAAGGTCGCTTGTTTTTCCCGGAGCGTTTCTCCTTCGCTCCGTTGTCATTGTAGTATATTCCGCGGCGCAAATCCTCACGCGTTTGCAAATAAATTTCCCTTATTTTATGAACACGCATACAGTTTCCGCCCATTTTGTCTTTCCTCAGTAGTCTTTCCCACAAGTTTCATTTTTCCCCAAGAATTTATACATATTCACCAAACAGAACCCCATTCCGCCGTTCAAATCGTATAAAATCAAGTCATTGACAAGCGCGAACTGTGACGGTATAATAAAACCATCACCTCGGTATTACCGGGGAAAAAACAAAATACAGTTTGCTCGATATAAATCAAATGATATGGTTTTGAAGTCTCTACCCGGCCGCCGTAAATGGCCGGACTATCGATGCAGAATACAGGCGGCGGTGCCTTTTGTTCCGCTGTCGTGCTTTGCATTGTGGGAGATCATCAAAATCTCCCGCAATTTTTGTTTTTTAGGAGGAATCGCTCATGCAGCTTTTAGAGGACCACATCCGCCGTGAGGGCAAAGTAGCCCCCGGCAATGTTCTGCGCGTCGATGGCTTTCTCAATCATCAGATCGATGTAGTGCTGCTCACCAAACTGGCGGAGGAATTCCACACCCGCTTTTCCGGGGAAAAGGTGGATAAAATTCTCACCATTGAAGCCTCCGGCATCGCCATCGGCTGCCTTGTCGCGCAGCAGTTCGGCGTTCCGCTGGTCTTTGCCAAAAAATCCCGCTCTTCCAATCTGCCCGCTGATGTTTACGCCACCGCGGTGCACTCCTATACCCACGGCAATGTCAATCAGGTCGTGGTATCCCGGGAGTATCTGCACAGCGGTGAGCGTGTCCTCCTCATTGATGACTTTTTAGCGCATGGGGAAGCATTGGCGGGCCTTGTTTCTTTGGTACAGCAGGCGGGCGGCACCGTCGTCGGCGCTGGCATCGTCATCGAAAAGGCCTTCCAGGATGGCGGCGACCGCATTCGACGGCAGGGCATCCGGGTGGAAAGCCTGGCCCGTATCGCTGCGATGAGCGTGGAAGAGGGCGTCACCTTTACCGATTAAGTTTTGTGTTCGACCGCCTATGGGCGGAACAAATAAAAGAAGTCATGAATGACAAAGGAGATCACACATGAAAAAGATTCTGGCATTTCTTCTTGCTGTAATGATGGTTCTGGCCTTCGCCGCCTGCGGCGAGGATAACGGCGGCACCCCCACCCCTACCCCCGATGTAAAGGGTATGTCTGCCGATGTCCTGCCCCGCAACGCTATGACCCCCTCCGTCGAGATCCCCGCTGATTTCAAGATCGGCATGATCTGCCTGCACGATGAGAACTCCACCTACGATAATAACTTCATCCAGGCCCTGCGCCAGGTGCAGAAGGACCTCGGCCTCTCCGATGATCAGGTCGTCATCGTCACCAATATCGGCGAGGACAGCTCCTGCTACGATGCCGCCGTTGACCTGGCCAAGAACAAAGGCTGCAAGGTCATCTTCGCCGATTCCTTCGGCCACGAGTCCTTTATGAAGCAGGCCGCCCAGGAATATCCCGAGGTTCAGTTCTGCCACGCTACCGGCACCTCTGGTAAGACCGCCGGCATCGAGAACTTCCACAATGCCTTCGCCTCCATCTATGAGGGCCGTTATGTTGCCGGTGTTGCTGCCGGCCTCAAGCTCAATGAAATGATCGCTGCCGGCGAGATTACTGCCGAGCAGGCTGTTATCGGCTATGTTGGCGCCTTCACCTATGCCGAGGTTATCTCCGGCATGACCTCCTTCTATCTGGGCGCCCGTTCTGTCTGCCCCTCCGCCACCATGAAGGTTCGTTACACCGGTTCCTGGTACGATCAGGCCAAGGAGCAGGAAGCTGCTACCGCCCTCATCGAGAAGGATAAGTGCGTCCTCATCAGCCAGCACGCCGATTCCCTCGGCGCTCCCACTGCCTGCGAGTTGGCCGGCGTTCCCAATGTTTCCTACAACGGCAGCACCTATTCCGCCGGCGAGACCACCTTCATCATTTCTTCTGCCATCAACTGGGCTCCTTACTTCCAGTATATCATCGAAACCGTTGTGAAGGGCGAGGCCATTGCCCCCGATTGGTGCGGCACCATCGCCACCAATTCCGTCGTTCTCTCCGGTGTCAATCAGGATGTTGCCGCCGAGGGCACCATCGAAAAGATCAATGAGGCCATCAAGGCGCTGGAAGCCGGCACCCTGCATGTCTTCGATACCGCCAGCTTCACCGTCGATGGCAAGACCCTCACCGAGTACCTGGCCGATGTCGATGGTGACTACACCGGCGAGACCAATGTCATCCACGATGGCTACTTCGATGAGTCCAACGCGGTCGATTTCCGCTCCGCGCCCTACTTCGATATCATCATCGACGGCGTGACCAATCTGAACACCAATTTCGGCGGCTAAGACCGGCTCTGCAGAGCCGCTTGACGGCTGAAACCTGCCATCAAAAAACACAAGCGGGGGCCTTGGCCCCCCTTGTGCTTTGATTTTTCTCCCCGCCCTTTTCCTGGCAAGGGCAGACCTCCCCGGTTTGCCCTTGCCAGAAGAAGGGAACACACCACACCGATGAGGAGGCTTTTTGTGAACGCACTGGAACTGCACAATGTCACCAAGCGCTTTGGTGAAAAGGTCATTGCCAATGATCATGTCAGCCTTACCGTCCGCCGGGGCGAGATTTTGGCCGTGCTGGGCGAAAACGGCAGCGGCAAAACCACCCTGATGAACATGATCGCCGGCATCTACCACCCCGATGAGGGCGAAATTTATGTCAACGGCCAGCCGGTCACCATCTCCTCCCCGCGGGATGCCTTCCGCTGCGGCATCGGTATGGTGCACCAGCACTTCAAGCTGGTCGATGTCTTTACCGCCACCGAAAATATTGTCCTGGGTGTGGAGGATGGCAAGCCCTACCGCCTCAAGGAAGCCACCCGCCGCGTTGAGGAGATCTCCGCCCGCTATGGTTTCGAGATCGACGCCAAAAAGAAGATCTACGCCATGTCCGTTTCCGAAAAGCAGACCGTCGAGATCGTCAAGGTGCTGTATCGCGGCGCGGAGATCCTCATTCTCGATGAGCCCACCGCCGTGCTCACCCCGCAGGAAACCGAAAAGCTCTTCGCCGTGCTGCGCCGCATGCGGGAGGATGGCAAATCCATCGTCATCATCACCCACAAGCTCAATGAGGTGCTCAGCCTTTCGGATCGTGTCACCGTGCTGCACAAGGGCAAAAACGCCGGCACCGTCAATACCGCCGAAACCAACGAGGCCCAGCTCACCGAGATGATGGTCGGCCAAAAGGTCGTTCTCAATATCGAACGCAAAATGCCCGAAAATCCGGAGGATCGTCTGGTGGTCAAGGATGTCAGCTGCCTCAGCCGGGATGGCGTTCAGCTGCTCGACCGGGTCACCTTTACCGCCCGCGCAGGCGAGATCTTGGGTATCGCGGGCATTGCCGGCTCCGGCCAGCGGGAGCTGCTGGAAGCCATTGCGGGCCTGCAGCCCGTCACCGGCGGCGAAATTCTCTACGAAGACCCCAAGAGCGGCGAGACCGAAAACCTGCGGGATAAGACTCCCCTGCAAATTCGCGAGCTGGGCGTCCGCCTTTCCTTCGTGCCGGAGGATCGCCTGGGCATGGGCCTTGTCAGCAATATGGATATCATCGATAACATGATGCTGCGCAGCTACCGCCGCGGCCGCTCCGCCTTCCTCGATCGTCAGCCCCCGCGGGAGTTGGCCGAGCGCATCATCGAAGACCTCGGTGTCGTTACCCCCAATGCCACCACCCCTGTCCGCCGCCTTTCCGGCGGTAATGTGCAAAAGGTGCTGGTCGGCCGCGAGATCGCCTCGGCGCCTACCGTGCTTATGGCCGCATACCCCGTCCGCGGCCTGGATATCAATTCTTCCTATCTTATCTATCATCTGCTCAATCAGCAAAAGGAAAAAGGCGTTGCCGTCATCTATGTCGGCGAAGACCTCGATGTGCTGCTGGCCTTGTGCGATCGTGTCATCGTCCTCAGCGGCGGCCGCGTCACCGGCACCGTGGATGGCCGCACCGCCACCAAAGAGGAGATCGGCCTCCTGATGACCAAAGCCGAAAGGGAGGGTGAAAGCCATGTCAAAGCTGAATAAACCGCAGGCCACTGCCCGTCCCGCCCGGGAACCCTTCCTCTATGTCACCCGTCGGGATCAGATCCCGCTGGGCCGGGCCATTCTCATTCGGGTCATTGCCATCCTGCTGGCGCTCATTGTTTGCAGTGTGGTCACCCGTGTCCTCACCGGGGATGACCCCCTCTCCATCTACGCCACCATCCTCCACGGCGCGTTCGGCACCGGCCGTATGCTGGTCACCCTGCATGATATCGCCATTCTGCTGTGCATCTCGCTGGCGGTCACCCCGGCCTTCCGCATGCGCTTCTGGAATACCGGCGCCGAAGGCCAGGTGCTCATCGGCTGCCTTTCCACCGCGGTATGCATGCTGGTGCTGGGCGGCAAGGTGCCCGATGGTCTGCTCATCCTCATCATGGCAGTTTCCGCCATCCTCTCCGGCGTTATCTGGGGCATTATCCCCGCCTTCTTTAAGGCCCACTGGAACACCAATGAGACCCTCTTCACCCTTATGATGAACTATGTCGCCATCCAGCTGGTGGAATACTTCCTCAAGGTGGCGGATAAGACCGGCTCCAATGTCGTCGGTCCCGATCTGCTCACCCACGGCTGGTTCCCGGAAATTTTCGGCGTCAAGTATCTGCTCAATATCCTTATCGTCGCCATCGTCTGCATCGCCATGCACATCTATCTGCGGTACAGCAAGCACGGCTATGAGATCGCCGTTGTGGGCGAAAGCGAAAATACCGCCCATTACATCGGCATCGATGTCAAAAAGGTCATCATCCGCACCATGGCTCTTTCCGGCGCCATCTGCGGCCTGGCCGGTCTGCTGCTGGTCGGCGGCTCCTCCCACTCCATCGATTCCAACCTCGTGGATGGCCGCGGCTTCACCGCCATCATGGTTTCCTGGCTCGCCAAGTTCGATCCCTTCACCATGATCCTTACCACGCTGCTGCTGGTGTTCCTGGCCCGCGGCGCCGATGAAGTCACCTCCAAGTTTGGCCTCAACAGCGATTTTTCCGAGATCCTTACCGGCATCATCTTGTTCTTCATCATCGGCTGTGAGTTCTTCATCAATTACCAGGTCCATTTCAATTATCACAAAAAAGAAAAAACGGCGTCGGCCGCCGTCAGCGGGGAGGGGAACTGATCCATGGAAATCATCATCAGCTTTATCCAGCGTGCCATACTGCAGGGCACCCCATTGCTGTTCGGCGCCACCGGCGAGATCCTCACCGAAAAATCCGGCAACCTGAACCTCGGCATCCCCGGCATCATGTATATCGGCGCCATCTCCGGCGTGGTCGGCGGCTTCTTCTATCAGAATAGTGCCGCCCGGGTGCAGCCGGTCCCGGCTATCCTCATTCCGCTGCTGTGCTGCCTGGCGGGCTCGCTGCTCACCTCGCTGCTCTATTGCTTCCTCACCGTCACCCTCAAGGCCAATCAGAATGTCACCGGTCTGGCCATTACCACCTTCGGCGTCGGCGTCGGCAATTTCTTCGGCGGATCCCTCATCAAGATCGTCAAAAGCGATGTGCCTTACCTCGCCCTCGTCAAGATCGCCAAGGCCTATAAAACCACCCTGCCCTTCGCCAAAGATATGGGCCCTATCGGTCAGCTGTTCTTCTCCTATGGCTTTCTGGTCTATCTGGCGGTCATCCTGGCGGTGGCGGTCAGTCTGTTCCTTAGCCGCAGCCGCGCCGGCTTGTACCTGCGCGCCGTGGGCGAAAACCCCGCCACTGCCGATGCCGCGGGTATCAATGTTACCCGTTATAAATACCTTGCCACCTGCATCGGCGGCATGATCGCCGGACTTGGCGGCCTGTTCTACATCATGGATTACAGCAATGGTATCTGGTCCAATAACGGCTTCGGCGACCGCGGCTGGCTCGCCATCGCCATCGTCATCTTTGCCACCTGGAAGCCCACCATGGCCATCCTCGGCAGCTATCTGTTTGGCGCGCTGTATATCCTGTTCAATTATCTCAATGTTCCCATGCGCCTGCTGCCCCTCATTCAGATGCTCCCTTACCTCGTCACTATCATTGTGCTGGTGGCGGTCAGTATCCGCAAAAAGCGGGAAAACCAGCCCCCCGCCAGCCTCGGCCTTTCCTACTTCCGCGAAGAGCGCTGAACCAACCCGAAAAAAACTCCCCCGACCATCTCCGGCCGGGGAAAGTTTTTATCTGGATAACAGGTTTTAATTTATCACTGAAAGTCGGTTCTTCTTGTTGGCGTAAGCATACGGTGTCATTGCAGCTGATCGGTGATGTTTAAGGTGCTTTTGTCGGAAAGCACTGCGCCCTTGGCCATCAGGATATACCCATTTTGATGCTTGTTATAGCGCGCATACGGTTTTATGGTGTCATGTGGAAGCATATATCCTTCCTTGACGCCAAACCGATCATTAAATATTACGATGATCAGGTAGTCGAATTGGTTATCATCATAGTTCCTGATGACATTCAATTCTCTGCTCTGGACGGATGCGTCACCGCGTTCCCACCGGCTTTTAATTTGATAACGCAAACCTGTTCCCGGCTGGTATGCGTCATAACCTTTTTGAGAATTGTGTTCCAATACAAGACCGAGCTTTTCCGCAACAAGCCACTCTGCATAATCGCCAACAGGGCTGTTATAGGTGCGCACCACATTCCGGCGGTTCAGCTCAGCCAGAATCTCCGCATACAAGTTCATTAGTTCAACCGAGCTTTTATTTTTAATATTCATATTTATGTCCCTCCTGCTTGTCGAACGAGGGGGTACTTTCCGCAGCAAACTGCCACACATTTGCCAATTATCCCCCTGGATAAAAACAATACCCCAGCCGAGTGGCCGGGGTATTGTTTTCTGGTGCGGGAGATGGGACTTGAACCCACACACCATAGGTACTGGCTCCTAAGACCAGCGCGTCTGCCATTCCGCCACTCCCGCAGGGAACAACCCCTATCTTACCACGAAAAGGGCCCAGCTGTCAAATCCCCGGCAACGAAGGAGGTTTGGCGCTGGCTTTGCGGCGGTTCGACAGGCATCAGCCCGCCTGCGCTTCGCTCCAACGGGCATCAGCCTGCCTTCACCTGCCGCTTTGCCATCCTCCCAACCTCCCCCGCCGCCTCGGGGGATCACCCGGTAAAAACCGTCACTTCACTTATTTTCCGGAACCCCAGCCCGGCGTAGAAGCTCTCCCGGTGGGCCTCGCAGGCCACCAGCGGGATGAGATTCTTTTCCCGCAGCCACCCGGCGCAGTGGTACACCACCGCCCGGCCATAGCCCTGCCCCTCGCAGTCGGGCAGCGTCGCCACATAGCTGATCTGCCCATACCGGGTGCCGCAGTCGGTCACCGCCGCCGCCGAAACCGCCCGGCCGTCCCGCTGCAGCGTCACGGTGTAGCCCACCCGGCGCCGCTCCGCCAGATGCAGGTTCACCACCGCCGTCTCGTACTGGGCCGGGGTCAGCTCCACCACCGCCAGGTTGCAGTCGGCCACGGCAGTCGCCGTACCGGGGCAGTATGCCGCCTCCGGTAAAGGCCCCTCCGGCAGGGGCAGCGCATCGGGCAGCGCCATCACCGCCAGCGAAAGCTCCGGCTCGCCGTTCTCCTCCCGCCACAGCGGCGAAAGGGCAGGGCACAGCATCACCCAGCCCTCATTGCGCCACCGCAGATAGTCCACTATTACCGGCGCAGCCTCCGGGGTAAAGGCGCTTGCCCACAGGGAATGTCCCTTTTGCAGGATGACCCCCTGCGGGGTGCGGTCCCGCAGCCCCCCGTAAACGCCCCAGAATTCATACACTAGCCCCATGCCGCAGCACCGTGCCGCCGATTCGATCATCGTAGCGAGCAGCGGCTCTCCGGGCAGATCCCGCAGCCTGCGGTCGTCGTAGGCCAGCCGCCGTATCATCATAGCGCCAGCGCCCCGGGCAGCAGACGCAGCAGCTCCAGCGTATTCTCAATGTCCTTTTCATCCGCCACGCACGCCGGGGAATGCAGGTACCGGCTGGGGATGGAAATGGCCATCACCTCGCAGCCGCCCGCGGCAGTCATCAGGCTGCGGCTCTCGTTCCCGCCGAATACCCCCTCCTTGGTCTGGTTGGGGATGCCGTTTTCGTCGGCCAGCGCCCGTACCCTTTTGTACAGGTCGTAGGTGTATATGGTACCCCGGTCCATAAAGGATACCACCGGCCCATTGCCCAGACGGCACACCTTTTTCTCCTCCGGCACCCCGGCTAGGTCGCCCGCCGTGGTGGTCTCCACCGCTATCGCGATGTCGGGCCGCAGGGTGTAGGCAGCGGTCTTGCCGCCAAAGCAGCCCACCTCCTCCTGCACCGTAAAGGAGAAGCAGCAGTCGCAGGGCAGCTCCTCCCGAATCATCGCCAGCAGCATGGCGCAGCCGGCCCGGTCATCCAGCGCGCGGCCGGCCACACGGCCCTCGCCGTAGTGCACCACCGGCCCGGTAAAGGTCACCATATCCCCCAGGGAAACCAGCTTTTCGGCCTCGGCCTTGTCCTTGGCGCCGATGTCGATCTTCATATTGCTGATCTTGCCGGGGTCACTGCGCTCTTTATCATCGCACAGGTGCACCGGCTTGCAGCCCACCATCCCGGGGATGGCGTTATCGCCCACCAGCACCATGCGGCCGCCGGTCACCTCCGGCTGTACGCCGCCTACCGGCGCAAAGGAAAGGAAGCCCTTCTCATCAATGTTGGTGATAATAAAGCCCACTTCGTCCATATGGGCGGAAAGCTGCAATACCTTTTTGGCCGGTTTTTTGCCCTTTTTGCGCACCAGCAGGTTACCCAGCGGGTCTACCTCGTACTCCGCGTGGCCTTTTATCTGTTCGATGAGATACTCCCGGACGGCAGCTTCCCGGCCGCTGGGGCCGCGCAGGGCGCACAGGGTCTCTATATCTTTCCACAGCTGTTCGTATTTCATGTTAAAAGCCCTCCTTTGCCGCCAGCGCCATCAGCCGGGCGGTATTCGCCGCGTCCTCAGGGTCAATGGTCTCGGCCACGGTATGCATGCTCCGCAGCGGGATGGAAAGCAGCGCCATTTTAATGCCCCGTCCGGCGGTGGCCAGCTCGTCAGCGTCGGTGCCGGTGCGGCCGCCCATCGGCTCGTGCTGCAGCGGGATCTCATGCGTCTCGGCCAGCTTTTTCAGCTTCAGGGTAAATTCTCTGTCCAGGGTGGGGGCGTAGCCCAGCATGGTGCCGCCGCCCAGGGGACTGGTTTTCTCCGGCGCGCAGCCAAAGCCATCCCCAAAGCTCACATCCACCGCGATGGCATAGTCCGGCTGGCTGGTAAAGCCGCCGGTCTCGGCGCCCTGGCCGCCCACCTCCTCCATACTGGAGAGCAGCACCGTTACCCTGCAGTCCGGCTTTTCGGCCGCTATTTCCTCGGCCGCCGCTATCACCGCCGCGCAGCCGATGCGGTCATCCAAGGCGGGCCCCGCCAGCCGCTTATTCAGCAGCTCTACGGGCTTCGCCGCAAAGGTCACAATATCGCCGGGCGCAAAAAGCTTCGCCGCCGTTTCGGCGGTAAACCCGGTATCGATCAGCAGATTCTCGATCTTGATGGAATGGTCGCTGCCATCCCCCGCCAGGTGGGGCGGCACCGAGGTAATAATGCCGGGGTAATCGCCCGCCGCCGCGTGGATGACCACAGGGGTGGCAGGCAGCCAGCGGGCGTCTATCCCGCCAATTTTGCTAAAGCGTAAAAAGCCTTCCTCCACCCGCGTCACAATAAACCCGATCTGGTCAAGATGGGCCTCCAGCAGCAGGTGGGGCGCGCCCTCCTTGCCCTCATTGACGCAGCACAGCAGGCTGCCCAGCGGGGTACGCTTTACCTCTCCCATCGGGGAGAGCAGCTCCTTGGCGGCGGCATAGGCGGCGCATTCCCGGCCGCTGGGGCCGGGGGCTTCGCACAGCTTTCTCGCAGCTGCCGCTATTCTTTCGGTCGTGATACTCATGGTGTTCCTCCTTTTTTACGCCCCACTCATACCCTGTACGGGGCATGAGCAAAGCTCCTGCTTATTCATCTGTTAAAAATCAGAGTCCCCTCCTGGGGCAGTTACAGCAAACCGCAAAAGGGATAAACGAAATTTCTGCTTACCCATGCGTTAAAAATCCGGGCCTCTTTCTGGAACAGTCCCAGCGAACCGCAAAAACGGCAAACCGAGTTTCTGCCCGCGTAAGCGCCTAAAATCTGTGCCCCGCCCTGGGATAACCCCGGCAGGCCCCGGGAAGCGCTTTTTCGGGTCCCCGCAAAATCCGGGCACCGGCCCGCCGGGCGCTCCGGCTGCACCGGAGCCGACAGCGGCACAGCCGCCGTCGAAACCGTCCTGCGGACGGTTTGCCCTGCGGGCCTCTCGGCGCTCTTTGCAAAATTTCTTTCCGCCTTTTGGCCTCACTTCAGCCCATTCACCAGCGCCTTGTAGCACTGCCCCCGCACCTCAAAGTTCGGGTAGCAGTCAAAGCTGGCGGAAGCCGGCGAAAGCGAAACGATATCCCCCGCCTTGGCAAGCTCATGGGCCATTGTCACGGCTTCCTCCAGCGTGGCCGCCCGCCGCAGCACCAGGCCGCTTTCGGCATAGCCGGGATGAGAGGTCACAGCCTTTTCTATCTTATCCGCCGTCGCCCCGGTCAGGATCAGCGCCTTGACATGCTCCAGCACCGGCCCGGCCAGCGGGGTGTAGTCCAGGTGCTTATCGTATCCCCCGGCGATAATGATGAGCTTTTGGTCAAAGCTCTCCAGTCCGGCTATGGTGCGGGTGGGGCTGGTGGCGATGGAATCATTGTACCAGCGCACCCCGTCCAGCTCCCGCACAAACTCAATGCGGTGCTCCACCCCGGGGAAGGTATTCGCCACATGGCGGATCACCTCCGGGGGAACCAGCCCCCACACCGCCGCGATGGCCGTCAGCATATTTTCCACATTGTGCAGCCCCGGTATCTTTATCTCGCTCATCGGGAAAAGAGGGGTATCCCCCTTGCCGTCGGAGTAGTGCAGGGTGCCGGCTTCATCCAGCCATGCGCCCCGTTTTACCGGGTGCCGCCGGCTGAACCACCGGCAGTCGCCCCGTACCTCCGCCGCAAAGCCGGCAGTCGTGGGGCAGTCCGCGTTCAGCACCGTAGCGGTAAAGGCCCCCTGGTGCAGGAAAATGTTTTTCTTGGCGGCGATGTACTCCTCCATCGTCCCGTGCACATCCAGATGGTTCGGGGTCACATTGGTCACCACCGCTATTTCCGGGCTCTGCCGCATCGAAAGCAGCTGGAACGAGGAAAGCTCTACCACCGCCATGTCGTCCGGCTTTACCGTTTCCAGCTCCGGGAACAGCGCCCGCCCGATGTTGCCGCCTAAATGCACCGTTTTGCCGCTCTGCCGCAGCATCTCAGCGATCAGACTGGTGGTCGTCGTTTTACCGTCGCTGCCCGTCACCCCTATGATGGGGCAGGGGCAGCACTGCATAAACAGCTCCAGCTCGCTGGTGACGGCAGCGCCCGCTTGCATCAGCTCGCGCAGGCGCGGGTGATTAAAATACATTCCCGGCGTGCGGAAGATCACATCTCCCCGCAGCTTTTGCAGGTAGTCCGCCCCGGTGACGAAGGCCACCCCCATGGCGGCCAGCTCCCGGGCGGGCTCGCCCAGCTCCTCGGGGCTTTTTTTATCGTAGACGGTCACCTTCATGCCCTTTTGGGCCAGCAGCTTTGCCACCGGCCGGTGGCTTACCCCCAGCCCTATCAGCGCGATCTCTTTTCCCTGCAGCTCCGCAAATACGGTCGCTGCCGTCAGTTTCTGCATGGTCTCCCTCCTCGGCAGGTTTTCCCGGGGCGCGGGCCTTCCGGCCGCCCGGCAAAGGCTCCGCCTTTTGCCGCCCCCTGCGGGGGCCGGTTCGGCGGGCCTGCGGCCCGCCGGCCGGGCGTCCGGCACTCCCTGCACCCTTCACAAATTTCTGCCCCTATTATATCCCACATTTTCGGGTTCTGCAATCGGTTTTGGGCGGCAGCACCGCCCCGGTTGGCCCCATTTCCCCCGGAAGGTCCTCCGGGGGGCCGGGCCGCACGGCCGGCCGCCCCTTGGCTCCCCTCGGGCCGACCCTCCGTTTTACTGCGGGCAGCCCTCGGCCGCCGCGGGGCGGCCGGCCTCCAGCACCGTCAGCACCTCCCGGATGCCCGCCATCGGCTCCTGCCCCTTCTGCAGCTTCACCGTCAGATAGGGCTTCGCCCCGGCGTTCATCAGCACCCGGCCCGGCAGGGCCTTTGTCAGCGCCAGCAGGTCGCCGCGGTCTATCCAGTCACTGTAGAACAGCAGGCTGCCCACCCGCTGGTCGATCTCCCGGATGCCCAGTGCCGCGGCCCGGCTGCGGATCAGCGCCACATCCAAAAGCCCCGCCACCGAACGGGGCGGCTCGCCAAAACGGTCGCACAGCTCGTCCATGGTGTCGCTCCAGTCATCCTCGGTGCGGATGGCCGCGATCTTTTTGTAAATATCAATGCGCTGCGCCAGCGACGGGATATATTTTTCCGGAATGTGCGCCTCGATTTGGATATCCACCAGACATTCGAGGTTTTCCACCGGCTTTTCACCCTTTTGCTCCCTTATGGCGTCCCCTAAAAGCCGCAGGTAGAGGTCGTAGCCCACCGCCTCCATCTGCCCATGCTGGGCGCTGCCCAGAATGTTGCCGGCGCCGCGAATTTCCAAGTCCCGCATGGCAATGCGGAACCCGCTGCCGAAGCTGGTGAATTCCCGTATCGCCTCCAGCCGCTTCTCGCTGATCTCGGAGAGCGCCTTGCCCCGGCGGAAGGTGAAGTAGGCATAGGCCCGGCGGCCGCTGCGCCCCACCCGGCCCCGCAGCTGGTACAGCTGCGAAAGCCCCATCCGGTCGGCGTCCTCGATGATGAGGGTGTTGCAGTTGGGGACATCGACCCCCGCCTCAATGATGGTGGTACAGACGAGAATATCGATCTCCCGCTCCAGCAGACGCTGCCAGATCTCAGAAAGCTCCTCCTCGCTCATTTTGCCGTGGGCTGTAACGATGCGCGCCTCCGGCAGCTCCTCCCGCAGGTGGGCGGCCGTCAGCTCTATGTTATCGATGCGGTTGTGCAGGTAAAATACCTGCCCGCCCCGCCGCAGCTCCTTGCGGATGGCTTCGGTGATGATGTGGTCATCGTACTCCAGCACATAGGTCTGCACCGGGTGGCGGTCCTGCGGCGCCTCGTTGATGACCGACATATCCCGGATGCCGCTCATTGCCATGTTCAGCGTCCGGGGGATGGGGGTGGCGGAAAGGGTCAGGATATCCACGCTGCCCTTCATCTGCTTGAATTTTTCCTTTTGCTTGACGCCGAAGCGCTGCTCTTCATCAATGACGCAGAGGCCCAGATCCCGGAAACGGACATCCTCCTGCACCAGGCGGTGGGTCCCCACCACCACATCGATCTTGCCATCCGCCAGCTTTTGCAGAATTTCCTTTTGCTGCTTTGGCGTGCGGAAGCGGGAAAGCAGCTCCACCGTAATGGGGTAGCCCTCCAGCCGCCGCAAGAAGGTCTGGTAGTGCTGCCACGCCAGGATGGTAGTGGGCACCAGTACAGCGCACTGTTTGCCATCCAGCACGCACTTAAAGACCGCCCGCAGGGCGACCTCCGTTTTGCCAAAGCCCACATCGCCGCACAGCAGCCGGTCCATGGGGGCGGGCTGCTCCATATCGTGCTTGATCTCCTCGATGCAGCGCAGCTGATCGTCGGTTTCCTCGTATTCAAAGCGCTGCTCAAACTCGGTTTGCCAGTCGCTGTCCGGACTAAAGGCAAAGCCCTTTACAGTGCTGCGCTTGGCATACAGCTGGATGAGCTCCGCCGCCATATCCTCCACCGATTTTTTGACCCGCTGCCGGGTGCGGTTCCATTCGTTGCCGCCCAGCCGGTTCAGCCGGACGGTCTGCTCATCCTTGCCGCCCACATATTTGGTCACCAGGTCCAGCTGGGTGACGGGGACATACAGCATATCGGTGCCGGCATACCGGATCTTGATGTAATCCTTGGTGACGCCGCCGATTTCCTGCTTTACGATCCCCTCAAAAATGCCGATGCCGTGCGCCACATGGACCACGGCCATGCCGGAGGTCAGGTCGGTCAGCTCCCGCAGCACCTCGCCCTGCTGGCGGCGGGCCTTGCGGCGGCTTTTAGTGGCGGTGGTGCTGCCGCCCTTGGCTGTGGTAATGACAGCCCAGCGCAGCTCGGGGTATTCAAACCCGGAGGAAAGCCCGCCCGGCAGCACAAATATTTTACCGGTTGTAATATTTTCCGGAGATTTTACAAATCTCGCCGCAAATCCCCGGCGGGTCAGGTCCTCGGTCAGCGCCAGGGCGCCGCGTTCGGTACCGGCCAGCAGCCATATGGTCCAGTCCCGCTGCCGGTAGCTTTCCAGGTCCTCACACAGGGGGTCCAGCGCCCCGCCCCAAACCGAAAGCGCATTGGCCGCAACATGGTACAGCCCCGCCAGCGGCAGGCCGGGGTAGCTGCGGGGAAAACTATCCAGAATGACGGTGGGGAGGACGGGCAGCTCCTCCGCCAGCACCCCCGCCTCCGGGAACAGAAAAGCGCAGCCCGGGGCCAGAGTTCCCTCCTCCAGCAGGGCGGTCACATCCTGCTTTTGCTGCCAGCAGGTGTGGTTCAGGCTCTCCTTCAGGTTCACCCCTTCGGAAAGCAGCAGCAGCCGCTCCCCCCGGTAGGAGAGCAGATTGCTGCCCGCCGGGCACAGCAGCCCGGCATAGCGGTCGGCGGCTGGCAGGGCCACACCGCCCTCCAGCAGCTCCATATCCTGCCGGAGGGTTTCTTCACACAGCGCCCGCTGCTTCGGGCTCAACCGGGAAAGCTTTTCTTTCAGCTGGGCGGCCAGCTCGGCGGGGTGGTACAGCAACTCCCGCACTGGGGTGATTTCCACCAGCTTCATGCTGTCCTCCCGGCGCTGGCTTTCCAGCGAAAAGGCCGCGATGGAATCCACCTCGTCCCCCCAGTATTCCAGCCGGATGGGCCAGCTGTACTGCGGCGGGTAAAAATCCACAATGCCGCCCCGGGTCGCGAACTGCCCGATGCCCTCTACCTGCTCGGCCCGCTGGTAGCCCGCCTGCACCAAAAATTCCAGCAGCTTTTGGGGTGGGTATTCCTGCCCCACCCGCAGGCTCAGCGTGGCGGCCGAAAGCTGCTCCGGCAGCAAGGTGGGCTGCAGGGCAGCGGCCACCGTCCCCACCACGATGAGGGAAGGGTCCCTTTGCAGCCGCCGCAGGACGCCCAGCCGCAGCTGCTCATATTCCCGGCTTACGCTTTCCACGCTGTGGTAGGTGAATTCCCGTTCGGGGTACAGCAGCGCCCGTTCCTCGCCGTAAAAGCGGTTGATATCCTCCATCAGGCGGGTGGCGGCAGCCTCCTCATCGGTGAGGAGGACGGCGCCCCGGCCCAGTTCCAGGCACAGGGCGGCGGCGAAGTGGGCCTTATGGACGGCGGCAAGGCCATCCAGCAGCAGGGGGCTTTTGCCCGCGCGCAGCGCCTGGCAGGCGGAAGAGAAAGCGGCTAAATTTTGGAGCTTCTGAAGCATGTGGTACCTCCTGATTGGGGTGGGAAAAGGCCTTTCACTATTACGGCAAAATGGAGCCTTTTTTGCATGTGAAAGGTTAATAATTCACTTTTATTTACGGAAGATTTACAAAATGGGGAAATACTGGGCGAAGATCGCATAAATAGTGGATTTTATTGGGGGAGTGAGACTGGGATTTATTGTGTGAATTTGTGGTCGTCTGGCGGCGTCGCGGAGTCACCGCAGGGTGACGACCTGTACGCCTCGCCGGCGGGGCGTTCCTTTTGTGCGTACGCGTCGTCGCGGGCTTTGCTCCATGTCGGGTCGCTATCCCTATGGGATAGACAACCCTCCAACGCTCCGCCGCTCCTCCTTTCCCCGGCGGGCCTTGCGACCCGCCGGGGGCCCCATGCCAAAACACGCTTGGGGCTGTGCCCCAAGACCCCCTTGCCGCAGATACGCTCTCAAGGTGCCTGCGGCGCATTTTATGTGGAAATTGTGGATGGTGAGGGGTCGCGGGGGTTGGGGCGCGGGCCGCCGATTGGCCGAGGGAGCAGTTTTGCAGACTATAAAGTATTTGCTTAACTGTCACCTTAGTTCCCCTCCTCAGAGGAGGGGACAGGGGTGGTGGTTCGCCCTTCCGCGCTCCAGCGCGGGGCGATAAAAATGCGTCGCAGACACCTTATAAGCACCGTTTAGCCCACGCTCCGGAAGGTCATAGACCTTCCGGGCGGGCGTTCCGGTGCGTGGGGTTTTTAGGGCGCAGCCCTAAATCGCTTTTGGGCACTTTTGGCGATTCAAAAGTGCCACCCCGGCGGTAGCCGTACAATTTATGCCTTTGCAAAAGGCTCCACGGCGCCGACAGGCGAGATGAAATTTGGTATAAAAGGGGTCGCGGCGGTTGGGGGGCGGGACTATGTTTTTCCGAGGAAGATCTCCCGCCGAAGGCGGACCAACGAACATTGCCGCCGAAGACCGGTTACCCGGTGCTGCGGCGGTGGGAACAGAGTGTGATTAGCTGGCGGTGGGTCCTTAATTAAAGCGGCTCATGGCTTCCTCCGGCTTGCCCTGCATGATGAGGGTACAGGCCTCGGCGGTATTTTGCAGCAGGGGATACAGGGCTTTGCCCTCCGCTTCGGTAAACTGTCCCAGCACCCAATCGGCCAGGTCATATTCCGGGTTCGGTTTGGCCCCCACGCCAAATTTAATGCGGGGGAAATTATCGCTGCCCAGCTTGAGGATGATATCCTTGAGGCCATTGTGGCCGCCGGCGGAGCCCTTGGTGCGGATGCGCATTTTGCCCACCGGCAGGCTGATATCGTCCGAAAGGACAATAAGCCGCTCCGGGGGGAGCTTATAGAACCGCATGGCTTCCTGTACGGCCTGCCCGGAAAGATTCATGTAGGTGGCGGGCTTCATCAGCAGGATATGCCGGCCATCCAGCATGGCCTCACCGGTCATGGCATGGAAGCGGGAGCGCTCCACGGCGGCGCCGCAGTCCTTGGCCAGGACATCCAGCGCGCAGAAGCCGATGTTATGCCGGGTATTGCCGTACTTGCTGCCGGGGTTGCCCAGCCCGCAGACGATAAATTCCACCGGACCATGGACCGGGATTGATGCTGCGGCCGGCTGTTTTTTCTTAAAAAATCCCATATAGCCTCCTTGGGAGAGAAACGGCAGGAGAGAACGGTTCTCTCCTGCCAAAGCATACCATAAAAATTCGGGGGAAATCAAGTGAAAAGCGGGGAGACGGGCTTGTCCTCATAGATGCGGCTGATGGCCTCGGCAAAGACGGGGGCGACAGAGAGCATCTTGATGCGGGCGGCTTCGGAGCCTTCCTTGGCGGGGATGGTATCCAGGAACACTGTTTCGGTAATGACGCTATCGGTGAGGCGCTGGAGGGCCGGGCCGGAAAGAACGCCGTGGGTAGCGCAGGCATAAACCTCCTTGGCGCCGCCCAGCTTGATGAGGGCTTCGGCGCCGTGGCAGAGGGTACCGGCGGTATCCACCATATCATCCACCAGCACTACGGTTTTGCCCTGGACATCACCGATGATATTCATGACCTCGCTGACATTGGCGCGGGGACGGCGCTTATCAATGATGGCCAGGGGGCAATCCAGCCGCTCGGCAAACTTACGCGCACGGGTGACGGAGCCTAGATCGGGGGAAACGACGGCGATCTCCTCGCGGGGGAGGTTCTTGAACTTTTCGACAAAATAGGGGGCCAGAATGGGGGTGCCCATCAGGTGATCCACCGGGATATTGAAGAAGCCCTGGATCTGTGCCACATGGAGATCCATGCTGAGGACACGGTCGGCACCGGCGACAGAGATGAGATCGGCCACCAGCTTGGCGGAGATCGGATCGCGGGCCTTGGCCTTTCTATCCTGGCGGGCGTAGCCGTAGTAGGGAACGACGGCGGTGATGCGGCCGGCGGAAGCGCGCTTGAGGGCATCGATCATGATGAGCAGCTCCATCAGGTTATTATTAACGGGGCCGCAGGTGGACTGGACAATGAACACATCGGAGCCGCGGACCGATTCCTCGATGGAGATGGAGACTTCGCCATCGGCAAACGCGCCGACGGTGCAGCGGCCCAGCGGCAGGCCCATGGCGGCGGCGATGTCCTCCGCCAGCTTTTTGTTGGAATTGCAGGCGAAGATCTTGATGTCTTTTCCGTGGATACTTTTCATGGTTTTTCTACTCCCTACTGATGATATTGAATTTTATATGGTCAACACCGGGTGGTGTGTGTTCCCGTGGGGAAGAGAGGCTTTTCCGGGAAGAAAAGCGAGCAAAAGATTTATTTAGGGCAAATTTGTGGGCGCCTGGCGGCGGGGCGGAGCCTTTTGCAACGGCATAGTTTGTACCGCTTGCCGCGGGGGCTGCTTTTTTCGGATGAAAGTGTGTAAAAGAATTTTTGGATCAAGATGGTGGTCGCCTTCGGCGTCGCGGAATCACCGGAGGGTGACAGCCTGTACGCCTACCCGGCGGGGGAAAGTTTGTGGTCGCCTAACGGCGTCGCGAAGATTATGCAGGGTGCAAAGCCGGTACGGCTCGCCGCCGAGGCTGCTTTTCTCGGATGAAAGTGTGTAAAAGAATTTTTGGATCAAGATGGTGGTCGCCTTCGGCGTCGCGGAGTCACCGGAGGGTGACAGCCTGTACGCCTACCCGGCGAGGGAAAGTTTGTGGTCGCCTAACGGCGTTGCGAAGATTATGCAGGGTGCAAAGCCGGTACGGCTCGCCGCCGAGGCTGCTTTTCTCGGATGAAAGTGTGTAAAAGAATTTTTGGATCAAGATGGTGGTCGCCTTCGGCGGGGCGAAGTTTTATAAAAGGTATTCATTAGCACGCCTACCCGGCGGGGGGGGTACTTTTCTATGAAGAAAAGTAACCAAAAGTCATTCAGGGCTCCGCCCTAAAGACCCGTAACGCGTCGGTACGCCCCG
>ENA-UEQN01000341-UEQN01000341.1-human-gut-metagenome-genome-assembly--contig:-NODE-341-length-44339-cov-9.699426_pt1 | contig 44339 bp, 44 predicted proteins | sample MGYA00242940_ERZ507944 | MGnify/ENA primary metagenome ERZ507944 (study PRJEB26167, sample SAMN06115449) | human gut metagenome | host: Homo sapiens | place: China:Fujian | collected 2015-08-20... | reverse complement strand
TCTACGATTCGATGCTGAAAGGCTATCCAATCGGATACATTATGCTGTGGGAGTCACCAGCGGATTATGATGAGAAGAAAAGCGGCATAGGCATTAACGGTAAAATCTATACAGAGCCAAAAGAACTGGTTATTGATGGGCAGCAACGCCTGACGGCGCTTGTAGCGTCGATGTATGGCGTGAAAGTAAAAGATAAAAACTTTGTGGAGCGTGAAATTAAAATCTCTTTCAATCCGTTGACGCGAGAATTTGCGGTGTGGACGTCTGCGTTTGAGCGGACGCCGGAATGGATTCCAAAAGTGTCGGATGTCTTTTTGGCAAAAGAAAATAATACGATTAGTGCTTTTCGACGTAAGTATATCCGGGCAGTAAACGAAGCAAGGAACAAGCGTGAAGAGAAAGCTCTGATAGATGCGGAAGAAGATCTGATCGAAAATAATATAAATGATTTGCTTAACCTTTCAGAGTATTCACTTCCGACATTGGAAATCAGCTACAATGCCAGAGAGGAAGATGTAGCAGATATTTTTGTGCGGGTCAACTCTGGTGGACAAAGCCTGACAGAGAATAATTTTATCCAGACCCTGATCTCGGTTTATGAAAATGAGACCAGTGACCAGATGAACCTGTTCTGCGAGCAATCCCGCATCCCGGCAAGTGGAACGTCCTATAATAACATCATTGCAATCGAGCCATCCCATCTGATCCGAATGGCTGTCGGTGTTGGTTTCCGCAGGGCAAGACTGCGCTATGCATATATGCTGCTACGAGGGAAAAATCTGGAAACCGGAAAATATTCTGCCGAGGAGCGACAGGAGAATCTTGCGAAGTTCAAAGAAGCCCTGCTCAAGGTGATGGACCTGAACAACTGGCATGCATTTTTGAACTGCATTGGAGAGGCAGGATACATCAGCAAAACACAGATTGCATCATCCAATGCGGTGGTTTTTAGCTATGTACTTTACCTGATTGCAAAATATGACTATAAACTGGATGCGGTCAGGCTCAAAAAGACGATTGCCAAATGGTTTTTTATGGGTGCTATTACCTACTTTTACACCGGATCGACCGAAAGCGAAGTAGAAAAGCAGTTTGCTGACCTGAGAAATGTTCATGATGCGGAGCAGTTTATCGCGTACATTGAGCGGACGATTACAACGCGGTTTACGGAAGATTACTTCCGACTGACGCTGCCGAACGAACTGAACAGCGCTGCGGCAATCTCTCCGGCCTGGAACGGCTATATTGCAGCGCAGGTCGTATTAAATACACCGATGCTGTTCAGCGCGACGCCGGTGTCAAAGTATTTCATTCTTGGAGCAAGCGGAACCAAGAATGCGGTCGACAAGCATCACATTTTCCCTAAAAATTACCTGACACAGATTGGCTATATGACCGACCGAGAACGCAATCAGATTGCAAATTTTACTTATTTGGATTATGTGACCAACATTGATATCTCTGATGACCCGCCGGTGGAGTATGTGGAACGTTATCGGAACCGGATGGGGGAAACAGAATACCACAAAACCTGCGAGGATCATGCCCTTCCACCGGATTTTGAAAAGATGGAATATATAGAGTTTTTGAAAGAGCGCAGACTGCGGATGGCACAAATCGTGCAGAAAGCGTACAAGAAACTCTGCGAATGACCAAAGAACAAAAATCGACCCTGCTGCACGAGCATTTCACGTGGCGGACTGTGTGATTTCGACGACCTAGAATCTGAGATAAGTCCTTCTGTTAGGAGAAAATCGAATTTTCTGTCGGGAGGGCGCCTTAAAACCCGTCCCTGAATCGTATATGGGATAAGCAGGTATTCCGTCTGCGGTGAAATCGCAAAAAGAGGAGGGGCAGGATGAAGCTTTTATTCAAACAACGGATGTTTTCGTGGTTCGACAGCTACGATATCTATGATGAAAACGAGAACACGGTCTATGTGGTAAAAGGGCAGCTTTCGTGGGGGCACTGCCTGAAAATCTTCGACACGGAAGAGAACGAGCTTGGTACTGTCAAGCAGGAGGTGCTGACTTGGCTGCCCAAGTTTGAACTCTATGAAGGGGAAAACTATATCGGCTGCCTCGAAAAGGAACTGGGCTGGTTCAAGCCCAAGTATAACATCGATTTCAACGGTTGGCATGTGGAGGGAGATTTCCCTGGGTGGGATTACACCATTACAAAGCCGGTGGGAGAGACAGTCGCAACGGTTTCCAAAGAGCTGCTGCAATGGACGGACACCTATGTGCTGGATATCGTTGACCCGGCAGATGCGCTCCATGTGCTGATGTTCGTGCTGGCTATTGATGCCGAAAAGTGTTCTGCAAAATGAAATTGAATTGGCCCGGCTGTGTGGGAGTGCCCGCATGGCCGGGCTTTTTACGTTGCATGGGTTGGGAAACAGTGGTATCATTAAAAATACGATAAAACCTGAAAATAACGAGGTGCAAATGGAAGTATTTGAAATCGAGACAGAGCGTCTGCAGCTGCGGCAGTTCCGGGTGGAGGACGCGCAGGACGTATTTGCGATTTTCTCGGATGAGCAGACCACGCTGGATTGCGGCGGTTATCATGCCTTTGATGCAATGGATGAGGAATATGACCGTCTGATGCAGAAATTTGCGGGACAGACCCGTTACAGCGCTGTCCGCAAGGCAGATGGGCGTGTGATCGGCGTGATCTCGCTGATGGATGCCGAGCGTGCCGTGCCCGGCTGGGAACTGGGCATTGAGATGGCCCCGGATGTCCGGCGGCAGGGCTATGCCCGGGAAGCGCTGGCGGCTGTGATTCAGGTGTTCTTCGAGAAAACGGACACGGTGCTTTTCACGGGTGGGCACTATGCCTATAACACCATCTCCGGGGAGCTGCTGAAAATGCTGGGCTTCACCTATGAGGGCATCGAACACAAGGCCATGCGCCATGCAGAGCGCGGCCCCACGGATCTGGTGTGCTATTATCTGGAAAAATAAGTTCTCCCTCAGAATTCCTACAGATTTCCCTGTTACAATGATAGCATCATCGAAAGGGGAATTTGTATGCTGACAAAATTGAAAAACGGGCTGGACGGTACCCAGCTCAAGACCATTGCACTGGCGCTGATGGTGCTGGATCACATTCATTATTTCTTTGAATTCACCGGCTGCATCCCAACGGTGTTCAATATGCTGGGGCGGCTCAGCGCACCGCTGTTTTTGTTCTGCACGGTGGAGGGCTTTGCCCACACCCATGACCGCAGGCGGTATTTTATCCGCATCTGGGGTATCGGAACGGCCATGGCGGCGCTGGAATTTTTTATGATCTACGCCAAAGCCTTCCGGCGCGGGGATGGCTTCTACCCGCTGAACGCGATTTTTCAGGATCTGATGCTGCTGTGCATCGTCTGGCAGGGCATCGACTGGCTCCGGGAAAAGAAATGGGTCAGGGGCGTGGCGGCCATCGCGGCGGTGGCTGGCTGGCCGTTTGTGATGGTGGCGTTCCTGAGCGCTTTCCCCCAGATCCAGCAGATGCCGTGGGCTTCCACGGTGGTGGCGTTTGTCATCACCAGCCCGCTGCCCCTGTGGACCAGCATCACAGACGGCAGCTGGAGCTTTTTGCTGGGCGGTGCGCTGCTGTATGCATTGCGTGGACGGCGCAAAGTGCAGCTGACGGTATGGGCACTGGTGATCTTCCTGTGTGATTTTGTGCTGACCTTCGGGATGGCTTGCCGGCAGGAGGGTTTTGTGTGGACCCAGATGTTCACCACCTATTATGAGTGGTTCGGCGTGTTTGCGGCCCTGCTGATGCTGCTGTACAACGGTCAGCGCGGCAGCGGGCATAAACAGCTGTTCTACTGGTTCTACCCGGCCCATGTGTATCTGCTGTATGGTGCGTCCTGCCTGCTTTATAACGTTTTGAGGTGATCTTGTGGCAAATATTCTGGCAGTGGATGACAATATAGAACTTTGCAAGCTGATCCGCACTGCCTTGGAGCGGGACGGCCACCGGGTGGAAACGCGGCTCTCCGGCGCGGAGCTTACTGAACAACTCTGCCGTTGGGCGGACTGCATCCTGCTGGATGTGATGATGCCCGGAGAGGACGGCTTTGCCGTCTGCCGCCGCATCCGGGGCCTGACCGATGCCCCCATTCTGTTTCTGACGGCCCGGACAGACGAAACGTCTGTTCTGGAGGGGCTGGGCATCGGGGCAGACGATTACCTTGCAAAGCCTTTCCGGGTGGCAGAGCTGCGAGCCCGGGTGGCGGCGCATCTGCGGCGGCAGAACCGCACCCCGGTGCATCGGTTGGTGCGCGGCGGGGTCAGTTTTGACCTGTCCGCGCGGGAGGCAGCGGTGGGAGAAACTCCTCTGCCGCTGACCCGCTCCGAGTATGCCATCTGCGAGCATCTGGCGCTCCACGCCGGGCAGACCTTTACCAAGGAGCAAATTTACGAAGCGGTTTTTGGTATTGACGGCACTGCGGACGACACCGCCGTGACACAGCACATCAAGAACATCCGGGCCAAGCTCCGGGCGGCGGGGGTAGCAGAGCCGGAAACACTGCTGAAAACCATCTGGGGAGTGGGATATCAATGGAAAAACGAGGGCTGATTTCCCTGCGGGGCGTACTGCTGCGATATCTGGTGCAGACCGTCTTTTGCTGTGTGCTGGCGCTGCTGTTGTGGTTTGCGGCGCTGATGTGCGTCATCAACAGCGGGCTGGCGCTCCCGGCCAATCAGGCCGCACAGGCCTGCCAGAAGGCTGCACAGGACGTTTTGCCGGGCATGACTGCCGCCACCTTTGATGAGACCCAGCTGGACTCCTTGTGCCGTTACGCCCTGTTTGCCGCGCCGGACAGCAGCGAGGTGCTGGCCACCAACATGGATGCCGGGCACTTGCAGCGGGCAATGGAGAACCGGCAGGGGAAAACCTGTTGGCATTTTGGATACACACAGTATTATATGACATCAAAATTGCAAGACGGAACGGTCTGTCTGCTGCAATTTGACTATGCCGTGCCCTACGCCGCCCCTGCGCTGCGGGGAAAGCTGCCAGATGTGCAGACGGTGCACTGCATTCTGGGCATTCTGCTGCTGGTGGGAGCGGTGGTGTGGAGCACCCACCGCTCCAGAAAGTTTCTGGCCCGGGAGACGGCCCGCCTGACCGAGGTCTCCCGGCAGGTGGCTGAGAAAAAGGGCGTGGAAGAGATCGATTTTTCCGGGGCGCAGGTGCGGGAATACGCCGAGACACTGGCTGCCCTGCAGACCATGGGGCAGGAGCTGACGGCCAGCCTGCAGGCCCAATGGAAAATGGAGCAGCAGCAGCGGGAGCAGATCATCCAGCTTTCCCATGAGCTCAAAACGCCGCTGGCCGTCATTGAGGGCAACGCCGACCTGCTGGCCGAGGACGAGGCCCTGACCCCGGAGCAGCGGGAACAGGTGGAGGCCATCCTGCGGGGCACCGAGCAGACCCGGACCTACCTGCTCAAGATCCGTGCTCAGGTGCAGACACCGCTGAAGTATAAGCGGCCCTGAACAGAACTGAATGATATAAAGGAAGCCGCCCGGCTGTGTGGGAACGCCCGCATGGCCGGGCGGTTTGCATTGCAGGAGCAGAAAAACCGTGGTATCATAAAAAACGATAGGGTCTGAAAATAGAGGGGAAAATGAACACTTACGGCCATTCGTTCGTCTATTCAAAAAAGGAGAGGAGAAAAGAACAATGAATTTTGAAGAGACAGAAGTCCTTTACAATGTTTACCGTGGAATCCTGCGGAACAATCGGAGCTTTCAACCGGGAAAGAACACGGCGGTGGAATATCGCATGGACTGCCCGGAGTATGCCGACCTCCTGAAAAAGTATCCCTTTGAGAAAATTGCAGGAAAAGGCACGGACCTGCAGCGGGCAATTCGGGTGCTGAAATACCTCTCGCCTAAGCTGACGCACAGCCCGTGGTACGACGGCCATGTGGCCTGCAACGCCCTGGCGCTTTTGGATTACAGTCTGGATAAACCGGAACAGGGCATCAACTGCCTGAATAAGGCCAAAATTCTGGAGGAGGTCTGCCTGGCACTGGGAATCTACGCACGGCGGGTGCGCTTCCTGCCCTATTCTCCCTTCGATTTTGATTGTCACGTTGTCACGGAGATCTACGACCGGCCGCAGGAAAAGTGGTGTATGCTGGACCCGACGACCAACGGGTATCTGGTAGATGAGAAGGGCGCGATCCTGAGCCTGCTGGAAGCCAGAGAGCGGATGGCAGACACCCGATTTGTGACGTATTGCAAGGCGACGAGCCGGGAAAAGGATCTGCAGAAGCTCTACCGGAAAAATATCGCAAGAACCGCTTACTATGCAAAGAATCTGTTCCGCATTCAGGTGGACGCGGTCTCGCAGTTTGGAGAGAGTGGAAACTGGCTGAATTTCCCGCCGGAGCACTTTTCTATCCGGGAATGGAGCGTTGCAAGTGCAGAATACCGGTTGGAGATGGTGCCTGCCTACGCAAAGGAATATGCGGATTTTGATGAAGCCGTCCAGCTGCCGCGGATGCGTGAGGCCGTGGAGCGGACGCAGAGCATGGAGGAGCCGGAGGCAATCTCTGCCGCCGCTCTGACCGAAAAGCCGATATCATAAAAAACAGATCGCCGCTGCTTTCCTGACGGGGAGCGGCGGCTTTTTCACACCCGGCGCTCCATGGGCATAGGATGACGCAGACCATGGGGAGGAGGGGCCGGGAATGGATGGACAAAGACGATTTGCGGTGATCGGAACGGACGCGCGGCTGGCGGCGGCAGGCCGGGCGCTGGCCCGTGCCGGGTTTGCGGTGGGCGGGCCGGAGCAGACGGCGCTGGCCGATTACATCTTACTGCCGCTGCCGCTGGACGAGAGCCGCACCCCGCTGGCGGAGCTGCTGCGGGCCGCAAAACCGGGGGCGCTGGCGCTGGGCGGAAAACTCTCGGCGCAGGCAAGGCAGATCGCGGCGGAGGCGGGCGTGGAGCTGGTGGACTACTTTGCCCGGGAGGAGCTGATCCTCTGCAACGCCATCCCGACAGCAGAGGGCTGCATCGGCATCCTGATGGCGGAGCGGACACGGACGCTCTGGAACAGCGCCATCCTGCTGACCGGTTTCGGGCCGGTGGGGCAGGCGCTTGGGGTACGGCTGGCGGCACTGGGCGCACAGGTGACGGTGGCCGCGCGGCGGCCGGCCCAGCGGGCACTGGCGGAGAGCTTTGGCCTGCGGGCGGTGGATCTGGCCCGGCTGGAACAGACGGCTCCGGCCTTTGACACGGTGGTGAACACCATCCCGGCCCCTGTCCTGACGGAAGCCGTGCTGGCAGCCCTGCGGCCCGGGAGCCTGATCGTGGATCTGGCATCCAAGCCGGGCGGCACTGACTTTGCCGCGGCCCGGCGGCTGGGGCACCGGGCCATCCATGCCCTGAGCCTGCCTGCGGCCTGCGCACCGGAAACGGCGGGCGAGGCTCTGGCCCGGACGGTCTGTGAGATCCTGGCGGAAAGGGAGGAAACACCATGAAAAGGCAATTGCGCGGGACAGTGGCGTTTGCGGTCTGCGGGAGCTTCTGCACGCTGGGCGCGGCGGTGGCTCAGGCCGAACAGCTGGTGCGGCAGGGCTGGGAGTTGCTGCCGGTGATGAGCTATGCGGCCTCCGGCCTGAACACCCGCTTTGGCCGGGCGGATGAGTGGAAGGATCGGCTGGAGACCCTGACCGGCCACAGGGTGCTGGATACCCTGCAGGATGTGGAGCCGCTGGGGCCGCGGCAGCTGGCCCGGGCACTGGTGGTGGCCCCCTGCACCGGCACCACACTGGCCCGGCTGGCGGCGGGCCTTTCCGACACGCCGGTCACGCTGGCGGCAAAAAGCCTGCTGCGGGTCGGGTGCCCGGTGCTGCTGGCTGTCTCCACCAACGATGGGCTGGGGGCTTCCGGGGAGAACATTGCCCGGCTGATGCAGCGCAAGCACTATTACTTTGTGCCCTACGGACAGGACGATGCAGCGCAGAAACCCCAGAGCCTGAAGGCGGATCTCACCCTGCTGCCCGCTGCACTGGAGGCTGCCCTGCACGGACAGCAGCTGCAGCCGGTGCTCCGGGAGTGGAACTGAGGGTTTCTCTTTTCAGAGGGATAAAAATGTGGTATACTATATCATAATATCTTGAGATAGAGGAACTGGAATGAAAAAACACATCGCCATGCTGTGTGCGGTGCTTTTGACCGCACTGGCGGCGTTTGCGCCGGGCGCGGCAGCTGCCGGGCCTGCACTGACGGCTACGGAAGCGTACTGCATCATCGATGCCGACACCGGTCTGGTGCTGGCCCAGCAGAACATGAACGAGGAACTGCACCCGGCATCCATCACCAAGGTGATGACGCTGGGCCTTGCCTGTGAAAAGGCCCAGGGCAAGTGGGACAATGTCAAGCTGACGGTCAGCCACGAGGATGTTTACTCGCTGGCGGGCACCGATTCCAGCCATATCGCCCTGCAGGAAGGGGAGGAAGTGCCCCTGACCGATGCCCTGTATGCCACCATGATGGCCAGCGCCAACGATGGGGCCAACCTGCTGGCCGAATACTTCGGCGGCGGCTCCATTGAGGGCGGTGTGGCTGCCATGAACGCGCAGGCAAAGGAGCTGGGGCTGGAACACACCCACTTTGCCAACCCCCACGGCATCAGCGATGAGGACCACTACACCAGCTGCTATGACATGGCGCAGATCCTGCGCTGGGCGTTGACCCAGCCCGGGTTCGAGACTCTGTTTACCCGGAACGAGATGTACACCATGGGCCCGACCAATGTCCAGCCCGTGACCCGGTACTTCCACCAGCAGGATAAAATGCGGGTGGGCTCCAGCCGGTACTATATCCCGGCCATCCTGGGTTCCAAGATCGGCTACACCAACATTGCCCGGTACAGCTATGTCTGCCTGGCGGAGCAGAACGGTGTGCGGCTGATCTGCGTGACCATGCAGAGCCAGATCAAGACCGACAAATACAACGATGTCCGCACCCTGCTGGACGATGCCTTTGCCCGCTACACCGGCTACACCGAGATCCCTGCCCAGGGCGTGACCGGGGAGCTGGAAGTGGCGGGCGGCGGCAGCACGCTGGGCACGGTGACGGTTTCTGACCCCGGTGTGAAGCTGCTGCTGGCCGACGGCCTGACCGCTGCGGATGTCTCGGTCACGCTGGAATTGCCCGAACGATACCTCTTGGGGGTTGACCCGGCGGTGTATGCGGTGTATACCATTCATGGGCGGGACGTGCAGGAAACGGCCAGCGTCCGGGTGCCTGCCGCTGTGACCGGGCTGGAGGAGCTGCTGGCCAAGAGCGCCAACGCCACCCTGCCCGCCTCCCGGGATGTGGGGCCGAAGAGGATCGCAGGCGGCCTGCTGGCCATCTCGGTCGGTGCCACCGTGCTGGCCGCCCTTGCGGCGTTCGGCGTGGTGCGGCTGAGAATAAAATGGAAGAAACGTAAATCAAGAAGTAAGCACTGACCCGTTTCGCCAGAGGCTCCCCTACCAGGGGAGCTGTCGAGCGAATGCGAGACTGAGAGGTTGTATGAAGGGAAAGCTTCTCCTCTGTCCAACCTCTTCGTCATTGCTGACGCAATGCCACCTGTCCGGGTTGCGGCTCCCAGCGGTTGCTTCGCGCAAATGCACTCGCACCCTGCTGGCCGCTGCCCCAACAACTCCTCCCTGTTTCCGCCACTGGCGGCGATCGTCGTCGTTGCCTAGTAGGGGAGGCCTTGGCAGGAAGGGACAGTTTGATCTATCGCGCAAAAGCCCGCAAGGACTTTTCCATATACTACAAACAGACAAAATTTTCTGAAAGAAAACAGAGAGGAAAAAGAAATATGGGCAAGTTTACGTTTACTGAGACCGAGATCCCTGGTGTTGTGGTCATTGAGCCGCAGGTGTTCGGTGATGACCGCGGTTATTTCATGGAGACCTACCAGAAGGATCAGTTTGCTGCTGCCGGCATCGACAAGGAGTTCGTGCAGGACAACCAGAGCCGCTCCACCCGCGGCGTGCTGCGCGGCCTGCATTTCCAGAAGAATCACACCCAGGGCAAGCTGGTGCGTGTGACCAAGGGCGAGGTCTATGATGTTGCCGTGGACTGCCGCCCCCACAGCGCCACCTTTGGCAAGTGGGTGGGCGTGACCCTGAGCGAGGAGAACAAGAAGATGTTCTATATCCCCGAGGGCTTTGCCCACGGCTTCCTGGTGCTGAGCGATGTGGCTGAGTTCTGCTACAAGTGCACCGATGTCTATGACCCCACCAGCGAGGGCGGCATCCCCTACGATGACCCCACCGTGAACGTGCAGTGGCCCGACTGCGGCTGTGAGCACAAGACCAGCGCAAAGGACAAGCTGCATGAGCCCTTTGCAGCCCAGAAGTTTGAATTCTTTGAAAAGTGGTGATAGCCCGTGGCGAAACTGAAAGGAATGTTCAACGGCTTCTGGCGCTACCGCTATCTGCTGTGGAATCTGGTCAGCCGTGATTTCAAGCTGAAATACCGCCGCAGCGTGCTGGGTGTGCTGTGGAGCGTGCTGAACCCCCTGCTGATGTGCCTGGTCTACTGGGCTGTGTTCAGCAGCCTGATGGATATGCGGGGCAGCGGCATCGACAACTTCCCGGTGTTCCTGATGTGCGGTCAGCTGCTCTTCAACTTCTTCAACGAGGCCACCTCCTCCAGCATGAGCAGCGTGCTCAGCGCCGCCCCCCTGCTGAAAAAGGTGTATATCCCCAAGTATATCTTCCCGCTGGAAAAGTGCTGCTTTGCCATGGTGAACTGCGTGTTCAGCTTTGTGGCCCTGCTGCTGGTGATGATCTTTACCGGTGCGCCCTTCCACCTGACCCTTCTGGAAGCGCTCTACCCGCTCATCACCCTCTTCTTCTTCAGCCTGGGGGTGGGTCTGTTCCTGGCGGCGGCAACGGTGTTCTTCCGGGACATCATGCACATCTGGAGCGTGTTCATCACGGCGCTGCTCTACTTCTCCGCCATCTTCTATGACCCCACCCAGATGACCTTTTCCATCGGCGGGTTCAACATGCAGCAGATCATCAAGCTGAACCCCATGTACTGGTATATCACCGGCTTCCGCCGCACCCTGATGTGGGGCATCCCGCTGGACCTCAACATGTTTGCAGTCTGCGGCATCTGCGCAGTGGTCTCCATGTGGGTGGGCGTGCACATGTTCCGCAAAACGCAGGACCGTTTTGTGCTGCATATTTAAGGAGGGGAGAAGAATGGAACCGATCATCAAAGTGGACAACGTGTCCATGTGCTTCAACCTCTCCACCGAAAAGCACGAGAGCCTGAAGGAATATCTGCTGGCCATGGTGCAGGGCCGCCTGCAGTACGACGAGTTTTACGCCCTGAAGGACGTGAGCCTGGACATCATGCCCGGCGATTTTTACGGTCTGGTGGGCCTGAACGGCTCGGGCAAATCCACCCTGCTCAAGACCATTGCGGGCGTGTACAAGCCCACCAGGGGCAAGGTCACCGTCAACGGCACCATCGCCCCGCTCATCGAGCTGGGTGCGGGCTTTGATATGGACCTGACCGCCCGGGAGAACATCTACCTCAACGGCACGGTGCTGGGGTTCTCGCCCAAGTATCTGGACGAGAAGTTCGACGAGATCGTGGAGTTCAGCGAGCTGCAGAACTTCCTGGATGTACCGCTGAAAAACTACTCCTCCGGCATGGTGGCCCGCATCGGCTTTGCCATTGCCACCATCACCAAGCCCGATATCCTGATCGCGGACGAGGTGCTCTCGGTGGGCGACTTCCTGTTCCAGCAGAAATGCGAAAAGCGGATGAAGGAGCTGATGGCAGGCGGCACCACCGTCATTCTGGTGTCCCACTCCATCGAGCAGATCGAGCGGATGTGCAGCAAGGTGGCATGGCTGAGCCACGGCCACCTGAAAATGAACGGCGATACCGAGACAGTCTGCGCGGCCTACAAGGCCACCCAGCGCGGCGAGGCCTGAGCCATGAATGTGCGATTGAAACGTGCCAGAGAGCTGGCAGGCTATGCGGTCCAGCTGACAAAGGACGAGGGGCTGGGCACCATGCTGGCCCGGGGCGCGGGCTTTGTCAGGCGGCGGTGCTTTGGCAAAAAGGCCCGCTACCTGCCCGCCAAAAAGGTGCTGGAAGCCCAGAGAGCCGAAATGGCGGGAAAAAATTTTGAAAACTGCCAACTTTCGACGATTTCCGTGTTGACACCGTTGTATAATACTCCTGAGGTGTTTCTGCGGCAGTTTCTGGATTCCTTCGTGAACCAGACCGCCCCCAATGGTGAGCTCTGCCTGGCGGATGCCTCCGATGCCGCCCACAGCAGTGTGGGGGATATCGTAAGGGAATATCAGACGAAATATCAACACATCGTATACAAAAAGATCGAAAACAAGGGCATTGCGGCCAACACCAACGCCGCCGCTGAACTGGCATCGGGGGAATATCTGGCGCTGGCCGACCACGATGACATCCTTGCGCCCCACGCCATGTACACCATGGGAAAGGCCATCGCACAGCTGCGTGAGGCAGGGGAGCCGGACGGCTTCCTGTACAGCGACGAGGCCCTCTTCACCAAAAAGATTGAAAAGCCGCTGGTGGCCCACTTCAAGCCCGATTACGCCCCGGATTATCTGCTCTGCTGCAACTACATCTGCCATCTGGCCGTGTTCCGGCGGGAGCTGTTCGAGCAGATGGGCGGGGAACGCCCCGAATGTGATGGCAGTCAGGACCACGACCTTTTCCTCCGGCTCATTGAGCAGGTGGGCGGCGCGGCCCATGTGCCGCAGGTGCTCTACTATTGGCGGGTGCACGAAGGCTCGACCTCCGGCGGCACCGATGCCAAGCCTTACGTTGCCAAAGCGGCAAAGAAGGCGCTGGCCGACCATCTGGAGCGCACCGGCCGCACCGGCACCATAGAGGATGGCCTGTACCCCAGTACCTATCGGGTCAGGTGGGACATTGTGGGGGAGCCGAAGGTGAGCATCCTCATCCCCAACAAGGATCACACCGAGGATCTGGAAAAGTGCCTGCAGAGCATCTGGAAAAAGACCACCTGGGACCGGTTCGAGGTCATCGTCATTGAGAACAACTCCACAGACCCGGCCACCTTTGCCTATTACGAGAAGGCCCGGCAGCGGTACGACGGCCTGAAGGTGGTCACCTACCCGGGCAAGGGCTTCAACTTCTCGGCCATCAACAACTTTGGCCGGAAAGCGGCAGAGGGCGACTACCTGCTGTTGCTCAACAACGATGTGGAAGTGGTAAACGGCGACTGGCTCACGGAGCTGCTCCGGCAGTGCGCCCACCCCGGCGGCGCGGCGATCTGCGGTGCCATGCTCTGGTACCCGGATGAGACCATCCAGCACGCAGGAATCGTGACGGGTCTGGGCGGCTACGCGGGCCACAGCCACAAGTATAAGAAGAAGGGCGGCAGCGGCTATCTGTTCCGCACCTCTACCGTGCAGGACTTCTCCGGCGTGACCGGTGCCTGTTTGCTGGTAAAGACCGCCGTCTATGACGAGATGCACGGGCTGGACGAGCAGTTTGCCGTGGCCTTCAACGATGTGGACTTCTGCCTGCGGGTGCGGGATGCAGGCTATCGCATTGCCTGGACCCCCTACGCCGAGCTCGTCCACTATGAGAGCAAGAGCCGGGGCGGGGATGAAAAAGACCCCGTCAAGGCGGCCCGCTTTGCGGCGGAACAGCAGCGGCTCTACACCATCCACGGCAAGGAAAACATTCTGGATGACCCCTACTACAATCCCAACCTGACCCGTGACCGGGAGGATTTTTCGGAGAGCGACGATCTGCGCAGGTTGAAAGAGGGCAGGGTAACGGTAAGATTCCGGGGAGGTACCCTCCAATGAACATCAAGGGACACTTTGAGACCATCACCCGGCATAAACTGCTGGTGATGAAGTATTGCTTTGAATGCGGCCTTTATCGGCAGGGCCTGACCCATGACCTGAGCAAGTACAGCCCCACCGAGTTCATCCCGGGCTGCATCTACTATCAGGGCGACCACAGCCCCAACGAGGCAGAGCGCGCCGCCCGGGGCTATTCCTCGGCGTGGCTCCACCATAAGGGCCGCAACAAGCACCATCTGGAATACTGGATCGACTACACAACCAACAAATCCGGCCTGGGCGGCATGAAAATGCCCCTGCGCTATGTCTGCGAGATGGTCTGCGACCGCGTGGCGGCCAGCCAGATCTATCTGGGCGACAAGTACACCGACGCATCCCCGTGGCAGTATTATGAAAAGAGCAAGGATCACTATCTGCTCCATCCCGAAACAAGGGCACTGCTGGAAAAGCTGCTGCTGATGGTCCGGGATCTGGGGCAGGAGCGCACCTTTGCCTACATAAGATTTCTGCTCGGGTGTGAAGATAACGATTAAATAACATCAAGGAGGCATTGCAATGAAACGTTTCAAAAAAGTTCTGGCACTTGTTCTGGCCGGTGTTCTGGCACTGGCAATGCTGACCGCCTGCGACGGCACCACCGACTCGGATAAGATCATGCCGGACGATGGCACGGTCGAAGTGGTTATGACGATCAATAATACCGCAGCTAATAAGGGCCTGGGTCAGGTCGAATACAGTGCAAAATACAGTGCTGTGACCAAGGCATTGCTGGAAAACTGGCTGGAATGGCGTAATGACGGCAGCAATACAAAGTATCGTGAGAATTATGATAAGATCACGGCAGAGCTGGGCAATGTCAAGATTGTGGTTGGTCTGACCAAGGATACAACTCCGCTTGCAGCGCAGGCCAACTATAATCCGGCTACCAGAACCAGCTTCAAATATGATTCTCTGTTCAAGGACGAGAGCGCATTCAATCTGGCTGAAAAGATCGGCGTTGCATACGTTACCACTTCTAACGGCACTGTCTATCAGGCGGTCTGCCTGTTCGACGTGAACTGAGCATCACACAACGCCAAAACAGCATAACGCATAAAAAGCCCCCGGAAGCGGCGCGAACCGCTTTCCGGGGGCTTTTGTGTCAGAGAAACTGCTTACTGCTCGTTCTCGTAGATCTTGATATAGTGGGGGGCGTTTCTGTCCTGCACAAAGAGAAGCGTGCAGGTGAGTGCGGCGGCTAAGAACGTGAAGATGGCAAGCAGAGCTTTGAGAACTTTCATGGTATCCGATCCTCCTTGGCGGGCATGGCCCGGTCGTTCAAATGCGGAGCAGGGGACGTTCCGCAGGGTCATTAGCAACAGTATACCATAATCCCGGCAGAAAGGCAAACGGCAGTAAAGTTGCGTGAAGTTGGTGGTTGTTAATAAAAAAACAATTAGTTAGACACGGCTAATCGTTAAAAATGGCAAAGAAAAATGAGGAAATTGCATCATTTTGGTGCTGTTGTCGTTGAACTTCCGGCTGTAAAATGATACAATAACTGTGTTAAGCAGCTGCTGTCCCTGCCGCAGTGCGCCCGCATGAGGGCAGGGGTGGCAATTCAAGCAGAATGGGGGATTTATTCCATGTTGAACAAGCTGAAACGTGCGGCGCTTGGCGCGCATACGCCGCATGACAAGGCAACCGCTGCAAGCAAACCAGTTCCGATGCCTCTGCCCGCGCAGGTACGCATCCTGATGAGCCAGCACATCGGCGCTCCGGCGAAAGCCCTGGTCAAAAAGGGCGACGAAGTGTTTGTTGGCACCAAGATCGGCGAGGCAGGCGGTTTTGTCTCTGCAAATATCCACTCCAGTGTTTCTGGTACTGTGGCCGCTGTGGAACCCTTCCGTCTCTCCAATGGCCGGATGTGCGACTCTGTTGTCATCAAGACCGATGGCAAGCAGACTGTGGACCCTGCCGTGAAGGCACCCGAAGTCACCGACAAGGCCAGCTTCCTGGCAGCCGTGCGTGAGTGCGGCCTGGTGGGTCTGGGCGGCGCAGGCTTCCCGACTGATGTCAAGCTGCAGCCCAAGCAGACCGTGGACACCCTGCTCATCAACGCTTCCGAGTGTGAAGTCTGGCTGACCAGCGACACGCAGGAGATGCTGAACTGCAGCGATGATATCGTCCGCGGCATCGAGGCCGTGCTGAAGTATACCGGCATCCCGAAGTGTGTCATCGGCATTGAGAACAACAAGCCCGAGTGCATCGAGCTGTTGAACCAGAAGACCAAAGACAAGCCCGCCATCGAGGTCAAGGCACTGCCCAGTGTTTACGGCACCGGCGCAGAGCTGATCCTGATCGAGAAGTGCCTGGGCCGCGAGGTGCCGCACGGCGGTCTGCCCGCAGATGCAGGTGCCATCGTGATGAACGTGACCTCTGTTTCTACCCTGGGCAAGTACCTGGCTACCGGTATGCCGGTGGTCGAGCGCACCATCACCGTGGACGGCGATGCCTGCGCAAAGCCCCAGAACCTGATCGTTCCCGTGGGCACTGCCTACGAGGATGTTCTGAACGCTGCCGGCATCAAGGGCGGCGTGGAGCTGGGCAAGGTGGTTGCCGGCGGTGCCATGATGGGCCCTGCTGTGGAAAACCTGAGCTACCCCACCACCAAGACCACTTCCGGCCTGATCATGCTCAGCGCCGCTGCTGCAGAGCCCCCGCAGGTCAACCCCTGCATCCGCTGCGGCCGCTGCGTGGAGTACTGCCCCATGGGTCTGGAGCCCGTGGAGGTCAACCAGGCTTACGCTGCCCGCGACGTTCAGGAGCTGGGCAAGCTGCATGTTGATTACTGCTTCAACTGCGGCTCCTGCACCTTTGTCTGCCCGGCAAAGCGCCCCTGCACCCAGATGATGGGCCTGGCAAAGGCGTTCTACCTTGGTGAAATCAAAAAAGGAGGCAATAAGTAATGGATACGAAGCTTATTGTTTCGGCCTCCCCGCACCTGCGCAGTGAGGAAACGACCCAGAGCCTGATGGCCAACGTGATCGTTGCCCTGTGCCCCTGTGTGGTGGCCTCTGCAATCATCTTTGGCGCGCGTGCCCTGCTGGTCACCGCAGTGTCCGTTGTGGCATGTGTGGCCTTTGAGTGGCTGTACTGCAAGCTGCTGAAGAAGGCAAACCCCATCAGCGACCTGTCCGCTGTGGTCACCGGCATCATTCTGGCCATGAACGTGCCCGTGGGCATGCCCATCGGCCAGCTCATCATCGGCGACCTGGTTGCCATCATCGTGGTCAAGCAGCTGTTCGGCGGCATCGGCATGAACTTTGCAAACCCTGCACTGGTCGGCCGTATCGTGCTGTTCATCAGCTTTGCCGGTTCCATGAACAATTGGGTGTTCCCCGATGCAGCGGTTGACCAGCTGTCCAGCGCTACCCCGCTGGCTGTGGCTGACACCAGCAAGCTGAGCCTGCTGGACCTGTTCATGGGCGTGCACGGCGGTGTTCTGGGCGAGACCTGCGCTCTGGCCATCCTGCTGGGCCTTGTCTATCTGGTGGCCACCAAGACCATCAGCATCGCCATCCCCGCTTCTTACATCGGCAGCATGTTTATCTTCTACCTGATCTCCACCGGCAGCCTGCACGGCGCACTGGTCGGCATCCTGTCCGGCGGCCTGATGTTCGGTGCTGTGTTCATGGCAACGGACTACGTTACCAGCCCCTTTACCCTGAAGGGCAAGCTGATCTACGGCCTGTGCCTGGGCATCGTCACCTTCGCCATCCGTCAGTGGGGCAGCTACGCCGAGGGCGTTTCCTTCGCGCTGCTGTTTATGAACCTGTGGGTCCCCTTTATCAACGATTGGACCCGTCAGACTCCTTACGGCTATGTTAAGCCTGCAAAGAAAGCAAAGGAGGGTGCTGGCAAATGAATAAGAATTCTTCCTGGGAGACCAGTGTAAAGCCTGTTGTTGTGCTGAGCGTGATCGCACTGATCGTCAGCCTGCTGCTGGCCATGGTCAACTCCTTTACGGCTCCCATCATTGAGGAAAACCAGAAGGCCGCAACGCTGGCTGCCTATGTGGACGTGATGCCCACCGTTTCCAGCGCCTCCGATCTGGACGAAGTGACCGACTACACCACCGAGAACATCACCGGTGCTGTAAAGGCCACCGACGGCTCCCTGGCCATCAAGGCTGAGGAAAAGGGCTTTGACGGCGGCATCCTGTCCGTCATTATCGGCTTCGACACCAACGGCACTGTCACCGGCATCTGGGTGGACGCTTCTACCCAGACCAAGGGCATCGGCAGCAACGTTGCCAACGACAGCTTCCTTGCTCAGTTCGATGGCATGGATGGCACCCAGAACATCACCCTGGGCCAGGGCTACGACGCATACAGCGGCGCAACCATTTCCTCTAAGGCTCTGTTTGCCGCCATCAACGATTGCATCAACTGCTACAACGAGTTGGCATAAAGGAGGTTGGTAAGAAATGGCAAGCGAAAACAAGTCCAAGGTAAGCATCCTTACCAACGGCATCATCAAAGAAAACCCCGTTCTGCGTCTGGTTCTGGGCACCTGCTCCTGCCTGGCTGTTACCACGGCAGTTTCCAGCGCGCTGGGCATGGGCGCAGCCTTCACCTTCGTGCTGGTGTGCTCCAACATCCTGATCTCGCTGCTGCGCAACGTGATCCCCGCTAAAGTCCACCTGCCCTGCTACATCGTCATCATTGCAGGCTTCGTGACCATCGTTCAGATGGTGATGCACGCCTACATGGACAGCCTGTACACCGCACTGGGCGTGTTCCTGCCCCTGATCGTTGTCAACTGCATCATTCTGGGCCGTGCCGAGATGTTTGCCTGCAAGAACAATGTGGTGGATTCCGCACTGGACGGCATCGGCATGGGCATCGGCTACACCCTTACCGTGGTGCTGATGGCCTCCATCCGTGAGATCCTGGGCAGCGGCACCTGGCTGGGCTTCCAGGTCCTGCCCGAGAGCATGGCCAAGATGAGCATTATGACCCAGGCTCCCGGCGCATTCTTCTGCTACGGCGTGCTGATGGCCGGCTGTGTCTGGCTGGAAGGCAAGCTGGATGCCCGCATCGAGCGCAAGAGCTGCTGCGACCTCGACAACCTGAAGAAGGAGGCAGAATAAGATGTTAGTCAAACTTGCTGCGATCTTCTTCAGCATGATCCTGGTGAACAACTACGTGCTGGTGAAGTTCTACGGTATCTGCCCGTTCCTGGGCGTTTCCAAGAAGCTGGATTCCTCCATTGGTATGTCCGGCGCTGTTATCTTTGTTATGCTGGTGGCAACGGCTGTCACCTTCCCCATCCAGATCTTCATTTTGAACCCCGCTGACCTGGGCTACCTGCAGACCATCGTGTTCATCCTGGTCATTGCAGTGCTGGTGCAGTTCATCGAGATCTTCCTGAAGAAGTATGTTGTTGCACTGTACAATTCTCTGGGCGTTTACCTGCCCCTGATCACCACCAACTGCTGCGTGCTGGCCGTGACCATTCTGGTCGTGGACGACTACGGCGCAGACGTTGCTACCCTTGGCTTTGCCGCTGCCTACATTGAGGCTCTGGTCTGTGCCGTGGGTGCAGGTGTCGGCTTTATGCTGGCCATGGTCATGTTCAGCGGCGTGCGCAAGCGTGTGGAAGCATGCGATCCCCCGGCACCCTTCAAGGGCCTGCCCATCACCCTGATCGCAGCAGCCATCACCAGCCTGTCCTTTATGGGCTTCGGCGGCCTCGTCGAAAACCTGTTCAACGTGACGCTGTAAGGGAGGAACAGGATTATGAATATTGTATCTGCTGTGATCCTCTGTACCATCGTGGGCGCGATCGGTGCCGTTGTTCTGGTGCTGGCCGCAAAGTTCATGGCGGTTGAGGAAGACCCCCGTATTGAAGAAGTTTCTGCCTGCCTGGCCGGTGCAAACTGCGGCGGCTGCGGCTACGCCGGCTGTGCCGACTACGCAAAGGCCGTTGTTATGGACGGCGTTCCCTGCGACAAGTGCGCCCCCGGCGGCCCCAAGGCTGCTGCCGCCATTGCCAAGATCATGGGCGGTGAGGCAAGCGCTGTGGAGAAGAAGGCTGTGGTCCAGTGCCAGGGCAACTCCGAGCACTGCAAGCCCAGCTACGAGTACAAGGGCATCCAGACCTGTGCCGCTGCTGCCACCCTGTACGGCGGCCCCAAGACCTGTACCTTTGCCTGCATCGGCCTGGGCGACTGCACCAAGGTGTGTAAGTTCGATGCCATCCACATTGTGGACGGTGTGGCCAAGGTGGACAAGGACAAGTGCACCGGTTGTGGTGCCTGCGCCAACATCTGCCCCAAGCACGTCATTATGATCGACGCAGGCGGCCCCCGCAAGCCCGTGGTCATGTGCTCCAATCAGGATAAGGGCCCCGTTGCCATGAAGGCCTGCACCACTTCCTGCATTGCCTGCGGCATGTGCGAGCGCACCTGTAAGTTCGATGCCATCCACGTTGTGGACGGCGTGGCCCGCATCGACTACGACAAGTGCAAGGGCTGCGGCATGTGTGCTCAGAAGTGCCCCAAGCACATCATCCTCTTCCCGCTGAAGGACGATCCGAATCCCCCCAAGCCCGTGGTGAAGCAGGCTCCGAAGCCCGCTGCCGCTCCTGCCGCTCCGGCAGAGCCCGCCGCAAAGGCTGAGGAGGCAAAGGCTCCCGAAGCCCCCAAGGCTGAATAAGCGGAACTCATTGTAATAGGACAAAGCGCCCCCATTGCTCCTTTGAGTGATGGGGGCGCTTTTTGGTGGCTCAACCCCCCAGTCGCCATGCGGCGACAGCCCCCGCTAGTAGGGGGGCCCTTGGCATTTCGCAAAGCCCGACCTCTTTGCCAAGGCCGCCCCTATTAGGGGCGGTGGCATCCCGAAGGGATGACGGTGGGGTTATTCCTCTCCCCCGAAAACTTTTTTCAAAAAATCTTGAAAAAAAGTGAAAGGAATCTGCGTTTCATGTATTATAGAGAGTGGAACTGCGAAGATACAACACAAAACTGCGCGATATATCAATGCGGCGGGCGGTGCGGATAAGTCAGACTGCGCTACTCCCCGCAATATATTACGGCGGTTCATAACGTGCTGTATATCGCAGAATATTTAGTCTGAAAAGGGGAAGGAAAAATAAAATTTCACTATTGAAAATACTGGATATACATGCTATAATTACGACAATGGGTTTGTCTGGTAAAAATAACCTGCCAAGGGAAAGAAAAACGACAAAAGTTGGATATCTTTTTCCTCGGCTTTGCCAAAAATACTATGATGCAGGGAGGGCTCCACTGTGCGGAAAAATCATCACGGAAAAAAAGATAGGCTGGTGAAGCGCGTTTTTGCGCTTTGTCTGGCGCTTGCGGTCATCTGCACCTGCCTTGTGCCGGTGTTTGCAACCGAGTACAAGGAAGTTGTCGATTCCGGTGAGGAGGAAATTGCCGGTTTCGGCGGGGACGAAGCTGCCGGTTTTGGCGGGGATTTCCCTGCCGTGGACGAAGGCGAGCCGCGCGAAGTATACGATGAAAGCGAGGCTGCCGGTTTTGGCGAGGACGAAGTTGCCACCCGGCCTGTGGAAGGCGGCGAGGACGACCTCGACGGCGGCCCCAACGTTAAGGAAACGGAGTGGGGCACCGTCATTGAATACGGCCCCAGCTCCAGCACCGGTACCGACCCTGACCCCGTGACCCAGTGGTCCGGCGAGGACGACGTGGTGGAAAAGCCTGATGACAAAGTGGTCGTTTCCGGCGACGAGATCAAAAAGCTGCAGGACATGGTGGTCTACCGCTTCTGGCTGAAGGAGCTGAACACCCTTGACCTGCAGGACATTACTGCTCAGGCACAGATCAACAATATGACGGAGAGCGAGTATCTGGCCCGGAACGGTGAGGTTCTGTGGAACCTGTACTTCATTCAGGCTGTGCCCCGGGTAGAGACCATCGCGGACTACAGCAGCTACATCGAGAACCCCTCCTCCAACCGGGACCCCAAGGGCGAACTGCGGCAGTTTGACTACTGGTACACGCTGGACGAGTTTGGCAACCGGGTGCGCCTGAACCTCACCGACCCCACCAGCAACATTCTGGACGACAAGACCACCACCGTGAACGTCTACGCCGCATGGAAGGACGGTACCGTTGGCTCCGATGAGGAAAAGCCCGTGGATCACGAGGATCTGGTGGACAAGAACCCCGTGCCTGTGGATCTGACTGCCAAAGCCTCTGCTTCCTACGAGGACGAGGAAGGCAACCTGAAAACCACAACCCTGCCGGTGGAGGTGAAAAACCTGCCTTCTGCCGCCCATAGCCTCAGCGTCATCCACATGGGTGATGATGATATGGAGAGCTTCTATGAGAGCCACGAGGACAGCTTTGGGGAAATGATGCCCATTCTGGGCCTGAAGATCTCCCCCAAGAACGCCAAGGGCGAAAAGGTGCAGCCTGCCAAGGGCCAGAAGGCTGTCGTCACCATCTCCGGTCTGGACAAACTGCCGGCAATGGAAGGTGCAACTGCCGACACGCTGAAAGTGCTCCACGAGACCTCTGATGGCAATGTGGAAATTCTGGATGTCCTTACTTATACCAACGGCACCTTGACCTTTGAGACCTCCAGCTTCAGCCCCTTTGTGGTTGTGCGGACGGATGGGTATGATACTGAACTGCTGGATGAACGGGCATCTAAAGAAATCACCATCACTGTTGGTGAGAGTAAATCGATAAAAAAAGAACTGTATTGGCCCCTTTTGAATGAAAATCATATATGGGAATCCAAGGACACTCGTGTTGCAATCGTCTCTGGTAGCGGCAAAGATGTTACGGTTACCGGCAAGAGTGTGGGCAAGACGACGATTATCCACAAATACAAGCATGTGGGTGGTAATTGGCAGACAGAGGAATACACCGTCATTGTAGAGTATGAGGAAGCCGCGGTTTACATTCTGCTTGACACTGAGAAAGACCCGGACTCTAACGCTACTAGCGAGTGGACCGGCTTTGTGGCGTATAATAGCCAACATGCAAAACTCGGTGACCTGACCGGTGCTACATGGAAAGACAACAAAAACATTTTCATTGGTGGCCTTCCTGGTGGGACTACCGGTGAAACTGCCAAGAAGTACATTCAGTCCTGGCCGGATGGTCAGCAGTATAAAGGCCCCAGAGTGTTTAAGCCGGGTGATCCCTTCCGGCAAACTTATGTAACCTATGACGGAAAGACTGGACACCTTGAAGATATGATCCTTGAGAAGTACAGGGATACGCTGTATAAATCGTATGGGAATACAGAATTCAATCAGGCTGATGTAAAAAAGCTAGTTGATGATTTGAAGGCAAACGAAATTACCTTTACCATCACCCCCCACAAGATTTCTAAGGACAACGAGGTGAACAACTCTAGTCCCCGGAGTAAGCACATTGACTGTACCGTAACGGTGACCTGTGATCTGACCTTTACCGCAGTGTTCAACGCGAAGGATTCCACCGGTAATAGTTATACATCTGTCGGCAGGAAGGTGTACCTGTGGTATAATGATGATCCGGAAAAAACAAAGTAAGTCAATGCCCTACCGTTCCGAAGGGGTACACCGATGAGGACGGCGTACAGTGGGTCTTTGATGGCTGGTGTCTTGAAGACGTTACTACTGGCACCGAGCCGGGTGAGAACGCCAAAGTCATTTCCGATTGGCCCTACACCGTTAATAAAAACTTGCTGACCAATGGCGGCAACGACCGTGTGGTGAACTTCTACGCACACTACAGAAAAGCAACCTCCAATGTTACCATTACCAAAGAGGTAAAGGGCCTGCTGGGTGATACCCAAAAGAACTTTACCTTCAATGTGAGCATCACGAAGAAGGACGGTTCTGATTGCAGTGAAGGCGTGACTGCCAAGAGGGACAACGGCGAGACTGTTGATTTGAAGAACAACTTCCCCCTGAAGCACAAGGAAACCGTAACGCTGGAAAATGTGCCCATTGGTGCTACCATTACGGTAACGGAAGTTACTCCCGGTGAACACTATAACGTCTCTGCCACCGGACATAACGGTGAGAAGAACGGTGGTAGAGATGTAACCTTTACCTATGGTGCAGTTGCCAACACCGCCACAGCCAGTGATGCAGACGAAGCCGACCTGATGCTCCTGAGCATGGACGAGGACACGGCAGTGGATACTGACGCTGTTGCATTGGCCGATGCCAATGACAAGACGGTGCCCAATAATGCTATCACGGTCACCAACCACTGTGGCTTGCTCCCCGACACCGGTGTCCTCCTCGACACCCTGCCTTACATTGTCATCCTTGCTGTGGTGGCTGGCGGCGTTGCCCTGCTGATGCTGCGCAAGCGCCGTAAGGAAGATGACTAAAGGGGGCTGACCGCATGGCGAAGAAGAAAGCGCCCCAGCGGCTGGCCGGTGCAGAGGAAAGCTGTATCAGCCCGGAGCAGGAAGCGATCATCCAGTGGTTCCGGACGGTGAAATTCCGCAAGAACCTGTTGGGCGGCGTGGACGAAGCGGCAATGTGGAAGAAGCTGGAAGAGCTTTACGCCCTGTACGAAGCCGCCATCCGTGCCGAACGCACCCGCTATAATGTGCTCTTGGAGCAGCAGACCGGAAGCCTGCCCTTGGATACCGCCAAAGTTGACAGCTCTGACCCCCAAAAGGAGGCGCATTCCGATGCACCCGCTGGACAATGAAGCCCTGAAGCAGGGGGCACGGGCGGTGCGCCGCCGCAGGCTGGACGCTGAGAACCGGCAGGATTTTATCAGCCTGCTGGGCCGCGTTGTGGTGATCCTGCTGTGCGCGTGGGTGCTGTTCACGCAGGTGTTCCTGCTCACGCAGGCCAAGGGCAGCAGCATGTTCCCCGCGGTAAAGGATGGCGACCTGCTCATCTGCTACCGCCTGCAAAAAAACTACGCAAAAAACGATGTTGTGGTCTACACCCAGGGCGGCAAGCTCCGGGTGGGCCGCATCCTTGGGCGCGAGGGTGACCTTGTGGCTCTGGACGACAGCGGCACCCTTGTGGTGAACGGCGCGGTGCAGAGCGGCGAGATCCTCTACCCCACCTACGCAAAAGACGCGCTGGAGTACCCCTACACGGTGCCGGAGGGCTGCGTTTTTGTGCTGGGCGATTACCGCACACAATCCGAGGACAGCCGGGACTTTGGCCCGGTTCCGCTGGAGGATGTGCAAGCAAAAGTAATTACACTACTGCGGCGACGCAGTCTGTAATACCACGGAAGCCGGAAGAAGCTGCCGGCATCCTGCCTGTGAACTGCGGAGTTTGGGCCGCGGCACAGGAGTACGAACTATTTCTTACTAGGGAGGAATAACAATGAAACTGAAGAAATTCTTCGCGGGCGTTCTGGCTGCCGCCATGATGCTCACCGTCGGCGCAACCGCAGCGTTTGCGACGGCACCGGCTACTGGCGAGACCGATAATAATGCTGTCACTTATACTCCTTCTGAGACTAATGTTGATTTGGGCATTATGAAGAACTATAAGGTAGAAAAGGGTACTGCACCGAAAGAAGAGTTTACCTTTAATGTGTCTTATGTGTCCGAAAATAGTAAACCTTATACTAGCACTTATAATTATACTGGAACTAAGAGTGCTAAGTTTGAAGAGAACATGGCTGCAAAGGAGGATGCTTATCAGGCATCTCTGGGCATTAAGATTCAGGATTTCAATCTGCCCGCTGGCCCCGGTAAGTATTGCTTTGAAATTAAAGAAAATGTCCCGACCAAAAAGACCCCGGGCGTTACCTATGATGAGACCACTCGTTATCTTGTGATTACTGTTGCAAATAACAGTGACCTTAATGGCTATGTGTACTATGCACAGCTGTACGATAACAATTACACTCCTGCAAACAGCATCAAGGATAAAGCTACCGGTACTAAGGTCGATGGTGCCAAGGCATTTACCAACACTTACACTGCTAACAATGTTGTGATTAGCAAGGATATCAAGGGCGGTCTGGGCGATCTGGCTGCTAAGTTTACCTTCAAGGTCAAACTGACTGCCGCTGATGGCAAGACTGCAAACCAGTATGTTGGCGCTAAGGTTGTTCACTCTGATGATGCAGCTGTAACTGCTAATACTGTCTGGGCTGTCTCTGAAAAAAATTCCGCTGAGGATGCAGGATGGTACGAGGTTAAGTTGGGCCGTAATGAGCAAATCGAGCTTGAGAACCTGCCTGAGGACATTGTTGTGACCGTTAAGGAAACTGACGGCGGTGAGTACACTGTAGAGCAGAACCCCAGTGATATTACCAGCAAGAATGCTAATACCTCTTATACAAAGATTGGTACCATGAACAATAGCGGCGTTGTTACCGCAACTGTTGGCACTGCTAATGGTAGCATCGGCTTTATCAACACCAAGGAAGGCACCCCCGACATGGGCGTTGTGCTGGACAATGCACCTTACATTGCAATGCTGGCCATCGTTGCCATTGGTGGTGTGGCCCTGATGCTGAACAAGCGCCGCCGCGACGAGGAGTAATTGCTCGCTGTAGATTAAACCCCACCGTCATCCCTTGCGGGATGCCACCGCCCCTAGTAGGGGCGGCCTTGGCAAAACCGTGAAGCTTTGCGCCATGCCAAGGGCCCCCCTATTAGCGGGGGCTGGCACGCGAAGCGTGACTGGGGGGTTATCTCAGCACAAACCTAACGAATAACCACTTATTTGAATTTGCTTAACCGGAGGTGGGCTGTATCAACTGGCAGAGAAAAGCATTGAGGGCAGCCGACTTTCTGGTGAGCGCGGTGGTCGTGTTGTTCCTGGTGGTCGCCGGGGCGTATTCAGCCTATGCCCTGTGGGACAACTCGCAGGTGTACGCCGCCGCAGACAATGTTCAGGCAGAGCTTTTGCAGTTCAAGCCCAAGGCGGGCGCGGATAATGGCGCGAGCTTTGAGGAGCTGCTGGGCATCAACCCGGATGTCTGCGCGTGGGTCACACTGGACAACACCGCCATCGACTACCCTGTGGTACAGGGCGAGGACAACTTTACCTATGTGAACACCGATGTCTACGGTGATTTCTCGCTGGCAGGCAGCATCTTTCTGGATGTGAACTGCGACAAGAACTTCACCGACCCCTACTCTCTGCTGTATGGTCACCACATGGAAGAGAGCAAGATGTTCGGTGATCTGGATCTCTACAAGGACGCAGAGTTCTTTGCAGAGAACACCACCGGTGAGCTGATCCTGCCCGACCGCACCTATGATCTTCAAACCTTTGCATGTCTGCTGGTTCCAGCGTCTGAGAATGCGATCTTCGATCCGCAGCGCTGGGACAGCGACCTGCAGGGACTGTATACCTTTGCGCAGGAGAACGCCCTGAACCTGAACACCGAAACGCTGGCCGCCATGAAAGCGGCAGGCGATGACGCTCAGGTGCTGGCGCTGTCCACCTGTTCAACGGAGTTTACCGATGCACGCACCATTCTTCTGGCGTGGATGATCCCGTCCGCGTCGGATTCATAAAGGAGAGGATGAAATGAGGTTCCGTAAAATCGCGGCAGCACTCCTGACCCTTGCGTTGGGGTTCTGCCTGTGTCAGCCGGCAGCATTTGCGGCCACCGCGGCTGACCAGCATACACAGCTGCAGGAGCTTCCGGTTTCCATTCAGTCCACGGGGGAAACACCTCTCCCAAAGGAAACACTGACTGTGGAACTTGAGGCTGTGGACAATGCGCCCCTGCCCGAGGTGACCACTCTGGAGATCACCGACGGCGAGACCGGCAGCTTTGGCCCCATCAGCTACACCAAGCCCGGCTATTACGTTTACACCGTGCGCCAGCGCGCCGGTGTCAACACCCGCGGCACCTACGATGAGACCGTGTACTATCTGCGCGTTTCCGTGGTGTGGGACAACGACAAGCTGGTGGCCCGGATGGCCGTGCACACACAGCCCGACCTGATGGACGAAAAGGTGAGCAGCATCACCTTCAACAACAGCTACAAGGCCATCGAGACCCCGTACTACCCGGACCCGTATGACCCTGATCCCGTCACCCCGCCCACCCCTTCCACGCCGGAGAACCCGGCCCCGGCAGATGCCCGCCCGACCGTGACTGAAACCACCACCCCTAGTGCACCGGAGCCCACCGCCCCGGCCAGCGTGGTGGCGGATGCCCGCCCGGCCGAAGGCCCCAAACTGATCCAGACCGGCCAGCTGAACTGGCCTGTACCTGTTCTGACGGTAAGCGGTCTGGTGCTGGTGGCTGTGGGTGCCTACCTGATGGAGCGCAGTAAGAAACGTGAAAAGAATGCGTAAAGTATCCCCCGGGCTCGTCTGCATCGTGCTGGGTGTGGTGCTCCTGCTGGCGGCGGGCGGCCTGTACGCCTACAACCGCTGCGAGGATGCCCACGCCGGTGCCGAGGCCCAGACCGTAGTGGCCGACCTTCAGCAGAAGGTGGAGACCCCGGAACCGGAGGCAGAGAGCGGCCCCCTGGACCCCGAGCTCCCGGTGGTGGAGGTCGATGGCAACGAATATGTGGGTGAGATTTCCATCCCCGCCATCGGCATTGACCTGCCGGTGATGAGCGAGTGGAGCTACCCCCGCCTGAAGATCGCCCCCTGCCGCCAGTTCGGCTCTTCCCGCACCGATGATCTGGTCATTGCGGCGCACAACTACGAGAGCCATTTCGGCAAGCTGACCTCCCTCACAGCGGGGGACAGCGTCACCTTCACCGATATGGACGGCATCGTAAATGAGTACGTCGTGAACAAGGTCGAAGTGCTTGACCCCCACAGTGTGGAGGAAGTGGAACACAGCGGCTACGCCCTGGTGCTGTACACCTGCACCTATGGCGGCAAGACCCGTGTCACCGTCTTCTGTGATCGTGCATCGTAAAAATCAAGGCTGAAAAAAAAAAAAGAAGCCCCGACATTCGTCGGGGCTTCTTTTTTACTATGTGGGAATTCCCTCCGTCATTGCTGACGCAATGCCACCTCCCTCTCAGAGAGAGGCTTTTCGCTGCCGTAAGGCTCCCTCCTAGAGGGAGCTGTCGCCGGAGGCGACTGAGGGAGTTACTGTTTTTTCCACCGCCGCATCACACCCATGCCCAACGCATAGGGGCCGGTGTGCACGGCAATGGTGCAGCCGATCTGCAGCAGAACCACATTGCACTCGCAGGTGGGGTATTTGGCGCGCAGGGCGGCGCGGGTCTGCATCCAAAGCCGCTTGCCCTCGTCGGCATCGTAGCCGTAGCCCACCGTGATGCAGTAGTCATCGGGCGTGCCGTTGTGCTCGGTCAGATAGGTCATCAGCAGGTCGAGGGCCTTCTCAAAGCTCTTCTGGCGGCCGCGGGCCACACCAGCGGAGAAGATCTCACCCTCCTTGAACAGGATCATGGGCTTGATGCCCAGAATGTTGGCGGCACGGCCTGCAGCCTTGCCGATGCGCCCGCCCTTGATGAGGTAGTCCAGATTACCCACCGTGAAGAAGATCTGGTTGGTGATCTTTTCCGCTTCCAGCCAGGTCACGGCTTCGTCCAGCGTACAGCCTGCATCCCGCATAGCCACCGCGTTTTCCACCACGATGGATTCGGTCACGGTGGCGGCGGTGCTGTCAATGACCTCGATCTTAGCATCGGGGAAATCCTCCAGCACCAGCTCCCGGGCGTTGCGGGCACTGCCTACGCAGCCGCTCATCTTGCTGGTAAAGCAGATACAGAGCACCGGGCGGCCCGCCTCGGCATGGGCCCGGAAGGCGGTTTCAAAATCCTCCAGCGAAGGCAGGCTGGTCTTGGGATAGGCCGCGGGGTTATCTACCATGAACTGGTAGAAATCGCGCACGGCGATCTCCTTGCCTTCCTTGCGGTAGTGCTCACCGTCCAGCGAGACATAGAAGGGGATGATCTCAATATTCAGTGTTGCGGCCGTCTCAGGGGTCAGGTCACAGGCGCTGTCCGTGATGATATCAAACATAATCACGCTTCCTTTTCAATGCGGCGGGTTCTGTGGCGCGGATCAGACGTTGTGATGGATGTAGGCCTCACGCTCGGCACCCACGGAGATGTAGGTGATCTTGCAGCCAATAGCCTTTTCCAGATACTCAACGTAATCGCGGGCTTCCTGGGGCAGATCCTCCCACTTGCGGGCGGCAGTGATATCGCAGTGCCAGCCGGGCAGATACTCCACCACGGGCTGTGCGGTGTCCAGAGCCATGCCCATGGGGAAGCGCTTGGTGATGGTGCCGTCGGTCAGCTTATAGCCGGTGACCACGGGGATCTTCTCCATGTAGTCCAGCACGTCCAGCAGGGTCAGGGCAACCTCATCGCAGCCCTGGCAGAACACGCCGTAGTGGCTTGCCACCAGGTCGATGGGGCCAACGCGGCGGGGACGGCCGGTGGCTGCACCGTACTCGTGGCCAGCCTCACGCAGGGCGTGCTTCTCTTCCTCGGTCATGGCCAGCTCAGTGACAAAGGGGCCGTCGCCCACGCAGGAGGAGTAAGCCTTCATCACGCCGATGCTGTTGGTCAGCTTATGGCCCGGGATGCCTGCGCCGATGGGGGCGTAAGCGCCGATGACGTTGGAGGAGGTGGTGTAGGGGTAGATGCCGAAGTCGATGTCGCGCAGAGCGCCCAGCTGGGCCTCGAACAGCACCTTCTTGCCGGCGGCATCAGCGTCAGCCAGATACTGGCCCACGTCGCAGATGTAATCCTTGAAGATGGCGGCATACTTCTCCAGCCATGCCCACATCTCGTCCACGCTGATGGGGGCGGAGTGGTAGCTGCCCTCCATCACAAGGTTCTTGGAATCCACCATGGTCACCAGGCGCTTCTTCACGCTGTCGTCCAGGTGGAGCAGGTCGCCCATGCGCAGGGTCTTCTTCATGTACTTGTCACCGTAAGTGTAGGCGATGCCGCGCTTGGTGGAGCCGAACTGTGCGCCGGTCTTGGCCAGGCGGGCCTCTTCCAGGCCGTCCTGATCCACATGGTAGGGCATGGTGATGGTGGCCCGGTCGGAGATCTTCAGGTTATCGGGGGTGATGGTGATGCCCTGCTCCCGCAGCTTGTTGATCTCGCCGTCCAGATGGTGCGGGTCGATGACCATACCGTTGCCCATCACGCAGACAACGTTGGGGCGCAGGATGCCGGAGGGCAGCAGGTTCAGCACGAACTTGCCGCGCTCGTTCTTCACGGTGTGGCCTGCGTTGTTGCCGCCCTGATACCGTGCAACGATGTCATACTCCTGGCTGATCAGATCGACCATGCGGCCCTTGCCCTCATCGCCCCAGTTGATACCCGTAATTGCAGTAAGCATAATAAATGACCTCTTTATCATTTTTTCAAAAGACAGCCTTTTCCGTGCACCTTGCCCGGGATACGCCACCTTGGGAATCTGTACCGCCCGCGGAAATGTCCGCAACAATACAATTATAGTATAGCACGAAACGCGGAACAAAAAAAGAGGGAAGAAATACTTTTCTCTCAATTATCCACAGGGCGCTCCTCTTCGTGATGCTGCTTTAGTTCTTCTTCCCCAGCTTGTGCACAGTGCCATCCGGCTCTTTGATCGAGGTGTTGTTCAGCTGGGCGCGCAGGCTGGCCTTTACGTCCGCAACATACTCCTGCCGCAGGGCCTGCTGCTCTGCCTTTTCGGCATCGGTCAGGCCGGTGGTCTTGCTCTTTTTTGCCAGCTCGTTGATACGGGCAATCTTCTCGTTTGTCATCGCAGTTCTCCTATTAGATAAAATGTGATATAATATGACCGGGATGCCCCTTCCGGCAGCTGCGGCTCTTTTGGCGAGGCAGCAGGAGGGAGCTATTTGAATCAAAGCAAGTATAACAAAGGATGAAACCGATGTCAAAACAGTTGAATTTTGCACAGCAGATGGACGAAGTGTTGAAAACGCTGGGGCCGCAGCGGCCAAAGCTGCTGCTCCATGCCTGCTGCGGGCCCTGTTCCAGCGCCGTGCTGGAAAAGCTGTGCCGGTATTTTGAGATTACGGTGCTTTACTATAACCCCAACACCTGGCCTGCCGAAGAATACTACCGCCGGGGCGAGGAGCTGAAAAAGTTCGTGGCGCAGGCGCACCCGCTGGGGGTCACGGTCATCGAGGACCACTACGATCCGCAGGAGTTCTACACGGCTGTGCAGGGGCTGGAAAACGAGCCGGAGCGGGGCGGGCGGTGCACCGTCTGCTACCGTTTGCGGATGCGCCGGGCTGCCCAGTACGCAAAGGAGCACGGCTTTGATTGGTTCACCACCACGCTCTCCATCAGCCCCCACAAGGATGCTGCCCGCATCAATCAAATCGGGCAGGAGCTTGAAGCCGAATTCGGCATCAGGCACCTGCCCTCGGATTTCAAAAAGCAGAACGGCTACCTGCGCTCCCTCCAGCTTTCGGAGGAGTACGGGCTTTACCGTCAGGATTACTGTGGGTGTGAGTTCAGCGCAAAGGCGAGGGGATGAACCGCTCAGCCGCCTGCCTCTTCTGCCGGGAGAGGCGGCATTGCGAAGCAATGACGGAGAAGTTTACTCCTCCCGCATTCTGGACACCAGAATTGCAAAGACGATCAGCCCCACGCAGGGCACGATGTTGGTTGCCATACCAACAGCAAGACCGGCACTTTCAGCTACCTTGCCGATGACCCAGGGCATCAGGATCGCGCCGCTGGATGCCACCGGCAGCATGATGCCCATGCTGGTCACGGTGGTCATTTTACCGGCGCTGGCCACGGCGGTGGGGTTCATACCGGCCATGGAAAAGGCAAAGGCGAACAGCAGCAGGATGGCAGGCAGCTGGCTGTGGGTCTGCATCATGGCAAAGTAGAAGGCAGTGCAGAAAACCGCCATAAACACCATGGCCTTGCGGGGCTGTTTGAGTGGGAACACAAAAGCGATGAGCAGGCGGCCGATCAGGGTGGCACCCCACATCACGGTGACGGTATAGGCCGCCAGCGTGCCTGCAATGATGCCGCTGTCCTTGAAGTAGGTGACCATCCAGCCCACAACGCTCTGCTCGGCGGCGTTCTGGCAGAACAGCAGGCCGGTGAGCAGCCAGAAGCGGGAGGAGCGCAAAAAGCTCCAATCGGTGACAGCTTCTTTGGCCTTGGCGCGGCCTGCCATGGGGGTGAACAGGTATACCAGCCAGAGCACCAGACCCAGCGCCGCCAGCGCCAGCACGGCCAGCGTGGTGCTGACCCTGGCCGCGGCAGAGATCAGAAAGGGACAGAGCAGGGCACCGCAGGCGTAGCAGGCGTGCATGGTGTTCATGCCCCGGGTGCGGTCTGCAGAGTTGCCGCTGACAAGAATGGTGCAGGTGTTCAGGACACTGCCCTTGGCAATGCCCACAATGAAGAAGGCCAGCGCCAGCAGAATGGGCAGGCCGGTCAGGCCCATCAGGCCGTAGCCCACCGCATAGCCGATGGTCAGAAGCAGGACGCTGGGCTTCATGCCCATTTTTCCCACCAGCGCACCGGCCAGCAGGCCCGCCAGCAGGTTGCCGATGCTCAGCAGGCTGAGCAGGGTGCCGGTCATGCCGTAGGCAAAGCCGTATTCCTCCTGCAGCAGGCTGACCACCACACCGCTGGAAATGGTGCAGATGCCGCTGAAAAAGAAGGTGACGAAGCCCGCGTTCCGCAGGCGGGTGTTCCGTTGTTCCATGGGATTCTCCTTGCAGTATTCGGGGGCGCAGCGCCCATAGTTGCTTTTATTAAAGCATATTCTGGTCAGAAAGCAAGGGCTGTTGAGCCCGCAGAAGCAAAATCAGCGCCCAGTGGAAGCGCCCTGCCGTTCGGTGGGGCGCTTCTGTATTTTATTTTGCGTCTTCTATTGACAAAGATCGAATCGTGCGTTATGATATTGTACGGCATCAAACAGTTCTAAAGAAAACAATCCTGTTACAAACAATTCAAAAGGGAAACCATTATGCACGATGAAAGCAACAAACAGCCCTGCTGCAACCCCCCATGGGAGCCGCCGCAGGTCATCCCGGCACAGGTGCGCCGGGTGAACAACCTAATCTTCCGCAAGATCAACCAGTTCCACCGGGAGAACAACGTGGACAACGTGACCCCCATGCACGACTGGATCATGAGCTACCTCTACTGGCACAAAAATGAGGCCGTATACCAGCGCGATATCGAGCGGGAGTTTTCCATCACACGCTCGACCGTGACGAACATCCTGCAGCTGATGGAGCGCAAGGGCTACATCGAGCGCCAGAGCGTGCCGCAGGATGCCCGGCTCAAACGGCTGATCCTGACGGAAGAGGGAGGCCGCGTCCATGAAAAGACGATACTCTCCCTGCACCAGACCGATGAGTTTGTGGCCGGATTGCTGACGGAAGAGGAAAACGCAGAGCTTCTGCGGTTATTGAACAAGCTGCGCAAGGGGCTGGAATGACCCCTGCAAATAAACTTCAGGAGGATTACAACAGATGATCAAAAAACTTGTGTCACATCTGGGCGAGTACAAGCGCGCCGCGATCCTGACACCGATCCTATCTGCTCTGGAAGCCATCATGGATGTGCTGCTGCCTACCATCATGGCCTTTATCATTGACCAGGGCATTGAAAAGGGCGATATGAACGCCGTTGTCAAGTACGGCCTGCTCACCTTCCTGGTGGCGGCCATTGCCCTGCTGCTGGGCGTGCTGGCCGGCAGGTTTGCCGCCACGGCATCCACCGGCTTTGCGGGCAACCTGCGCGATGCGATGTATGAGAATATCCAGCATTTCTCGTTCTCCAACATCGACAAGTACTCCACGGCCGGTCTGGTCACCCGTATGACCACCGACGTGACCAACCTGCAGAACGCGTTCCAGATGATCGAGCGCATGTGCGTGCGTGCCCCCGTCCATCTGGTTTTCGCGCTCATCATGGCCTCCATGATCAGCCGCTCGCTGACCATGGTGTTCCTGGTGGCGATCGTGTTCCTGGTGGCAGTGCTGGCAGGCATTATGGTTCCCACCTTCGGCATCTTTGATAAGGTGTTCAAGAACTACGATAACTTGAACGCCTCCGTGCAGGAGAATGTCTCGGCCATCCGCGTGGTCAAGAGCTTTGTCCGGGAGCACTTTGAGAACGAGAAGTACACCAAGGCCTGCGAGAGCCTGTACAAGCAGTTCGTCCACGCCGAGAGCCGTCTGAGCTTCAACAACCCCGCCATGCTGGTCTCTGTGTACGGCTGCAACATCGCCCTGAGCTGGTTCGGCGCGCATTACGTCCTGAACGGTGCGATCACCACCGGCCAGCTGAACGCCCTGTTCGGTTACATTATGAACATCCTGATGGCCCTGATGATGCTGAGCATGTCTTTTGTGATGATCGCCATGTCCGCCGCTTCTGCCCGCCGTATCGTGGAGGTGCTGGACGAGACCACCGACCTGCCCGCCCCCAAGGCACCGGTGCAGCAGGTCAGGGATGGCGGTATCGAGTTTGAGCATGTTACCTTTAAGTATAAGCACGGCTCCGGCCAGCCTGTCCTGAACGATGTTACCTTCAGCATCCGGCCGGGCGAGACGCTGGGCATCATCGGCGGCACCGGCAGTGCAAAATCCAGCCTGGTGCAGCTGATCCCCCGCCTGTATGATGCCGAGACCGGCTCTGTCAAGGTGGGCGGCGTGGACGTTAAGGATTACAGCCTGGATGTCCTCCGCCGGGAGGTCTCCATGGTGCTGCAGAAGAACGTTCTGTTCAGCGGCACCATCCTCGACAACCTGCGCTGGGGCGATGAGAACGCCAGCGAGGAAGAGTGCATCCGGGTGGCCAAGCTGGCCTGCGCCGATGAGTTCATCGAGCGCTTCCCCGACAAGTACAATACCTGGATCGAGCAGGGCGGCTCCAACGTGTCCGGCGGCCAGAAGCAGCGCCTGACCATTGCCCGCGCGCTGCTGCGCAAGCCCAAGGTGCTGATCCTGGACGACAGCACCAGCGCCGTGGATACCGCCACCGATGCCAAGATCCGCAAGGCCTTCCGGGAGGAGATCCCCGGCACCACCAAGATCATCATTGCACAGCGCATCTCCTCCGTGCAGGATGCAGACCGCATCCTGGTGCTGGACAACGGCCAGATCAACGGCCTGGGCACCCACGAGGAGCTGCTCAAGACAAACAAGATCTATCAGGAAGTTTACAACAGCCAGACCCAGGGCGGCGGCGATTTTGACAAGCAGGGAGGTGAGCAGTAATGGCACAGGTGAAAGAAGTAAAGGGCCCCGGCCCCCGTGGGGTGGGCGGCCCCAAACCGAAGGTCGAGAACCCGGGCAAGCTGCTCAAGCGGATCATGGATGAGGTGTTCAAGCACTATCTGCCCCACTGCATCCTTGTGCTGGTCTGCATCATCGTCAGCGCGCTGGCAAATGTGCAGGCAAGCCTCTTCCTCAAGACCCTGATCGATGATTACATCGTCCCCATGACCAAGCAGGCCACACCGGACTTCGGCCCGCTGACAGGCGCACTGGTGCGCATCGGCTGCATCTACGCCATCGGCGTGCTGGCCGCATGGCTCAACGCCCGTATCATGGTCAACGTGACCCAGGGCACCCTGCGCAACCTGCGCGTCCAGCTTTTCACCCACATGGAAAGCCTGCCCATCCGGTATTTTGACTCCCACCCCCACGGCGACATCATGTCGGTGTACACCAACGATGTGGACACCCTGCGCCAGATGATCAGCCAGAGCATCCCCCAGCTGGTGTCCAGCGCCATCACCATCGTGTCCGTGTTCACCAGCATGTGCCTGATGAGCTGGCAGCTCACCGTTGTCACCATGCTGATGGTGGCCCTGATGCTGTTCTGCTCCAAGAAGATCACTGCCATGAGCGGCAAGTACTTTGTGGCCCAGCAGAAGGATCTGGGCAAGGTGAACGGCTACATCGAAGAGATGATGGAGGGCCAGAAGGTCGTCAAGGTGTTCACCCACGAGCAGAAGGCTCTGGATGGCTTCCGGCAGCTGAACGATAAGCTGAAGGAAAGCGCCAAGCAGGCCAACAGCTACGCCAACATCATCATGCCCGTTACCGCACAGCTGGGCAATATCAGCTATGCAGTCTGTGCTCTGGCAGGCGCGGCCATGGCCGTTGGCAATGTCGGCGGCATGACCCTGGGTACCGTGATGGCCTTCCTGAGCCTGAACAAGAGCTTCAATATGCCCATCAGCCAGGTGTCCATGCAGGCCAACAGCGTGATCATGGCACTGGCCGGTGCGGAGCGTATCTTCAAGATGATGGACGAGACCAGCGAGGCCGACGAGGGCTATGTCACCCTGGTCAACGTCAAGTATGGCAAGGATGACGAGCTGGTGGAGACCACCGAGCGCACCGGCATCTGGGCCTGGAAGCATCCCCACCACGACGGCACCACCACCTACCACAAGCTGGCGGGCGACATCACCTTTACCGATGTCGATTTTGGCTATGTGCCGGAAAAGACCGTTCTGCACGGGATCAACCTCTATGGCCGCCCGGGCCAGAAGATCGCCTTTGTCGGCTCCACCGGTGCCGGCAAGACCACCATCACCAACCTGATCAACCGCTTCTACGATATCGCAGACGGCAAGATCCGGTATGATGGCATCAACATCCGCAAGATCAAAAAGGATGACCTGCGCCGCTCTCTGGGCATCGTTCTGCAGGATACCCACCTGTTCACCGGCACGGTCATGGAGAACATCCGCTATGGCCGCCTGGATGCCACCGATGAGGAGTGCATTGCCGCCGCAAAGCTGGCCAATGCCGATGGCTTTGTCAAGCGTCTGCCCGATGGCTACAACACCATGCTGACCAACGACGGCGCAAACCTGTCGCAGGGGCAGCGCCAGCTGTTGGCCATTGCCCGCGCCGCGGTTGCCGATCCCCCGGTGCTGATCCTGGACGAGGCGACCTCCTCCATTGATACCCGCACCGAGGCGCTGGTCCAGCGCGGCATGGACGGCCTGATGTATGGCCGCACCAGCTTTGTCATTGCCCACCGTCTGTCTACCGTCCGCAATGCAGACTGCATCGTGGTTCTGGAGCAGGGCCGCATCATCGAGCGCGGCAGCCACGACGAGCTGATCGCCAAGAAGGGCAAGTATTACCAGCTCTACACCGGTAATCTGGCTGAAAATTAAAGAAAAATCGTAAAAAACGGAGCCGCTGTACAAAATGATGTGCAGCGGCTCCGTTTATTTTCAATTTGTTCAAATTCCTCACAAAGAAACTCCATTTTTATCCTGTACAATAAGGGTGCAGTCAGGGAGGAACAGAAAAACATCCTCCCAAGATGCCATGCAGGCAATGAAAACCGCGCATCTCCGGCAGAAACCGGGCGGCGCGGCCCCTTTAAAAAACACTGTCCCCTGCTGATGCGAGGCAATAGCCAAGGCAGCGGACAGACTACCAACCATCTCCTGACAGCCGCAAATGTTTGGGAGTTCTCATACACAGCCAGCGCCGCTTTCTCCTCCTTTCCACGGCGCTGGCTGTTTTTGTTTGGTTCCCGCCGCCATCTCAGCGGCAGGGGGCTATCCGATCAGCGCGTTCAGCTCAGATTCCTTTAATCTGGGCAGAGAGGAGACAGGGAGCATCATTTTCTCCATCCGATACAAGACCAGAGCGGGGCTCTGGTCTTTTTTTGCGGCAGAAGCCATAACGCTGCGTGTAAAGGCGAGAATCCTGTCCTTTTTGTAGAAAAAGATTAGCTGCACATGGCCGGTGAACAGGGCAAACAGGGCTGTGCGCAGCTCCCGGGAGCCGAAGAGGAGGAGCAGGTCGCTCTCCTCTAAAAAGAGAACGTCTGCCCGGTCAAGAAACTGCAGGGCGGTCTGGCACAGAGCCTCCCGCTGCGGCCAGTAGGGCGCGGCCTGCGCCAGCCGGGGAAGATAGCAGCAGAGCGCCCCGGCATCCCGGGCGGCGGAAAGGGCCTTGAGGTGGGCCAGCCGCAGGGGGCTGTCCACCAGCCCGGCGGAGGAAAAGCAGAAGGCAGAGGCTCCCCGGAACGGGGCGGCCTCCAGCTGTTCCGGCCCAAGGGCCAGCCCGGCGGTGTGGGCACGGTAGGGCAGAGTGGTGTCTGCTCCGGTGAACACCACCGGCGTGGGGAAGGCATCCGTGAAGCAGAGCAGAGAGCAATCCACACCATCCCCGGCAAGCCGGGCCGCCAGTTTACGGCCAAAGGGGTCGGCTCCCAGCTGGGCCAGCAGAGCCGCCTGCCCGCCCAATGCGGCGTACTGGCGGCAGAAGCCTGCACCCCAGCCGCCGGTCTGCGCCCAGAACGTCTCCGTCAGCTCCGGAGCCATGGCGGCGTTCAGCTCCAGCCAGACTTCGCCCAGACACAAAACAGACATGTGCACCCCTCCCTCCGCAAATAAAAATCGGGTTACAGTATACACGATTTGCCCACCGGATGCAACCGATCCGGGGCAAATCCTGACGGAGCGAAATGGTGCGGGCAGGAAAGATCCGATTTTACAAAGACCACCTGTTTTTTACCAATGCCTGTTTTTCATTGCCCAGGGTTTACCTAAGATTTTCCTTACCGTGGTTTCCCCTCTTTCTCCGAACGGGTACAATAGAACCGTTCCCAAGAAACATTGCAACAGGGCCCGGGAGGGCTCAGGATAAGAGAGGAATTATCGTATGAAAGAACATAAAATGTCCCGCCGCAACTTCCTGAAAGTAGGTGCTGTGGCATCTGCCGCCGGTCTGATGACTGCTGCCCCTGTGGCTGCAAACGCTGCCGCTCCGGCTGCTTCCACCGCAGCTGACGAGGAGAACTGCTTTGGCCTGTTCCAGAAGAAGCCCAAGTACATCTTCCTGTTCATCGGCGATGGCATGGGCACTGCCCAGATCCAGTCTGCCCGGTTCTATCAGGGCACTGTCACCAACAACGGTGCCATCACCGAGGCAGAGCTGAGCTTTACCCAGTTCCCGGAAGTGGGCAGTGTGACCACATACGACAGCACCTCCTTCTGCCCGGACTCCGCTTCCACCGCTACCTCCATCGCTTCCGGCAAAAAGACCGAGAGCGGTGTCATCAATATGTGCCCTTGGACCCGTGATGTGCCCTATGAGACCATTGCGGAGAAGCTCCATAAGCAGAAGGGCTACAAGGTTGGCATTGTTTCCACGGTGAATATTGACCACGCCACCCCTGCTGCCTTCTATGCACACCAGAAGACCCGCAAGAACTACTATCAGATCGGCGTGGAGCTGGCAAACTCCGGCTTTGAGTATTTCGCAGGCGGCGAGTTCCAGAAGGTGAACGGCGATGGCACCGGCCCCAACAACCACGAGGTGGCTGCACAGGCCGGTTACAACATTGTCACCACCCAGGCCGGTGCTGCTGCCCTGAAGGCCGGGGCAGGCAAGACCCTGATCATTGCCGAGAATCTGGCCGACGGCAAGTCCATGAACTACGCCATGGATGCCGCTCCGGGAGAGTGGCAGCTGACCGACTATGTCCGCAAGGGCATTGAGCTGCTGGACAACAGCAACGGCTTCTTTATGATGGTGGAGTCCGGCAAGATCGACTGGGCCTGCCACGCCAACGATGCCGCTGCCTCCATCCATGATGTGATCGAGATGCACAACGCGGTGCAGGCCGCTGTGGAGTTCTACGCCCAGCATCCCAATGATACCTTGATCCTGGTGACCGCTGACCACGAGACCGGCGGCCTGGGCATTGGCTACAAGACCACCAACTACGATACCTTCCTGACCAACCTGGCCCACCAGAAGATGTCCTACGCAAAGTTCGATTCCACCTATGTGAACAACTACGTGAAGAATCAGACTCCCTTTGAGACTGCAATGCAGGACGTGAAGGCAAACTTCGGCCTGACCCTGCCCACCGACCCCGATGCCGCCAACGCAGGCAAGCTGCTGCTGACCGACTACGAGGTGGAGAACCTGCGCACCGCTTACGAGCGCACCCTCAAGGTCGGTTCTTCCAGCCAGAGCAAGATGAGCCAGCAGGATTATGAGCTGTTTGGCACCTACATCCCCTTCAGCATGGCCATCTGCCACACCATCAACCACAAGTCCGGTGTGGATCATACCACCTACGCCCACACCGGTGCCATGGTGAACCTCTACGCCCGTGGTCAGGGTGCAGACAAGTTCCGCGGCGTGTATGACAACACCGAGATCTTCCACAAGCTGGCTGAGCTGACCGATGTGCAGTAAATAACCAGCCCATTTGTACCCCAAAGCTCTCCGGGACGAGACGCACCGGAGGGCTTTTTGTGTAGGCCGGAATTGTGCACCCCGCCAAAAATCTGCCCCGCGAATTGGGAAAGATGATGGGAGTTGTGGTTGCAATGGGCCGGAAAAAGGCATATAATAAGACCATCAACAGAGTAAGGCCATGCGCGTTAAGTGCCGCATCAACGGGGAGTTGTGCTGCGGACGAAGGTAAGACCCGCGGTGCATGGCCTGCATCCCGCTGCTGCATGGACTTGGGTGCAGATGGGGCCGTCTGCGGCCCCGTCTGGATGTGAACCGTTGAATCACGCCCTCCTTTGTGCGGTTTGTCACAGGGGAGGGCGTTTTGCATTGCCCGCCCCGCGGTTCCCGAAACAGGGGAGGACAATTGATATGAACCATTCCAGGAATTCCGTCCGCAAGCTCACCATGCTGGCCCTGCTCACTGCCATGAGCATCGTGTTTGCCCGGGTGCTGAGCATTTCCACCGGCTTTGTCCGGTTCAACCTGGGCAGCCTGCCCACCCTGCTGGCCGCTGTGCTGTTCGGGCCGGTGGAGGGCTTTGCCGTGGGTGCAGTGGCCGATATGATCGGCGGCACCCTTTCCGGCTACGCCATCAACCCGCTGATCACGCTGGGGGCTGGCTCCATCGGCCTGACGGCGGGCCTTCTCTGGCGCGCCCTGCCCAACCTGCGGCTGGGCCTGCGCACCCAGATCAGCGTGTTTGCCGGCCATGCGGTGGGCTCCATTGTCATCAACTCGCTGGCACTCCACCTCTTCTATAACTATCCGTGGAGCGTGCTGGTGACCCGCATTCCCAACGCGCTGGTCCTGGCGGCGGTGAACACCGTGCTGGTGCGCCTGCTGCTGGAAAACAAAACGATCCGAGGCATTGCACAATGAACTATGAAGAAGCACTGAACTATATCCACGCCGTCCAGTGGGCGGGGCACAAGCCGGGCCTGACCCGCACCCGGACCCTGCTGGCCGCACTGGGAAATCCGCACAAGCAGCTGAAATTCATCCATGTGGCGGGCACCAACGGCAAGGGCAGCACGGCGGCCATGCTGGCCTCCTGCCTGCAGGCAGCGGGTTACCGGGTGGGCCTGTATACTTCGCCCTTTATCAACCGGTTCAACGAGCGCATTCAGGTAAACGGCCAACAGATCCCGGACGAGGCGCTGGTGCGGCTGGTGGAGCGTGTGAAGCCCGCTGCCGATGCCATGACCGATATCCCCACCGAGTTCGAGATCATCACGGCATTGGGGATGCTCTGGTTCGCTGAGACGAAATGCGACATCGTGGTGCTGGAGGTGGGCCTGGGCGGCACGCTGGATTCCACCAACGTCATCGACCCGCCGGAGTGCGCGGTCATCACGGCGCTGGGCATGGATCATGTAAAGGAGCTGGGCCCCACCCTGGCCGATATCGCGTCGGCCAAGGCGGGCATCATCAAGCCGGGCAGTCCGGTGGTGAGCTATGGCGGTGTGCCCGAGGCCGATGCCGTCATCGCCCGTACGGCGGCAGAGCGGCACGCGCCGCTGACCGTGGTGGATCTCAGCAGGCTGACCATCGAGGACGGGGATCTGGATGCTGTCACCTTTGATTTTGACGGCCTGAACGGCATCCGCCTGCCCATGATCGGCAGCTATCAGCCCCGGAACGCCGCTACGGCCATTACGGCCCTGCGGGTGCTGCGCAGCCGGGGCTGGAACATCCCGGACAGCGCCATCCGCGCCGGTCTGGAACAGGTGCGCTGGCCGGGCCGGTTCGAGCTGCTGCGGCATTCGCCCGTCTTTTTGCTGGATGGCAGCCACAACGCCCACGGAATGCGGGCCACCGTGCAGAGCCTGCGGGACCGCTTTCCGGGGCAGAAGTTTGTGTTCCTGCTCAGCATCATGGCGGACAAGGATGTGGGCGAGATGCTGGCACTGCTCCTGCCGCTGGCCGGGCAGTTCGTCACCGTAGCGGCCCATACCCCCCGCGCCATGCCCGCTGAGACGCTGGCCGAACAGATCCGCGCCCGGGGCGGCAGGGCCGAGCCTGCTCCCACCATTGAAGCCGGTGTGGCCCGGGCGGTCGCCCTTGGGGGCACCGGCCCCGTGTGCGCACTGGGCACGCTCTACTTCTCCGGCGATGTGCGGGAAGCGTTTGCAAAATTGAACCAGTAAAGAAGAGGGGCTGCGGCACACGGGAAAAACCGGTGCAGCAGCCCCCTTTTTGCGGATTGGCTTACAAAAAAATGCCCCGCTGTTTTGTGATGCACAGAACAGCGGGGCAATATCATTTATGGGGCGGGAATGTGCTCAGGAGATGCGCTTCTGCTCAGGCCTTGCCTGCGCAGCCGAACAGCTCGATCTTCTCCTTGCACTTGTCAACGATGGCCTGAGCGCCGGGAGCCAGCAGCTTGCGGGGGTCGAAGCCCTTGCCCTGCTGATCCTTGCCAGCCTCGATGTACTTGCGGGTGGCCTCAGCAAAGACCAGCTGGCACTCGGTGTTGATGTTGATCTTGGAAACGCCCAGGCTGATGGCCTTCTGGATCATCTCGTCGGGGATGCCGGTGCCGCCGTGCAGGACCAGAGGAATGTTGTTGGTAGCCTTGTGGATGCGGTCCAGTGCCTCAAAGTCCAGGCCCTTCCAGTTGGCGGGGTAAACGCCGTGGATGTTGCCGATGCCGGCAGCCAGGAAGTCGATGCCCAGATCGGTGATCTTTGCGCACTCAGCAGGGTCTGCGATCTCGCCAGCGCCCACAACGCCGTCCTCAACGCCGCCGATGGAGCCGACCTCGGCCTCGATGCTCAGGCCCTTGGAGTGTGCCAGCGCGACCAGCTCCTTGGTCTTTTCCACGTTCTCCTCGATGGAGTAGTGGCTGCCGTCGAACATGATGGAGGAGAAGCCGGCCTCAACGCAGGCCTTGCAGCCCTCGTAGGTGCCGTGGTCCAGGTGCAGGGCAACGGGAACAGTGATGCCCATGGTCTCCACCATGGAGCTGACCATGGCGGCAACGGTCTTGAAGCCGGTCATGTATTTGCCTGCGCCCTCAGAGACACCCAGGATAACGGGGCTCTTCATTTCCTCGCAGGCGGTCAGGACTGCCTTGGTCCACTCCAGATTGTTGATGTTGAACTGGGGCACACCGTAGTGGCCATCGCGTGCCTTGATCAGCATTTCGGTTGCATTTACCAACATTATTCATTACCTCCGCAAAATCATTTTGGGGTGAAAAAGCCGTTTTGGATACAAGATTGCGCATCCTTTAACGAACCTAAGGGTAGTATACCCCAATTACAGGATAAAATCAAGGCGGTTCCCGCGGCGTTTTCAACA
>ENA-UEQN01000337-UEQN01000337.1-human-gut-metagenome-genome-assembly--contig:-NODE-337-length-44472-cov-6.124316_pt1 | contig 44472 bp, 43 predicted proteins | sample MGYA00242940_ERZ507944 | MGnify/ENA primary metagenome ERZ507944 (study PRJEB26167, sample SAMN06115449) | human gut metagenome | host: Homo sapiens | place: China:Fujian | collected 2015-08-20... | reverse complement strand
CCGGCACGAGCAGAATGTCATAGTCCATCGCGCGGCGGCAAAACGCCCGGGAATCCGGCTCCGGCGACTTGAGGAAGAGATAAAACGCGCCGTCCGGCCGCGCGCACGCATAGCCCATGTCCGTGAGCGCGCCGTAAATGAGCTCGCGGTTGGCAGCATAGGCCGAGATGTCCGCCGTCTGGCCGAGACAGTCCGCCACGGCGAGCTGGAACAGCGACGACACGCAGATATACCCCAGCGCGCGCCCCGCACCGAGCACGGCCGCGTGCACGGCGGCATAATCGTCCATGGCCGGGTGCAGGGCGAGAAAGCCCACGCGCTCACCGGGCAGGGACAGCGTCTTGCTGTAGGAATAGCAGTAGATCGCGTTCGGGTAAATTGCTGGCAGGAACGGCACCTCCACCCCGCCATAGACCAGCTCACGGTATGGCTCGTCGGCGATGATGTAGATCGGGTGGCCGTACTGGGCCTGCTTTTCGCGCAGCAGGGCCGCCAGCGCCTCAAGCTCCGGGCGCGAGACAACGACGCCGGAGGGGTTATTCGGGGAGTTCAGAATGAGCAGCGCGGTCTTTTCCGTCACTGCGGCCGCGAGCGTCTCCAGATCGAGCGCAAACGTGTCCGCCCGGCACGGCACGACGCGCACGCTGCCGCCCGCCGCCTCGGCATAGACGGCGTACTCCGGGAAGTACGGCGCGAACACGATGGCCTCATCCCCCGGGCCCATGAGCGCACGCGTGAGGATCGCCAGCGCACTCGACGCGCCGTCGGTCATGTAAATGTCCTGCGCGCGGTACGCCTCGCCGAACGTCTGCATTAGATAGGCCGCAACTTTTTCACGCACGGACGCCATGCCCGGCGCGGGCGCGTAGGCGTGCAGCTGCGTGGGCGGCACGGTGCGCAGCAGGCGCTCGACGGCCGCGTGCACGCAGTCCGGCGGGTCGATGCTCGGATTGCCGATGGCAAAGTTATAGACGTTTTCGGGGCCGATCTCAGCCGCGCGGCGCTCGCCGTAGGCCGCGATCTCGCGGATGGAGCAGCCGCTCTCGCCCCAGTCAATCATTTGTTTCGAGATCATGCGTTTGCCTCCTCCAGATACTGTTTCAAATACAAGATCGCCTGCCGGTAGCCCTCGAAGCCGAGGCCCATGTACGTTTTCACACACGCCATGCCGGCATAGGAGATCTGGCGGAACGCCTCCCGGGCGCTGACGTCCGACAGGTGTACCTCCACCGCCGGGAGCGCCACGGCCTTGAGCGCGTCGAGAATGGCGACGCTCGTGTGCGTATAGGCGGCGGGATTGATGATGATGCCGTCCGCGGTGCCGTAGGCCGCCTGAATGGCGTCGACGATCGCGCCCTCGTGGTTGGACTGAAACAGCGCGACCTCCACGCCCGCCTCGGCGGCGGATGCGCGGATAAAGTCCTGCAGCGCGGCAAAGCTCCGGCTGCCATAGATGGCCGGCTCACGCAGGCCGAGCAGGTTCAGGTTCGGCCCGTTGATGACGAGAAACTTCATGCCAGCACCTCCAGAATTTTCTGCACCGTCTCCTCCGGCGTGCCGTTGTTGTCAATGACCGCGTCGGCAAAGCGGGCGTACAGCGGCGCGCGCTGCGCGTAGAGCGCGGCAAGGTCGCTGCGCTGGGAGATGGGGCGGCCGTCCTTCGGCAGCAGCGCGAGGTCGCGCTGAAGCCAGAAGATCGTGCCGTTCTGGTGCAGGAGCGGATAGTTCTCCTCCCGGCAGACACAGCCGCCGCCCGTCGCGAGCACCGCGCCCGAACGCTTGCCGAGTTCCGCGAGTGCGGCCGTCTCCCGTGCACGGAAAGCGTCCTCTCCCCCGGCGGCAAAGATGTCCGGAATGGACACGCCCGCAGTCTCGACGATCTGCGCGTCGCTGTCGAGCACCGGGCGGTGCAGCCGCTCGGCAAGCAGCGCCGCGATGGTGCTCTTGCCGCTGCCGGGCATGCCGATGAGGACGATGTTCTCCATCTCCTGCCGCAGCAGGCGGTGGATGCGCAGGATCTCCGCGTCGTCGATCACCGTGCCGGTGAACACCTCACAGCTGCGCTTGGCCTGCGCCACGAGCATATACAGCCCGCCCGCGCACGGGATGCCGAGGCGCTCCGCCTGCAGCAGCAGCGCCGTGCGCGCGGGGTTATAGACGATGTCAAGCACGCCCGCGCACTGCGGGAACTGCCGCAGGTCGACGGCGGCCTTTCCGGTGTTCGGGTACATACCGACCGGCGTGGTGTTCACGATCACGTGCGCGTCGGCATGGCGGTCGAGGTTCTCATAATTATCCGGCCCGTGGCGGGAGATGACCGTCACGTGCGCACCGAGCTGCTCGAGCACGGCCTGAATGGTCGCGGACGCGCCGCCGTTGCCGAGCACGAGCGCCTTTTGCCCCGCGACGTCGATGCCGCTGTGGCGCACGAGATACTCGAAGCCGAATGCATCGGCATTGTCGCCGTAGAGCGTGCCGTCCGGCCGGCGGACGAGCACGTTCACGCTGCCGAGCTTGCGCGCGATCGGCGAGAGCTCGGCGCAGTACGGGATGACCGCCTTCTTATACGGAATGGTCACATTGAGCGCGTCAAAATCGCCGCCGGTCAAAAACGCCGGCAGAGCCTCCGGCGCGACCTCATAGAGCCCGTAGGCATAGTCGGCGAGCTGCGCGTGGATGGCCGGCGAATAGCTGTGGCCGAGCTTTTCGCCCAGAAGTCCGCACCGCATCATCACACCACCTCACGATAGCTGCCGAGATAGGAGAATTCCTCACACAGGACCGGCAGCTCGCCCATGAGCTGCTGGAACTGCGGCGAATAGACCGACGTCTCGAGATCGAAGTAGAACATGAACTCAAAGTCACGCTCCGGCAGCGGACGGCTCTCGAGCTTGTTGAGGTTGATGCCGAGCGCATAAAAGCGCGAGAGCACCTTGTACAGGGAGCCGGGCTTGTGCGGCAGCACCATCATGAGGCTCGTGCGGTCGGCGCCGGGATAGATCTCCAGATCCTTGGCGATGCAGATAAAGCGCGTGTAGTTGTTGCCCTGATCCTGCACGGAGGAGGCCAGGCTCTCAAGCCCGTAGAGCCCGACGCACGCGCGCGACGAGAGCGCCGCGACGTCCGTGCGGTCCGACTCGGCCACGCGCTTGGCGGCCACGGCGGTGTTCTCGCAGCGCACGACCGTCACGCCCGGCAGGCTCTGCAGGAAGCGGCCGCACTGGCTGATGGCCTGCTCGTGGGAGTAGATTTCCTTGATGTCCGAGAGCTTTGTACCGGGCTTGGCCAGCAGGCAGTGGTCGATCTTCAGGCGCACACTGCGCACGATACGGAAGTTGTGCTGCATCATCAGATCGTACACGGCGTTGACGGAGCCGGCCGTGCTGTTTTCCAGCGGGATGACACCGTAGCGGCACAGGCCCTTTTCGATGGCGGCGAACACCGCCTCGAACGTAGCGCAGTAAAACACGTTCGGCATCGTGAACAGGCGGTCGCACGCGAGCTGGGAATACGCGCCCTCCACGCCCTGGCACGCGACGGCCGGATGCTCCGGGAACAGCTGCGGTGTGCGCGCGATGGCCTGCTCGATCTCGGCAGTCAGCGGGCTCGTGACGCCGAGCAGCCGGTTCTGGCAGCTGCGGCTGAGCTCAAAGATGAGCGAGTAGAGCGACACGGCGTATTCGCGCAGGTCCTCCGGTGCGGCGTCTGCGATCTGCTGCAGCTTGGCGCGCTCACGTCCGGCGTCGAGCGCCGGGAGATTGTGCGCCTTCTTATAGCCTGCGATCTGCGCTGCGACCTCCATGCGCTGGTAAAACAGGGCGAGCAGCTGGCTGTCGATGCCGTCGATCTGCTGGCGATAGTCACTAAGTTCCATGGTCAAGCTCCTTATTCAAGTTCTGTATTCTCCGCCGCGGGAACGGTTTTCAACGCGGAAAGATCCGTCCAGAAGCGGGGGTAGGATTTCTCAATACAGGTGCGGTCGCGCACCGTGACGGGCGCGGTACAGCCGCAGGCGGCGGTGGCCGCCGCCATGGCGATGCGGTGGTCGTGCTGCGGGTCGACCGTGCCGCCGGTGAGCATCTTTCGGCCAGTAATGGTCAGGCCGCTGTCGTGCACCTCCACCTGCGTGCCGAGCGCGCGCAGCATGGCGGCCGTGCTCTCGAGCCGGTCAGACTCCTTGAGCCGCAGGCGGGCGGCGTTGACGATCTGCGTCTGGCCGTCCGCAAGCGCGGCGACGACGCTCAGCACCGGGATCAGATCCGGGATGGGCGCAGCGTCGAGCGTGACGCCGTGCAGCGCGCCGCGCCGGACGGTGACGGCGTCCTGTATCTCGCGCACGTCCGCGCCGAAGCGGCGCAGGACATCGAGCACCGCGCGGTCACCCTGCGGCGAGTCGGATGCAAGGCCCGTGACCGTGACGCCGGCAGGCGAGAGCGCGCCCATGCACAGGAAAAACGCGGCGTTCGACCAGTCGCCCTCCACATGGCCCTGCGCCGGGAGGCGCGCCGTCTGGCCGCCGGGGATGGTGTACGTCCTGCCGCTCTTTTGCAGGCGGATGCCGGACAGGCGCAGCGCGTCCTCCGTCATGGCGATATAGCCCGCAGACTCGAGTTTACCCGTCACGGCGAGCGTGCTCTCTCCCGGCAGGCGCGGCAGCGCCATGAGCAGGCCGGAGATGTACTGCGAGGACACGTCGCCCGGCAGCGTATAGGCGCCGGGCCGCAGCTGCCCGCCGACGTGCAGCAGCGCGCCGTCGCGCCGGATGGTCATGCCGTGCGCCGTGAGCACCGCGTCGAGCGGTGACAGCGGCCGCTCCGGCAGACGCCCCTCCATGCGGAAGGTCACGTCCGCGCCGAGCGCGCCCACGACCGGCAGCAGAAAGCGCAGTGTCGAGCCGCTCTCGCCGCAGAAAAGGTCGGCGTGCGCGGGCATTTCCCCGGCAATGGGGACGATGCGAAACGTGCCCGCGCCGTCGTCCGTGATGTCCGCGCCGAGCGCGCGCAGGCAGCGCGCCGTGGCGGCGATGTCGGCCGAGACGCCGTCGCACCGCAGCGCCACGGGCTGCGCGCCGAGGGCGGCGCAGATGAGCAGGCGGTGCGCCTGCGATTTGGAAGCCGGGATGCGCACGCTGCCCGTGCGCGGCCCGGGTAGAACGGTCTGATTCATGCGATGCCTCCGTCCGCGAGCCAGGCGCGGATGTCCGCCGCCGGGATCGCCTCGATGCGGCAATGGCCGATGCGCTCCGGCACGATGAGGTGCAGCTTGCCGTCTGCGATCTTTTTATCCGAGCGCGCGGCGTCCGTGAGCGCGTCACAGGTGAAGTCCGTCTCCGTCGGCAGGCCGTACTGCCGCAGGAGCGCGATGATCTGTGCGCAGGTGTCCTCCGTGCAGATGCTGCGTTTGGCGGCCGCGCGCGCGATGATGGCCATGCCAATGGCCACACCGCAGCCGTGCGGCACGGCGTAATCACTGCATTTTTCGACCGCGTGGCCGAACGAGTGGCCGAGGTTCAGCAGCTGGCGGCTGCCGCGGTCGAACTCATCGGCCGCGACGAGGTCGCGCTTCATGCCGACACACGTCGCGATGACGTGCTCCACCTGCGCGCTGACCGGGGCCGCACGCAGCTCGGAGAAGAACGGCTCGCTGCGCAGCACGGCGTATTTGATGACCTCGGCGCAGCCGTTGCGGTATTCCTCCGGCGGGAGGGTGCGCAGCGTATCCGGGTCACAGAGCACAAGGCTCGGCTGATAGAAACAGCCAACCTGATTTTTGCCGCTCGCAAGGTTCACGGCCGTCTTACCGCCGACGGAGGAGTCCACGGCGGCCAGCAGCGTTGTCGGCACCTGCACGAACGGGATGCCGCGCTGATACGTCGCGGCGGCAAAGCCCGCGAGGTCGCCGGTCACGCCGCCGCCGAGCGCGACGATCAGGTCGCTGCGGCTCAGGCGGTGCGCGGCCAGAAAGTCCAGCAGCGCCGCGTAGGTGGCGAGCGTCTTGCAGTGCTCACCGCCGGGATACGTAAACGTCACGGCGCGAAAGCCCGCGCGCGTGAGCGACGCCGCGAGCCGCGCGGCATACAGCCCCGCCACGGTCTCCCCCGAGACGATGGCCGCTGTGCGGCCCGTGCCGAGTACCTGTGCGATCTGCGCGCCGGCATCATCGAGCAGGCCCGGCTGCACGAGCACATCATAATCGCGCGAGGCGGTCACATGGATGGTCGTCATCGGCCGTCCACCTCCTCCTTGCGCCGGCGGCCCTCGTCGAGCAGGCGCGTGAGCGCGGGCAGGTCGTCGTGCACCATCGCGTCGCGGTACTCGCCCAGATGCGCCATGAATATGTCCAGCTCATGGAGCAGATTGTCCTTGTTTTCCAGAAAGAGCTCGGCCCACATCTCGGGGCTCAGCCATGCGACGCGGGTCATATCCTTGTAGCTGCCGGCAGAAAAGCCCTTGTGCTGCGAGGCCGTAGGGCTCTTGATATACGCATTCGAGACTACGTGCGCCATCTGCGAGGTGAAAGCGATCATCTCGTCGTGTGCCTCCGCCGTCGTGAACGAGAAGCGCGAGAAGCCCGCGGGCTGGAGCAGCTGCTTGACGCGGTCAAAGAGCAGCACGTCGTCAAAGTCCGGCGGCACGATGACCATCGGCGCGCCATGATACATGGTCGCTTTCGCGTTCTTGAAGCCGGAGTACTGCGTACCGGCCATCGGGTGACCGCCGAGGAACGTGACGCCGTGCTCCTTCGCGATCGGGAAGCACGCGGCACAGATGGTGCGCTTCGTGCCGCCGCAGTCGAGCACGACGGGGTGCGGGCCGATGTGCGGAGCCATGCGGCGGAACCACGCGATGGTCGCCTCCGGGTAGAGGGCGATGAGCACGAGGTCGCACGAGGCGATATTCTCCTCCGTGAGCTCGCCGTCCACCGCGCCGCTCATCATGGCAAAATCGAGCACGCTGCGGCTGCGGTTCCAGGCGAGCACGGTCGCGCCCGCTTCGTGATAGGCCTTGGCAAAGGAGCCGCCGATCAGGCCCAGACCAACGATGCCGACCGTCATTTCGCGATCACCTCACGGATGCTGCGCACCTTTTTGGCGAGGTCGTCGTAGACCTCCGGGCGCAGGGACTGCGCGCCGTCGCACAGGGCGTGCATGGGATCGTTGTGCACCTCGATGATGAGACCGTCCGCGCCGCAGGCCGTCGCGGCGAGCGCCATCGGCTCGACGAGGCGGGCAATGCCGGTCGCGTGGCTCGGGTCAACAATGATGGGCAGGTGCGTCAATTCCTTGAGCATGGGCACGGCCGCGAGGTCGAGCGTGTTGCGGGTGTAATCGTCGAATGTGCGGATGCCGCGCTCGCAGAGGATGACCTGCTCGTTGCCGCCGGCCATGATGTACTCGGCGCTCATGAGCAGCTCCTTGAGCGTGCTGGCAAGGCCGCGCTTGAGCAGGATGGGCTTGCGGAGCTTGCCGAGCTCGCGCAGAAGGTCGAAGTTCTGCATGTTGCGCGCGCCGACCTGAATGATATCCACGTCCTCGAACAGGGGCAGGTGCTCAACACCCATGATCTCCGTCACGATGGGCAGCCCGGTCTCCTGCCGTGCGATCTTGAGCAGCTCGAGGCCGGTGGCCTTCAGGCCCTGAAAGTCGTAGGGCGAGGTGCGGGGCTTGAACGCGCCGCCGCGCAGGATGTTCGCACCGGAGGCCTTGACGGCCTTCGCGACCGCGACGATCTGCTCCTCGGACTCAACGGAGCAGGGCCCGGCGATCATGACGAAGTTGCCGCCGCCGATCTTCACACCGCCGACATCCACGACGGTGTCGTCCGGGTGGAACTTGCGGTTGCAGCACTTGAATGGCTCGGTCACGCGCTTGACACTGTCAACGATGCCGAGGCTGCCGATCAGATCCATATCCACGCGAGTCGTGTCGCCGACGAGGCCGAGCACGGTCTGATATTCGCCCTCGGAAATATGGATGGTCAGGCCCTGACCCTCGAGCCAGTCGATGAGCTGCTCGCGCTTTGCGGCTTCCACGCCATGTTTGAGTACGACGATCATGATGTTTACCTCCGATATATTTATCTGAATTTTTGTTTTTGTTTTTCAAAAGAAAAATGCGGCACAGGCTCAACCTGTGCCGCATGAAACATTCTCGGGATCCGAGCTATTTTTTGCATCACAAATCAGCCTTACTATATTGTCATAGTAAAGTAATAAGCGTATGCAAAATAATAGTTACGGTTCATGATATTGCTCCGATTCTGATGAAAAATCTTGATGGTTCGAGTATAAAAACTTCGCGCACAAATGTCAACCGCAAATTTTCACAAATTCCACATTTTTTTGTGCTCCGGCGTATGGCAGATGTCCAAGATGCAGCCAAAAAGTGTGCGGGGGCGGCTGATGCCGCCCCCGCTGGGAAATTGCTGTACCGGGGATATATGAAAAAGAGGATCAAGCGTTGACCACGTGCTCGACGTAGCCCATGAGGATCATGGCGACCTGGGCGCGGGAAGCGCTGCCCTGGGGGTCGAGGATCGTCTGCGTGCCGCGCACCGCGCCGCTGATGAGGCCGGATGCATTGGCCCACGCGAGCGCATCCTGCGCCCAGCCGGACACGCTGCCGGCATCCGGGAACACCGAGAGGTCAGCGCGCGCGCTGACGTCATAGCCCTTGCTCTGCGCGTAGTTGAAGAGGATGACGGCCGTCTGCTCGCGCGTGACGGAGCCGTCAGGATCGAAGCGGCCATTGCCGATACCGGCGACCACGCCGTTTTCTGCCGCCCAGGTGACAGCGTCGGTGTACCACGCGCCGTTCGGCACATCATCAAACGTGTTGGTGCCCTTCGGCGCAGGCTCGCCCGCGAGACGCCACAGCACAGACACGAGCATAGCGCGCGTCATGGTCATATCCGGGGCAAAGGTCGTTGCGGTCGTGCCGGCAAAGAGACCGTTGTTGTAGGCATAGGCCGCCGCGCCGTAATACCAGCTGCCGGCGGGCACATCCGTGAACGGGAAGCGCGCGATGGCCGTCACGCCGGAGACGACATCAAAGGTATAGGTCTGCCGATCGGCATCCCACGCACCGCCGACGGCGGAGATAGTGCCGTTCTCGGCGAGGCTCCACGCGGTCAGGTCGTCCGCTGCGCGCACGGGAATACCGGCGCGCACGCTGCCGGCGGGATAGCTCGCCGCCGCGCCGTCAACCAGAACGGAAGCATTGGCAAGCACGGCGCTGCTCGCCTGCGAACCGAGGGCACGCTGCTGCGCAGCGTTGACAGACGCCCCCGTGAGCGAGACGGCAATGTCCTTGTGCAGGTCAAGCGCCGCGAGCGCGTCGCTATCCAGTGTAACGGTGCCGGCTGCGAACTGCACCTGCAGGGCCGCAACGCCTGCATTGCGCGCATTGGCGATCGAGCGGCCGGCCAGGATGACCGTGTCGGCCGCGGGATCTGTGGCGTTAACCGTCACGGCCGCGCCGGACTGGGCGTCCGTGGCCGTGCGGAGCTGGCGGCTGGTGAGGAACACCGTCGCGGTGCTGCCCTGTACGTACGCCTGCGTAACGGCGGCGCTGCTGCCGGTGACCGGCAGGAGGCGCACCTGCGCACTGCTGCCCTCGAGCAGGATGGTCTTGTCATTGTCGTCGGGGCAGTTGTTGTCCACGCTCATGGAGACGACGATCTTCACGAGCAGGTCGTTGAGCTGGCTCTTGAGATATTTGGTGAACAGGCCCTGGAACTTCGTGAACAGCACGCTGCCGCGGCCGAACGCGTCTCTGGCAACGATGTCGAGCACCTGATCGAGCAGTGCGCCGCTCTTGAGCTGGTCGACGCCGGACTGCACCCAAGCGGGATAATTGCCGTCGTCCTCACCGGCGAGGTTGCACTGATAGATCCAGTTGGCAAAGTCGAGCAGGTCCTTGCCGTCCGCGATCGGAACGGCGGCCACATCGTCAATGATCTGATCGATGTTCGCCACGATCTTCGTGACCGGCCAAGTGTCATTCGGCAGATACTTGCCGAAGAAGGACTTGACGAAGTCGCCCGCGACCGTCTTGAGCATATCGGTCGAGAAGCCGAATTCCCGGGCATACTCGGTCAGGTCATCGATCACATGCGCAGTACCCGTGGCGGGATCTGTGTAATTGATGGGGCCGGCATGCGTCTTGGTGCTCACGCTCATGTAGGTGCTCGTCTCACCGCCGACGGTGCTGCGGCGCAGGTCGACAAAGCGGATCGGGCACGGATACGTCAGCGCAGAGCCGGTTTCGATGTCATAGAAGGTGTTGCCGGCCTTCGTGGTCATGGCAGCGATGTCGACCGCGTGCATATGGCCGGTGAAGACGGCGCTCATGCCGGCGTCGGCATACTCCTGCGCGATGCGCTCATAGTCGTTGACAAGGTACATGGGCAGGATGGTGGGCTCGACATCGAAGTGCGGCACCAGACCGTGGTGCTCCAGACCGATGACGAGGTCGCCGCGTGCCTTCGCGGCAGCGGTCTGCTCGATGACCCACTTTTCGAGGTCGGCACTGATGGCGCCGCTCGTCTCATGCTCATCGTCGCCGATGGAGGTGTTGTCCGAGCTGTAGCGGCAGGTATCCATGGCGATAATGGTCAGCCCCTCGACCGGTCGTGCAACATAGGACAGACCGCCGGCCTTGTTGCCCTCGGCCGGAGTGAAGGTCGCGATGACGGTCGGGTCGGAGTAAACAAAGTCATAAATCTGCTTGAAGTCCTCCGGCTCCGTGCGCGTGGCGCGCACGGCCTTGCCGTCGGCGGTGTTGAAGTTCTTGGCATTGTAATTACGGATGTCATGGTTGCCGTTGATGACATAGATCTTCAGCCCCGGAATATCCTGCTGCAGCTGCTGCAGCTGCTTTGCCAGCGCCGCGTGGCACTCCTGCTCGCCGTCCTTGGTCAGGTCGCCGGACACGAGAAGGATGTCGGGCTTGTCCGCGCGAACTTGCTCAAACTTTTCGTGCAGGATTGCGGAGCTCTCCTTGAGCAGCTTGCGGTCGCTGTTGAGCGCGTGCTCAAAGTCCGCCGTGTCTGCAATCATATCCGGCGAGAAATAGTGCAGGTCGGACATGACTGCGATCCTCAGGTTCATGTCCTGCGGCTTGTCCGCCGCAAGAGCCGGAACCGTCAGTGTGAAGACAAGGACTACCGCCAGCAGCAGCGACAGCAGTCTGCTTCCATTGTGCATTCTGGTTTTCATTTCTTCCTCCTGTTTTTTAGACTCCTACAACATTGCACGGCCCGCTGCCGTGCAACTGTATTCTTTCAAACCCGTGTAAAATCTGCAAGCCGGTTTCGGTAAAAAAGAAACCGTACCGTTCCGGCCGCCGCGGGTAATGCCACTGTATCATGTACGTGCCCGGATTGCAACCAAAATTCAACTGTTCCGGCCGATTGCGGAAAAATCCCGGTCTCCCGGCACTTTCCGCCTTGACAAGCAGGCGGTTTCGTTTTATCATAAAGTGTAACAAACACGGGGAGCCGCTTTGGCTGAGAGTAAGCATCCGCTTAGACCCGCACACCTGATTTGGACAATGCCAACGTAGGGATTCATACTGCCGGACCACAACAGCAGCACTCTTTACGGGCGCCGCTGTTTTTTCATGCAGACATTTCCGCAAAAGAAAGGAGTCATTCCTATGGAGCAAGTGCTCAAGACCATGCTCGAGAACGTGCGCGCGAAATCACCGCTCGTGCACAACATCACGAATTACGTCACCGTCAACGACGTGGCGAACGTCCTGCTGGCGGCCGGCGGCTCGCCGATCATGTCCGACGATGCCGACGACGTCGAGGACATCACAAGCATCTGCGGCGGGCTGAACATCAACATCGGCACGCTCAACAAAAACACCATCCCGTCGATGTTCCTCGCCGGGAAGAAGGCAAACGCGCTCGGCCACATTGTCCTGCTTGACCCCGTGGGCGCGGGCGCGAGCCGCCTGCGCACCGACACGGCCAACCGGCTCATGCAGGAGGTGCGCTTTGACGCCGTGCGCGGCAACATCTCCGAAATCAAGACGCTCTGCACCGGCAGCGGCAGCACCAAGGGCGTGGACGCCGACGCGGTCGATGCCGTGACGGAGGCAAATCTCGACAACGGCGTGCAGCTCGTCAAGACCTTCGCCGCGCAGACCGGCTGCATCATCGCCGTGACCGGTGCGATCGATCTCGTGAGCGACGGCGAGCGCTGCTGGTGCATCCGCAACGGCCGCGCAGAGATGAGCCGCATCACCGGCACGGGCTGCCAGCTCTCGGGGCTGATGACGGCATTTCTGGTCGCGAATCCCGATCACAAGCTCGATGCCGCGGCGGCCGCCGTGTGCATGATGGGTCTCGCGGGCGAGATCGGCTGGGCCAATATGCAGCCCGGTGACGGCAACAGCACCTACCGCAACCGCATCATCGACGCCATTTTCAACATGACCGGCGACGCGCTGGAGGAAGGAGCCAAATATGAACTGCGATAAAGCATCTCTGCTGCTCTACGCCGTAACTGACCGCTCGTGGCTGCACGGTCAGACACTTTACGAGCAGGCCGAGCAGGCGCTGCAGGGCGGCGCAACGTTTTTGCAGCTGCGCGAAAAAGAACTCGACGAAGCGCACTTCAAAGAGGAGGCCATTGCGCTCAAGGCGCTGTGCAAACAGTACGGCGTGCCGTTCGTGCTCGATGACAACGTGGCGCTTGCCATGGAGACGGACGCCGACGGCGTGCACGTCGGCCAGAGCGACATGGCGGCCGGCAAAGTGCGCGAACTGATCGGCCCGGACAAGATCCTCGGCGTGTCGGCCCAGACGGTGGAAGACGCGCTGCTGGCAGAGCGCAATGGCGCGGACTATCTCGGCGTGGGCGCCGTGTTCCCGACCGGGACGAAGGCCGATGCCAACGCCGTGAGCTATGATACCCTGCGCGAGATCTGTGCGGCAGTGTCCATCCCGGTCATCGCCATCGGCGGCATCACGAAAGACAATGTCGCCAAGCTCGCCGGCAGCGGCATCGTCGGCGTGGCCGTCGTGAGCGCAATTTTCGCGCAGCCGGACATTCCCACCGCCACGCGGGAGCTGAAGTCCGCCGTGCGCGCGGCGCTGAACCTGTAACCCCCTGCGCGCGGGCGCAGACAAGATAAAAACAGCGGCGGATTGGGGGCACCACCTTCTGTCGCTCAACAAAATTGATGCTGAAAAGGAGACAGAATATGAAAACAGCATTAACGATCGCCGGAAGCGATTCCAGCGGAGGCGCCGGTATTCAGGCCGATCTGAAAGCCATGACCATGAATGGCGTATTTGCCATGAGTGCGATCACGGCGCTGACCGCCCAGAACACGACCGGCGTACAGGGTATTTTTGAAGTGAGCCCGGCATTTCTCGGTCAGCAGATCGACAGCGTCTTTACCGACATCCGGCCTGACGCGGTGAAGATCGGCATGGTCGCGTCCTCCGGCCTTATCGAGGTCATTGCCGAGCGGCTGCAGCACTACGCAGCGACGAACATCGTCGTCGACCCCGTGATGGTCGCCACGAGCGGCGCACGGCTCATCTCCGAGGACGCCATCGCCACGCTCGAGGCGCGGCTACTGCCGCTTGCCACCGTGCTCACGCCCAACATCCCGGAGGCGGAAGTGCTCTCTGGCCTGACCATCGCCTCTCCCGACGACATGATCGCCGCCGGAAAAGCCATCAGTGAGCGCTACGGCTGCGCCGTCCTGTGCAAGGGCGGGCACCGGCTCAACGATGCCAACGACCTCCTGTACCGCAACGGCGGCTACGAGTGGTTCAACGGCAAGCGCATCGACAACCCCAACACCCACGGCACCGGCTGCACGCTCTCGAGCGCCATCGCGGCCAACCTTGCCAAGGGCTATGATCTCGACACGGCCGTCCGACGCGCGAAGGACTACCTCTCCGGCGCACTGGCCGCCATGCTCGACCTCGGCGCCGGCTCCGGCCCGATGGACCATGCGTTCGACCTGAAGCCGGAATACCGGCAGGAGGCCTGAGCATGAAAAAAACATCTGCATTTCAAAACAGCCTCATCTGGTTCGGCGCGGCCGTGTCCATCGCGGAGATCCTCACAGGCACGTACTTTGCGCCCCTCGGCTTCACGAAGGGCCTGCTCGCCATCCTCGTCGGCCACGTCATCGGCTGCGCGATGTTCTTCTTCGCAGGCCTCATCGGCGGCCGCACCGGCCGCAGCGCCATGGGCACGGTCGAGCTGAGCTTCGGCCGCATCGGCTGCCTGTTTTTCGCCGCGCTCAACGTGCTGCAGCTCGTCGGCTGGACGGCCATCATGATCTATGACGGCGCGCTCGCGACGAACACCGTGCTCGGCATCGGCAAGTGGGTGTGGTGCCTCGTCATCGGCGGGCTCATCGTCGTGTGGATCGCCGTCGGCATCAAGAACCTCGGCTGGGTCAACAAGATCGCCATGGCCGCGCTGTTCATCCTCTCGATCGTGCTGTGCGTGGTGGTATTCCGCGGCGGCACACCCGTCACGGTGCCGGACGACAGTCTGAGCTTCGGCGCAGCGGTCGAGCTGGCCGTGGCCATGCCGCTGTCGTGGCTGCCGCTCATCTCCGACTACACGCGTGAGGCTGAAAAGCCCTTTGCCGCCACGCTCTCGAGCACGCTGACCTACGGCGTCGTGAGCTGCTGGATGTACGTCATCGGCATGGGCGCCGCCATCTTCACCGGTGAGGGCGACATCGCGCTCATTATGGTCAAGGCCGGTCTCGGCGTGGCCGCGCTGCTCATCCTCATCCTCTCGACCGTCACGACGACGTTCCTCGATGCGTACAGTGCCGGCATCTCCGCCGAGTCCCTGTCGAAGAAGATCAACGGCAAATATGCCGCGCTCATCGTGACCGTTATCGGCACGATCTGCGCCATCTGCTTCCCGATGGACGACATCACGAATTTCCTGTACCTGATCGGCTCGGTGTTCGCGCCGATGATCGCCATCCAGATCACGGACTTCTTCCTGCTTAAGCGCGGCGGCGCGAGCAGCAGGCTCGATGTGTGCAATGCCGTCGTCTGGGTGCTGGGCTTCGTGCTCTACCGCGTGCTCATGACCGTGGACATTCCGGTCGGCAACACGCTGCCCGACATGGCCGCCACAATGCTTCTGTGCGTGATCGCGCACAAACTCGTCCCCGACAAGACCAAGGCTGCCTGAGCCTTTTTGCGAAAATTGCCAAGCCGGAAACGCCCGCACGGTGTGCGGGCGTTTTTGCGTCTTGAATTCCCAGTAAAGCCGTGTTATTTTAAGGGCAGAAACGAGATTCAGGGAGGCAGACATATGAAAGATCTCAAACCGACGTGCCGCATCGCTGTGGTGCAGGCGGCGCCGGTGCTGTTTGATAAGACCGCGTGCACGGACAAGGCCGTGCGCCTGATCGCAGAGTGTGCGCGCGGCGGCGCGGAGCTCATCGTGTTCCCGGAGCTGTTCATCCCCGGCTACCCGTACGGCATGACGTTCGGCTTCACGGTCGGCGCGCGCAATGAGGATGGCCGCAAGGACTGGCAGCTTTACTGCGACAACTCCATCGTCGTGCCCGGGCCGGAGACGGAGCGCCTCGCCGCGGCGGCAAAGGCCGCGGGCGCGTATGTGAGCATCGGGGTGTCGGAGCGCGACGGCGTGACGGGCACGCTCTATAACGCCAACCTCATCTTCTGCCCGGACGGCACGCTCGCCCCCGTGCACCGCAAGCTCAAGCCCACGGGCGCGGAGCGCGTGGTCTGGGGCGACGCCGACCGCGGGTATTTCCCGGTCGTGGACACCCCGTGGGGCCCGATGGGCAGCCTCATCTGCTGGGAAAGCTATATGCCGCTGGCACGCACGGCACTGTATGAAAAGGGCGTGACGCTCTACATCTCGCCGAACACGAATGACAACCCCGAATGGCAGGCCACCGTGCAGCACATCGCGCTCGAGGGCCGGTGCTATTTCATCAACTGCGACATGGTCTTTCACCGCGCGGACTACCCTGCCGGGCTGCACTGCCCGGACGAGATCGCGCGCCTGAACGACATTCCATGCCGCGGCGGCAGCTGCATCGTCGACCCCTATGGGCACTATGTCGTGCAGCCGGTGTGGGACAGCGAGGACATTCTCTACGCCGATCTCGACATGCTGCGCGTGCCCGCGAGCCGCATGGAGCTCGACGTGTGCGGCCACTATGCGCGGCCGGACGTGCTGCACCTGACCGTGCAGGACGCGTGAAAGGAGCAAGTGTATGAAGCTTGCCATGGCGCAAATGTCCATGACCGGAAGCATGGACGAAAACCTGAAAAAATCCCTCGCCTTCTGCGACGCTGCCGCGGGCAGCGACCTGCTGTTTTTCCCGGAGGTGCAGCTCACGCCGTTTTTCCCGCAGTATGCGGGCCGGAACGTGGACGCCTACGCCGTTCCGGCGGGCAGTCCGACGGTGCAGGCCTTCGCGGACAAGGCGAAGGAGCGCGGGCTCTACCTCTCGCCGAACATGTACCTCGAGCAGGAGGGCAAACGCTATGACGCCTCCCTCTGGCTGACGCCGGAGGGGGCCTGCGCGGGCGTGGCCAAGATGGTGCACATCATGCAGGCGGCGCAGTTTTACGAGCGCGACTACTACACGCCGTCTGAGGACGGCTTTCTCGTGTTCGACGCACCGTGGGGCTGCGTCGGCATCGTGATCTGCTTTGACCGGCACCTGCCGGAGAGCATCCGCACGTGCGCGCTCAAGGGGGCGGACCTCGTCATCATTCCGACGGCGAACACGAAAGCCGAACCCATGGAGCTCTTCGAGTGGGAGATCCGCGTGCAGGCGATGCAGAACCAGATCTTCCTCGCCATGTGCAACCGCGTGGGACACGAGGATGGGATGGACTTTGCCGGTGAGTCGCTGATCGTGCACCCGAGCGGCGACGTGATCTATAAAGCCGATGACCGCGAGCAGCTCATCGTGCAGGAGCTCGACCTCGCCGAGGCGCGGCTCTGGCGCGAGCACAAGCGCCCATACCTCAAGCAGCGACGACCGGAGTGCTATCTGTAAACAGAGGAAAACCCGCACCGGGGTTCCGGTGCGGGTTCTGCTTTTCATAGATTGTTTCATTTATATTCCGGGCACTGGTAACGGGGCTTGCCCTGGCTCTTGTGCCCGTACTCAATGGCGGACACCGGACAGCCGCAGATGCAGGCCATGCAGTGCGTGCACGCACCGTTCCAGTGCGGGCGGCGCTCCACAAGGTCAATCCCATTGACCGGGCAGCTCAGCGCACACTTGCCGCAGCCGATGCACGCATCCGAGACCGTAAACGGCCCGGACTTGACAAAGCACTTATAAAAGATCGTGTTCACCGGGCCGGTCTTGAACCGGTCGATTGGGCCGACCTTCGGCGCCGGGAACGGCTCGCCGCGCTGCACGCAGGCAATGCCCCGGTCGATGGACGGCTGCGCCGCCGTGATGATCTGCGCGGATTCCTCCGCGCCTGGCACGTAGAACATGGCGACGTAGTTTTCCGGCATGACGACCTGCAGCACGCCTTGGTAATCCAGCCCGATGTCCGCGCACAGCGCCGCGATGCGGCTGCCGGCGTTTCCGATCTCGCTGCCGCAGGTCATGACAAAGTAGGCCTTTTTGCTCCCGGTAAAGCGGCCGCGGCGGAGGAAATCTGCGAAAATGTGCGGGATCTGCCAGCCGTATGTCGGCGAGACGAACACCCATGGCCGGTCGGAATGCAGGTCGGTGGACGTGTCGTTTTTGATGTATTCGTTCGCAATGATGAGATCGTCGCCAAGGGCGGCGGCGAAGCGCTGGGCAACATAGCGGCTGTTGCCGGTGCCGGTGTAATAGACGATCATGGTGCTTCCCCCAAACATATGATTTTGCCCAGTATAGCACACCTGCGCCCCGATTTCCAGCCGGACGTTGTGTCCGGGTGCCCAATGTGCTACAATGGGAAAAACACCGCAATCTATGGGAGGGACCGCATTTGTATTGGTATACCATCGGGCAGACGCTCACGCAGCAGGAACGTGCACCCGCGCCGGAGCAGCCCGCCGTCGTGCTGCTGACGTCCGAAGAGCTGTCACACCAGCCGGCACTCTCCGGTCTGGAGCGGACGCTGCACCACACGCCACCGGCACGCGACGCACGTGTGTGCAAAGCCGAGGTGCGCTCGGACTGCCTGTCGGGCACGCTCGTGCTGCCGCGCCAGGGCAAGGACGGCAAGCCGCTCGCCTGCGGCTATCTCGTTACGGCAAAGCGCGTTGTGCTCGTGGACGACGAAGGCGCGCTACCGGGGCTGCTGCGCCGCATCGCCCGGGAAAAGCGCTGGACCGACGGCAGCGTCGGCCGGTTCCTCTACGACTTTTTTGAGCAGCTCATCGCCCGCGACCTGCACCAGCTGGAAAAAATCGAGGATCGCATCGAAGCGCTCGAGGATCGGGTGCTGGCGCATGAGCTGGACGATTTCTCCGCGCCGATGACCGCACTGCGCAAGGAGACCATGGCTTGGTACCGCTACTACACACAGCTCGACGATGTCGCGTGCGAGCTGCGCGAGAACGAAAACGGCTTTTTCACCGACAGTGAGCAGCTGTTATTCCGAATGTTTGAGGACCGGGTGATCCGTCTGCGCGAGGAGTCGCAGCTGCTGCGCGAATCATGCACGCAGCTGCAGAGCCTGTTTCAGGCCGAGATCGACACGCGGCAAAACCGCATCATGCAGATCCTGACGATCGTGACGACGATCTTCCTGCCGCTGACGCTGCTCGTCGGGTGGTACGGCATGAACTTTGTCGGCATGCCGGAGCTGACGTGGAAGTACGGCTACCCCGTTGTCGTGCTCGTGAGCATCGTGACCGTGGGCATCAGCCTGTGGGTGTGCAAGAAGAAAAAGTTCTGGTGACAAAAAGCACCGGCCGAGGGAAAACCTCAGCCGGTGCTTTTTATTTCCCCGCGCGCTCGGCAAAGTGCTCCGGGTTCTCGATCGACGTCAGCCGCAGCGGAAACGCCTGCTGCCCGAGGTCTGTATAGGTGATGATCCACTCGCCGGAGTCGATCATCATCGCCATCGACAGCAAGTCGGCACAGTCCACCGTACCCTGCGCATCCACCGGGAGCGCGCCGACGTTCACCCCGTCTGCATCGCCGAAATCGAGCACTTTGACCTCCAGCGTTTTCGCGCCCTTGTCGCGCGAGAGCACCTCCACGCGCAGGTAGGCATAGCCCCCGTCGAGCGGTAGGTCGCTCATGTCCGGAGCGGGCGTGGGCTCCGCCGCGCCGCCGGCGGCGCAGCCCGTGCACAGCAGCGCGAGCGCGAGCAAAAGGGTCAGGATACGGATATGCTTCATGCGTTTTCTCCTTTCAAACCGTCGCGGTGCAGTTTGGCCGAGCGCAGATACAGCGGGATAGCCGCCAGCTGCGCCGCCACCGACACCGCCACCATGGCCGGGATGCTCACATCATACAGCACACCGAGCAGCCAGCTGCCGAGAAACCAGAACACGCCGAATGCGCACTCAAACACGCCGTAGCCGGTGGCGCGGCTGACCTTGGGCACCATCTGCGTGACAGCAGCCTTCAAAATCGACTCCTGCGCGCCCATGCCAACGCCCCAGAGGGCGATGCCCACGAGCAGCGCGCCGATGCTGTGGCACGCGAACACGAACACCGCAAACGGCGCCGACAGCACCGTCGACCACACGAGCGCCCGCACGCCCTTTTTATCATACAGCAATCCGAACACCAGCGCCGCCACGGCGTCGACCAGCATGGCCCCGGCATACAGCAGCGGCAGCGACCCGCTGGTGACGAGCGCGGACGTCTGCGCAAGGCCGGAGGCAAGATGCGTGTACGTGCGCGAGACGTGCATGAGCACGAGCGAATAGTCGATGAAGCCGAACGCGAACAGGCTGATGCCCGCAATGTAGAGCACGAACTCTTTTTTCATTTTGAAGGGCACGTATTCCTTCGGCTCGGGCTCAAAGTGCTCGGGATTCGGGAACTTCCGCTTCGTCACGAGCAGCAGCACGAGCGTGATCGCGCCCGGAATGGCCAGCACTGCAAAGCACGTGGAATAGACCTGAAACGTCGTGCCGTCCGTTTTGAAGAGCATCACCAGATACAGCAGCACCGGGCCGAGGAACGCACCGATCTGGTCGAGCACCTCCTGAATGCCGAAGCTCTTGCCGACGCCCTCCTGCGAGGCGGCAAAGGACAGGATGGTGTCCTTCGCGGGCTTTTTGACGGCCTTGCCCATGCGCTGGATGACGAGCAGCGCGCACGCCCAGATCCAGCCGTGCTCGCCGACGAGCGCAAGCGCCGGCACGGCCAGCACATCGAGCACGTAGCCGACGATCGTCATCGTCCAGTAATGCTTTGTTTTATCCGTGAGCTTGCCGAACACATAGCGCATCGAGTAGCCCACGAGCTCGCCGAGACCGGAGATGAAGCCGATCGTCCCGGCCGAAGCGCCCAGCAGCGTCAGATACGCGCCGCGGATGCTCGACGCCCCCTCGTGCGTCATGTCGGAAAACAGGCTCACGATGCCGAACAGCACCACGAACGCCATCGCCTGCGAGTATTTCTTTTTCTGCTTATTCGCCATCGGTTGTGCCCTCCTTCACCATGGCCGTCATATTGGGAACCCCCGCCTTGCTCTCCGCCTTGCAGCGCTGATAGAGCACATCGAGCACGCGCGCGAACTCCGCGCGCTCCGGCTCCGTGAGCGGGGCAAGCAGCCAGCCGTAAAACCGCGTTTCGACGGCGGCCTTGGAATTTTTCAGCCGCTCGGCCTGCGCGGTGGCGTAGAGGCAGCGGCTGCGGCCGTCGGCAGGGCTGGCTTCCCGGCGCAGGTAGCCCTTAGCCTCCAGACTCGCCGTCTGGCGCGCGACCGCGCCCTTGTCAAAGCCCGTGATGCGGCACACGCCCGATTGCGTGATGCCGGGGTTTTTGCGGATCACATGCAGCACGTCAAATTCGCCCGGGCCGATGCCCTCGGCGCGCAGCGTGCGCACGGTGAACTTGCTCACCTCGCGTGCGATCTTCGTGATCTTCCGTTCCGTAATGTCCATAGGCCCCTCCGGCGCGAAAAAGATGTAGCATCATCGAAAATAGATGATACTACATCTTTCTCATTTGTCAAACTCTATTTCAGCTCGGCTGTGAACACGATCGTGCGCCCGTCGGGGCTCTCGGCGCGGATGGTGCCGCGGTGCCCCTCGGCGATGCTGCGCGCGATGGACAGCCCGATGCCGAAGCCGCCAGTCTCGGCGCTGCGGGCGGGGTCTGCACGGTAAAAGCGGTCAAAGAGCCGGCCGAGCGCGGCCGTGTCGAGCGCGTCGCACCGGTTTTCCGTGCGGATCACAACACCGCGCCGCCCCTTTTCCAGCGAAAAGGAGATGGGCGTATCCGGTGCGGCATACTTAACGGCATTGTCGAGCAGGATGGACACGAGCTGCCGGATGGCGTACTCGTCGCCGCAGTAGGTCAGCCCCGGCGTCACGCGCACATCAAGCTCGTGTCCGGCGGACACCGCGAAATCGCGGAACGACTCTGCCGCCTCCGTAAGCGCGTCGCTGATCGAGAAGTCCGCCATCTGCAGAGGCGAGACCTCCTCATCCATGCGCGAGAGCGTGACAAGCTCGTTGACGAGCTCCGTGAGCTTTTCGGTCTGGTTTTCCGCCTTGTCGATCCACTTCTGCTGCCCGACCTCCATCTCCAGCACCTTCAGGCTCGTGGCGATGACGGTGATGGGCGTTTTGAGTTCGTGGGAAGCGTCCGTGATGAACTGCTTTTGCCGCTCGGACGCCTGAATGACCGGCGCGATCGCCCGGCGCGAGCAGAGCACAATAATCACATACACCAGCGCCACGCACACGGCTGCGGCGGCCAGAGACATCCACGCGAACGTCACGACCGCTTGCAGCTCCTGATAGCTGTCGAGGAAGATGGCCATCCAGCGGTCGGTGTCCGTGTGTACTCGCGGAGTTTGCGCCCGCGAAGGCCTATACCTGCGTCGTCGTGAGCATTCCGGCGCTCGCGCAGGGCAGCACCTGCACCGTCACCATGGGCGGCCAGAGCACTAACGTCACGCTCGAGAGCCTCATCTACGGCAGCGGCGGTATGGGCGGCGGCATGGGCGGTCAGCCCGGCGGGGGCATGGGCACCCCGCCGGACGGCACCGGCGGCAGCATGGGCACGCCGCCCGACGGCACCGGCGGCAGCAGTATGGGCACGCCGCCTGATGGCAACAACGGCGGCAGTATGGGCACGCCCCCGGACGGCGGCAAAGGCGGCCGCCCCGGACAATAAATCAGCTTTCTTTCTCCCTCCAAAATAGACAAAGGCACGCCCCTGCGCATTTCGTGCAGGGGCGTGCTGATAACTGACCTGTTTATGGGACAGTGCTTCTGCTATCCTACAGATAATGAAACAAATTTGGGAGGGATTGCAGATGAAGCATCCGATTGGTTTTTGTGTGCAAGGATCCGCGCCGGAGGCGGTGCCCGCTCCGGCAGCACCGGCGGAAACGGCGGCCGTTCCGTCCGTCGTGCGCGTGTTTTTCCCCGAGCGCGGCCAAGCTTACAGCTATTATAACGACCGCTTTGACCTGCACGACGGCGATCTGGTCTACGTCAGCGGCAAGCTTGCCCGCCAACGCGGACAGGTGGTCGCAGTGGACTACAATTTCCGCATCCGGCTGGCAGACTACCAGCGTGTGATCGGCGTTGCCGACACGGCCGTGCACGGCACGTTTTACGCGCTGGGCGCGCACCTCATCACGCTGGAGCCGAACGTGCTGCCGTTCCGACAGGTACGCGGCTGGTTTCTGCCGCCGGAGGCAGACGGGGAATATGCCGTCGGGCACGGCCCCGGGCCGGAGTACGCGCTCGATGTCCTCGAGCAAACGCATGTGTCGAGCGACGTTGCCGAAAAGGGCGGCGCGTACTATGCTGAGAACCGGGTGGTCTACCTGTCGGTCGATGGCACGCAGGGGCACGCCATCGTGCAGGGCACTGTGCCGTATGAGCTCACGTTCACCTACACGGGCGGCACGGTCAGCGCGCTCACGTGCACCTGTTATGAGACGGGGCTGTGCAAGCACGGCGCCGCCGTGCTGCTGCAGCTGCGTGAGATGCTCGAAACGGTCCGCAAGCACTGGCCGGAAGCGTTTGCCGAGAGCGGATATTTTGCCTCCGTGAGCAAGCAAACGTTTTCTCTCTTCACGGGCAGCGGCGATACCCCCGTAAGCATCACGCTGACCTGACAAACAGCCGGGGGCTGCACAAACCGCAGTCCCCGGCTGGTCGCTTTATTCCATTGTGTCGGCGGGCGCCTGCCCATACACGCGCGTGTGCAGCAGTGCCTCGATCGCGCGCAGTTCCGAGGCCGTGCGCGCACCATCGGTCGTGAGCAGGTACATGGGGATCGGGCTGCCGCCCGGCGTGAGCGCCGGCTGCCGGTAGGGGTACGCCGCGTTGACGGTAAAGCCGTGGCGCTCGTAAAATCCGATGCGCCGCGCGGCCAGCTCCGTCTCCGGCAACTCCGCCTCCAGGCAGGCGGGCTTATCATAGCGTGCGAGCAGCGCGTCGAGCATCTGCCCGCCGATGCCGCCATTGCGGCAGGCGGGGTCCACGGCAAAGTGCTCGAAAAAGACAAAATCGTCAAAGTCCCACAACGCCATCAGCGCCTGCACGCCGCCGGACGGCGCGCGCAGAATGTCGATCCGATAGGCGCTGTCCGAAAGCAGCGCGCGCTGCCCCGCCGCATCCCGCCGCTCCCCGGCCGGGAAGCTCTGGGAAAGCAAACGGAAAACCGCGTCAAAATCCTCCGGGCGCATGCGCTCGATGGGCATCATTCCGTTTCCTCCTTTTCCATCTCACCGCGCTCGCGGTAGCAGTCGGCGAACGTGTGCTCCACGCCGCCGGACTTGTAGCCGACCATCGTGTCCAGACAGACGGAGTGAATGCTGTGAAAAATACTCTTTTCAATGTCGGGATTCTTGCGCCGGAGCTCGCGCAGCAGCAGCTTGACCTCCTGCCGCTTGGAGCTGCTGCCATCATTGCCGTGCGCGGCCGTGTGCTCAGTAAAGCGGCAGGCGCACTGGATGAACTCCAACCCGTTATAGCGCTGCCAGGCGATGATGTCGTCCTCGTGGATGCAGTACATGGGGCGGATGAGCTCCATGCCCGGGAAATTGCGGCTGCGCAGCTTCGGCGGCATGGCCTGCAGCTGTGAACCGTAGAACATGCCCATGACGGTCGTCTCGATAACGTCGCTGAAGTGGTGGCCGAGGGCGATCTTGTTGCAGCCGAGCTCGCGCGCCTTGCTGTAGAGATAGCCGCGGCGCATGCGCGCGCAGAGATAGCATGGCGACTGCTCGATGCCGCTCGTGACATCGAAAATATTCGTCTCGAAGATCGTGACTGGGATATGCAGCAGCGCTGCGTTGCTCTCGATCTTCTGCCGGTTGACGGCGTTGTAGCCCGGATCCATGACGAGGTTGACGACCTCGAACGGCACGTCGCTGTGCCGCTGCAGCAGCTGCAGGAGCTTGGCCATGAGCATGGAGTCCTTGCCGCCGGAGATGCACACCGCGATCCGGTCGCCGGGGGCGATGAGTTCGTACTGCTTGATGGCGGTGATGAACGGCGTCCAGAGCACCTTGTGGAATTTTTTCTGGATGCTGCGCTCGATCAGCTGATAGGGTTCGAGTTGTCTGCTCATGTTGATCGCTCCCGCTTGTAAAGAGTGCCCCTCCCTTTTGGGACTACCCGGTAGGATACCACGTCGGGGCGCGAATGGCAAGCCGCGCTTGCCAAATCCGGTGTGGGGCGCTATCATGGGACCATCTCAACCATTAGGAGGCAAGCACCATGCCCAAACAGGCACTGATCATGATCGACATGCAGCGCGGCTTTCTCGACAGCGCGTCCCCGCTGTGCATCCCGTCCGCAGAGGCGACCGTTCCCGCGTGCGCGGCGCTCATCGACCGCTGTCACGCAGCCGGCATCCCGGTCATCTACGCCGTGCGGCATTACCGCAGCGACGGCTCCGATGTGGAAAAGCCGCGCGCGGCCGCGTGGGCAGCCGGCGGCAAGCCGCTCTCGGAGGACTGCGCAGAGCACCTGTCGGACGCGTTTCCGGCTGCGTTTCCCGTCCTGCCGCAGGACTATGTGCTCGTAAAGCCGCGGTTCTCAGCGTTTTTCCACACCGGGCTCGACCTTATTTTGCGGCGGCTCGGCGTGCAGACCGTCCTGCTCGCCGGAACGACCACGCCCAACTGCATCCGCACGACGTGTTACGACGCGATCTCGCTCGATTATGACGCCGTCGTGCTCTCGGACTGCACATCGTCCGTCACCGACGCCGTGCAAGCGGCAAATCTCGCGGATATGCAGCGCATAGGCGCCACCGTGTGCAGGAGCACGGAGCTCCCGCTCGCATAAAGCAATGATCCCCGGGTGCGGTTCGCACCCGGGGATCATTGCTGCGTTCTGTCATGACGAAGTGGAAATGCGCGTAATGTCCAGCCCGCGTTCGCCGACCTGCACGCTGCCATCCTTGAGCGAGATAAACGGCGAAAAGTCCACCGTCTCCCCGCCGGACGTGATCGAGACCGTCACATCCGGGAAAATGTCGCTGACATTGCAGCCGATGACGAACGCATCGCCGTTCGTCTGCTCATAAAAAAGCGTCTTGGTGTCGGTCTCCATGTCATTTTTGTACAGGCGCACGGTCGCGCTCGGATCACGCGGGATGATGAGATAAAAGTCCCCATCCGAGATGTGGTGCACCGGCAGCTCCCTGCCGCCAAAATACGTCTGCTGGAAGAAATCCAGATCCGTCGGGGCCTGATAGCCGAGGTAGGCCGCGGCGTAGAGCTGCCCGTCCGTATACGGCAGAGTGCTCAGCGGGTCTGGCGTCGGCGTCGGCGTGGCCGCCGCCTCAGGTGCGGGGGTGGGCGTCGCGTCCGGGGTCTGGGCCGCAACGCCGCAGCCGGCCAGCAGCAGCGCACAGAGCAGAAGGGTCGAGAGGATCGTTCGCTGTTTCATGGGTCGCCATCCTTTCTGAATCTTGACTGTATGTTTACGCTTCGTGCGCATGGTCATAAATCGGCTGGATATCCGGCGGCAGGTTGTCCGGCAGCATGGCCTGCACGCCGTCCTCATTGCCGTCGCGCATGGCCTGCTCATAGTACCAGCATTTGAAACGGATCATATCCAGAGACTTCTGCAGGCGCGCGATCTCGGCCTCCACCCGCTCGGCCTGCTGTACAAAGAGCGCGTGCCGCTGCGGATACGTGTCGCTCCCCTGCGCACACCATTCCATAAACCGCTTGATCTCCTTGATCTCCAGTCCGGAACGCTTCAGGCACTCGATCACGCGCAGCGCCTCGATCTCCTGCTCGCCGAAGCGGCGGATGCCCGACGTGCGCGTCAGGGCCGGAAACAGGCCCTCCTTATCATAATACCGCAGCGTGGAGACCGGCAGATCAAACCGCTCCGACACCTGACCGATCGTATACATGGGATCACCTCAAAAAAATCACAAAAAAGTGCTTGACCTGAAGTCAGCTTCAGGTTGTATGCTTATGGTATCAGATCACAGCGGCAGTGTCAAGCCGCTCAAAAAGGAGAAGACCGATATGGCCAAGAACATTCTCATCCTCAGCACGAGCCTGCGCGCGAGCAGCAACTCCGAGGCGCTGGCAAACGCCTTCGCCGACGGGGCGCGCGCCGCCGGGCACGCGGTAGAGGTCATCTCGCTGCGCGGCAAGAACATCGCGTTCTGCCGCGGCTGCCTCGCCTGCCAGGCGCTGGGCCGGTGCGTGATCGACGACGATGCCGTCGCCATCACGAAAAAAATGCAGCACGCGGACGTGATCGTGTTCGCCACACCCATTTACTATTATGAGATGAGCGGCCAGCTCAAGACCCTGCTCGACCGCGCCAACGCACTCTTCCCGTCGGACTACGCGTTTCGCGAGATTTACCTGCTCGCCTCGGCGACCGAGGACGAGCCGGACACGGACGAGCGCGCCATCCACGGGCTCGAGGGCTGGATCGCATGCTACGAAAAGTGCCATCTCGCCGGAACAGTGTTCGCCGGCGGCGTGACAGAGCCGGGCGCCATCGCCGGCCACCCCGCACTCGAGACCGCCCGCGCTATGGGCGCGGCCATCGCATAACGAACCAACACAGGAGGTATGGAATCATGAACAGCACCCTGACCCTTACGCAGGAATGGGACAAGACCTTCCCGCAAAATGACGCCGTTGACCACTGCAAGGTCACGTTTCACAACCGCTTCGGCATCGAGCTTGCCGCCGATCTCTACAAGCCGAAAAATGCCGCCGGAAAGCTCGCCGCCGTGGCTGTGAGCGGCCCGTTCGGCGCCGTAAAGGAGCAGAGCTCCGGCCTGTATGCACAGGAGCTCGCCGCACGCGGCTTCCTGACCGTCGCCTTTGACCCGTCGTACACCGGCGAGAGCGGCGGCACACCGCGCTACGTCGCCTCGCCCGACATCAACACCGAGGACTTTTCCGCCGCGGTCGATTTTCTGTCGGTGCGTGCGGACGTCGACCCGGAGCGCATCGGCATCCTCGGCATCTGCGGCTGGGGCGGCATGGCGCTCAATGCCGCCGCCATCGACACCCGCATCAAGGCGACCGTCACGTCCACGATGTACGACATGACCCGCGTGACCGCCAACGGCTACTTTGACACCGACGACAATCCGGACGCCCGCTATGCCCTGCGTCAGGCGCTCAATGCGCAGCGCACCGCTGACTACAAAGCCGGCACGTATCAGCGCGCGGGCGGTGTGGTCGATCCGCTGCCGGAGGACGCACCGTTTTTCGTCAAAGACTACCACGACTATTACAAGACCCCGCGCGGCTATCATCCGCGTTCCCTCAACTCCAACGACGGCTGGAACGTCACGTCCCCCCTGTCGCTGCTCAACGCAAAGCTGCTCGCCTACGCCGACGAGATCCGCAGCGCCGTGCTCGTCATCCACGGCGACCAGGCGCACTCGTGCTACTTCAGCCGTGACGCCTTTGCCAAGCTGCAGGGCGACAACAAGGAGCTGCTGCTCATCCCCGGCGCCGTGCACACCGATCTCTACGACCGGATGGACATCATCCCGTTCGACCGCATCGAAGCATTCTATCATCAGTATCTGAAATAAGGAGGCCCCATCATGGTCAAACAGACTGCGGGCAGAGACGCCCTGAATGATTTTGCACCCAAATTTGCCGCGCTCAACGACGACGTGCTCTTCGGCGAGGTCTGGTCGCGCGAGGGGCAGCTGCCGCTCAAGCTGCGCTCGATCGTCACGATCACAGCGCTCATCAGCAAGGGCATCACGGACAGCTCCCTCACCTACCATCTCACGACCGCGAAGCAAAATGGCGTGACCAAGACCGAGATGGCCGAGATTCTCACGCACCTCGCCTTCTACGCCGGCTGGCCGAACGCCTGGGCCGCCTTCCGGCAGGCAAAGGAGGTCTACGCCAACGACGACACGGACGCAAACGGCGGTCTCTTCGGCCTCGGCGCGCCGAACACGGCCTACGCGCAGTACTTCACCGGCGAGAGCTTCCTCAACCCGCTGACAGACCCCACCAAGACCGTTTTCCTCGCAAACGTCACCTTCTCCCCCGCCTGCCGCAACAACTGGCACATCCATCACGCGAAGTCCGGCGGCGGCCAGCTGCTGCTGTGCACGGACGGTCTGGGCTGGTATCAGGAGGCGGGCAAGAGCGCACAGGCCCTGCACCCCGGCGACGTGGTGACCATCCCGGCCGGGGTCAAGCACTGGCACGGCGCGCAGAAGGACTGCTGGTTCAGCCACATCGCCATCGAGTGCCCCGGCGAGGAGACGAGCAACGAGTGGCTGGAGCCCGTCACGGACGCGGAATACGCAGCGCTCGACGCCGACTGTGCACAAAACCCGTGAATTTGGGCTTCCCGGCACATATTTTCTGCATACCGCCACTTGTTCTTCCCCCTACAACCGTGGTATGATATAGCATCCGCAAAACCCGGAGCGCTTTGCGCTCCGGGTTTTGCCGATTACGATTGCAGAAAAGGCGTTTTCCCGCTGTGCAGATTCCTGAGCAGCGGGGGAGCTCGAGGGGGCAAGGCCCGCCTCGATTCCGATCTGCGGCGCAGGCAAGGATTGCTGCGCCGTCTGTCTTTTGAAAGGGTGATAATATCATGATCCACGGTTTTCTCAAAGCCTGCACGGTCTCGCCCGCGCTGCGCGTGGCCGACTGTGCGTTCAACACGCAGCAGACCATCGCCGCCATGCAGCGCGCAGCGGCGGATGGCGCGCAGCTGGCGGTGTTCCCCGAGCTGGGGCTGACCGGCTACACGTGCGGCGACCTGTTTTTCCAGCAGCCGCTCCAGCGCGCCGCGGCCAAGGGGCTCGCCGCCGTGCTGGAGGCGAGCGCGGCGCTCGATCTCGTTGCGCTCGTGGGTCTGCCGGTCGCTGTGGACGGCAAGCTCTATAACTGCGCCGCCATCGTCTGCCATGGGAAGCTGCTGGGTCTGGTGCCGAAAACACACCTGCCGAACTACGGCGAGTTTTACGAAAAGCGACAGTTCAACCCCGCGCCCGCCGGCGTGCGCACGCTGCACTTCGCCGGGCAGGAGGTGCCGTTCGGCACAAAGCTGCTGTTTCGCTGCGCGGAGATGCCGGAGTTTTGCCTCGCGGCCGAGGTATGCGAGGACCTGTGGGCCCCGCTGCCGCCAAGCACGCACCACGCGCTCGCGGGCGCGACCGTGATCGCGAACCTCTCGGCCAGCGACGAGACCATCGGCAAGGCCGATTATCGCCGGGCGCTCGTGGGCCAGCAGTCCGCGCGGCTGCTGTGCACATACCTGTATGCCGACGCCGGCCACGGCGAATCGACGACCGACATGGTCTTTGCCGCGCACGACCTCATCTGTGAAAACGGTTCCCTGCTGGCAGAGGCGAAGCCCTTCGGTACCGGCTATGCCTGCACGGAGCTCGACCTCGGCCGCATGGTCAGCGAGCGCTGCCGCAGCACGACGTTCCAGCCCGAGGGCGCAGGATATGAGACGGTCATATTCCATCTGCCGCTCCGGGAGGTGCCGCTCACGCGGCCCGTCTCGCCGACACCGTTTGTCCCGGCTGATGGCGCCGCCCGCGCCGAGCGCTGCGAGCTCATCCTCGCCATGCAGGCCGATGGGCTGGCCAAACGCATCGCCCACGCACATGCAAAAACGGCCGTCATCGGCATCTCCGGCGGGCTGGACAGCAGCCTCGCCCTGCTCGTGGCCGTGCGCGCGATGAAGCAGCTCGGCCGTCCGACGCAGGACGTGCTGGCCGTGACGATGCCGTGCTTCGGCACGACGCACCGCACGCGCTCCAACGCCGAGATCCTCTGCGACGAGCTGGGCGTGACCTTTCAGGAGATCCCGATCGCGCGCACCGTCCACAGCCACTTTGCCGACATTGGGCAGGACGAGGCCGTGCTCGACGTAACGTATGAAAACTGCCAGGCGCGCGTGCGCACGCTCGAGCTCATGGACCTCGCCAACCGCACGGGCGGCCTCGTCGTCGGCACCGGCGACCTGAGTGAGCTGGCCCTCGGCTGGGCCACTTACAACGGCGACCACATGAGCATGTACGGCGTGAACGCCGACGTACCGAAAACGCTTGTGCGCCATATCGTGCGCTATGCCGCCGACGCGGCGGAAAACGCCGCCCTGCGCGCCGTGCTGCTCGACATTCTCGCAACGCCGGTCAGCCCCGAACTGCTGCCGGCGAAGGAAAACGGTGAGATCGCCCAGCGGACGGAATCGCTCGTCGGACCCTATGAACTGCACGATTTCTGCCTGTACTACGTGCTGCGCTTTGGCTTCGGCCCGGCAAAGATCTACCGGCTGGCGCGTCATGCGCTCGGTGACCGGTACCCGGATGACGTGCTGCTGCACTGGCTCAAAAATTTCTACCGCCGCTTCTTCGCCCAGCAGTTCAAGCGCAGCTGCCTGCCCGACGGACCGAAGATCGGCTCGGTCACGCTCAGTCCCCGCGGCGATTGGCGTATGCCCAGCGACGCCTGCGCTGCCGTATGGCAGGCAGAGCTCGACCAGTTGAGATAAGGAAAAGAACATACATATGCACAAAACCGGGAAAGCAAAGCTTTCCCGGTTTTGTGCTAGGAGAGATTAGGAAATTGAAAATAAGGAGATGCAAAGAGAGATAGCAAATAAAACAGAATAACAGAAAAAGGTTTTACAGAATAACAGAAAAAAGAAAGAAGGGAGTATTGGATCAGCCGAGGGTCTTGCCGCCGTCGCAGACAAAGTTCGCGCCGTTGACATAGGAAGCCTCATCGGACAGGAGGAAGCAGACGACGTTGGCCATCTCTTCCGCAGTGCTGGGACGGGTCATTGTGCCGTTTTTCAGCTCGTTTTTCTCGGTGTGCACGCCCTTGGTGACTTCATACTGGCTCAGGATGGAGTCGAGCATATCGGTGTCCACCCAGCCGGGGGCATAGCAGTTGATGCGCACGCCGTTGCCGCCATTTTCATTGGCCGCGTTCATGGTCATGCCCATGACAGCAAACTTGCTGGAACCATAGCCAATCTCCAGCTGGTAGCCGCGCATACCAGAGCAGGAGCACGTATTGACGATCGCGCCGCGGTGCTGCGCCTGCATAATCGGCAGGCAATACTTCATGGTCAGGAACGTGCCGAAGACGTTGATGCTGTAGACCTTCTTGAAGTCATCAAACGTGTAGTCCTCCACGCGCTCGCTCGGGCCCGGGATGCCGGCCATGTTGGCCAGAATATCCACCGTGCCGAACATCTCGTGGACCTTGGCAACGGCCGCTTTGACCTGCTCCTCGTCACTGACATCCACGGACATGGCATAGCAGTGGTCGGCACCGATCGCATCGACTGTTTTCTGCAGGGCACTGAGCCGGCGGCCAAAGACAACAACCATTTTTGCGCCGTCTGCTGCCAGACGCTTGGCCACAGCAGCGCCGATGCCGCTGCCGCCGCCGGTCACGATGGCAACTCTGCCCTGAAATCGTTCGCTCATAAATAAGCTCCTTTCGTGGATCGTTAGATCTCGATATATTTTCCGGGCAATGCCCGGTTTTTTTCATGAACGGGAAATCACTCGCTGAGCATGGTCTCCAGCTGCGCGGCAAAGCACAGGTGCGCACCGGTCTTGGCGCGGATCTCGTCGGGCGTCACGCCGGGCGCAATCGCCGTAACCGTCAGGCAGCCGGGCTTGCAGTCGATGATGCACAGCTCCGTCACGATCGTATTCACACAGCCGGGCGCCGTAAGCGGCAGCGAGCAGTGTTCCACGATCTTCGCATCCCCATTTTTCGTGCAGTGTTCCATGGCGATGATGACCTTTTTGGCGCCGCTGACGATGTCCATTGCGCCGCCCATGCCGTTGAGCTTCTTTCCGGGGATCTTCCAGTTGGCAAGGTTGCAAGCCTCGTCGACCTGCAGTGCGCCGAGCACGGTCGCATCGAGGTGGCCGCCGCGCGCGATGGCAAACGCCATCGTACTGTCAAAACAGCAGGCGCCCGGGATGAGCGTAATGACTTCGCCGCTGGCGTTGCACAGATCCTTGTGTACAGTCTTCCAACTCCCCTTTTCGCCGGCGCAGCTGTCCAGCCAGGCAATCACACTCTCGCGCGTCGAGAAATCCCACGGGAAACCACCGGCTTCTCCCGCGCCCACGCAGCCGTTTTCCGCGTGGAACAGCACCGTCATGCCCTCCGGCACATAGGTGCTCGCCAGCGTCGGAATGCCGACACCAAGGTTGACCACATCCCCGTCGTGGAACATGGCGGCGACATTCCTGGCAATGAATTCACGTTTTCCCATCAGAACATCGCTCCTTCCTTGACAACGATATAGTCCACGAAGAATCCGGGCAGCTGCACGTCATCCGGGTCGATCTCGCCGACCTCGACGAGCTGCTCGACCTCGAGGATGACCGTGTCGGCAGCCGTCGCCATCCAGGGGTTGAAGTTAGCCGCCGTGAGCTTGAAGACAGCGTTGCCCATTCGGTCGGCCTTATAGGCCTTGACGAGCGCAACGTTGCCGCGCAGCGGCTTTTCAAAGATATACTTCTTGCCATCGATGATCTTGGTCTCTTTGCCTTGCTCGACCTCGGTGCCGACGCCGGTGGGCGTGTAGAACCCGCCGAGGCCGGAGCCTGCGGCGCGCAGACGCTCAGCCAGCGTGCCCTGCGGCACAAACTCCAGCTCGAGTTTGCCGTCATTGATGGCATTTTCGATCACCTTGTGGCTGCCGATAAAGCTGACGATGATCTTTTTGAGCTGACCGGTCTGATACAGCACCTCCGGCCCCTGAACGTAGTTCAGGCCGCCGTAGTGCATATCCTCGGACACGAGGGTCAGACCGTCGATATCTGGACGCTTTGCCAGCGCATACAGCAGGTGCAGCGGTGCGCCCACGTTGCCGAAGCCGCCGAACAAAACGGTGTCATTCTTTTTGATTTGATCGATCGCTGTGTCGATATCTACAACTTTGTTTTTCATAGTTTTCGGGGAGGCCGCACAGGCCCCATACCTTTCTGTGACATTCGCAGAAGTTCGCGTAAGAGAGGCCCGGCCGGCATAGACGACCGGGCCAGAGAGATGAAAAGAGATAGGTAGCTATTATCAGAATCAGAATCAGAACCGGGGCATACCGGCCGGAACCGGTATGCTCCGAAAGGAAAGAATGGAATCGGGAATTACTCTGCCGCTTTGGCCGGCTCCGGCTGCTTCGGGCTCTTCTTCTGCATGAGCGTGAGGATCAGGCTCATGACAAAGCCCAGCACAAGCATACCCAGCAGGCAGGCAAAAATGATCTTATAGGCTACGACCGCCTCATTGGCGTCGAGGATGGCACCGAAGATCGGATGCAGGGCCACATCAGGCAGGTTGAAGCCGACAAGGCTGGCGATGGAGATGGCCATGCCGTTGACGCTCTGGTCGACACCGATCTCATCGAATACGGAGAACTGCACGCCCTTCATGGCCACGTCAACCAGCGCGAGAGCAAACATGAGGATCATGATGGGCACGAGCGCGCTGTTGGAAGCCGGCATCATCATGAAGGCGATCATCAGAACGATGGCGACAACGAAGCCGATGACCATGAACTTCAGGCGGCCGATCTTGTCGCAGATCGCACCGGCGATGGGAGCGCCGACCAGACGGGTGCCGTAGTTTTTCAGGGTAGCGAGGCCGCCGGAGAAAGCAACGCTGACACCGAGCACGGTGGAGAAGTAAGGCGTCAGGTAGCTGCTGCCACAGTAGAAGCCGTACACGCCAAAGACCATCAGGCTGAACATCCAGACCTTGGGCATCTTGAATACACGGAAGATCTCCTTGGTGCTCGCGCGCTTTTCCTGTTCCGGCTTTTCCTTGTTTTCGGTATCAACGGCGTCGAGCTGCGCATGATACAGGAACGCGACCAGAAGCGTCGAGACGACGGAGGCCGCAATATAGAAGATGTAGACAGCCTTCAGCGCATCGACGGAACCGCTGGTCACACGGGCGAACACCCACAGGGCACCAAAGTTGAAGAGCATACTGCCGATGCCGTTGAAGCCCTCAAACAGGCCGTAAAACTTGCCCTGGTCTTCCTTGGAACCGGCCATGGAAACGGCCTTGAACACCGGTGACCAGAAGGCCAGCGTGCTCGACAGGCCCATCAGGAAGAAGCACACGAGCGTCATCGTGTAGCTGCGGATGAACAGCAGCGCCATGACACTGAAGATCGCGTGCGCGACACCGGACAGGACCAGCATTTTCTTGGGCGGGAAACGGTCGGCGATCCAGCCGCTGGGAACCGTGCTGATGATGGCCGCGACAATGTAAACACTCAGCGTGATGCCGATCTGCGTATTGGTAAAGCCGGTCGCCGCAACGATTGCATCATAGAAGATGTACTTGATATAAGGCAGCAGGTACATCGAGGAGTACAGGAAGGCGCACGCAAGGACGCCAACCATACCTTTCCACTTCTTCATGGGGTGAATCCTCTCTTTCAAATTAAACTTATCATTTCCCGGGAGGCCCCGGAGGGGAAATTTACTTTCTCACACCGTTGCGAATGTCATGGACAGCGTCAAAGTTGCCGTTGACATAGTTCATGGCGTTTTCCATGGAATACTTGCGCACCAGATAGTCCGAGGTATCGGACCAGTAGCCGCTGTGCGGATTGATGATGAGGTTCTTGCGCGGAGGATCCTCGATGAGCACGCACTTGCTCAGATCCGGGTCTTCCGACTCGAGCATATCAATGCCGGCACCGCGAATAATGCCCTCATCCAGAGCCCACTTGAGCGCAGCCTCTTCGACCATCTCGCCGCGGCCCTCGTTGATGAAGATCGGGTGCTTCTTCATCTTTGCAAAGGTCTCTTTGGTGAAGAAATACTTGTTGTCGGCCGTAAGATTCATGTGCACGGAGATAACGTCGCCCTCTGCAAGCGCGGTGTCCAGATCGACGAGTTCCACGCCCTGCTCCTTGGCGATCTCAGGCGGCAGGAACGGATCATAGGCAATGACCTTCATGCCCAGGCCCTTGCCGGCGATGCGGCCGACGTGCTGGCCGATACGGCCGAAGCCGATGATGGCCATGGTCTGTCCCTCAACACGCTGCATACCCGGGAACAGGCTGTAATCCCAGATCTTATCCTCCTGGATCGCGCGGTTGTAGTTGATGGTGTTGCGCTGCAGACACATCATGGAAGCGATGGCGTTCTCGGCCGTCTCCTGCGTGCAGTAGTCACGGATGGAAACAACGGCAACACCCTTCTTGGCGGCGTACTCGAGGTTGGCGGCATTGTAGCCAGTGGACTGGAAGGAAATCACCTTGCAGTGATCCATGGCATCAAGGAGTTCTTCCTGGAAGTCGACATAGCTGTTGATAATGATGTCGGCGTCCTTGATGTCCGCGATGAACTTCTGGTTCTTCTCAGAGGTGATCGGCTGTGCCGGATCATACTCGGAAATGATGTGCGTAACACCTTCCGGCAGGAAGCTGTCATCGACAGAATGGTCCTGTCCCATGGTTGCAGGGGTCTCTGCGTAAACTAGTTTCATTTTCATTTCCCTTTCTGTTTGCACGATTTTCTTTACTTTATTTCTTCCGGTTTTGCGTCCGGGTTTGCGAAAAAGATCTCACAACGCTGCTTGTCTGCCTCCGTAGGTTTGCCTGCAAGCGTCATGACGAAAAACACGACGCCCGATGATAGCAGGCCGGGCCAGAGCGCGTCGATCGTAAAGATGCCGCCCCAGCCGAAGCCATCGCCAACCAGCCAGAGGAGCACCACCGCCAGCGACACGATCATACTGACAGAGGAGGCTTTCGCTGTCGGCTTTTTCCAGAACACTCCGAATACCGTTGGGAAAAACAGCGCCGAGGCCTGGAACGTGAAGGCGAGCAGCAGCAGCTCGATGATGTCATACTTCCACCAGGCAAGCAGAGCACCGACAACGCCGACAAGCAGCGAGCTGATGATGCCGAGCACCATGACGCTGCGATCCGGGGCGTCCGGTTTGATGCGCTCTTTATAAATGTCCACACTGATGTTGGCCGAACAGCAGTTGATGCACACGACGCCTGTCGACATGATCGCGGCGAACACGCCAACCAGCACGAGACCGGAAATGCCGACCGGGAAGAACTTTGCCACAAGGGCAGCATAGGCACTGCTGCCTTCAGGGAGCTCCGGCAGCAAGACCTTGGCAGCCATGCCCATGATGGTGGCACCAATTGCGATGAAGAACACGCCGAGGCCCGCCCAGAGGGCGCCGTCGCGGGCGACCCGTTCGTTTTTGGCAGCAAAGCATCGGGTGTAGCTGTCCATGCTGGTGAAAAACGAGAACACAGAACTCACACCGAGCGCAAGGATTGTCGGCCAGCCGCGGCGGCCGATGTCAAACCACTCGGGGGGAAGCGCCTGCAGCTGACTGAATCCGCCCATTGCCTTGGCAGACAGCGGAATTCCCAGGACAACTGTACCCAGAACAATGAGAATGAACTGGATCCAGGTCGTATATTTAATTGCCATCAGACCTCCGATGGCGGAATATGCAATGGTAATAACGGTACTGATGATAAAGCAGGTCGATGCGCTCCAGCCCGTGATCGTCGTCAGCATACTGCCCATGGCAACGAGCTGGCTGGCCAGGAAGCCGACGTTCGCAAGAAAGCAGCAAATAATCACGATATCGCTCGAGACGCGGTCATACCGGCTCATGATCAGGCCGGGGTAAGTAATGTTTTTGAGCTTGTCGCCCAGTGTTTTTGTCACCTTGGAGAATGTGAGGCCGAAGACCGCACATCCAACCGCCAGGATCGTTACGTACCAACCGCCGGTAACGCCAAGATTATAAGCATCCGTGGATGTGCCCACGATGGAAGAACCGCCGATCCAGGACGACAACCACATAGCTGCCAGAGAGAACGTACCCATGGACTTGCCGGCGACAAAAAAGTCCTCACTGGTCTTGTTGCGGCGATAAGCGATGATACCCATGACCGCCATGACCGCAAAGTAGACGACAATGATAATTGCGTCAACAACTCTGACATTTCCCATAATTCTATTTTCCTCTCTCCTACCGCCTCGCACTTCGGTACCGGCGGGTATTTACCCGCCGATGCCGATGTGTTGAGACAATTTACGCCTGTGCCTTGGCTGCTTCCACACCACGGTCGAAGCAGAGCGCGTTCTTCGGGTTGACCTTTCCCTTCTTGGCAAAGAAGTAGTCGATTGCGCCACGCATATACGTCACGTCAAAATCAGGAGAAGCGTAGGACAGCGCGCCAAGCATCACAATGTTTGTGCCGCGGGCGTTGCCGAGCTCATTGGCGATGTCCGTTGCAGGAACCTTGATGACCTGAATATCCTCGCGGTACACTCTGTCTTTGCGGGCCAGGCTGCTGTTGACGAGCAGAATGCCGCCCGGACGAACTTGGCTCTCAAACTTGTCGATCGCCGCGTCGTTGAGCGTGTAAAGGATGTCCAGCTGATGGCAGTAGGGGCTGGGGATCTCCTCTTCGCTGATCTTGATGTTGCAGTTGGCGGTGCCACCGCGCATCTCGGAACCGTAAGACGGATACCAAGTGACGTTTTTCCCGTCTTCCATGCCGGCGTCTGCAAGGATCATGCCGGCTACGAGGACGCCCTGTCCGCCGAATCCGGAACAAATAATTTCAGTCATTATGCTTCTCCTCCCTTATCAACAAACTCGCCCAGCGGATAGAAGGCTTCCTGCTGCTCTTTCATGAATTCGAGCGCATCGGCAGGCTGCTTGTTCCAGTTGGTCGGGCACGGGCTAAGCACTTCGACCAGGCAGAAACCCTCGCCGTTCATCTGCTTCTGGAGTGCCTTTTTGATCATCTTGCCGGTCTTAATGACCTGAGCCGGGCTGTCCACGCTGCCGCGGGCCAGATAAGCGATATCAAAGCTGCTGAGCGTCTTGGTCACGTCAAAGGGGTGGCCGTTCTTTTCCACGTCTCTGCCCTTGGGGGAGGAAGTGGTCTTCATGTTCGGCAGGGAGGTCGGGGACATCTGGCCGCCAGTCATACCGAAAACGCTGTTGTTGACGACGAGCGCCAGGATGTTCTCATTACGCAGCGCACAGTGAATGGTGCTCTCCATGCCAATGCTGTAGGCGGAGCCGTCGCCCGGGTGCGCGATGACGATCGCGTCGGGGCGGGTGCGCTTGGCGCCGGCAGCCGTAATGATCGGGCGGCCATGGGCTGCGCCGATGGTGTTAAACTTCAAGACGTTCTGCGCAAACTCACCGCAGGCCACATCCTCGACCATGATGATATTTTCTTCGATCCCCAGATCTCTGGCGGCTTCCGCGACCAGACGGACCACGATGCCGTGGCCGCAGCCCGGGCACCAGCCCACATGGGCATCCATGTTGATTCCATTCGGTACACTCAGTTTCATTGTCTGTCCCTCCTCAGTACTTCTTCAGCATCTCTTGGACGCGCTCGAGAATGACATCCTCAGACGGGACATTTGCGAACTCGCCGTAGCTCTCCACCGGATGCTTGTTGCCGCAGGCCAGCACCACGTCGTCGCACATCTGGCCCAGAATGCTCATCTCGACCACCAGGAAGCCCTTGACCTGATCGCCCAGCGCATCAAACGCTTTCTTCGGGTACGGCCAGAGCGTGATCGGACGGATGAGGCCGAGCTTGATGCCCTGTGCACGCGCCTTTTTCACCGCCGCCTTGCAGACACGGGAGCTGATGCCGTATGCCACGAGGACGATCTCAGCGTCGTCGGTCTGGACGTTCTCCCAGCGCTGCTCATTGGCCTCGATCGTCGCGTACTTCTCCTTGAGGTAATCCATGTAGGCGTCGGCGCCGATGGTGTAGTAGGTGTTCCAGATGACCTTCTGGTCCTCGCCGGCCTTGCGGGGGCGGATGGCCCAGTCATACGTGTTGATGTCGTGCTCGCGCATCTCGGGCAGCTCGACGGGCTCGACCATCTGGCCGATGGCGGCGTCGGAGCCGATCAGAACGGGATGACGATATTTCTCCGCCAGATCGAAGGCCAGGTAGGCCAGATCGGCGTTCTCCTGCACGCTTGACGGGGCAAGAACAATGGTGCGGTAGTCGCCGTGGCCGCCGCCGCGGGTCAGCTGCCAATAGTCACCCTGACCCTGGAAGATGTCGCCCAGACCGGAACCGATACGCATGACGTCCGCAATGACCGCCGGGATGTCGTTACCGCAAAGGTAAGAAATGCCCTCCTGCTTCAGAGAGAAGCCGGGGCCGGCAGAAGTTGTCAGCGCACGTGCGCCGCAGCAGGCCGCACCGAAGAGCATGTTGATGCCGGCAAGCTCAGATTCCGTCTGGATGAACTGACCGCCGACCTGCTCCATGCGCCAGGACATATACTCCAGAATCTCCGTCTGCGGGGTGATGGGATAGCCGCTGAAGAAACGGCATCCAGCGCGAAGACAGGACTCTGCAAAGGCCTCATTGCCTTTCATCAATACTTTAGCCATTGTTTTGTCACTTCCCTCTCATTTCAAAATTTCGATCGCGTAGTCAGGGCACATTCTGTAGCAGCTGCCGCAGGTGATGCACTTTTCTTCATCGACCTTCACGGTTTCATAGCCCTGCTCGCCAAGCTCACCGGACGGAGAGAGCGCCTTGACCGGGCACACGCTCACGCACAGGTAGCAGCCCTTACACCGCTTGGTGTTCAACTTGATTTTTTCCATCGCTGGATCAACCCTCCTGCATGATTTGTCTTACCGACACACAACCCCACCTCTGGACTCTGTATGCCTGGCAGTTTTGTTTTTCAGAACAGCGTTCTATATAGTAGAACAAAGAAGTGCAGGCGCGAGGGCCTGCATCTCTTCTGCCTCTACCTAATCGACTGTGGAATGCAAAAGGCAAAACAGCATATGTTCTAAATTATAGAACGCTGTTCTGTAAATAACACAAAGAAAAAATAGAGTGCAACCATCCTATGGCTTCATATTAGCACTGTTTTCCGAATACGTCAATTTGGACTATATCACAAAATTCCAGCGCAAAATTGTTTATTTCGACAAATCACTTTCAATTTGTCGGACATGCTGCCGTAGAATTTCAACAAACTGCATAACCCGCGCATCCTCCATGCGCGGAGAAGGCGCGCTGATGCTGATCACACCCTGCAGATTACCGTGCACCACGATCGGCACGGCCACACAGCTGATGCCAACGGAGTATTCCATCTGGTCTCGGGAATAGCCGCGCTCGCGGATCTTGGCGATCTCCTTGCTCAGCTCCACCGGATCGGTGATAGTATACTCGGTAAACTTCTCCATGGGCATGGACAAATACTCCTTTACAAAGCTGTCCGGCATGCAGGCCAGCATGGCCTTGCCGCAGCTTGTGCAGTGGAGCGGCTCCATATTGTTGCGAACGGAGCTGACGATGGCCGGGCTGCGCTCGTTCGACGGCACGGCAACATCCAGGTAGAGCACGGAGGTGCCCATCAGGGTCGTCAGATAAACGGTCTCCCCCACCTCGGCGGCGATCTCGTGGATGTGACGGCCCGCCAGCTTGTGGAAGCCAAAGCGGTCACCCACCGCATTGCCCAGCCGTGCCGCACCGATGCCCAGCTCATATTTTCCGGTCTCCTTGACCTGCGTCAGATACTCCATAGCTGTGAGCGTTGTAAGAATGTCATATACATTGCTCTTATACAGACCCAGCATCTCGCTGATCTCCGTCACGCCCAGCGGCTGCTTCTTGATGAAGCAGTTGAGCACATCCAGGGCTTTCTTTACACTTTTTACTTTGATCTCGGGTTCTTTTTCGCGGTTGTCTTTCATGGTTCCTCCTGTATTCTACGGGGACAGTCGCACACACCGGGGCCGCAGCCCGGCGGTTGCAGAAATTGTCCGTTCCGTCCACCATTATCCATCATTAGCAGATGTTTTGCCAATTGTCAAGAAGAATTCCTTCAATCGCGATGCATACCCGCGCTTCCGTCAACATCGTTCAAAAAAACTTTACACTCTCTCACTTGACCTAAAGTCAGCTTTAGGTAGTAAAATGACAACAAGCTGAAAACAGCAGCAAATATGGAGGTAAGCAATATGAAATCTCTGATCCTTTATTATTCTTACCGCGGCAACACGCAGCGCATCGCAGAACGCGTCCACAGTGCCATCGGCGGCGACATTGCCCGCATCGATACCGTCGCGCCCTACACCGGCTCGTATGACGATGTGGTCGCGCAGGGCGAGCAGGAGGTCAAGCGCAGCTTTCTTCCGGCGCTTCAACCGATGGACATCGACCTCGGCCACTATGACACGATCGTGCTCGGTACGCCTGTCTGGTGGTACACCTGCGCCCCCGCCATGCGCGCCTTTCTGACCGCGCACGACCTCGGCGGCAAGACTGTCTACCCCTTCGCCACGAACGGCGGCTGGCTCGGCCGCTCGATTCGGGATATGCGGGCACTGTGCCCGGGCGCGGACGTGAAGCCCGGTCTCGACGTGCACTTCGACGACACAACGCTGCGCACACCAGACAAGACCATCGACCGCTGGATCGCGGCCATCCACGACTAAGGAGGTACCGTCATGAAAAAGATTATCCCCCTGCTGGTCAGCGCGCTGATGCTCCTGAGCCTCGCCGCCTGCGGCAGCAAGACCACCACGCCCGAGACCACCACGGCCCCCGCCGCCAGCGGCGGCAAGACGCTCATCGTCTATTTCTCCGCGACCGGCAGCACGAAGGCCGCGGCCGAGGCCATTGCCGCTGCGACAGGCGGCGACCTGCTGGAGCTGGAACCGGCTGAACCGTACACGAGCGCCGATCTGGACTACAACAACGCCGGCAGCCGCGTCTCGCGCGAACACAACGACGAGACCCAACGCGACGTGGCGCTCAAGGCCACGACCGCAGATAACTGGGCCGACTATGACACCGTCTACTTCGGCTACCCGATCTGGTGGGGCATCGCCGCGTGGCCGGTGGACACGTTCGTCAAGGCCAATGACTTTACCGGTAAGACAGTCATCCCCTTCTGCACCTCCGGCAGCAGCGACATCGGCGAGAGCGGCGCGCAGCTTGCGGCACTCGCCGACACCGGCGACTGGCAGACGGGCAAGCGCTTCGCCTCCGCCGTCACGCAGCAGGAAGTCACCGACTGGGTCAAGTCCCTCGGCAAATAACCTCAGCGGCGCAAAATTGCATTCCCCGGCTATCGGTTTTTTCCGTTGGCCGGGGATTTTTTCAAATCTTTATCTCATCTATGCAAGATTTTTTGCTATTTCCTTGAATTTATGCCTGGAATATGCTATCTTTTTTCTTAACGGCAGTGCCGGATTTCGGGACAGCTCCTATCGGCACTGTACCGCCGCAGACCATGCGGCCGGAAAACCTGTAGAATCAGAAAGGATGACCCGATATGCAGCCAGAAATACTCGACGCTCTGTACCGGCTCATTGGCGAGTACGGCTGGAACTGGGGTATGGCGCGCAATCTCATCAACCGTCAATTCGGCACCAACTACACGATCAAAGAACTGCAGCGGTTCTATATGCGCCGCCCGCAGCCAAAACCTGACACGGTTTTCAGATAAGCGCATAATGGAAAATCCCCGGCGCGTGGCATTCACCGCGCGCCGGGTGCGTTTATCTCGCAATTTCTCCCGGGCGGAGTCTGCCGAGGCGCTCCAGACGGCGGACGATCGCGCCATTTGTGCGCTGGAACTGCGCGCTTATTTCCGCTATGGTGCTGCCCGTATCAAACATCTGCATCAGGGCAGCTTCATCCTCCTCTGTCCACGGCTTGCCCGCGTTGGGCAATGCGGGCCGCTTCGGCCGCTCCGATACATACTGCAGCACGCAGTGCAGCGCTCAGATGATCTCCGGCCGGTTGCAGACGCTGTCAGCCGGCAGGCACTCCCCCGTCAGCGGATCGACTCCATCCGCCAGTTCTGTCAGCAATGCTTTTGCTTGCTTCAGTTCCATCGTCATGTTCCCCCATTCCTCTGCCGTGTGTGCAGCGGCGAGCTGCGAATCTCCGCGACAGAGCCGCGCGCCATTTGAATACCTTCATACTATCAGAGTGCCAGTCCCATAAACAGGACTGTGCAGAAAGAAAATGCAAAAAAGGATGCGGCGCACCTGCCAAAACCCCGCGACTTTTAAAATGAAAAAGAGACATCCAATGGTAGCACCAGATAAGAAAACATTGAAGAAGTCAGTAAAATCAATGTTTTTCATGGTGCAAACACGGTGCGAAGTCGAAACAATCAAATACTGACAGGCTCAAAGGGCGTTGATATGCAAATATCAGCGCCCTTTTCCTGTTTTCACGCCATAGGCAACCGTCCCATGGCGTTTTTTCATACCCGCACCTGTCCCTGTCTCAAAACTGTATCACTTAGGGTGCGAAAGCCTCTGTTTTTCCCTCTCAGACTGCTGCAAGCAGGCGGGCGTGGATGTTTTCCTATGGAACACATCCGAGAGGCAAAACGGAGGCTTTTTTCATCGAAATCAACACTTTTATCTTCACAGGAAGGAGGTATCGAAGATGGCAGTTTTCCGTATTGAAAAGACCCGTGATTACACGGTCATGTCAAACCATCATCTGCGGGATATGTCCCTGTCGCTGAAAGCAAAGGGACTTCTATCCCTCATGCTGTCCCTGCCGGAGAACTGGGACTACACCATGAAGGGGCTTGCCCGTATCTGCAAGGACGGCATCGACAGTATCAGCGGCGGCATCCGAGAGTTGGAGGAACACGGCTATCTGATCCGTGAGCGCGTGAGAGGTGCAAACGGTCAGCTTGGTTCGATCGAGTACACCATTCTGGAGCAGCCTAAAGAGCCAACACCTGCACAGGAAAAACCTATACGGGAAAATCCCGTACAGGTAAATCCAACATTGGTCACGCCTGTT
>ENA-UEQN01000321-UEQN01000321.1-human-gut-metagenome-genome-assembly--contig:-NODE-321-length-45854-cov-26.427223_pt1 | contig 45854 bp, 38 predicted proteins | sample MGYA00242940_ERZ507944 | MGnify/ENA primary metagenome ERZ507944 (study PRJEB26167, sample SAMN06115449) | human gut metagenome | host: Homo sapiens | place: China:Fujian | collected 2015-08-20... | reverse complement strand
AAAAGTGTTAAATCTTGTTTCGCTCAGCACGCAATCGCTTGCGTCCTGTGTGAATTACTTTGTTTGGAATTGTTTAACGTGTTTTTCCAACACGAAAATAGGTTCCGTTACAAGTTTTTCGATATTGTTCAATTTTCAAGGTCCTGTGCGCCTCAGCCTTGCGGCTGACGACTTGATTATTTTACCACAGAAGCGGTTTTTTGTCAAGCTCTTCTTTTCGAGGCTTTTGAACATTCTGAACTTGGATCATTCTCAACATCTCAGTGTCAGCTGGTGTTTTTTGAACGTCTATTGGTTCTTTTCAAAGGCTTCGTGCTGAGGCTTCAGAAGTCATTCTTTTGTCTCAGCGCTTGGCGCTCAAGTATAATACCACACCTACCGCCTTCTGTCAACACTTTTCTGCAAGTTTTTTCTATGTTTTTTGCAAACCATTCAGGTGTGCGGAAATCGTCCTCATTTGAATGCCCTCCGCTTCGCGCTGGGCATCTTCAGAGGCAGCTTCTTTTATCTTTGCAGCCTGCCCAGAACGGTCCTTTCACCCGTTGGGCCGTGATGACAGGCAGCCGCTGCGGGCCGGTACCCGATTTTCCTATCTAATGTAATTATATATTCTGTGTTTTTCGTTCTCTGTAAGGTATATTCCCGTCGGATATTACGCGCCGGAATGCCCACGCTCTTGTCAAGCAGTTTGCCGTCTGATTTTATCCTGAATTTTGCCTGTGAATTTTGGCTAAAACTCCAAAACGCAAAATGTAGTGGTATTTTTCTTGACTTGCCACTAGATAGTGATAAAATAGAGCTACATTCAGTTTGTTGGATATCGTGTGCGCAGACGGGTATCTCTTATTGTGAGAGATGCCCGTTCACACTGTCAGTTGGAGGAGAGCTTATGAAGATCATCAAACGCAACGGTGCAGAGGTCCCCTTTGATATTACCAAGATCATCACGGCCGTTACCAAGGCCAGCGATTCCGTCGGCGGTCAGAGCCGTCTGACCCGGGAACAGATCACGCAGATCGCCGCGGCTGTGACCGACCAGTGTCAGGCGCTGAACCGTGCTGTGAGTGTGGAGGAAGTCCAGGATCTGGTAGAAAACCAGCTCATGGACATCCAGGCCCACGATGTGGCCCGGCACTATATCACCTACCGCTATGTGCAGAGCCTGAAGCGGCAGACCAACACTACCGACGAGCGCATCCTGAGCTTAATCGAGTGCCAGAACGAAGAGGTCAAGCAGGAGAACGCCAACAAGAACCCCACCGTGAACAGCGTGCAGCGCGACTATATGGCCGGTGAGATCTCCAAGGACCTGACCGCCCGTCTGCTGCTGGACCCAGAGATCGTGAAGGCACATCAGGAAGGCCTGATCCACTTCCACGATTCCGATTACTTTGCCCAGCACATGCACAACTGCGACCTGGTCAACCTTGAGGATATGCTGCAGAACGGCACGGTCATCTCCGGCACCTATATCGAAAAGCCCCACAGCTTTTCCACTGCCTGCAACATTGCCACTCAGATCATTGCACAGGTGGCCTCCAACCAGTACGGCGGTCAGAGCATCAGCCTGACTCATCTGGCTCCCTTTGTGGACGTCTCCCGCAAGAAGATCGCCGCCGAGGTCGAAGTAGAGATGGAAGGTCTGGACGTCTCCGCCGAGCGCAAGAAGGAGATCGTGGAGCGCCGCCTGCGCAACGAGATCAACCGCGGCGTGCAGACCATCCAGTATCAGGTGGTCACCCTGATGACCACCAACGGTCAGGCCCCCTTCATCACCGTGTTCATGTATCTGGGTGAGGCCCGCAACGCGCAGGAGAAAGCCGACCTGGCCATCATCATTGAGGAAACCATCCGCCAGCGCTACCAGGGTGTGAAGAACGAGGCCGGTGTGTGGATCACCCCCGCCTTCCCCAAGCTGATCTATGTGCTGGAGGAGGACAACATTCGCCCCGGTACTCCTTATTATTATCTGACCGAGCTGGCCGCCAAGTGCACCGCCAAGCGCATGGTTCCGGACTACATCTCCGAAAAGAAGATGCTGGAACTCAAGGTGGACAAGAACGGCGAGGGCCACTGCTACACCTGCATGGGCTGCCGCAGCTTCCTGACCCCCTATGTGGACCCCGAGACCGGCAAGCCCAAATACTACGGCCGTTTCAATCAGGGTGTGGTCACCATCAATCTGGTGGACGTTGCCCTGAGTTCTGAGGGCAACTTTGAAAAGTTCTGGAAGATCTTTGACGAGCGTCTGGATCTGTGCCATCGCGCCCTGCAGGCCCGCCACAAACGTCTGCTGGGCACCCCCAGTGATGCCGCACCCATCCTGTGGCAGTATGGCGCACTGGCCCGCCTGAAGAAGGGTGAAAAGATCGACAAGCTGCTGTTCGGCGGCTATTCCACCATCAGCCTGGGTTACGCCGGCCTGTATGAGTGCGTGAAGTATATGACCGGCAAGAGCCACACCGACGCCGGTGCCAAGCCCTTTGCCCTGAGCGTGATGCAGCACATGAACGACAAGTGCAACCAGTGGAAGAAGGCCGAGAACATGGACTATTCCCTCTATGGCACCCCGCTGGAGTCCACCACCTACAAGTTCGCCAAGTGCCTGCAGAAGCGTTTTGGCATTGTGCCCGGCATCACCGACAAGAACTATATCACCAACAGCTACCACGTCCATGTCTCGGAGCAGATCGACGCCTTTACCAAACTGAAGTTCGAGAGCGACTTCCAGCGTCTGTCCCCGGGCGGTGCCATCAGCTATGTGGAAGTGCCCAACATGCAGGACAATCTGGAAGCCGTGATGAGCGTGCTGCAGTTCATCTACGACAACATCATGTACGCCGAGTTGAACACCAAGTCTGATTACTGCCAGTGCTGCGGCTACGACGGCGAGATCAAGATCGTGGAGGATGACGGCAAGCTGGTGTGGGAGTGCCCCAAGTGCGGCAACCGCGACCAGAACAAGCTGAACGTTGCCCGCCGCACCTGCGGTTATATCGGCACCCAGTTCTGGAATCAGGGCCGCACACAGGAGATCAAGGACCGCGTGCTGCATCTGTAACCCTCTCAGCCAATGCTTCGCATTGCCAGCTCCCCCGAGAGGGGGAGCTTTTTATTGGAGTATCACTATGAACTACGCAACCATCAAGTATTACGACATTGCCAACGGGCCCGGCGTGCGCACCAGCGTATTTGTTTCCGGCTGCCGCCACCGCTGCCCCGGCTGCTTCAACGCCGTGGCCTGGGATTTTGCCTACGGCCAGCCCTTCGACAAGGCCACCCGCAATCAGGTGTTCGCCTCCTGCCAGCCGGACTACATTGCCGGGCTGTCCCTGCTGGGCGGCGAGCCCTTTGAGCCGGAAAACCAGCGGGAGCTGCTGCCCTTTGTGCGCAACTTCAAGGCCCTGTACCCCAACAAAACGGTCTGGTGCTACTCCGGCTACACCTGGGAGCAGCTCACCGGCAAAGAGCCCTGCGCCGCCCGGTGCGAGGTGACCGATGAGCTGCTGCAGCTGCTGGATGTGCTGGTGGACGGTGAATTCGTGCAGGCAAAGCACGACATCTCCCTGCGGTTCCGGGGCAGCAGCAACCAGCGCCTGCTGGATGTGCCCCGGACGCTGGCCGCCGGGCAGCCCGTGTGGTGGGAGGACGAAGCCGTGTTTGCCACCCACACCATGGACCGGAACTAAAAAAGAAGAACGCCCCGGTTTTCCACAGCGCAGGCAGAGCCTGGTGGAAAACCGGGGCGTTTTGTGGTTCAGATTCAGCCCTGGACAGATACGGGTTCCTTGGGCTTGTTCTCCACACGGGCACTGGTGCGGCCCTCCGGGCGGATCTCGCCGGCAGCCGTCAGAGCCATCCGGGTCAGGGTGGGGCCGACCAGCTCATACACCAGCACCGAGAACAGCACCACGTTCCGGACCATGTGTCCGTCAGAAAGCTGGGCAGCCTCTGCGGCCATGCCCAGGGCTACGCCAGCCTGGGGCAGCAGGGTGATGCCCAGATACTTCTGGATGCTGGGGCTGCACTTGGTGGCACGGCAGCTGGTATAGGCACCGCTGATCTTGCCCAGGGAGCGGCTGGCGATGTACACCACGCCCACCAGCAGCACCAGAGGGTTGGACAGGATGGTCAGGTCCAGCTCTGCGCCGGACAGCACAAAGAACAGAATGTTGATGGGGGACACCCACCGGTCCAGACGGTCCATCAGCTCCTCCGAGGTGGGGCAGACGTTACAGAACACGGTGCCGGTCATCATGCACACCAGCAGCAGGGAGAAGCCGCAGCGCACGCCGCCTACCTCAACCTCCAGCAGGGAAACACCCACCGTCAGCAGCACAAAGGCCACCGACAGGCTCATGCGCTTGGACCGGGAGTGGAAGTAGACCTCCAGCAGGTTCAGCAGGTAACCGGCAACGGCACCCAGCAGCAGGGACAGCAGGATCTCCATGAGAGGCTCCACCACCACGCTGAGCAGGTCCATGTGGCCCTGCTCCAGGGCATTGGCCACACCATAGGAGGCCGAGAACAGCACCAGGCCCACAGCGTCGTCAATGGCTACCACCATCAGCAGCAGATGGGTCAGGGGACCCTTGGCCTTATACTGCTTGACCACCATCAGGGTGGCAGCCGGGGCCGTGGCTGCGGCAATGGAACCCAGGGTAATAGCGGACGCCAGGGACAGCACCTGGGGGAACAGCAGATGCACCCCCACCAAGGCCACGTCCACCAGGGCGGTGGTGATCACCGCCTGGGCGATGCCCACGGTAATGGCCTGCTGGCCCATGCTCCGCAGGGAGCTGAGCCGGAACTCGTTGCCGATGACAAAGGCGATAAAGCCCAGCGCCACCTGGGTGACTACGCCGTAGCCCTCCACCTGCTCCAGGGAGCCAAAGCCGATGCCCAGGCCGCTGAGGCCCAGCCGCCCCAGCACAAAGGGGCCCAGCAGCAGCCCGGCCACCAGATAGGACGTGACCGCCGGAAGATTTACCGCCTTGGCCAAACGGGACATGAGCAGGCCTGCGATCAAAGCGATCGACAGGCAGATAAGCATTTGTTCCATGTGTGTTCTCCTGGGGCAGAGCGGTTCCGCAGCCTGCCCCATTTCCTCCTTATTTTATAAACTTCTCATTCCAGGGCCGTGCAGGAAAGGGAATGCGCCCAGGGGAAACCTGCACGACAAAAAACGCATACTTTATCAGTATACTCTCCGCCAAGAGAAAAAGCAACCATTCACCGCACTTTTATGAAAAATCAAGGCGGACAGCAAAAAAGCTCCCCCGAAATCGGGGGAGCAAGAGACACCGCAGTGCCTATCCTTAGTTGAATTTGAACAGCTTCCGGGCCAGACGATAGCACCCCAGCACCACTTTGTCGCCGCCGGGGACGCTCACATTGGTCACACCGCCCAGGCTCAGCACCACCGAGCGGTACACCTTGGGGCTCACATGGTCCTTCAGGTACTGCCACAGTTCCTTCTTTTTGGTGTAGGCCTCCGGGGAGCCGTCCAGCAGCAGGAAGATGTCGCTGACGGTCATCATCATGGACAGGTAGTGGAGCATATAGGCCCGCAGACGCTTTTCATGCTTCAGGGCATCCAGATCCTGACAGTCGATCATGTGCCTGGTGACCCGCAGCTGCTGGTCCACCCGTTTGACCATGACGCTCTCGTTGACGCTCTGGTCCGCACGGCCGATAAAATAGCGGTACAGGTCCAGGTCCATATAATACATGCTCTTGACATAGGGCAGGGGCTGGTACACAAAGATGTTGTCCACATAGAAGGTGTGCTTGGGCAGCACCATGCCGCACTGACGCAGCACCTGGGTGCGATACATCACCGAGTGCATCAGCAGGTTCTGGTCCGGGCGGAAGTGGCCCACATGCATCCAGCTGAACAGCCGGTTCTGCGGAAACACATTGGTGTACCGCACGGTATGGCTGGTGCCGTCCTCCACGTGCTCGTACACATAGTTGCAGATCATCAGGTCCGGGGCGGTGTGGTGCTCCACCAGAACCGCCAGCTTATCCAGCACCTTTTTCAGGGCCTCGGTGTCCAGCCAGTCGTCACTGTCCACCACCTTGTAGTACAGGCCCGTGGCGTTGCGGATGCCCTGGTTGACGCCCTCGCCGTGGCCGCCGTTCTCCTGATGGATGGCCTTGACGATGGTGGGGTATTTGGCGGCGTATTCGTCGCAGATGGCAGGGGTCTCGTCCTTGACCGAGCCGTCATCCACCAGAATGATCTCGGCCCGCTCTCCGGCAGACAGCAGCGTCTCGATGCAGTGGCGCATATAAGCCGCCGAGTTGTAGCAGGGCACGGCAAAGGTAATGAGTTTCTGGTCCATATTCTAAATTGCTCCTTTAAATTCGATTTGCAGTTTCGGCGCACCGGGGGCCGCCGGATGGAGATATGTGTTCTTATTATAGCATTTTCAATCCTGAAAAGCTATGCCCGCCCCCAGATATCCCAGATTTTTCGCACCGTTCGGTGCAATGTGGTGTTTTTCTGTGCGCGCAGACACGGTTTTGTGGTATACTGGTAGCGTTTTGAGCACTCCGCGCACTGCGCGTTCACTGATTATAACGGAGGAAACCATGGAAACCCCGCACAGCATCCTGAAAAAATTTTTTGGCTACGACAGCTTCCGCCCCGGGCAGGAGCAGATCGTGCAGCGCCTGCTGGCCGGGCAGGACGTGCTGGCCGTGATGCCCACCGGTGCCGGTAAGTCCATCTGCTATCAGGTGCCCGCCCTGCTGCTGCCGGGCATCACGCTGGTGGTGTCGCCGCTGGTGAGCCTGATGAAGGATCAGGTGGGAGCTCTTGTGCAGGCCGGTGTGGCAGCGGCTTTTCTGAACAACAGCCTCACCGACAACCAGAAAGCCCTGATGCTGCACCGCGCCCGCGAGGGCTGGTATAAGATCATCTATGTGGCCCCGGAGCGGCTGGAAATGCCAGGCTTCCAGCGCTTTGTGCAGGAGCAGCAGATCAGCATGGTCACGGTGGACGAGGCCCACTGCATCAGCCAGTGGGGGCAGGACTTCCGCCCCAGCTACCTGCGCATCCAGGCCTTCGTGGACAGCCTGCCCACCCGGCCGGTGGTGGGCGCATTCACGGCCACCGCCACCGCTCATGTGCGGGATGACATCCGTACCCATCTTGCCCTGCGCGATCCCTATGAGGTGACTGCCAGCTTCGACCGGCCCAACCTTTACTTTGCCACCCAGCGGGCCCTGCCCAGCGAAAAGCCCCGCCGCCTGCTGGAACTGGTACTGCAGGAGGGCAATCACGCCGGTATCGTCTATTGCAGCACCACAAAACAGGTGGATGACACTGCCCGCCTGCTGCAGAGCCGGGGCATCCGGGCGGCGGCCTACCACGCCAAGCTGGACGCCGACACCCGCCGCAGGAATCAGGATGATTTCCTCTACGACCGGGTGCAGGTGATGGTGGCCACCAACGCCTTTGGCATGGGCATCGACAAGCCCAACGTGCGGTTCGTCATCCATTATAATATGCCCAAGGATCTGGAGAGCTATTATCAGGAGGCCGGCCGTGCCGGGCGGGACGGTCAGCCCTCCCGCTGCACCCTGCTGTACTCCGGCACCGATGTGCGTACCATCCGTTTCTTCATCGACAAGGAGCTGGAAGCCGACAACGGCCTGCCTGCCGACGTCAAGGCCGAAGCCGCCCGCAAGGCCGAAGAGCGGCTCAAGTATATGACCTTCTATTCCACTACCCCGAAGTGCCTGCGGGGCTTTTTGCTGGAATACTTCGGCGAGGCCGCACCGAAAAAATGCGGCAACTGTTCCTGCTGTCTGGCGGCAGAGCAGGAAGCACAGCTGCAGCTGGAAACCTCCCGGCGGCGTGCGGCCGACAATGCCCACCGGCTGGAAAAACCCCGCCGCACCAAGTCCACCGCCGGGGCCGCCCCGCTCAGCGAGGCCGACGAAAAACTGCTGAATGCCCTGTACGCCCAGCGCAAACGGCTGGCCGGCAAGCAGAATGTGCCTGCCTTTATGGTGTTCAGCGACGCCACTTTGCGGGAGATGGTGGAGAAAAAGCCTCTCAGTCTGGACGAGCTGCTGAACATCAGCGGCGTGGGCGAAAAGAAGGCCGCCCGCTACGGCACCACCTTCCTGCGCCTCATCGAAGATGCGGTGGAAAACCGGGAATAATCCTCCCCGCTCCCCTTCCGACAAAAGAAAAAAGGCTCCCCCAAGGGGAGCCTTTCGTGCACCCTGTCGTGCAGCCCATCCGGGCCGCAGCAGGGTGTTTTTTAATTCAGTACGATCTCGCCGTTCTCGTCGGCATCCACCACAAGGGTGCTGCCGGAGGCCAGGGTGCCGTCGATGAGCTTTTCGGCGGCGGGGTCCTCCACGGCCTTGCGGATGACACGGCGCAGGTCGCGGGCACCAAACTTGCCGCCCTCGCTCTTCTTCACCAGTGCCTTGAGGGCCGCCGGAGTATAGCGGTAGGCGATGCCCTTGGCGTCCATGCCGGGCTTGTACTCGTCCAGCATCAGGGCTGCAATGCCCTGCAGGGTCTCCTCGCTCAGGGGCTTGAAGGTGATCACCTCGTCCACACGGCCCAGGAACTCCGGCCGCAGGAACTGTGCCAGCGCCTTGCGGGTCTTTTCGGCACTGCGCTGCTCTTCGCTCTTGTTGAAGCCCAGGCTGCTGGTGCTCTGGTCGCTGCTGCCCGCGTTGGAGGTCATGCAGATGACCGTGTTGGAAAAGTCCACCGTGCGGCCCTGGGCGTCGTTGATCTTGCCTTCGTCCAGGATCTGCAGCAGGATGTTCATCACGTCCGGGTGGGCCTTTTCGATCTCGTCAAACAACACCACGCTGTAGGGGCGGCGGCGCACCTTCTCGGTGAGCTGACCGGCCTCCTCATAGCCCACATAGCCCGGAGGCGAACCGATCATACGGGACACCGCGTATTTTTCCATATACTCGCTCATGTCCAGACGGATCAGCGGATCCGGGCCGTCGAACAGCTGGCTGGCCAGCTGCTTGACAAGCTCGGTCTTGCCCACGCCGGTGGGGCCCACAAAGATGAAGCTGGCCGGACGGCGGCGGCCGGACAGGTCGGCGCGGCTGCGCTTGATGGCCTGCGCCACCAGATGCACGGCCTCGTCCTGGCCGACGATCTTCTTTTTCAGCTCATTTTCCAACCCGGCCAGCTTGGCGAACTCACTCTCGCGGATCTTCACCGCCGGGATACCGGTCCACAGCTCGATGACCTTGGCCACGTCATCCATGGTCACCTGGATCTCACTGGCGGCTGCCTGCTTGGCGGGCAGCTCGGCTTCCAGCTTGGCGATGCGGGTCTTGCGCTCCGCCACCCGCTCATAGTCGATGGGCTCGTTGACGTCCGCCGTCTCCATATCCGCTTCTTCCTGCTTCAGGGCGTCCAGCTCCTTCTGCATGCCCAGATACTCGGAGATGACCGGGTGGGCCAGATTGCAGCAGGCGCAGGCTTCGTCCAGCAGGTCGATGGCCTTGTCGGGCAGATAGCGGTCAGTGATGTAGCGTTCGCTCAGGGTGACGGTGGCGCTCAGCACGTCGGCGGGCACCTGCACATGGTGATGCTGCTCGTAGTAGTGCTTGATGCCGTTCATCACGGCCAGCGTGTCGGCCACGCTGGGCTCCTCCACCCGCACGGGCTGGAAGCGGCGCTCCAGTGCCTGATCCTTCTCAATGTACTTGCGGTACTCGGTAAAGGTGGTGGCACCGATCACCTGGATCTCGCCGCGGGACAGGGCGGGCTTGAGGATGTTGCCCGCGTTCATGGCACCCTCGCTCTCACCGGCAGAGGTAATGGTGTGGATCTCGTCGATGAACAGGATCACGTTCCCGGCTGCCTTCACCTCGCCCAGCAGGCCCTTGACCCGCTGCTCAAACTGGCCGCGGAACTGGGTGCCCGCCACCAGACTGGTGAGGTCCAGCAGAAAGATCTCCTTGTCCTGCAGGCCGATGGGCACATCGCCCTTGGCAATGCGCTCGGCAATACCCTCGGCAATGGCCGTCTTGCCCACACCGGCTTCGCCGATGAGGCAGGGGTTGTTCTTCTGGCGGCGGCTCAGGATCTGGATGGTGCGGTAGATCTCGCGGTCACGGCCGATGATATCATCCAGTTTGCCTTCCCGCGCCTTGCGGGTCAGGTTCTCACAATAGGTATCCAGGAATTTGCGCTTGGGGGGCTTTTTGCCGTTCTTGCGGTCGGAGCCCTTTTTGTCGCCGTCCTGTTTTTCACTGCTGGTAAAGCCCAGCGGGAAGGTGGCATTGCTGCCGGGGATCAGATCTTCGTCCTCGTCGGGGGCATCCTCGCCGCCCTGGGTCATGTTCATCATCATGGAGAGCGGGTTGGAATCGCCCAGCTCTTCCATCATGCTCTCCATCCGGTTTTCCATGTTGTCCAGATCCTGATCTGACATGCCGAACTGCTTCATCAGATCGTCCACCGGTTTGATGTGCAGCTCCCGCGCACAATGCAGGCAGTAGCCCTCCTGCTTCATCTGGCCATCCACCATCCGCTGGATGAAAATGATGGCCGGACGTTTCTGGCATCGAATACAGACCATAGTTCCTCCTTGCTGTTCTCTCCCCGCTCTCTGTTACAGGAACGGGTTGAACAGATTAAACACTTTATAGTAAAGACTGCCGCTCATCACGGTGTCATTCAGCACACTCAGGCTGCCGCCGGTGATCACCACAAGGCCCCACACGACACACAGCACCAGATAGATGTCCATCAGCGCGGTGCCGCCGCCCACCAGCCAGCCAAGGCCCCGGTTCACCGTGCCGACTACCGGCAGCTTGTTCACAAGGCCCAGCACCGTGACCAGCATGCTCACCAGCAGCCGCAGCAGCGCGTAGAACACAAAGAACAGCACCAGCATGATCACCGGGGTCAGCAGCGGCTGCAGCACCTTTTCCACGATGGTGTCGGCCAGCACCACGGCGTTGTCGGACAGCACCGCTCCGATGGAGCGCTCACAGGCTGCCACGATGGACGCCCGGAAGCTCTGGGGCAGAAACCCCGCGTACTTGTCGGCAATGCCGGTCAGGTCCACCACGCCGCCTGCGGCCAGGCTGGCCGCGATCTGGGTGCGGAAACCACCGGCCAGCAGGTGCTCGAATACCCAGCCCGCACAGGCGGACGAAAGCTGATGGGCCCCCAACAGGCTCAGGCCGTTGCCCAGCAGCTGGACCATGGAAGCCAGAAAGCCCTTGCGCGCATACCGCACGGTCAGAACGATCCACGCCGCCGTACATAGGATATCAAAAAGAAATGACGGATTCTTGAACATACCTTGTTTTCCCTGTTATTTTTTAGCACTCGGCTCATGCCGCTGCGATAAAGAGGCGTCTCAGGACGCACTGGAGCTGTCCGGCTCCGGTGCCGTGACCTGCTGCACCGTATTGCCGCTGAACACCAGCAGCTGCCGACCATTGAGCACACCCGCCTGGGGCTTTGCATCCATCGGCTGGGTCCACTGGAACTCCCCCGCCTTGTTGAAGCATTCCACCGTGCTGTCGGTGAGCAAATAGAAGCCATCGGCTGCGCGGAGGATGTGGCTGGCCGCCGGCACATTGCCGCTGTACTGCACGCCCAGGCTGTTGTCCAGCAGCACGGCGGTGCAGGTCTGGCCGCCGCTCAGCAGCAGGGCCACGCCGCCGTTTTCGGTGTCCACATCCACAAGGGTACTGCCGCCGAAGTCATAGCTGGCCTTCTCGCCGCCGTTGGCACCGTACAGCACCGCCCGGTCCTCATAAAGGGCCAGCACGCTGTCCCCGCTCAGCCAGCCCAGCCACTGGGGCACGCTGGTGGCGGTGCCCAGCTGTACCGGGTCGCCCTGCGCAAGGGCCAACACATAGAGGTTCGTGGTCAGCTGACCGCCGTTCGCAGTCACCGCCGCCACCGCAATGCGGCGGCTGTCCGGTGAAAAGGCCATGCGCAGCGGGGTGCCCTCGGCGCTGGTCAGGTTCCAGCTCAGTACCTGTTCCATGGCGGACGAGTACACGGTCAGCTTTGCCACGCTGTCGGTGTCGTCGGTGGCTACGGCCACCTGCCCGGCATCCGCCACGGCGCACAGGTAGATGCTGCTGTCCAGCGTTTTGGTGTACAGGTTCTGGGTGCGGCTCTCCACCCGCAGCTCATTGCCGGAGCGGTTGTACAGCACAAAGCGGCTTTTCCCGGCTGCCAGCGCCGGGCGGGCATAGCCGCTCTGGACGCTGTTGAGCTTTGCACCGCCAAAGCTGTACACCACACAGCTGTCCGTGTCCATCTCCGCAAAGCCGCCGGACAGCTTTGCCACCGCCGTGGGCTCGGTGATGCCGGTCTGCTGCGGCCATCCTGTGTTCGGGGTCAGGGTGATGTGCACACTGTCCACCAGATCCTTGGCACGGGCAATGGAGGTGCCCACCGCGCCGGTGGCAAACAGGACCAGCACCGTGAGCACCGCCACGATGATGGCCCCGCGGCGCAGCCGACGGCTGCGTGCCCGCTGACGCGCTGCTTCCAGATACTCGACCCGTCCGGCCGAGAGCGGCTCGCCCTCTGCCGGGGAACTGCCGCGATGAATCTTTCTCATGAATGGTTCTCCTTCATATCCGGGTATTCCACACATTTCAGGAACAGCCCCTTTGCCGGCAGGGTCGGCCCCGCCTGGCTGCGGTCGCAGCCGGCCAGGATGCCCGGGATCTCTTCCGGCTGCATCCGGCCCGCGCCCACTTCGCACAAGGTGCCCGCCAGAATGCGCACCATGTTGTACAGGTAGCCGTCCGCCGTCACCTCAATGTCGATCTCGTCGCCCCGCCGGGTGACATGGCAGTCGGTGATGGTGCGCACCGTGTCGCCATGGGCTGCGGCGGAAGACCCCGCCGCGCACAGGGCCAGAAAATCGTGGGTGCCCACGAACTGCTGCGCCGCCGCCTGCATCCGCACTTCGTCCAGATGCTTCGGCATCCGGGTGTAGTAGGCCGCGTCAAAGGGCGAGTCGATGGGGTGGTTGTGGATGCGGTACAGATAGGTCTTGGTGTGGGCCGCATACCGGGCATGGAAGTCCTCCGGCACCACCCGCGCCGCCAGCACCCGGATGTCCGGCGGCAGGTGCTGGTTCAGCGCCAGCGGTAGCTTTTCCGGCGGGATGCGGGTGTCGGCGTGGAAGTTGAGCATAAAGCCCAGCGCGTGCACCCCGGCATCCGTGCGGCTGCAGCCCTTGATGTCCGGCCGGGTACCCAGCACGGCTTCCAGCGCATCCTGAAACACAGCCGCTACGCTGCGCCCGTTGGGCTGCACCTGAAACCCGCAGTAATTCGTGCCATCGTAGGCAAGGGTCAGTAAAAAGTTCATGGATAAACGCTGCTTTCCCGTTTCATGGTTTTAAATCGGAAGAACGCAAAAAGCGTCCGGCGACAGCGCCGACTGGCGCAGCGCCAGCTTTTTGCGTTCTGACTTCAGCTTTGGGGTCTGAAAGGGGCGAGCAGCCCCTTTCTCGTCAGGGGTAAGTGGAGTCCAGAGGATGAGAGGGGCGCGTCGAAACGCCCCTCTTGTCCTCTGGCCCAGCGGAGCGTCATGCTCCTTTAAAAATTCGGGAACACCCACCGGGACGACAGGATCACCGCAAAGCAGACGATGCAGAACGCCAGGTCGATGTAGTCCTGCTTCGTGCAGCGCAGCACCTTGAGCCGGGTGCGGCCGTCGCCGCCGCGGTAGCAGCGGCACTCCATGGCCATGGCCAGCTCGTCGGCACGGCGGAAGGCCGAGATGAACAGCGGGATGAGCACCGGCACCAGCGCCTTGACCCGGTCCAGCATCTTGCCGGTGTCCAGCTGGGCACCGCGGGCCTTCTGGGCGTTCATGATCTTGTCGGTCTCCTCGATCAGGGTGGGGATGAACCGCAGGGCGATGCTCATCATCATGGCCAGCTCGTGCACCGGGAAGTGCAGCCTGCCCAAAGGCTTGAGCAGCTGTTCAATGGCATCCGTCAGCACGATGGGGCTGGTGGTATAGGTGAGCAGGCTGGTGCCCGCGATCAGTGCCATGACACGCACGGCCATGAGCACCGCGTAGCGCACGCCCTCGGCGTAAATGGTCAGAAAGCCCAGCTTTACCAGCGGGTCGCCCTCGCCCGACACAAAGAACAGGTTGAGCACCGCCGTGAACACCACGATGGGCAGAATGGGCTTCAGGCTCTTGAGGATCATCTTGAAGGGAATCTGCGCCACCTTGTACATCAGCGCAAGGAACAGGATGGAAAGGGTCAGCCCCAGCGGGTTGGATGCCGCAAACAGCAGCACGATGTAAACGATGGTCAGCACCAGCTTCATGCGCGGGTCGAACCGGTGCACAAGGCTCGTGCCCGGGAAGTGCTGGCCGATGGTGATATCTCTCAGCATTTGTCAGCGCCCCCTTCCTGCTTGTCTGCGCGGGGCAGCACAAGGCTCTCGCCGGCATCCCGGCGGCGCTTGGCCTCCAGGATCATCTTGACCGCATAGGGGATGGTGTACACATCGGCTGGCACATCCACGCCCATTTCCCGCAGCTTGAGGAAGATCTTGGTCACCTGCGGCACGCTCAGGCCCAACCCCAGCAGCTCCGGAGCCCGGGCAAAGACCTTTTCCACCGTGTCGTACATGGCGATCTTCTTGTTGCTCATCACCAGCACGCGATTAGCGTACTTGGCAATGTCCTCCATGCTGTGGGACACCAGCAGCACGGTGGTGCCGGTCTTTTTGTGGTACTCCTTCACTTCCGAGAGGATGTCGTCCCGGCCCTCCGGGTCCAGACCGGCGGCGGGCTCGTCCAGCACCAGGATGCGGGGCCGCATGGCCATGACGCCTGCCACCGCCACCCGACGCTTCTGGCCGCCGGACAGCTCAAAGGGGCTGCGCTCCAGCAACGCCGGGTCCAGACCCACAAAGTCTGCGGCCTCGTGCACGCGGCGGTCGATCTCCGCCTCGTCCAGGCCCATGTTCTTCGGGCCAAAGGCGATGTCCTTATAGCAAGTCTCCTCAAACAGCTGGTATTCCGGGTACTGGAATACCAGACCGGTGAGGAAGCGGAAGTCCCGAATCTTTTCCGGGTCGGCCCACAGGTCGCGGCCGTCGATGTAGATCTTACCGCTGGTGGGCTTGTTCAGGCCGTTCATATGAGTGATGAGAGTGCTCTTGCCGGAGCCGGTAGCTCCGATGATGCCCACAAAGTCGCCTTCTTCCACGGTAAAGCTCACGTCATCCAGCGCGGTGACCGCATTGGGCATGCCGGGGTTGTAGACGTAGCTCAGATGTTCTACTTTGATGATATCTGCCATTTCGTCTGTCCCCCTTTACTGCAGCAGCTCATACAGTGCCTGTGCGCAGGCACCGGTGTCGATGATGCCCTCCGGCATCGGGATGCCGGCCTTCACCAGCTCCTCCCGCAGCTCTGCGGCCTGCGGCACATCCAGATGCAGCGCGCGCACCTTCTCGGTCTGGCTGAACACCTCTTTCGGGGTGCCCTCCATCACCACATGGCCCTTGCTCATCACCAGCACACGGTCGGCCTGGGCGGCCTCTTCCATGTAGTGGGTGATGGACACCACGGTGATGCCCATGTTCTTGTTCAGGTGGTGGATGGTCTGCATCACCTGTTCCCGGCCCCGGGGGTCCAGCATGGCGGTGGCTTCGTCCAAAATCAGGCAGTCCGGCCGCATGGCCACCACGCCTGCAATGGCCACGCGCTGCTTCTGGCCGCCGGACAGGTTGTGGGGTGCCCGCTCCCGGAACTCGTAGATGCCGGCCATCTTCATGGACTCATCCACTCGGCGGCGCATCTCGTCCGGCGGCACGCCCAGATTCTCCAGCGCAAAGGCCACATCCTCTTCCACCACGGTGGCCACGATCTGGTTGTCCGGGTTCTGGAACACCATGCCCACCGTCTGGCGGATGTCGTAGAGCTTGCTGTCATCGCTGGTGTCCATGCCTTCCACATAGACCTTGCCGCTTTCCGGCAGCAAGATGGCGTTGAAGTGCTTAGCCAGCGTGGATTTGCCGCAGCCGTTGGCACCCAGCACGGCCACGAACTCGCCGCGCTTCACGCTTGTCGATACGCCGTCCAGCGCATAAACAGGCTGTTCACTGTCATAGCGGAACTTTAAGTTTTCTGCTGTTAAAATCGTTTCACTCATTTGTTTTCTCTTTCTGGTGGTGCGCCCCTCCGAAAGGGGCTGTACCCCATTCTTGGATCTTCTTCATTTTTTCAGGAAGGCTGCCTTTGGGCGGCCCCTCCCGTGAAAATGCGTTTGGAGCGGCCCGCAGGCCGCGACAAACGCAAAATTAAAAATCTATTTTCCGCTGAATATGGCCAGCAACGACGACGACCGCCGCCAGCGGCGGAAACAGGGAGAAGTTGTTGGGGCAGCGGCCAGCAAGACGCAAGTGCCGCCCAAGGCACGATGCGGATGCTGGGTGCCGCAACCCGTAAGAAGCGGAGGCCATTTCAATCGTTTCGGCTTATTTATTCTTCCCAGATGGCCGTGGCACCGCAGGGCACCACGCCGCCGGTGGCGGACACCGGCAGGCCGATCTCATCGCAGCTGGTCTTGCCGCCAAAGCGGGGCACCAGCGTGGTCTTGAGCATATATTCCATGACCGCCGGAGACAGGCCGGTGGTGTAGCTGTTGACCGCAAAGAAGAGGGGCTTGTCGCTCAGCACCTCTTCGCACTGGCAGATAAGGTCGTAGATGCAGTCCTCCAGCTTCCAGATCTCGCCGCCGGGGCCGCGGCCGTAGCTGGGCGGGTCCATGATGATGCCGTCATAGGTGTTGCCGCGGCGCTTTTCCCGCGCCACGAACTTGGCACAGTCGTCCACCAGCCAGCGGATAGGCCGGTCGGCCATACCGCTGGCCACGGCGTTGTCCTTGCCCCAGGCCACGATGCCCTTGGAGGCGTCCACATGGCAGACGGTGGCCCTGGCCGCGGCGCAGGCCAGCGTGGCACCGCCGGTGTAGCCGAACAGGTTCAGCACCTTCACCGGGCGACCGGCGGCACGGATCTTCTGCTGGTACCAGGCCCAGTTGACGGCCTGCTCCGGGAACACACCGGTGTGCTTGAAGCCGGTGGGGCTCACAATGAGGGTGAGCCGGTCGTCCCCTTCGCCGCAGTGGATCTTCCACTTTTCGGGCAGGCGGCGCTTGTACTCCCACTCGCCGCCGCCCTGATTGGAGCGGTGGTATACGGCATCCGCCTTGGCCCACAGCGGGCTTTGCTTCGGTGTTTTCCACACCACCTGCGGGTCCGGCCGGATGAGGATCGTCTCACCCCAGCGCTCCAGACGGTTGCCGTCGGTGGCATCCAGCAGTTCGTAGTCTTTCCAGGTATCTGCAGGGCGCATAGCGTTCTCCTTTTACTGCTTCAGAATTCGTTTGTTGATCTTTTCCACGATGCGGCCAGCACAGCGGTGGATGGCCTCCAGATCCTGGCCCTCCACCATCACGCGGAGCTTGGGCTCGGTGCCGGACACGCGCACCAGCACGCGGCCCATGCCCATCAGCTTCTGCTGCTCGTTCTCAATGAAACCGGCCAGCACTTCGTCCTCTTTGTAGGCGGCCTTCTGGGCAGCATTGGCGGTCACATTCACCAGCACCTGGGGGTACTGTTCATAGATGCCGTTCAGCTCGCTCATCTTCTTGCCGCTCTCGGCCAGCAGCTTGAGCAGCTTGCCGGCGGTCAGCTCGCCGTCACCGGTGGTGGCATGGTGCAGCAGGATCACATGGCCGCTCTGCTCACCGCCGATGGCGTAGCCGTTCTCGCGCATGTTCTCCAGCACATAGCGGTCGCCCACAGCGGTCTTTTCGGTGTGGATGCCCTGGCTCTCCATGTACTTGATGAAGCCCAGGTTGGACATCACGGTCACAACGGCCGTGTCACCGTCCAGACGGTCCTTCTCCTTCATGGTCATGGCCAGCAGGGCAATGATCTTGTCGCCGTCCATCTCGCGGCCCTTCTCGTCGCAGGCAAGGCAGCGGTCGGCATCGCCGTCAAAGGCGATGCCGCAGTCAAAACCGCCGGCCACCACGGCCTTTTCCAGATTGTCCAGATGCGTGCTGCCCACACCCTTGTTGATGTTCTCGCCGTCCGGGCTGATGCCCAGGAAGGTGCACTTGGCGCCCAGCCGGGGGAACAGCTTCTGTGCCACCACGGCGGAAGCGCCGTTGGCGCAGTCGACGCAGACGTTCAGGCCGGACAGGTCGCCGTGGATGGACTCGTACAGGTGGTCCACATAGTCCTGCAGGCCGTCATCGCGGCGGTATACGCGGCCCACATCGTCGCCGGTCATCAGCTGGATGCCCGCACAGTCGTTGTCGATGTAAGCCTCGATCTGGTTTTCCACCTCATCCGGCAGCTTGTAGCCGCTGCCCGCAAAGATCTTGATGCCGTTGAACTCCATCGGGTTGTGGGAGGCCGAAATGACCACACCGGCGTCTGCGTTGTACTTGCGCACCAGATAGGCCACGGCGGGGGTGGGCAGCACGCCCAGACTCTCCACGTCCGCACCCACGCTGCACAGACCGGCGGTCAGGGCAGCTTCCAGCATGTCGCCGGACTGGCGGGTGTCCTTGCCGATCAGGATGCGGGGGCGGTGGCCGGTGCTGCCGGTGAGCACCGCTGCCGCGCCGCGGCCGATCTTCATTGCCAGTTCACAGGTCAGGTCTGCACCGGCCACGCCGCGCACACCGTCGGTTCCAAAGTATTTTCCCATAATAATACCCCACTTTCTATAGAAAGAATCAAGTTTTAATATTGTAAGCATCCTCGCCCTCTCCGTCATCGCTGCGCGATGCCACCTCTCCCAAAGTGAGAGGCTTTGGCAGTCCATGCAAAGTTCACGGTTTTGCCAAGGGCTCTCCCTTTGGGAGAGCTGTCGAACGAAGTGAGACTGAGAGGGCAAGCTCGTTTATCTCAGAACAAACTCTGCTGGCCGTTGTCCTCCGGTGCCCCGGACTCCGGGGCTTTCATGCCCAGATGCTCGTAGGCCAGGCGGGTCACGCACCGGCCCCGGGGCGTCCGGGTCAGAAAGCCCATCTGCATCAGATACGGCTCACACAGGTCCTCCAGCGTCACGGCTTCTTCGCCCAGAGCCGCCGCCAGCGTCTCCAGACCCACCGGGCCGCCGTTGTACATCTCGATGATGGCACGCAGCACGCTGCGGTCCAGCTCATCCAGACCCAAAGCGTCCACGTCCATGCGCTTGAGACCCATCAGGGCCACATCCCGGTCAATGACGCCGTCCCCCAGCACCGTGGCAAAGTCACGGATGCGCTTGAGGAAGCGGTTGGCCACACGGGGCGTGCCCCGGCTGCACTTAGCCAGCTCGTAGGCACCTTCCGGCGTGATGGGCTGGTCCAGGATGCCCGCCGACCGCATGATGATGCGGGCCAGCTCGTCCGGGCCGTACAGCTCCAGCTTGAGCAGCACGCCGAAGCGGTCCCGCAAAGGACCGGTGATCTGGCCCGCGCGGGTGGTGGCACCCACCAGCGTGAACCGGGGCAGGTTGATGCGGATGCTCTGGGCGCTGGGGCCCTTGCCGATCATGATATCCAGCGCGTAGTCCTCCAGCGCCGGGTACAGCACCTCTTCCACCTGCCGGGACAGGCGGTGGATCTCGTCGATGAACAGCACATCGCCCTCCTGCAGGTTGGTCAGCAGGGCTGCCAGGTCGCCGGGCTTTTCAATGGCCGGGCCGCTGGTGATGCGGATCTGCACCCCCATCTCGTTGGCGATGATCCCGGCCAGGGTGGTCTTGCCCAGGCCCGGCGGGCCATAGAGCAGGATGTGGTCCACCGGCTCCCCGCGCCGCTTGGCGGCTTCCAGATAGATCTTCAGGTTCTGCTTGACTTTTTCCTGCCCGATGTAGTCCTCCAGATGCTGCGGGCGGAGGTTGTTTTCCTCGCTGTCCGCAGCGGTCATGCCGGGCTGCATCATTTTTGCGCCGTACAGCGCGGTTTCGTCCTGCATTGTTTACCTCCTGCCTGCCATGCCGCGCAAGGCCAGCTTAATGATCTCTTCCACGGGCAAGGTCGCGTCGATCTTGGAAATGGCCAGCGCGGCTTCGCTCTGGCTGTAGCCCAGCGATACCAGCGCCGCGATGGCCTGTGCCGAACTCTGGGAGGCCGGTTCCCCGGACGCAGCACCGGCCACATCCTCCAGCGAGATGCCGTCCACAAAGCCCTTGGCCACCTTGTCCTTCAGTTCCAGCACGATGCGCTGGGCCAGCTTGGGGCCAACGCCGTTGGCGGCCTTAAAGGCCTTGTGGTCCCCTGCAGAGATGGCAAGCGCCACCCGCTGCGGCTCCATGACGCTGAGGATGGCCAGCCCTACCTTGGGGCCCACGCCGGACACGGCGGTGAGCATCTCAAAGCAGGCCTGCTGCTCCTCGGTGGCAAAACCGTACAGGCTCACGTCGTTTTCGGTCACACTCATCACGGTGTAGAGGGTGGCTTCCTTGCCCACACCGGGCAGGGCCCCCGCCACACTGGCGGGGCACTGGGCATAGTAGCCCACGCCGCCGCAGCTGAGCACCACCGCACTCATGCTTTTTTTTACGATTTTTCCAGTCAGACAGTAGATCATGGATCACACCTCAGATCGGCCCGGCCACACGGCGGGTAAAACGATTCAGCTGATTGCCGTTGGTATGGCAGAACGTAATGGCCATGGCCAAAGCGTCGGCGGTGTCATCGGGCTTTGGCACAGCCGGCAGGTTCAGCAGCATACGGGTCATCTCCTGCACCTGCTTTTTCACCGCCTTGCCGTACCCGGTGACCGCCTGCTTGACCTGCATGGGGGTGTACTCGTAGATGGGCAGCCCTGCCTGCGCCGCCGCCAGCAGGATCACCCCGCGGGCCTCGGCCACGCCGATGACGGTGGTCTGGTTGTGCTGATAGAACAGCTTTTCGATGGCCAGCACCTCCGGCTGCGTGCGCGCGATGACCTCCTTGACGCCGGTGTACACCTCGTCCAGGCGGCGCTCAAAGGGTACGCCCGCGTCGGTGCATACGGCACCAAAGTCCACCGGCGCAAACCGGTTGCCCACATAATCCACCACGCCCCAGCCCACGATGGCGTAGCCGGGGTCGATGCCCAAAACTCTCATTCTGCGATACCTTTCCTATTATAATCAGTTTATTATACCACACCCATAGGTTGGGAGCAACCGGAAACCTGTCGCTCCGGCCGCCAAAATGTGCGCATCCGCGTCCAAAAGCCGCCCACGTCCGGCAGTTTCAAAAAACTTTTACAATTTTTGAAAAAAGGCTTGCTTTTTTTGCGCAGGTATGGTAATATAATCAAGCTGATTTCGGCACAACAGAATATGGACGGTTAGCTCAGCTGGTAGAGCATCTGCTTGACGTGCAGGAGGTCACAGGTTCGAGTCCTGTACCGTCCACCATACAGTTCGTACTCGAACCCAATTCTCTATGAGAAAGGGTTCGGGTACGTTTTTTGTTTACAAGAGGTTCTGAGAAGGCACTACTCGGAACAGTGGACAGGAACGAGTAAAGGCAGGGTATCACTATGATAGTGGTATCCTGCCTTTTGCTTTGCGGAATCAAGTTCGCTTTGTGCGAACTTGATCGTCCCCCTATATGGCGCGTTTGGGGGTAATCGCTGCGTACGTGCGTACCGGGAGCCTGTACACCTCTGACAATGTGTAACACACTAGACTTTGTTCCAAAGTCCGTGTGCTAAGGGGCAGGCCCCTTAGAATTCCTGTGGAGTGTGTACGCACGTACGCAGGAAAACGGCAAAATTTCACTATATCGGGGTGTTCTTTCATTGGAGAGTATGATATACTCGGCTTAGTTCAACAAATCGGAAGTTGTAGGAGTGTTAAATATGAAATTCCCATTTTATGACGCACCAAATACAGCTACAATAACCTGTTGCCACATATTAGAGAATGGAGAACCTATTTTGTATGTATCACATGATGAAGATGATGGAATGTGGCAATTTCTATGTGGAAAAGCACATGAAACAGACGAAGCAAAGTTAGTATCCTTAAAATCAGTATTCGACTTAGATAATTCTGTTGGTATTCTAAAGGATATGCCTTGCGGTTACTATGCTGAAAGAAAAGCTCAAGATGATGAATGGAGTGTTAGAAAACGGTAACTATCAGCTCGGTCAATTCGCGGTTGCGGAGTGTAACGAAGCAATGAAAGCCCCAGTGGGGCTTTCAAGCGACAGAACGGTCTTGCGCAGCAAGATGGAGGGGCCTCGCCCCGACAAGTTCCTGCGGAGGCACTACTCAGAACGGTAAGCAAGAACGAGCAAAGGCAGGGTATCACCATGGCGGTGGTGCCCTGCCTTTTACGTTTGTCCCTCCTATATGCGTGTTTCGGGTCAATCGCTGCGTACGTCCGTACACAGCCCGTACGCACGTACGCAGGAAAATGAGCAAGTTCTGGCATATAGGGGTGGTCTTTCGGTTGGCAGTATGATATACTCGGCTCAACATAATAGTTGTAGACAAATGCAATTTTGAAAGTGTATCAATCGTATCTTAAATAAACGCACCATCTAAAAAGGAGGTCTTAGCTATGAAAAAAGCATCGAGCATTTGGGTTCGCAGAGGTGTTTTGATTCACCGCTTGCATGGTCAAGGGTTGGCATTAGCTCTCCTATTAAAGCAAAAGCCGATGTCTGCTCCGCAAATTTGCTCATCCCTTTTGGAAAAGGAAATTCACGTTGACCGAAAGAAGATTGGGAAACTTTTGGCAGACCTTGAATGGTGGGGAATTGTTTCTAACGAGAATGGTATATACAGCTGTCAGTGTGCTGCGTTGGATGGTTTCCAAGAGAACTATAATGAAAGCCAACTGATTGATTTGATTGGGCTGACTCAAAACACTGTAAATGGCCAGTCTTTTTACAGTTCTGTGCCTCCAATGAGTGTTAGTTCTCGTGGGCCTAGCGGGGCATGATTTTCGGATAGTAAACAGCAGGGTTTGGGGCAGGCACGCCCCAACAAGAAGCTGTCCCAAAGGGGCAGAAAATTTTCAAGAATTGAAAATATGTGGCCACGGGACGGTTCTTGCCCTCTGCAGTTTCCATCGGTGTTATAATCGCCGTCCTTGAAAATTCGCCGTATTTCCGTTATACTATAAGAAAAAGAGGTGATAGGATGTTTCTGCAATACTATGTGACTGACTCAACCACCAGAAACCGGGTCAACATTGAAATCAATGCAGCCACCAAAGCTGATTTGGATGCAACGCGGAACGGCTGGCAGACAGTCTGGAACACAGATTTCATCCTTGACCCTCAAAAGGAAAAGTATGCAGCCAAAACCGAAGATGGTGAGATCATCGCGCTGGGAGCCTATCGTGTCCGGAAAGGAAGCGTTGCCGTTTACATTGCCTATATTGAGAGCCAGCCAGAAAGCAACCCAACTTTAGTGGAACACAAAAAATATTCCGGCATCGGCAAAGCTATGATTGCGTTCGGCATACAGCTTTCTATTGATGCAAGCTGCAATGGCGTCGTAGTGTTTGAAGCAAAGACCGATGATCTGGAACAGCACTATATCCGTGATTTTGGTGCAAGGCCAGTCGCATCTCTGTATCCGGATGGCCCGAAAACCTTTATGATTGCAGATGAAGCCGCGAAAAACATCTTTTCTTCTTACCTTTTCTGAAATTGAAGGAGGAAACCGTATGAAAGAGTATAACAAAGATTTGGATATCGTCTTTTCTCCAATGTCCGATGAAACGATGTCGTGGCTGGACGAATTGTTCTCAACCTGCAAACGCTTCGGTGTGGATTATTACAACGCTTCCGAAAAAGACCGTGTCTTTGTGGAAGCTGTTGCTCGAAAGAACTATGGTTTGAAACAGGCATCTGCCAACGGAAAAGCTGCTTCTACCGTGGAGCCGTTCTTTGGGATTCACCGAGCGGTATAAGGTTTTCGGGTTCGAGTGCTGTGGAGAATGCTCCACCATGATCCCCAGGCCATTCGGTCTGGGGATTTTTTGTGGTTGGCGGTACAGGACTTGCACACGGTCCGGCCTGCCGTTCCGGTCGTCGTGCCTCCCAGTTCAGCAGGAAAAAGAGCAATAAAAAAGCAGTTCTGCCGAAGCAGAACTGCCAGGTTTGCGATACGGGGTAAATCAGCGCTTGCTGAACTGGGGTGCACGACGTGCAGCCTTCAGACCGTACTTCTTACGTTCCTTCATACGAGGATCGCGGGTCAGGAAGCCAGCCTTCTTCAGGACAGTGCGGTTCTCATCGCTCTGCTGCAGCAGGGCACGGCTCAGGCCGTGGCGGATAGCGCCAGCCTGACCAGAAACACCGCCGCCGGAAACGCGGACGACGACGTCATACTTGCCCTCCAGGCCCAGCAGGACCAGCGGAGAACGGACGATCAGCTTCAGGGTCTCCAGACCAAAGTAGTTGTCGATGTCACGATCGTTGATGGTGACCTTGCCGGTGCCGGTGTAAACGCGAACGCGGGCAACGGAATCCTTACGACGACCAGTGCCGTAGAAATAAGGTTTGGTTTCGTACATGTTCGATTGCCTCCTTCTTAGAACTCGATCTTCTCGGGCTTCTGAGCTGCGTGAGCGTGCTCGGCACCCTGGTAGCAGTGCAGGCGGGTCAGAGCCTTAGCACCGATGGTGTTGGAAGGGATCATGCCCTTGACAGCGTAGGTCATGGCCAGATCGCTGTGCTCAGCCATCAGCTTGCTGTACTGGACCTTCTTCAGGCCGCCAATGTACTTGCTGTGGGTGATGTGGAACTTCTGCTCGGCCTTCTTGCCGGTCAGAACAGCCTGATCGCAGTTGATGACGACAACGTAGTCACCGCAATCGACGTTGGGGGTGTAGTTGACCTTCTGCTTGCCGCGCAGCAGAACAGCGGCTTCAGCAGCGACGTGGCCCAGGCTCTTGCCGGCAGCGTCGAGCAGATACCACTTGCGCTCGACTTCAGCGGGCTTTACGAGAGTAGTGCTCATATCTATTTCCTCCTGATAAACTCTTTGTACATTTCAGGCACCCTTGTGGGGCGCGAGTGTCAGTATACATCATAAAAAGGTGCCTGTCAACAGCATTTTTTGATTTTTTCAGCGAAAATTTTCTGTTCTCTTAAAATCTCTCGTTTTCTCTTTAATCCTCGCGAATTCAAATTTTCGATTTTTCAAAAAAGTTTTTGCCGGTGCGTGGATATTTTCCGCACCTGCCCGCTACAATTTTGCCTGCGGTTGTGTTATACTATAAAGGATATGGGCAGCTTTGCGCTGCACCGCTTACAAAAGGAGAACTTTTCATGCCGCACGACATCGACCACAACACCGCCGCCCAGCGCCGCACCTCCAAGCTGCTGGCCGCCATGGCCATCTTCATCTGTCTGGGCATCGTGGCGTACATCATCCTCACCCTGCTGGTCAACCGGCAGACCCCCGCCAACCCCGACACCCACTACACCGGCACCAACGGAGTTTCGGTGTATTACGACAGCAGCATCTGGAAGGTCTGCCAGATGACCGAGGACGCCACCCTTGGAACTGTGCTGGAGCTGGCGACGGCCGACTCGGTCGACGGCGCGGAGGATTATCAGGCCGTACTGCTGCAGCGCGGCACCGCCGACACCTACCCGGACTTCATCGACGATTCTGAGAAGGACCTGAAGCAGGCTTACGGCATCATCAAGCCCCGCACCGCCAACATCACGGTGGAAGGGGCCGAGGTCACTGCCGTGCGCTGCGATATCCAGACCTATTATGCCGTGCTGGCCACCATCACCTACGACAGCGGCGATGTGGTCTATGTTTCGGCCCTGACCAAGCTGGCCTCCATCAACGACATCGTCAATCTGGTGGAAAGCGTGAGCCTGTCATGAGCGAACAGCGTGCCATGCAGCGGCTCTGCGGCCTGATGCGCAAAGCCGTGCAGGATTACGAGATGCTGGCCCCTGGCGACCGGGTGATGGTGGGCGTGTCCGGCGGCAAGGACAGTGTGGCCCTGACGGTGGGTCTGGCCCTGCTGCGGCAGTACATCGGCTTTGACTACGAGGTGGTGGCCGTCACGCTGGACCCTCAGTTTGACCACCAGCCCATGGACTACACCGCCCTGCAGGCCCTGTTTGCCCGGTACGGCATCCCCTACCACATCCGCCGCACCGAGATCGGCCCGGTGGTGTTTGAATACCGGCAGGAAAAGAACCCCTGTTCCCTCTGCGCCAAGCTGCGCCGGGGTGCCCTGCACACCGCCGCGCAGGAGCTGGGCTGCAACAAGGTGGCGCTGGGGCACCATCTGGACGATGCTGTGGAGACCTTTTACATGAATCTCTGGCGGGAGGGCCGCATCGGCTGCTTTTCGCCGGTCACCTACCTGTCCCAGCGGGACCTGACCCTCATCCGCCCCATGCTGCTGGCCACCGAATACGAGGTGCAGTGTGCCGTGCGGGAGGAGGGCCTGCCCATCGTCAAGAGCCGCTGCCCCGCCGACGGCGTGACCGTGCGCGAGCAGACCAAAGAGTTCGTCCGGGAACGCTGCCGCACCGACCACGCCTTCCGGCAAAAGACCCTGCACGCCCTGCAGGAAAGCGGCATCGACGGCTGGCGGCCCGTTCACACCGGGCGCGGCAGCTTTATACAAACAGCAAAGAAGGATGAATCATGATGCAGACCCAACCCTTTGAAAAACATGTCTGGGCCGAGATCGACCTCGAAGCCCTTCGCCATAATTTCCGCGCGGTCAAGGCCCGTGCCGGTGCCCTGCCGCTGTGCGCAGTGGTCAAGGCCGACAGCTACGGCCACGGCGCCGTGCAGTGCGCCCGCGTTTTTGCGGAAGAGGGTGCCGCCTGGCTGGCCGTGAGCTGCCTGACTGAGGCCGTGCAGCTGCGCAAGGGCGGGCTGACCCTGCCCATTCTGGTGCTGGGCCATGTGCAGCCCGGCTACGCGGCGGCCCTGATCCAGAACCATATCACGGTGGCCTGCTACTCGGCAGCGCAGGCCAAGGCCCTGAGCGATGCTGCCGTGGCCGCAGGCGGCCGGGTGCAGATCCACCTGAAGGCCGACACCGGCATGGGCCGCATCGGCTTTGCCCTGCGCACCGATTTTGACGCCGCCATCCGGGACATGCTCACCGCCTGTGCCCTGCCCGGGCTGGAGATGACCGGCCTGTTCCAGCACTTCTCAGTGGCCGATGACGTCAGCGAGGACAACATTGCTTACACCGCCGAGCAGCACCGCCTGTTCGTGCAGGCCTTCCACGCCCTGAAAGCCGCCGGGCGGGAACCGCAGCTGGTGCACTGCGACAACTCCGCCGGAGTCATGCTGCACCCGGACTGGCCCGAGGGCCTGCCCCGGGAGCGCTGCATGGCGCGCCCCGGCATCATCCTGTACGGCTATGACCCCAGCGACGAGGTGCGCTTTGGCTGTTTCCGCCCGGTGATGACCCTCAAGACCGTGGTGAGCATGATCAAAGAGATGCAGCCCGGCCAGTGCGCCAGCTACGGCCGCCGTTTCACCGCCGAAAAGCCCACCAAGGTGGCCACCCTGTGCACCGGCTACGCCGACGGCTACCCCCGCCAACTGAGCTGCGGCAAGGGCGTCGTGGAGATCCACGGCGTAGCCTGCCCGGTGCTGGGCCGGGTGTGCATGGACCAGATGATGGTGGATGTGACGAACGTGCCGGAGGTACGCGAGGACGATGAAGCCATCCTGTGGGGCGGCACCGTGAGCGACACCGCCGAGACCATCGCCCGCAAGACCGATACCATCCCTTATGAAGTGCTGTGCGGCGTGTCCCGCCGCGTGCCCCGCGTCTACCGCGACCACGGACAGATCGTGGCTGTGGAGGACTGGATCTTAGAAGCATAAAGCTGCCCGGAGGAACTACATGGCAAGAGACAATATCCGCAACTTCTGCATCATCGCCCACATCGACCACGGCAAGTCCACCCTGTCGGACCGCATCCTGGAGCTGACCAAGAGCGTGGACGAGCGCACCATGGAGGACCAGATCCTCGACAACATGGACATCGAACGGGAGCGCGGCATCACCATCAAGGCCCGCGCCGTGACCATGAACTACACCGCCAAGGACGGCAAGACCTACGAATTCAACCTCATCGACACCCCGGGCCATGTGGACTTTGCCTACGAGGTGAGCCGCAGTCTGGCTGCCTGCGAGGGCGCTATTCTGGTGGTGGACGCCACCCAGGGTGTGGAGGCCCAGACCCTGGCCAACACCTACATGGCACTGGAGCATGATCTGGAGCTGGTGCCCATCCTGAACAAGATCGACCTGCCCAGCGCCCACCCGGACGAGGTGGCGCAGGAGGTGGAGGATGTGATCGGCCTGCCCTGCCTGGACGCGCCCCGCGTCTCCGCCAAGACCGGCCTGAACGTGGATCAGGTGCTGGAACGGGTGGTCACCGACATTCCCGCACCCACCGGCGACCCGGACGCCCCCCTCAAGGCCCTGATCTTTGACAGCATTTATGACAGCTACAAGGGCGTCATCGTCTACATCCGCATGTTTGAGGGTACCGTCAAGCCCGGTGACACCATCCGCATGATGGCCACCGGCGCCGAGTTCACGTTGGTGGAAGTGGGCCACATGGGTGCCACCAACCTGACCCCCTGCGCCCAGCTGCAGGCCGGCGAAGTCGGCTACCTGACCGCCAGCATCAAGACCGTGCAGGACACCCGCGTGGGCGACACCGTCACGCTGGCTTCCCGCCCCACCGCCGAGGCTCTGCCCGGCTACCGGCAGGTCAAGCCCATGGTGTTCTGCGGCATCTACCCCGCCGACGGCGCCCGTTACCCCGATCTGAAGGACGCACTGGAAAAGCTGCAGCTGAACGACGCCTCCCTGACCTTTGATCTGGAGACCAGTGCGGCTCTGGGCTTCGGCTTCCGCTGCGGCTTCCTGGGCCTGCTGCACATGGAGATCATCACCGAGCGTCTGGAGCGTGAGTTCGATCTGGACATCATCACCACCACGCCCAGCGTGCGCTACCGCCTGACCCTGACCGACGGCACCGTGGAGATGATCGACAACCCCTCCAGCTACCCGGATCCCTCCAACATCGTCAAGCAGGAAGAGCCTTTTGTGGACGTGCACCTGTACACCCCCAACGACTATGTGGGCGGCCTGATGGATCTGTGCCAGAACAAGCGCGGTGCCCTCATCGACATGAAGTATCTGGACGATGTGCGCGTAGACCTGCATTATGCCATGCCGCTGGGCGAGATTGTGTACGACTTCTTTGACGCCATCAAGAGCCGCAGCCGCGGTTACGCCAGCTACGACTACGAGTTCAAGGAGTACCGCGAGAGCGACCTGGTCAAGCTGGACTTCCTGCTCAACGGCGACCCCGTGGATGCGCTGTCCATGATCGTGTTCCGGGATAACGCTTACGCCAAGGGCCGCCGCATCTGCGAAAAGCTGCGGGACAACATCCCCCGCAACCTGTTCGAGATCCCGGTGCAGGCCGCCATCGGCGGCAAGATCATCGCCCGTGAGACGGTCAAGGCCATGCGCAAGGACGTGCTGGCCAAGTGCTACGGCGGCGATATCACCCGCAAGAAAAAGCTGCTGGAAAAGCAGAAGGAAGGCAAAAAGAAGATGCGCCAGCTGGGCAGCGTTTCTCTGCCCAGCGAGGCCTTTACCGCCGTGCTCAAACTGGACAGCGACGACGATTGATTTCCCCGCTTTTTCCTTATAAAATACAGCGCCCCTGTGCACCGGATGGGTTCCGTGCACAGGGGCGCTTTGTTGTTTTTGGTTTTTCAGCGGCGGTTATTCCAGCTGGAAAGAGCGATCACTGCCGCGCACAGCCGCACCTTCAGCAAGGCCAGTTTGATGCGGTCGTTGCGGCTGCGGGCGTCCTGCAGGGGCATGTCCCGCACAGCGGCTCGCACCGCCGGGATGCGCAGCGCCTGCCGCAGCCATGCGGTGCGCTGCCGGAAGCTCAGCGGCCCCAGACAGACGTTCTTGATGCCCAGCTGCAGGTCCAGCACCCGGCTGTGGTTTACGGCCCGGCAGCAGGCAGGGTCATTGTTCAGGCCCCAGCTCTTTGCCACAGCCTCCACCGCGTCCGAGAGGTAAAAGTTATCCGTCAGGCGCTCCGGGTGGTAGCTCTGGGAGGCTGAGCCGTCATCCCGCAGACGATAGCGGTAGAGCCGGTCCGGGATGCCCACCACACAGCGGGGCCGCTGCCGGTAAAAGGACACGAAAAACAGCGCGTCCTCCGCGATCTTGTAATCGGTAAAGCGGCAGCTGCCCTCTTCGATGCAGCGGCGGCGGAACAGCTGCCGCGTGACCAGCGACATGGCCGACAGCTGCGGGAACAGCTGCGGGCAGGGGTCGCCGCGGTACACCCCTTCCAGAACCGGAGCAATGTCGGTGCAGCCGGTACGGGTGCCGTCGGCCGCGTAGTGCTCCTCATAGCCGCCGAACATAATCAGGTCCGCATCCGTCTGCTTTGCCGTGCGGCACAGCACCTCCACCATCTGGGGCTCCAGTGCGTCATCACTGTCCAGAAACTGCACATAGGTGCCGCGGGCTGCAGCCAACCCGGCATTGCGGGCCGCGCCGACCCCGGCGTTCTTCTGATGGATCACCCGGAAGCGGGCATCCTGCCGGGCGGCCGCATCACACAGCGCCCCGCAGCCGTCCGGGGAGCCGTCGTCCACCAGAATGGCCTCCCAGTCCGGGCAGGTCTGGGCCCGCAGAGAGTCCAGTGCCGCCGGGAGATATTGCTCTACGTTATAAACCGGAACAATCATACTGATCTCAGGCATGGGCCGCGCTCCTTTTGGCGATCAGGCCGGTGTACAGCTGCTGCAGGCGCAGGGTCTCCTGCCGGATGTCGTACCCGGCAGCCCGCACCTGTGCCGCCGCCTGCGCACGGTCGGGCAGATTGCGATCCACATCCTTCAGCACTGCGGCCCATGCTTCGTCCGGCTGTTCCAGCGAAATGCGGCAGCTGTCCGGCCGCAGCAGGACTTCCTCGGTGACGCCGGTGGAGAACACGCAGGGCAGACCGGACGCCTGCGCTTCCATGCCCACCACGGGCAGGCCCTCAAACAGCGAGGGCATCACGAACACATCCATGGCCTGATACCAGACGGAGGTGTCGCTCTGCACGCCCAGGAACTTCACATCCTGCGCAATGCCCAGCCGGGCGGCCTTGGCTTCCAGCTCGGCCCGCAGCTCGCCCTCGCCCACCAGCAGCAGGCAGCTGTCCGGCCGCACCTTTTTCAGGGCCGCAAAGATGTCCAGCAGGCGGGTGTGGTTCTTCTGCGCCATCAGGCGGGCCACACAGCCCACCACCAGCTTATCGTTCAGGCCATATTCTGCCCGCAGCTTTGCCCGCACCTGTGGCCGGTAGCCAAAGCGGTCCAGGTCGATGGCGTTGCGCAGGGTCACGCCCCGGGCATCCCACGCGCTCTGTCCAAAGTAGTAGATGCCGGCCTCCCGCCCGCAGGCCCAGTAATCGGTGGCCGCGCCGGGAATGAACTGTTTGCAGAACCATTTGATCGGCAGCTTGGCGTCCTTGGGCAGACGGGTGTTGTGGGCGTGGGCGATGCGCACCGGCAGGCCCGCCTTTTTAGCGCCTTCCAGCGCAAAAAGCTGCATGGCCTCGTTGTGGGCGTGCAGCACCTTGATCTCCGGGTGCTGGGCCAGCAGCTGCTGCATAGAGCGCAGGTAGGCCGGGTAGCTCTGCGGGGCTACGCCCGGGCTCTGGAAGATGCGCCCGCCCAGTGCGCGGATCTCGTCATCAAAAAAGCCGGGCTTTTTCTTGTTGACCAGAAAATCGAACTGGAATCGCGTGCGGTCCAGATGCCGGTAATAGTTCATCAGCATCGACTCGATGCCGCCCCGGTCCATGTTGCTGACCGACTGCAGGATGTGGATCATGAAGAACTTCCTTTCTCCCGGTACTGTGCCCGAATGCGCCGCTGCACCTCCTGTGCAGAGGGCGGCTGCCATGTCTGTTTTTGGGCGGCAGGGTCCTTCGTCGGCTTTGCAAAGCAGCAGACCGCCAGCGGGATCATGCGCAGACCCATGGTACACCAGAAATAAAAGGCCGTGTTGTCGGTGAGGTAGGTCATGGACAGCGGGTTGAGGATGGCAAAATACAGGATGCCGGCCTCGGGCCCGTAGCGTTTGGTCCAGAACCAGGGCAGGATCAGGTACAGGAACGCGCACCAGAAGCACAGCCCCGGAAAGCCCAGTTCCACGAACACCTTGAGGATATCGTTGTGCAGCGGGTAGGCCACATCAATGAGGCCGATCTCATAAAAGCGGGTGACCATGGCGTCCACCGCCTCGAACCCCAGCCCGATGAAGGTGGGCGAGAACTGATAATAGGGTTTGGCCAGGCTCCAGATGTAATCGCGGCCCATCATGTTGACGCCCACCGCGTTCAGGATGCGGGAGATGGCACCGGTGTGCACCAGATACAGGTACACCCAGAACAGGGTCACCCAGGCCGCGCCGGTGAGCATGATCAGCTTTTCCTTGGCTTTGCTGCGGCGCAGCACCCAGATGTAAAAGGCCGAGACCACCAGTGCCGGCAGCAGGATGCGCTTCATGCCCGCCAGTACAAAAAAGAAGGAGCAGCCCGCCAGCACCCAGTTGCGGGTGCGCTGCTGCTTGGTTTCTTTTGGCGAAAAGAACAGGTAGTACAGCACAAAGATGCCCTCCAGAAAGGTCACCTCGTGGATCTCCAGCCGCTCGGCATAGCCATAGGTGTTGTTGCCCAGCGACAGGATGCTGGTGAGCAGGGAGCTCACGCTCTCGCCCACACCATAGGCGGGCACCTCGCTGAACAGGATGAAGAGGTTTGCGCAGCAGATGCCGATGGTGAACAGGTCGATGCTGAACCGCCCGTACAGGTACACGCAGCAGATGGCCACCACCGTGGCGATGCTCTGATACAGGATCTTTTCCACGCCGCGGGTGATGGAGGCAAAGGCCGTGAAGCTGCGCACCCAGATGAACATGGACCAGGCGGCAAGCACCGCCAGATACAGGATGTACAGCCCGGACGGCCCGGCCAGTTTTTTCAACCGGTCAAAATCGCCCCGGATGAAAAATTCCAGCCCGGCCAGCCCCACAAAGGCCAGCGTCACCGCCTTGGGCAGACCGCCCAGCACCACATTGATGCTTTTGCCTTCGCCCAGCCCGGACACGGTGAACAGCAGCACCGCCAGCAGTTCCATCCAGCGGGGCTGGCGGAACTCCCGGCTGCGGAACGGGTCTTTTTTGCCGTAATATTTCCGGGTCAGGATCTTGGAAACATCCTGCACGCGGTCCACCTCGCTTTCCGTGCCGGTGTAAACCGGTCAGTTGATCAGCTGGAACAGTCTGCCCTGCAGCTGCCATAGCCCATAGTCCGCCTGTTCCAGCGCCCGCTGCGCCAGCCGCACGGCATAGGGCAGCATCCGGGGGTCCGGCAGCTTCGCTGGATGGAACTGCTGGCGGTACAGCAGGCAGCAGCAGGCAAAGGCCGTCTGCCGGTCCGCCTCCGGCAGACCGGCCACACACACATAGCAGTAATTGGCCAGCTGCAGGATCAGGTTGCAGGCAAACAGCGCATCCTGCGGCAGGCCCAGACGCACCGCACCGTCCAGCATTTCTTCAGCCACCCAGTAGGCCTGCAATGCTTTGGCTGTATTCTGGGAGGTCGCGGTGAGCCCCATTGTATTTTTGCGCCACAAATATACCACAGGTTTTGTCGAAGCAATGCACTTCGCCCGCGGAAAGACCCAGAAATGGATCATGGCATCCTCAAAACAGGTGTACCCGGAGGGGAACCGTACCCGTTCAAACAGGGTCCGGCGGTACAGCTTGCCCCAGGGAGTGCCGGGCAGCTCCACCACATCCAGCCGCCGGGGGCCGGTGTAGCACGCTTCTGCGTACTGCTGCACCGCACCGCGGGTGTCGGCTTCGTCGCAATACTGCCAGCCGCCCTGCACGATATCCGCCCCGGTACGCGCCTGCGCCGCCAGCAGCGTCTCCACTGCGTCCGGCAGCAGGCAGTCATCGCAATCCACAAACAGGACCCAGCGGCCCACCGCCCGGGCCAGACCGGTGTTGCGGGCGCGGGCCGCGCTGCCGCCCTGCTCCGGGTGCAGCACGGTGACCCCTCCCTGCCGGGCGCACTCGGCCAGAATGGCCCCGCTGCCGTCGGTGGAGCCGTCCTCCACCGCCAGCACCTGCAGGCGGCGAGTGGTGTTCTGGTGCAGGATGCTGTCCAGACAGGCGCGCAAAAAGCGCTCCCCGTTGTGCACCGGCACGATCACCGACACATCCACCGCATCGTCCTGCGGCGGCAGCGGGCAGGGCTCCCCGGCATCGCACACCGGCTTCGGGCAGATGCCCGGCGCGCGGGCGGCAAAGGTCTCCAGCTGCTGGTCGGAAAAGCGCTGATGCTTCACGGCTCCCAGCACCCCGGCGGCACAACGGCCCGCCGTGCGGGCACCCCACGCCACGGCAAGTGCCAGCGGCTCACAGCCGGTTTTGGAACGGACGAGCTGGCAGGCCCGTTGATTCTGCAGCATGACTGCCGCCTCCTTATCTTTTTTACACCGTCTCGTGTGCGGTCTCCGGCTGCGGCTTATTGGCATCCCGCAGCTTCTTGAATGCGCAGCGCAGCAGATCCCGGATGTTGAATTCCTTTTCGTCATCCGAGGTGGCACTGGCTGCCTTGTACTCGATGGCGTAATCCGGGTTCAGGCTGTTGTACTCCTGGATCTGCTCGTCCAGCACTTCCAGAATGGCCTCCGCCTTGACGGCGTTGCATTCCCGGAAGAAGCCCATGATCTGGCCCGCACCGTTGGAACCGATGAAACTCTCCTCGGTGCCAAGGGCCGCCACCAGCCCGGCAAAGTCCCGCAGGACATGGTTGCCCACCGAGTAACCATACTCCCGCGAGAGGTGGTTCAGGCTGGTAAACTGGAAGCACATGCAGGTAAAGTGGCTGGGCAGCAGGCCCTGCTTTTCCAGCCGTGCCATCATGGCATCCACACGGTCGCGGTTGGGCAGACCGGTCTTTTTGTCCACATACATAAAGTATTCCAAAAAGTCGCGGGAACGGCCCACCACAACGGCCAGTGCGCAGCCCACGAGGAAGAAGAATACAAAGCCGATGGCCAGATACAGCTTGGTGTTGATGCTGGGCCACACTCTGGTGGAGCTGGTGGTCTGCAGATAGTCCGCGCTCAGGGAGCGGTTGTGCTCCATGCTGGTCTGGTTCACGATCTGGTAGTAGTCCACCAGCGTCTGCTCGTACTTGTTGATCTCCGACTCGATCGCGGCATGGGAGGCCTCATCGCCGCCCACCCCGCCGGCTGCCTGGAAGGTGTCCAGCAGCTGCTGGGTGTAGGCCCGGCGGATGGCGCTGCTGCGCAGGGTCTTGTCGATCTCCACATACTCCAAAATCAGCGAATCGTAGGTGATCTGCTTGCTCTGGTTGTCATCGTAGGCCTCTACGTTCTTCAGGATGTAGTCGGTGCCGCTGTCGTTGGCGTCGTTGTGGTAATGGTAGTTGATCAGGTCGCGGTTCTTCTCCGAGTAGTTCTGGATCAGGCCGCTGAGGTAGGCTTCCCGTTCCTGATACACCTGCTCGTTCTGCACGCTGCTCTCGATGCTCTGGGTCAGGTTGCGGCACAGCTTGTCGGCGTTGCGTACCTGCGGCCCGGTCATCACATTCGCGTACAGCGACGGGATCTCGTAGTCGTACAGCATCTTATAGATGTCGTACAGGTCCTCGTAGGAATAGCCCGTGACCGAAGAGCGGAAGTTGGGATAGTTTGTCTTTTTATCCTCCAGATAGTTCAGCACTTCGGTGGTGTCGGACGACAGCACGTCCACGCACTCGTAATAGTCGTAGCCGCTGTTCAGCAGGCCGCTGGAGGGGTTCATGGTCAGGGGCAGCTCCACATATTCCTCCGTGTAGATGGTGGAATAGCTGCTGACGATGGCATCCAGCACCCGGCGGGCGTAGCTCGCACCCAGGCTGCCGTCCACCACCAGCGTCACCTTGTATTCGTCCGGGAAGTAGGTAGACTCTTCCCCCTTGTCGATGAGAGCTTCCTGCAGGGCCTTCTGGTCGTCCGGGATCAGCTCTTCCACCGTGCAGTGGGAGCGCACAAGGTTGATGCCGCTTTGCAGCCCAAGGCTCTCCATGGCCTGCGAGATGACCTTGGAAGAATAGATCTCGTCCACGTTCATGGCGGTGCCGTCCGGGGCAAAGCCGTCCTTGATGCCGTCGTGCAGGTACTTGATGTTCACACTGGCGGTGTAGGTTTGGTTGTTCTTGCAGTACCAGTACACCACCACTGTGCCCGCCATGGTCACGGCCAGCACCAGTGCAAAGAACCGCCGGAGGTAGCGCAGGATATCAAACTTTTTCAACGCTGTTCCTCCTTCCGGATCTGCCGGGCGGTGCGCACCATGCACAGGCCGAAGCACAGCACCACAAAGGCTGCCATTTCCACGATCACCCGCTTGAGGCCGATCTGCTGCACAAAGGAGCCGGCCGCATCGTTGAACACCAGGTAGTTCTGGGTCTTATAGATGATATAGGAGGCATCCGTCACCCGCAGTGCCTGCTGGATCTGATCCATGGTGGTTTCCAGTTCCTGCAGCATGGCGTTCACCGTGGTCAGGCCCTCCGGGTCGCTCATGGTCTGCATTTGCTGCACCACATACTGGGTGGTGGTGATCACATCCTGATGGGAGGTCGCCTCCGCCAGGGCACCGTCGGCGTCGCTGGCCATGGTGTCCAGCGCCGTTTTGGTGCGGGACATATAGAACTCGCGGTTCTCGTCCAGCGTGGGGATCATGACGATGGCGCTCATGCTCTCATCGTACAGGCCAATGCCCAGATTGTCGGAGTTGTAGTAGGCCATCTGCTCCTGATAGTCCAGCTGCTCGATCTGCAGCTTGTATTGCAGCATGGCCGTCAGGGAAGAAACGTCCGCCGACAGGCCGCCCCGCAGGATATAGGCCTGGATGCGCGGGATCTCGTAGTTGATCACGTTCTGGATCTGCTTGGACAGGCTCAGGAAGGTGTTGCCGGTGGTGGCGTCCTGATAGCTCTTGTTCTCGCTGACACGGGCCGTGAGGTAGCGGTCCAGCTGGTCGGCCCGCAGCGTCAGGCTCTTGAGGCGCAGATACGGCTCGGTGCCAAAGTAATCCGGCATGGTGCAGGAGAACACGCTCTGGTTCTCGCCGTAGTGCTCCATGAAATAATCCTTGTAGCTGCCGCAGAAGATCCGGAGCAGCGTGGCTGCGGTCAGGTGCTGGCAGGGTTCTTCCAGCTGCAGGCTGATGCTGCAGCTGGTGGTGATGTAGTTTTCCGAGCTGCTCACGTTGGTCACATCGGTGGGTTCCACCGTAATGGCCTTGCGCAGCTGTTCCACCGTCATCTGACCTTCCAGTCCGGCGTTGTACAGGGTGCTCTGCAGCACCTCGTCGGAGGTCAGGTCGGTAGTCGTAAACCGGGTGCGGTTGGGGTTGAGCCCCTGCGATGCCTCGGAGTAGTTCAGGGTCATCTGGGCCGAGGCCACCCGGCTGCTGTCCTGATATTGTGCGGTGCACAGCAGTGCCGCGAGCAGGATGCACACCACGATCAACGGCACCCGCAGGCTCCAGAAGCGCAGCACAGCCTGTTTGAAGATCTGCTTGATCTTTGTCACCACGTCTCCGGGCCTCCTTTCAAGTTCGTTCATCTCAGTACCAGTTCACATCCACCAGAACCAGCTCCGGCGGATTGTATACGCGGGGGATCTGGTTGGAGTCGCCCAGGCCGCAGCCCACGATGAGGGGTGCCCCGCTGTCCAGCCGGTACATGCCGCCCGCATACTCCGGGAACAGCCCCTCCTCTGCGGTGTACAGCCGCCCCAGCACCGGCAGGCGGATCAGGCCGCCGTGGGTGTGCCCGGCCAGCGCCAGGTCAAAGGGCGCATCCTGCATGTAGTCCACAAAGGCCATGGGCACATGGTTGATGCAGATGCGGAAGGTGTCGTACTGGCGGCTCAGGCTCTCCACACAGTCGCTGGCACCGTATTTGTAAAAGTCCTTCAGGGCACCTTCCAGCCCGATGAGCTCCACGTTGTTTTCCCCGATCCGGATGGTGCGGGTCTCATTGCGCAGCAGCTGCACCCCGGCCTCCGAAAATTTTTCGGCCAGCTGGTCATCCACCCCGCCGTAGATCATCTCGCTTTCGTGGTTGCCCAGCACCCCGTACAGCGGGGCCACATCGGCAAGGCTGCGGCACAGCGAAAGCATATTCTCATACTCCGGGTTCGGGAAGGTGACAAGGTCACCGCCCAGCAGGATCAGGTCCGGGTCCAGCTCCTGCACGGTCTGGATCAGCTCCTCGTTGTTCTCGCCGTATTCCCGCAGGTGCAGGTCCGACAAAAACAGGACCCGCAGCTTTTCCGACACATGGCTGGAGGTCACCCGGTAAAAGGTCACCTGAAAATGACTATTCGTATAATCCGTGTACAGTTTCAGTCCGGCGGCTGCCACGCCGCACAGCAGCACAAAAGCCGCCAGCAGCTGCAGCAGCCGGTTCTGCCACCATCGGCGGCGTGCGCCGTCCGGCGGGGGCGTTCGTTTTATTCTTGCATGTTGCGCCATGCTCTTCTGCCTTTCCTCGTCAATGGGTCAATGATTCATCACCCGCCGGAACAGCTCCGGCGAGAGGGCAAACAGCGCTGCCTTGGCCCGGCGGCGGGGCGTGCAGGCAAACTGCAGCATCCGCAGCCGCTGCGGACGGTAGCCCGGCAGGGTCCTGCAATCGAACCGCGCCGCGCAGTCCAGATACTTCCAGCACAGGTCATCCTGCAGGCGGCGGCGCAGCGCCCGCGGGGTCACCGTACGGTAGATCTCCGCCAGACTGTCGTAGATGCGCAACCGGTCCCGAACACGGCGGGTGCTCAATCCTTCCGCGTGCGTGATGGAACCGGCGCGGCAGTTATCGTAATAGTAGATCTCCTGCCCGGTCAGCACCACCCGCTGCGCCTGCAGCAGCACCCGGGGCGTGAACTCCTCGTCCTCGTGCAGGATGCCCTTGCGGAACTGCAGGCCGTTCGCCCGCAAAAAGCCGGTGCGGTACAGGTGCCGCCCCACTTCCACCCGCAGGCCACCGGTCTGCAGGCATTTCAAAAGATACTCCTTACCGGTGTAAACTGTGTGAAAGGTGAAGTTTTTTTCCACCGCTTCTTCCCAGCGGGTCATCACCGGTTCCTCGCGCAGAAAATGCACCTTGCCGATGACCACATCGGCCCGGTCCTGCAGCGCCAGAGGCATCAGGTCCCGGCAGATGTTCTCTGCCAGCCAGTCGTCACCGTCCATGAACAGGATATACTCGCCCTGTGCATGGCACAGCCCGCAATTGCGGGCGTCCGACAGGCCGCCGTTGGGCTTATGGATCACTGTGACCCGGCTGTCCTCCGCCGCCAGTACGTCACACACCGCGCCGCTGTCATCGGTGCTGCCGTCATCCACGATGAGCACTTCCAGCGGCACATCCGGCTGCGCCAGCACCGAGCGGACACAGCGCTCCACATAGTCCCGGATGTTGTACACCGGGATCACGACCGAGAGCAGGCCCTCGCACATCGCTTCTTCATTCCGCATTGTGTTTTTCCTCCGTTGCTCCTTTTTTGATCGTAAGCGTGTGCAGCAGCCCGCGCAGGGTGTCCACATTGCGCCAGTCCAGCACCGCGTTCACCGCAAGGAACAGCGGCAGCACCCACAGCCCGAACAACGCACCCTTCAGGCACACCATCAGGTAGCCGCCGCCATAGCAGCGGTCAAATCCCAGCAGGTACAGCAGCACAACGCAGAGCAGCCCGTTGACGCCCAGCCGCACAAAATCGCCCACCGGCGACTCTCCCAGCACTTTGGTCCGGGTAAAAAGGATCAACGCCGTATAGCGGTACAGGTGCGCCGCCAGTGTGCCGAACAGGCAGCCCGCGATGCCGAACCGCAGCACCGACATCACCGACACCAGCAGGTTGATGCCCATCTCGATCAGGGCCTGCTGCCGGGTCTCTTCAAAGCGGCCGCTGATGTTCAGCAGCATCCCCGACGGCTGCTTTGCACTGAACAGCAGCTCTACCGCCGTAAACAGCACCAGCAGGCGGGTGTCAAGGTACTCGGCATCGGTCACACCGGACGTATACAGCGCGATGATGGGCATCAGGAACACAGCCACGGTCGTGAACAGTGCAAAGGCCGCGGAAAGGTAAAGGGCATCGTACAGCCGGTACAGCCGCTTGAACTTTTCCGGCTCCACATAGAACAGCTGCCCCAGCCGAAAACTGATGCTGTTGACGATCGAGTAGAACAGCTTTTCGATGTTGGAGAAAAACAGCATATAAATGGTGTACACACTGGCCGACGCCAGACCGCACAGGCTGGAGATCAGGATCGTGTCGGTGTTGTTGAACACGATGCTCGTGAGCTGATGCACCAGCACCGAGCCGCGCTGGGCCAGCGCCTCCAGATTGGGGGTATCGTGCGCGTTGAGCCACGGATAGTTTTTGCGCATATAGGCCGTAAGCACCAGCACCTGAAACACCGAAGGCACGCAGTAGGTCATCTGCACCAACAGGATGCTGCGGGTAAACAGCAGCGCCAGCATGCGCAGCAGGTTGCCCGCCGCCATGGTGGCCGTGGTGATGTAGGTGATCACATAGTTTTTGCCTTCCACTTCCATAAAGGAGCGGTATTTGCCCTGCACCAGATAGCTCACGATGCCCGGGATGCCGTAGAACACCACGATCAGGCTCACGGTGCCGTAGGACAGCACTGTGTTGATGCACAGGGGGTACAGCAGCGCAAACACCACCGTGACCAGCAGATACACGATACCGGTGCGGCGGTAATAGTGATGCGTGGCCGAAAAAATGCCGTTGATGGCTTTCCGGTCGCCCACGGCCACCGGAAGGTAATAGGCCTGCTGCGAGGCCAGGCCCACGCCCGCTTCCAGCAGAGTCAGACAGGAAAAGATCTGCTTGATGGTGCTGTCCAGACCGTTGAGCTCCGAACCGAAGCTGGTGAGGTACAGCCGCGGCAGCAGCAGGCCGAACAGGATCACCGACAGGTTGTACAACAGCGACGAGCACATGTTGTGCAGCACCCGGCGGCGGCTTTCGGCCGCGGTCAGGACCGGACCGGTCGGGTTCTGTTCTTCCTTTATCATGCTGCGCCTCCCTGGGCGGCTGCGGCCTTGCGGTGTGCCTTGGCCTGCGAAGGTATCTCCTTGAGCGGGTCACCGATCACATGGTGATACACTTCCTCGTACCGGTCCAGCATGACATCATAATCAAAGTTGGTGTGCACATAGTCCACCTGTGCCTCGCGCTGTTCCGGCGTGAGGGGCCGGGCGGTGTCCCGCTCCAGCGCACGGGCCAGACTGTCGGTGTCCTCGGTGCGGAATTCGGTGCCGTAGTCTGCGGTCACCGTGGTGTTTTCCGGGATGTCGCTCACGAGGCACTTTGCCCCCAGCGAAAGCGCCTCCAGCAGTGCCAGCGAGAGGCCCTCGGTGTGGCTGGGCAGCACGAACAGGGCGCAGTTGCTGTACAGCTCCAGCAGCGCGTCGCCCACCATATAGCCCGTCGTGATGATGTTGGGGTTGCCCGCGATCTTCTCCTGCACGGTGGTGCAGTACTCGGTCTCCGCAAAGGGGCCGGCCAGCACCAGTTTTTTGTCCGTGTGGGCTTTCAGATAGCCCTCCACCAGGTCCAGCGGGCCCTTTTCCGGCGAGATGCGGCCCACATACAGAATGTAGCTCCCGGCTTCCAGCCCGTATTTTTCGCGAATCAGGTTGCAGGGCAGCGGCTGGCGCATCTGCACCGCATTGGGGATGAGGATGGCGGTACGATCGTACTTCTCCTGAAAATAGTTCCACTCGCTCTCCGACAGCACTACCAGATCATCCGCATACTTTGCGGCCACCCGCTCACCCAGCTTCAGGTAGGCGCTGGCAAAGCCGCCCCACTTGTCCACCTTCCAGTTCAGCCCGTGCACGGTGCACACCGTGTGCTTGCCGAACAGCTTGGCGATCACCAGCGGCACCGATGGGCCGATGGCGTGGTAGTGGATCACATCGTAGTCCCGCGTCAGGGCGTCAAAGGTGGCCAGGAACGAATAGACCATGGCATTCAGCGACGCCTTCTGAAAGGTAAAGATGCGGCGGGCCTGCACGCCGTCCGCAGTGTAAATGTTATGCCCTTTCTGCAGCCCGCGGTTGTACACGGTGACCTCATAACCGCGCCGGACCAGGCTGGCTGCCAGCCCGCCGACCATGACCTCCACGCCGCCCGAACGGGACGGAAAATCCTTGTGCCCGATCATTGCCACCTTCATACCAAAATCTCCCTTTCCGTGACAGCGTTTGCTGCCGTTCTGCCGGTCGTGGCTGGCCGGCTTCTGTGTGCAACTCAATTGTAACATACCCGCAACACCTGCGCAACGTTTCCGTGCATTGTTTTTGGCAAACATCCCCGCAGAGCCTGCATTTTCTCCATTGACCGGGCCGTACCTGCGCCAAATGTTTAACAAAGTTTAAGGCGTTCCGTGCCCCCAAATTGATTGACATACTTTTCACAGGTATGCTAAACTGTTTTTGTTGGTTCTGTGCAGATTTTTCCACAGAGCAGGGCCAAAAATCACAAAGAGACACAAGAAGAGAAAGAGAAGGAAACCACTATGAACAAGATCTCCCGCAAAGGCTTTCTGAAGATTGCCGCTGCCGCCGCCATGAGCGGTGTCACCGCCGGTGCTCTGGCTGCCTGCAATGCAGCCTCCGGCTCCACCTCCACCGCTGCTTCCGGCAGCGCTGCCGCTTCCGGTGCAACCGGCACCTACATCCCCGGCACCTATAAGGGCACTGCCGAGGGCATTTCCTCCACTGTCAAGGTCACCATGACCTTCTCCGACAGCGCCGTGACCGACGTGGTCGTGGACACCTCCGGCGAGACCGCTTCCATCGGTGCTGCTGCTGCCGACGAGCTGCGCGATCAGCTGCTGGCTGCCGGTTCTGCCGAGATCGACGGCGTGTCCGGCTCCACCATCACCTCCGAGGCCGTCATGAAGGCTGCCAAGAGCTGCTATGCACAGGCCAAGGGCGAGGCCGTTGTGTCCTCCGTTCAGCTGCCCACCGGCGACGAGAACGACTGGCTGGGCACCGAGCCCGACATCGACGAGGCTGCCATCACCGAGACGGTGGACACCGACATCCTCATCGTGGGCGCCGGCAACGGCGGCATGTTTGCCGCTGCCTATGCAGCCGCCAACGGCCTGAACTTCCGCATCATCGAGCAGAACGGCAACGTGCAGGACACCCGCCACTGGTACGGCGCCATCGACTCCGCCGCCGCCAAGGCTGCCGGTGAGGAGCCTTTCGACCGCGCCAAGCTGCTGAGCGAGATCTCCCGCTACGCTTCCGGCAAGTGCGACCAGCGCGTGGTCAAGACCTGGATCAACGAGTCTGCCGCTATGCACGACTTCATGCGCAGCATCCTGGAAGACAAGTACGGCTGGGTCTGCGACTTTACCTCCGGTACCGAGGCTGCATGGCCTGCTGAGAATGCAGAGCACAACACCGACTACCTGTTCCCCGTAGAGGAGCACAACTACATGGCCAGCGAGCGGGAATCCGGTCTGGCCCGCAACGAGCTGCTGCTGCAGTACATCCAGGAGCTGGGCTACGGCGTGGACTTTAAGACCAGCCTGGCTAAGCTGGAAAAGGATGACTCCGGCCGCATCACCGGCGTTATCGCCCAGAACATGGATGACGACCACTTCATCCGCTACAACGCAGCCAAGGGCGTTCTGCTGGCCTGCGGCGGCTACGCCGGCAACCCGTACATGATGCAGCAGCTGGATCCTCTGGGCACCAGCGTCACCACCGCCTGCTCCTACTCCCCTGCCGACAAGGGCTACGGCATCCGTGCCGCTGTGTGGGCTGGTGCTAACCTGGACAAGGAAGCTGCTCCCATGCTGTTTGACCGCGGCATCGTGGCTCCCGGTGTGGATGCCGGCTATGTGGACAGCGACAGTGCCTTTGGCGGCAAGGCCTTCCCCGGCGAGATCCGCCAGTTCAACCCCGGCACCCAGCCCTTCCTGAAGGTGAACCGCAACGGCGAGCGTTTTGCCAACGAGAGCTGCCCCTACAACGACATCGTTTACGCTGCTGCACACCAGCCGGGCCGTGTCTACGCTCAGATCAGTGACGCCAATATGCTGGAGGACGCAAAGCGTTTCCACACCATCGGCTGCTCTGCCGGTACCCGCAAAAACACTATGGAGGGTCTGGAAAAGACCTTTGCAAGTGCTGAGGAAAAGGGCTGCTTCTTCCGTGCTGATACCATTGAGGAGCTGGCCGACAAGATGGGCTTTACCGGCGATGCCAAGGACACCTTCCTGGCTACCGTGGAGCGCTATAACGAGCTGTACGACAAGCAGAACGACGAGGACTTCGGCAAGCCTGCTTACCGCCTGAGCGCCATCCGCACCGCTCCCTTCTACGGCTATTGGCTGGGTGCCTCTCTGCTGACCACCGAGCAGGGCATTGCCATCAACGAAAAGGGCCAGGCTCTGGACACCAACAACCAGCCCATGGCAGGCCTCTACATCACTGGTGATATGTCCGGCAGCTTCTTCGCCAACAACTATCCCTGCCTGATGGCCGGTGTTGCCATGGGCCGCACCCTGACCTTCGCCATGAAGGCCATCAAGCAGATGGCCGGTCTGGAATAATCGGAATTTTCTTCGGTTTCTTCTCCATTATTATATCGCAAAGCGGCCCCGTCACGTTGCATCCACAACGCGGCGGGGCCGCCTTTTTCTGCGTGTTATTCCGAGATCCGGTAATGGCCCACGATGTCGGTGCGTTTCTCCAGAATGTCCTGTTCGTAAGCCGCCTGCCAGGGGTCATTGTGGTGAATGATGTAGGGCACTCCGTTTTTATTTCTCCGGTCCGAAACGATCCCGATATGCTTCTCAAAAATCACAAGATCCCCGCCCTGCCATTCCTCGGTCCTGGACACATCCGTGGTCAGTGCAGCCGCATGATGCGCAAAAAACACCTTCAGATTTCGCACCCGGCGAAAATCAATGTTGGCATCCGGCTGCCGGATATCGTACCACTGCGGATGCTCCCGGATATCGGCGTCCACCAGCGCCTGCAGATCATATCCGGCATTTTTCAGCGCAAAAGCCACCACATCGGTACACACGCCATAGCCATCGTCCGGATATCCGGTCTGATAATAACGGCTCTTGTATTTTGGACGGGTATCCACATAGGCCAGCGCATTGTCGAGCATATCTGTCTGGTCATCCACACCATCGCCGTCTGCATCCACCGTGCTGTAAAAATCCGGAATCTGCCCCACATATTGGTCTTGTGGGCGGACTGTAGAAGTGTGCTGATACCGCATCAGCAGAACGAGCAGCACACCACACAGAAGTATCGCGCCCGCCGCAAGCGAGACGCAAAGCATCCGTTTCCTTTCCGATTTATTCATACGCCACCCATCCTGCCTTTCTCGTCTATCACACTCTCAATGTATGCCGATGCGATCGTTCTGTCAAGCATCCCGCCCGCAGCACTTTCCACAAAGAATTTCTCCGTTATTCTACAGACGCAACAAAAAAGCCCTGAGACTTTCATCTCAGAGCTTTCTGTTCAAGTCGGCGACTACCTATTTTCACAAGCCGTTTCCAGCTAACTATCTTCGGCACAAGTGAGCTTAACTTCTGTGTTCGGAATGGGAACAGGTGGGACCTCACCGTCATCGACACCGACCGATCTGACTG